>Ga0302325_10034205_pt1 | contig 10395 bp, 9 predicted proteins | sample Palsa_T0_2_FD_201948 | JGI IMG/M metagenome (GOLD analysis project Ga0302325, IMG submission 201948) | Peat permafrost microbial communities from Stordalen Mire near Abisko, Sweden - Palsa_T0_2 | ecosystem: Environmental > Terrestrial > Soil > Palsa > Peat permafrost | place: Sweden: Abisko...
CATGCGAGTTCTGTGTGGCCACCTGCGAGCCGAACTCCACGTGTGACCGCACAGCCTCACGAAACGCCTCGTCCTTGGGCATCTCCGCCGCGTCCAGCGCCTCCAGGTACAGCTCGACAAAACGGAACGGAGGCGAACCAATGGGAGCCGTTCGATGCCAACCTCCGGGCAGATCATCGGTCCGTCCGGACGACGTGCCCACGGATTAACGCGGCAGATCTGCCAGGTCAAGGGACGGACGCCGCCAGCGCCTCTTGCGGCGAGGGCCGCGGGCTCCCTCTGCGTTCCGCTGGGTGCGCGCCACGATGAATCGAGTCGATACGAGGAGAAGAAGGACGATCACCACAAGGATCAGAGCGGCGTCGAAGGCCAGGTAGTGGTACTGGGTTTCGGGGGCGTTGTAGTACTGGAAGACGACGTAGGTCAAGTAGGGGAACTGGGCGTGGGTCAGCGAGTGGGGCAGGGTGGGCGCGAACCCCGCCGTGTAGATCAGCGGTGCAGTCTCGCCGCACGCGATGGCCAGCGCCAGGAGAAGGCCGGTGACGATGCCGGGGAGGGCGCTCTTGAGGATCACCTTGCGAAGCCCGTATCCCATCGACATCCCGAGGGCCTCCGCCCCCTCCCGGTAGCCGGTCGGGACCTGGCGCAGCGAATTCTCCGTCGTCTTGGCTATGTAGGGGATGACCATGATGGACAGAATGATTAGCGCGGCCAGGAGCGAGAAGCCCCAGTGCAGGCCCACCACGAGCGCCACGTAGCCGACGTAGCCCAGCACGATGGAGGGGAAGCCGGCGAGGATATCCGACGCGGTCCGGAGCGGGCCGCCGCTGGCTTTTCCGCTGCGCCGGCGGGGCCGGGCGAGCTCGGCCAGGTGGAGGCCGGCGAGCACACCGATGGTGCCGGCGATGATGAAGACGCCCAGCATGAGGATCAGGGTGCCGAGAATCTGGTTGCGCAGGCCACCCCCGCTCGGCGTCAGGGTCGTCCACAGGACGCTCCACCGCCAGTGCGGCGCGGCGTGTGCCACCACGCTGATGAGGAGCCACGCCGCCGGCGCCATGATCAGCACGAGCGCCACATACGTCAGTACCCGCCAGGTGATCGTCGCCACGCGGCGGCGCCTCGTAGCGGGGCCGGCGGCCAGCGGCCTGGCCATCATGCGCCCCCGACCGGCGCGGCGACGCGCGACGTTCGGCTGATGATGAGCCGCGCCACCAGGTTGACTCCCACCGAGATCACCGCCAGGACGAGGGCCAGTTCGGCCAGGGTGGCCACGGCGAAGCCGGTGCCGTCAGCTAGCGCGCCGTCGAGCTGGGTGAGGATCGTGGCCGCCACCGTGGTAAAAGGCTGGTAGATGTTGATGGGGATGCGCAGGGCGGCTCCCCCGATCATGGCGATCGCAATGGTCTCCCCGAGCGCCCTTCCCAGGCCGAGCACGGTGGCGCCGATGATCCCCGAGCGCACCCAGGGGAGGGTGACCTTGTTGGCCACCTCCCAGTCGGTCATGCCGAGGGCCGACCCACCTTCCTTGGGGAGCGGGGGCACCTGCTGGAAGAGGTCGCGGGTGGTCGAGGTGATGATGGGCACGATCATGAGCGCGAGCACGATGCTGGCCGAGAGCAGGCCCTCGCCCGTGCCGACCGGGTTGCGGAAGTAACGCAGCACCGGGACGTTGGGCGCGTGGTCGGCGATGATCGGGTAGACGTTGCGGGCCAGCCAGGGGCCGAGGGTGAGGATGCCCCACAGGCCGATGACGACGCTCGGGATGCCGGCGAGGATCTCGACGGCGAATCCGAGCGGCCGCGAGATCCAACCCGGGAGGCGTTCCGTCAGGGCGAAGGCAGCCCCGATGGAGAGCGGGAGGGCGATGACGATGGCGATGACCGAGGACACGAGCGTTCCCCAGAGGATGGCCCAGGCACCGAACTGGGCGCCCTGCGGGTGCGCCACGCCGTCGGTGTGCACGACGGCGCCGTAGCCGTTGCCGTAGGTCCAGTTCCGGCCGTAGAGGAAGTACCAGCCGTTGACCCGGAGGGCCGGCCAGGCCTTCACGGCCAGCACGGTGACCGCGAAGACCAGCGCGGCGAGGGGTAGTACCACGGCGACCCAGGCCACCCCCCTCCAGGCGCGATCTTCGTTTCGGCGGACGAAGCCGGCCGCCCGCTTGGGGAGTGGGGGCTTGCCCACTGACTCCGTATGCGGCGTGGCCGGGAGGCTCCCGGCCACGCCGCCGACGGCCGTCACTACTGAATGCTCAACACTTGCTTCAAGGACTGCGCCTCCACCTTGGATGGGAGTGCTTGGAAGTTGACCTGGGACAGATACGTCGAGGCCGACCCGTCCTTGGCGTTGAGCGCCCACTCCAATACGGAGCGGATGTTCTTGGCGGTCGAGCTACTGGACTGGTGGGTCGACACGATGGCGTACTCGTAGTTGATGATCGGATACCCGCCGCTCGCCGGACCGTAGATGAGCGAGATCGTGCCGTTGGCCGGCGTCTTCTTCACGAACGCCGCCGCCTCGGCAGCGATGGATGCCGGGGTGGGTACCACGTACTGACCCTTGGCGTTCTCCAGCTGTGCGTAGCCGAGGCCGGACTGCAGGGCCTGGGTCAGGTAACTGATGCCGATGTAGGCGATGCAGCCCGGTGTCGCCTTGCAGCCCGACACCATCCCCGAGTTGCCCTCCTCGCCGAGCGCCCCCGGTGCCGCCGGCCACGGCACGGTCGTGTTGAACCCGATCTTGGTGCCCCATCCCGACGGGTCGGTCTTGGACAGGTAGGTCGTGAACAAGAACGTGTCGCCGCTGCTGTCGGAGCGGTGGAGCGTCACGATGGGAATGCTGGGCAGCGTCACGCCCGGGTTCAGACTGGCGATCTGCGAGGCGTTCCACTTGGTCACCGTGCCCTGGTAGATCTCCGAGAGGACCTTGCCGCTCAGCTTGAGGTGCGAGAGGACGCCGGGGACGTTGTAGGCAATGATCTGCGCCGAGATGGCCAGCGGGATGTTCTTGAGATCAGGGCTGGCCGTGACGTCGCTCGGTGAGAGGTAGGCATCGGAGGCCCCGATGTCGATCGTGCCGTTGGTCGCCTCGGAGATCCCGGTTCCCGACCCGGTTCCCGCCGTCTGGATGGTCACGCTCGGGTACGTGGTCCCGTACCCGCCGGCCCACAGGTTGAAGAGCGGGTAGAGCAGCGTGCTCCCGGTCTCGGTTACCGTTCCACCCGGCGGCTTCTCCACGCCACCGCTAGGTAGCATGGCCGTAGCAGACGCGGCCGAGCTGAACACGAGCGAGGTCAGCGCGAGCCCAGCGACCGCTAAGGCGACCGCTCCTCGCTCGAGTCGGGCGGCGCGCTTCAGTGTCTGCACAGGCTCTCTCCTTGTGAGGTTGTTGGTGTGTACTTCGGTATTTCTCTTTGGTGACCTACCGCGAAGGGTTGGTGAACCATGTTCCGGTATCGCCGAACCCCTACCCCATCCGTCCCGTTACATAGCGCTCGGTGTCCGGGTGCGTGGGCTCGGTGAACAGTTGTTCGGTCGAGCCGTGCTCCATCAATTGGCCTTGGTAGAAGAACATCGTTTGGTGCGAGACCCGCCGGGCCTGCCCGAGATTGTGGGTGACGACGATCAGGGTGAGCGCTGGAGCCATCGTTTTGAGCAGCGCCTCAATGGACTCAGTCGTCACCGGGTCGAGGGCCGACGTCGGCTCATCGAGAAGAAGCACCTCGGGTCCGACGGCGAGAGCGCGGGCCAGGCAAAGCAGCTGCTGCTGGCCACCGGAGAGCCGGAACGGCGAATCGTTCAGGCGATCCTTGACGGCGTCCCACAGGCCGACCTCGGTGAGCCGGCGCTCGCACACGACGTCGAGCTGCTTGCCCTTGGCGATGCGGTGGGCCTTGACCCCGGCCACCACGTTGTCCTTGATCGACATCGGGAACGGGTTGGGGCGCTGGAAGAGCATGCCGACGCGGCGGCGCAGCGTCAGCAGGTCAACGTTGCGCCCCCATAGGCTCTCTTTGTCGAACGTGACGTCGCCCTTGCGGCTGAAGCCCGGCACCCGGTCGTTCATCCGGTTGAGCGTGCGGAGGAACGTGGACTTGCCCGATCCAGTCGGTCCGATGAGCGCGGTGATGGACCCCCGCTTCAGCGAGACGTTCACGTCCGAGAGGACCGTTCGGCCCGAGAAGCCGAGATCCAATTTGACTGACTCCATGACAAATTCCGGGCGAGCGGCGTCGGGATCGAGGGCCCTCAGCGTCTCATCGATCGCAGATTGCGCTTCGGTCGTTACGACATCGTTGCGAATCTCTGTCGGATCACCGTCATTCACCTTCTGGACGGTACCCAGCGGAAGTGAATTCCTCGATACTGGAGGGCGACCTCAAGATGAACTATTTACGAAGGAAAATGTCAGGATTCTTTCCCGACTCGCCCGGTGGACTGGCGGTCCGCAGCCTGCGCCCGGGGAGCAGGGTCAACGAAGGAATGTCGCCCTTGAGGCAGCCCGACTGCAATCCCAGTGTTAGGTGCACTCCTATCGACAGTCATCTCCCGACCTTTCGACCACGGCAGTTCATGCTCGTCCGGCCGAGCTGAGTTGTCGGTAAAGGGAGAGGCTATGATGGGGCGTAGGGAGGTCCCGCCATAGCCCGGTCCCGCGCAGTTCCCGTGCGCGGGCCTGTGTACGCGGCTTCGGCATGAGGGAGGGGGTATTTCTCAAACCGAAGAGTCCGCCTGTTACCGCGCACCTCCACTACCACTTACGATACGAGGCAGAGATGAACGCGCCGCGATGTAGTCGCGACTGGGAGGTGGAGCAGAGATGAACTTTCCGGTGTGGGCGATCGTTCTATCAGCCGGTACGATGACGTTTGCAGCTGCCGCGAGACTCGCCATACTCAGTGTTCTTTCACGGGGCCAGTGCACGCTGTCCGGGCGTTGAGGATCACGGGTTCGTCCGGGCGTTGAGGATCACGGGACCGAGGATCAGTCACTCCCAACCCCCGCCATCGTGGCTCGGACAAGACTTGTCAGATCTCCGCCACAGGTGGGAGAATGCTCGTCGTGGGAATTTTGACGAGTGACCCGTCTGGGACCAAAGGTGCGGAGTTCTCCTCTGGCTTTACCGACGAAGAGCTCACAGAGCTTGCCCTGGCCGCCGACTCGGATCTCCCACTCGCCGAAGATGCTGTTCCCCTGTCCATCTACCTCGCCCAGCTGCCAATCAGGTTGCCAGATTGGTACATGTCCCCGGTAATGGTCCGAGGTTGTCGGCGGTGGCGGCTGCCCATCGTTCTGACAGTTGTCGCTGCCTTCTTGATCATCGAGGGCCTCGGCCTTTGCAACACCTTTGGTCAGCTCACTGTCCCCTGAGCGATTCTGGGACCGGACGATCGACCCTCTATCGGTAGGGCCATCCCTCGATCGACACGGGGTATGCCAACTTGGATATCGTGACCCCCTCGGGATCACTCGCTGCGCCACTTCTCACCAGCTCGCTTGTCGCGGCAGCGTCACCTAGGAGCGTCACCTTCTCGCCGCCCTCAGCGGCACAACGCAAGATGCCGACGTGAGATCTCACCCCCATAGCTTCTTTGAGTTGGACCTGGATATCACCCATTCCGTCCAGATCAGCCCAGGAAAGCACCTGGTACTCGATGATGCGCGTTCCGACAGACATGGCCTGAGACTAGCCAAGGTGGGTTGCAGTGGCAAAGTCTCGCGATAGTCGGTTCACATGGCTACTCTGCTCCCCGACCCGGCAGGCAGTGGGCGCCGATGATCGACAAAACTCACGTCACGGGCGAAGGACCTCAAGCTCTACGCCAGTCAAGATCACCAAGGACCGCACCATTCTCAGAGTCCTGCGGCTACATGCGCACGCACCCGCAGTAGATGTCTCGGTGTGCATCGGACGACACGCCTGGACGGCATCTGCGATGCTAGAGAGGTGGCGGCAGCAAAGTGGACTCCGCGCCAATTAGTTGTCTCAGCCTTCATTCTGTTCGCGGTGGCCCCCGTCGTCGCACCGGGCAGTCAGGCCGGAGCGGCTGCCACGACGACATCGTCCAAGCCGACAAGTTCGTCCGAGCCGTCGCGTTCGGCGCCGTTGTCGGCACCGAAGACCTCCGTCGCTCAGGACGAGCAGTTCCTGACGAAAGTCACGGAGGCCGATCCCGCGTTGGCCACCTATGAGCAGAAGCAGGGAAATGTGGCTCTACGTGCGCTTTTGACGGATGGATCGGCGTTCTGTGCCTTCCTGCAACGCGGCGCGGGAATCGACAACGCCCTGGCTGACGTGGCCATCGGGGCGAGAGGGGAAGAGGCAAAGACGCATCTTCCTTTGTCAGTGACGACCTTCAATTCGATTGAGGCGGTCGCGCTTCTGACTCTGTGCCCAGACGACCAGAAGTTGCTCCCGGCTTCGGACAGGTCCAAGATCCGCGAACTGGGTAACGCTCTGGCCAAACGGGCACGCTGAGGCGGCGAGCGCACCGACTCCAATCCAAGGGGCGGAAGCGCATGCTTGTACGACATTCCGTCACACAACGATAAGGCCCTCGTTGCACTACGTGTGTTGCCAGTTAACCGACCCGTCCTAGGGTTCCGCTTATGCGAATCTCACAAACGAAGCAGCGCGGCCGTCTACGGACGGGAGCGATGTTGGTCGCGGCCGCCACGGCCGCCCTGTCCGTTGTAGCGCTGTCTTCTATGGCGGTTTCGGGCGCCCTCGCGAGTTCATCGCCGGCGGTGCCAACGACCTGTCCAGCCGGAAGCGTCTTGAAGCAACCGACGGGAGGGACCAGTGCACAGGCGCAGTGTGTCATCACGTCCACCGGTACACCCGTTGGTGGCGTCAAGCACGTGTGGCTGATCATTTTGGAGAACAAGTCCTACGACGAGGTGTTCACCGGGCTCAACCAGAACAGCTACCTATGGCAGACGCTCCCCCAGCAGGGCGCCCTACTCACCAACTACTACGGCACCGGCCACTTCAGCATGGACAACTACATCTCGCTGGTGTCCGGCCAGTCCCCGTCGTACGCCGTGCAGGACGACTGCTCCACGACCGCAAACATGTCGAACAACAACAGCGGCATCATCACGAACGGCACGGTCGGCACCGGCACCGACACCGACGGGACGACCGACAGCTCGGGTACCAACACCAAAGCCCCCACTCCGACGGCCAGCGCAAACGGTAACTACGGCCAGCTCCTCGCGCACGGTGGCGTCGATGCGTCACTGGCCAACAATGGCTGCGTGTATCCGACCGACGTCACCACCCTGTTCAATCAGTACAACGCAGCCGGGGTCGCCTGGAAGGCCTACGCACAGGACCTCGGGGGGGCTCAACCCGTCGGCTCCACCACCTACGTGACGAGCACGACCCCAGGGGTGACCAACACAGTTCCGGGTCGGGATGACGGGGCCTGCGGATACCCCGGCTCCTCGACCGCCGACCCAGTGACCAACCCGACGAACCTGGTGGCCCCGAGCGGGGACGTGTCGAGCTTCACCGGTGCTCAGCCGGCCAATGCCAACACCAATGGCGACCCGGCCGATCAGTTCGTAGCCAAGCACTTCCCGACGGGTTGGTTCACTTCGCTGACCGGTGAATCCGCTGGCACGCAGAGCGGCGTCGCCTATCCCGCGCAGCCGGCACTCAACGAACCGACGACATCGGAGTACGACGGACCCGGTGCCCCGACCACCGGTGCGACGGACACCAACTGCGACGCCAACCACGTCGCCAACCTCGATGATCCCACCTACGGCCTGGAGCACGATCTGAGCCTTCCGGCCAACGAGGTTCCGGCGTTCAACTGGATCACACCGGACAACTGCAGCGACGCGCACGACGCAACCTGCCAGGGGAACAACCTTTCCGGAGCCTTCAGCGCCAACGGGACACCGAACTACACCCCGGCCGGCCTGCCCGCCTACGATCCCGAGGCGACCACCCCTCTCAACTACACCGGAGGTCTGTATGCGGCCGACCTGTTCCTGCGCTACTACATCCCGCTAATCGAGAAGTCGGCGGCCTTTGCCGACGGAGGGCTCATCGACATCACCTTTGACGAGGCCAATCCTCCATTCACCATCGGGAACAGCTTCAATAATGTACCGGCCCCCGGCGACAGCACCACCTACTCCGCGCCGGCGGATCAGCCGACCTTTGGTAGCGCCGGGAGCACCGAACCGGGTGCCGACTCCCTCTACGGCGCCTACGGAGCCCTGGCCGATGCCGCCGGTGAGAACATCAACGGCCACAATGTGGCTACCGAGCCGACCGGGCCGAACGACCCGGAGGTGACCAACAGCTCGGGTCAGCAGCTCCAGCCCGGCCCCGGGGCCTCCGGATTCATCGACCGACCGACCGGCCTAGCGGGCGAGAGCCCCTACCTCAGCGGATCGCCCGGTACGGCAAGCGAACCTGCGCTCGTCGCCGCCAACTCCAGCATGGTCACGGACCCACAGATCAACGCCGACGACACCGGCCGACTCGTCTCGGGTACCGATGCAAACGGCGACACGATCCCGCCCGACACCTTCGTCGGAGCAGTCAGTGACACCGGGCCGATCGCTTTGGGGTCCAACTCCAGTACCGCGACGGCCTCGAACAACTACGCCAAGCCATGGATCGGCACCTTCCAGCTGCTCAATGACAGCGGGCAGCCGGTCACCCTCGCCACCGGCTTCAACGGAACCGTGACCCTGGGCGCAGAGGGCGCCACGTCGACCGTCGGGACCTCCACTTGCCCGAGCGGCGACGAGGCTGCCACGACCAGCGGGTGCGTTACCTCCGACCCGCTCTACGACCCGACCGACTTCACTCCGGGCGGCGGCGACACCGGGACCGTGCTGATCAGCCCCCTCATCAAGCCGGGCACCGTGTCGAGCACGTACTACAACCACTACAGCACCTTGCGCACGCTGGAGGATCTGTTCCTGACCGGGCGGACCTGCACCGAGCCCAGCAATGCCGACACCCCGTTGGCCGCCGGCACGGTCTGCGGCGGACTCGACGGCCAGGGTCACATCGGCTACGCGGCGCAGGCCGGCCTGGCCGACTTCGGCCCGGACGTGTTCACCGCGCAGTCGTTCACAACGGTGACCACCCCTCCGGGCTACGAACAGGTCAGCACGAGCTCCGGCACGTTGTTCTGCCCCACCGGCGAGAACCTCGGTCACACCGGTCATGACGGCCAGAGCGGTGTCGGCGGCTTCGGTGGAGCTGGCGGCACGGGTGGCGCGGCCGGCTGCGGAAGCAGCGGCGGCGCGGGTGGCAACGGGGGCCATGGTGTCACCGCACTCGGCAAAGGTGGCAATGGCGGCAACGGTGGCAATGGCGCGTGCGCGCCCGAGGAGTTTGTCAACGGAGTCTGGTTGACGGCCACCGGGGCCCAGACATCGCCCTACGACACTCCTCCGTGCAGTGGGAACGGCGGGAACGGCGGTAGCGGAGGCAAAGGCGGCAACGGTGTCGACTCAAGTGCGGGCGGCAACGGCGGCAACGGCGGCAACGGCTCACCCGGGGTGCCCGGCCTAAACGGCGCAAAGGGTACGAAGGGGTAGTTTGATCGTTCGACCGCCGACAATCGCCGCCGCACTCTCGGCGAAGGCCTCACGGGGCCGGTCTCTGAAGCCTGGCCCCTGGCTCGCCCTCGCCACCCTGCTGTTCGTCGTCCTCCTCGCTGGTTGTGGCAACAGCCCTTCGGACCCCGCCTTCCTCCCGAAGAACACGCTCCATCCCGACGTCGACGCCACTCTGGTCGGTACGGAGGTCAAGCCGGCACTCCAGGTCGAAGGGCTCCCCATCGTGGCAAAGACCAAGGCTTTCGACGTCCACGTCACGGTAAGTGGGCCGGTCGTACCCGGTGAGGGCCTGCCGGATCAGCCGGCTGCCACCACCTGCACGTGGACGGTCACCATGAAAGACGCCAGTGCAGACGTGCCGGTCTCGATCGCCGACTTCCACTCGGTCGACCACCTCGGTTCAGTGTTCCTCATGGGTCTCGTTCCGGGCGAGCGCCCCCCGCCGCCCGTCTTGCATCCCGGCCAGACGCTCACGTTCAAGCTCCGGGCCTATGAGCTGGTGGGAGAAGGCATGATGCAGTGGGCGCCGGACCACACGCACGTTGTCGGCTACTGGGACTACACGGTTGAGAACGACTGAGATTGCGGTGTTGGCTGTCGGTCGGCGCGTACGCCGCTGCCCGTCCTCCTGCCCTGATCCGGATCAGTCGTCGCCGGGCCACGTCCAACGAGGGACCTCCCGCAGTGGGTGCAGGTCGTCGTCGGTCTCGGCATGCGAGTTCTGTGTGGCCACCTGCGAGCCGAACTCCACGTGTGACCGCACAGCCTCACGAAACGCCTCGTCCTTGGGCATCTC
>Ga0302325_10034207_pt1 | contig 10395 bp, 10 predicted proteins | sample Palsa_T0_2_FD_201948 | JGI IMG/M metagenome (GOLD analysis project Ga0302325, IMG submission 201948) | Peat permafrost microbial communities from Stordalen Mire near Abisko, Sweden - Palsa_T0_2 | ecosystem: Environmental > Terrestrial > Soil > Palsa > Peat permafrost | place: Sweden: Abisko...
AATTGTTAAGATACAATCACAAAAAAGAGCAAACGATCTGGTATAGATAATAAGCCAGTTAAACTTGCCCTTTCTCATGTACGGCAAGCGGTCCGACTCGGGAAAATAAGCTGTGGGGTGGGTGGTTCAGACCCCATTTGCGCCTTGTCATCCTGAATCCCTCACGCCGTCTGGGCGTAAGAGGAGGCGACCGGCGGTACCGCCCTTCATCTACATGCGTTCTAGCCCGAGCTGACCGACTCAAGATCAAGCGTCATGTAGTTGTACGTGCGGGTGACCTCGAAACCATGTTTGCCGTAAAAGTCGACCAGACCGGTCCAGTCGATGATTGTCCTACGAGCGCCATGGTCGCGCAGGTGTTCCAACGCCTTCCCGAGCAGCGAGTTTCCGCTTCCTCTGCGGCGGATCGATTTGGAAACCCCTATTGGACCGAGACTCCCCCAGTCTTCACCGAGAGACTCCCGCCAAACCGCGCCGCCGATCGGCTTGTTGCATCCGTCCTGCTGGATGAGCGCAAAGCCCTCGCACCGATCGCCTTCGAAGAGAGCAAAGACGGTCGAGGGTCCCTCGGCCGCTACCTTCTCCATGGTGTCGTAGAGCCAGCGTCCCGGGAATTCGCGCGCAAGGAAGTCTCGCAACGCGGGTAAATCGTCCGCCGAGCAGGCGCGGTAGCTGTCCTGGGATGGCGTGGGCGCCGGGTTATCATAATCAGCCAGGTCTCGCTCCAGATCATGAGCCTCGCCGTTGCCGACGAAACCGGAAATCATGAGGAAATCGCAGAGCCCGGAAGCGTCTTGCGGGCATCCCGGGAAAAGGTGGGCGGAGTCGGTCCCGAAGTGGAGTTTGGAAACGCCTCGGTTCTTCAGGCCAGTCTTGACCTCGTGAAGCAACTCGAGCATCTCTTTGGGATCGTGGTATCCCAGGGCGGTTATGTGCGCTGAATCAGGATTGGGGCCGCGATAGAGCTTGGCCGCCGACTTCTTCACCGCCACAAAGCCGGAGCCCTCCTTGATGAACGAAGCGCCCCAGTCAAAGACCGGGCACTCGACCGTTTTTTGGCGAAGGAGCTTTTCGTCGATGCGGTACTTGGCCGGAAGAAATGTGTTGTAGATGTCGACCGCCGCCGGGACCGAGTGGCCGTCGAGAAGTTTGATCATTGGGCCGGCCGACAAAGGAGGTTGAGGTGTCGTTGATAGCGTTCGATTGCGTCGCGAACGCGCTGAATCCGGGAGATGGCGGCGCCATCGTCAAGGGTCAAGAAATCGGCAACTGTCCGCGGGGCGACCAAAGCTGAGAACGCATCACCGCAGAGCCCTTCACAAACACTTTCCGCACCCACCGTCGAAAACTTCATAAACGTGACCAGGAACGGACGAACCGCCGAATAGGCACGCAGGATCGCCATTTTTTTCTCGACGTACCTCGCTTCAATCGATTCACTCGAACCGCCCCGGGCTGCGTCGCATAGGAGGTCGACCATGTCTTCCAAGAGTTCGTGGAATACCTGAAGTTCGCGCGACCGTCGTGAAACGTCCGTCTTTGAGACGGTCGCTTCCCGGGCATTGGTGGGCACTGATACCCGGGACCCGGTCCGGCCCTCAGCGGAGCCCCTCTGCCAAACATTGGATTGCATGGCTTCATTCTGATAGCAAATCCGCGATTGCTGCTTCACGAGCCGGACTCCTGCATCTTTTGTACATAGTTGAGCCTCAAATCTCGTACAAGGTGCTGCACCTGCCTGCGGTCCTCGTCGTCCAGAGTCGGCTCGAGTTGCTGGGCAAGGTAGCCGCTCACGTCGATCGCGACCTTTGCCTCGCCCAGATTTGGCTCCAGTTTGCCGGTGACCATATCGGGATGAAGTCCAAGTTTCTGCCAAGAAACTGCTGCAATTTGATCAAGCATGATCGCAAGGTGCTGGTACACGGTCGGTGCTGTTTTGGAGGTTTCGTCCGCCATATGATTCATGCTTCAAGACGTGCTTCTCCCGCCATTCGGTGCAGGAATTTGAACCTGAATGCGGGACTTGCCCACTGGTAGACTCGTAAGAACAGTAGCTTTATGACTAGAGACGTGATCATCATCGGCTCGGGCCCCGCCGGGTACACCGCCGCACTCTATAACGGCCGCGCCGGACTCAGCCCCCTCATGTTCGCGGGCCATCAGCCGGGTGGACAGTTGATGATTACCACCGACGTGGAGAACTATCCGGGATTTGAGGACGGCATCATGGGCCCTGATCTCATGGAGGTCTTCCGGAAGCAGGCGCTGCGCTTTGGCGCCGAGATCATCGACCAGGAAGTCGAGAAGGTCGACTTCTCAGAGCGGCCGTTCAGAGTCTGGTCCCACGGGCAGGAGTATTCGTCGAACGCGGTGATCATCGCCACCGGCGCAAGCGCCAAATGGTTGGGGCTGCCGACCGAGGTCGAATTCGGGGGGTTCGGCGTGAGCGCGTGCGCAACATGCGACGGGTTCTTCTTTCGAGGGAAGACGGTCGCGGTGATTGGGGGCGGCGATACCGCAATGGAAGAGGCCCACTACCTGACCCGGCACGCCGCCAAGGTGTACCTTATCCACCGGCGAGAGAGCTTCCGGGCGAGCCAAATCATGCAAGATAGGGTGCTTAAAGATGCAAAAATCGAGGTGATCTGGAGTTCTGTGGTGGAAGAGATCTGCGGGGTGAGAGAGCCGCACAAAAAAGTGACGTCCATCGCCATCGCAGACACCACGACGATGAAAGGACGGACTCTCGACGTCGACGGGGTCTTCGTAGCCATCGGGCATAAGCCGAACTCGGAGCTTTTCGAGGGAGTTCTTGACGCGGACGATGTCGGTTACCTCAAGACCCAACCCGGTTCGACCGCCACCAATATTCCGGGTGTGTTTGCGGCGGGAGATGTGGCTGACTCCGTCTACCGCCAGGCAGTGACGGCGGCCGGCACCGGATGCATGGCCGCCATCGATGCGGAACGATGGTTGAGTAGTTGGTCGCACTAACGACGTCAATCAAAGAGACGAGTTGATCCCGATGCTCCTTCCGCTTGTTTATTGCATAGTGGCCGCTCCCCTCCAAGACCCCGGTGAAAACCTCTCGGTCATCCTCAAGGACCCGGTCAACCAAGAACAGACCTCCGTGATCACCCAGTATCAGGACCGGATGGACCCTCCCAAGCACTCTCCGAAACGCCTTGGGCTGGGAAACGCCCGCCTGCGGTTTGATTGGCAGACCGCGGTTTACGGATTCTTTCCGCCGGACGATCAAGGCACCCGAAAGCGCTATCTGCGGTTTCATGTCTTTAGCCAGCAACGGAATGGCGACGTCGATCCCGCCATGAAGGTAGCCCGTGAGCTGGCTCGTTTGTGGGAGTATAACTTTAGAGTATTGGGATTAGACAATTCGTCGACTTTTAACGACGGCGACGTTGACGTTTATCTCTGCGATACCGGCCGCCCGGGGGGTGAGCAGCTTTTTGACTATGACAGCGAGACGCCCTCTGCGCACGGCGGGGTCAACACGATCTACATATACGACATGCCCACTTTCAACGACCCAATGGAGATGGCACGGGAAGTGGCGCACGAGTACGGGCATGCGAGCCTTGCGCCGGTGGGCGGGTACACGTCACCCGAAGACTGGGCCAACGGCTATCTCGGTGAAAAACTTTTCCTGCGTCATATCCTCCGCGAATTCGACGCGAAGCGCTATTTTCCGGAAGACGTGATGGGGGTCGATGCCGAAAAGTTGCGCGGTTGGGTTCACACAAACGTCGACCCGCTGGTCATCGCGGCGGCCGAGCGGGGGCCAGATCTGGCGGCTCTCAAGGACCGGTCCAGCACCGGTATGGACGCCTACATTGGGCTGGGGCTATACGTCGATACAATCTTTTCCGACGCGGATTTCGAGCGGACCCAACTGTGGCTCCCGGGCACACAGGCAAAGGACTATCCGGACGCGATCGTGACAGCGTTCGATGAGCCACCCAAAAAGCGCGCCCTCACCATTCCGGACTACCTCAAGGGGAAGAAGATCTGGATACCGGTAGGTACTTCCAAGCTGGGCGGGGCGGAGGTCGTGAAGCGCAGCACAGATTGGGCGCAGGTTGTTGTGGGATCGAACCCGATCACGCTAACCCCCCAGCACTAAGCGGCTCGCTCTCTGATTGTGGTGCCGCGATTGTTCTTGTATGCGTTTAGCGACTTCATGCCGGAATCGGCCTTTTTGACCTCTCCCTCGGCTTGGGCCAGTACCTTGCGTCCCTCGTGGAGCTGCTCCCGGTGAATCTCGTCGGCTTTCAGCACCGCTTGGTTGTACACGGAGCGGGAGCTCTTGACGAGCGCTGAGGCAGCCGCATCGGCTTTCACCTTCTTCAGGCCGAACGAGATCTGAACGACTACCGCGATGGCGATCGGTAGAGCGCTCACGAAGATGATAAATCCGCCGAGCGGCGAGGTAGCCCCGATCGAGATCCCCTCGTTTTGTAGGAGCAGGTAGGCAAAAATGTACAGGGTGAACAGTCCAGCCCCACTCACTAAACCGTAGGTAAGGCCGGATTCCACCTTTTGAGCGTTTGCTTCCATTGCCTTCACTGTCTGCCTGGCCGTTTCCGCATCCTTCTCATGTAGCTTCAGCGCATGTTCGACCCGACTTTCGCGAGCCGCACCCAGCGAGTCGATCGACTTACGTGCGATTGAGATGCCTTCACAGCGCTTTTCGTATTCACCGGAGATTGTTCGTAATCCGGCCTCAACCAGATCTGCGCCATTCTTCTCACAGTGGCTGAGCAGATAGCCGGCTCCGACAAGGTCAGCTTGGTCGATTCTCTCCAGCATTGGCTTGAAACCCTCTGCCAAGTCATGGGAAACCGCCAGATTGCCGCCGCAAAGGCGAAGCGCCTCCGCGACTTCCTTGGAGGCCTCAGACCAGTTCCCACAGGCCTGACGCGCATCTCGCTTCAGCCGGAATTGAACTCTCACGACGACATCCAGGATGTCGGCGCCAATCGTTACGGAGCGTGGGTCTGCGAGGATGTAGTGAATCACGCCCGGCCTTGCGGTCAACGCGGCTTCCAGGTGCTTCTTCGTGATGCTCGAGTCATGGAAAATGCTGGACCCGAGCGCTAGTTCTGCGTGCAGTTCGGCCGAACCGTCGGCCGCCTCCGCTTTCTTGAGCCACTCGTAGGAGCGCTGGGGGTACCCATACTCTTGAGAGAATTCGGCCAGGAGTCGCAGCGCGAGCGAAGCGGCGAACGATGGCGCGCTGCTTTGGGCTACCTTAATCAGGAACCGAGTTGGCTCCTCGTCACTCAAGGTTATCTGCCAGAGGCACCAGCCGACAAGAAGCCACACGACGGGCGGCTGGGCCGGATTCTGCTCGATCATCTCCAGGAGCTCGTTTCGAGCTTGCCTTAGGATGGTCCCACGCTCGGCCCCTTCCTCAAGGATCGCCGTTTCGATCAGTTTAATGACCAAACTGCCCGGGTCTTGCTGACGGGTCTCCACATCGCCGACATATGCGCGCCATTCGCCGAGAAGTGCCCGGCGATCATTCATAAGATTCTGAGCTTGGTTCTCGATGTCGTCGCGATACGCTTCGACAAGGAGGGAGGTTGAGTTAGAGTCGTAGGCTGCGCTGCGTTCGATCGACTCGCGAAGTCGCATCGCCTCAATGCCAAAACCTTCAGATTTATTCTTGTTGGCCCTTATGATCTTTTCGATGTTTCGAAGGGCCTGGGGCGCGCGAGTTGCGGTTTGAGATGCGACCAGCTTCCAAACGCCATTCGCAGGCCCCGTGTAAAAAAGCGAGCCGATCCGCGTCTGCACATCGTGAAGCAGGTCGCTGGGTTGAGCCGGCCGTCCAAGCACCAGGCTCTCAAGCGGCTGGTGCGCTCGCTGCGTATGTTTGGTCACTCCATCTCCAATCAGAAACCTGTGTTTATTGTCGGCTTCAGCCAATCCCAAACCCAGGGTTTCAATCAAAGTCCAGTGGGACCAGCGAGAACCCGGCCGAATCTGAGTCGTCTCAATGAGTAATTCGCCGTAGTGCGCCGGCCAAGTGTAGAAATGAACAAGAACACCAGATCAACCTTAGTCGTCGCCTCAGCGGTGGCGCTCCTGGCATCCGCGATTGCGCTACGTCAACTCGCAAAGGGTCCGGCAGTCAGGGCTTGGCTAGCCGGACGTCGGCTCGATCCGAAGCTTCGTCAAAGCGCGACAATGACGGATGCGTACGTGGACCTTGCCTCAGACCACAGTTTTCCCGCCAGCGACCCGCCAAGCTTCACCCCAACAACGTCGCTCGGTCACCCCAACTGAGCGCACTGCAGAAACCGGCCGTTGGGAGATAACCTCTTTCAATGGCCGGTTCTCCGATTCGATGCGCCGTTATTGGCTATGGCGGCGCCTTTAACATGGGCAAGCTCCATGCCGAGCAGATGAATACTGCCGGGATGCAAACCGTCGCGGCATGCGATCTCGACCCAAAGCGAATGGAGGCCGCAAAGAAGGACTTTCCGGGGATCAAAACCTACACATCGATCGAGACTCTCCTGGCAGACTCGGAGGTCGACCTGTGCGTAGTGATCCTCCCGCACAATATGCACGCTCCGGTGGCCGTCCAGTGCTCAAAGGCCGGCAAGCACGTGATCGTGGAGAAACCGATGTGCATCTCGGTGGCGGAAGCGGACGCCATGGTCTTCGCCGCATCGACCGCTGGGAAGATGCTCAGCGTCTTTCACAATCGACGTTGGGACGGTGACTTTCTAACGATCTCCGGCCTGATCAAAGAGGGGATGATCGGCGAGGTGTTCCACATCGAATCTTGCATGGGCGGGTTTCATGAGCCTGGCAACTGGTGGCGATCCGACAAGGCGATCTCCGGAGGCGCCATGTTTGACTGGGGCGCCCACATCGTCGACTGGGTCCAGCGGTTTATCCATGAAACGATTGCCGGCGTGGACGGCTACTATCACAAGCGTCGGTGGCTTACCCAGACCAACGAGGACCACACCGAGCTGATCATCAGGTTCGAGTCAGGGGCCACCGCTCAGGTGGAGATATCCTCCTTGGCGGCGGCTCAAAAGGATCGTTGGCGGATTCTAGGCACCCATGGTAGCATCGTCATGTCGAGTTGGGACAAGTTGGAGGTCACGGTCGACCACAAGGGCCATCTCGCCAAGTTCCCCGTGAAGCCACAGGAAACCCGGTGGCAGGGCTACTACGAGAACATCGCGGGTCACCTCATGCGAGGGGAAGAACTCGTCGTAAAGCCGGAGGAAGCGCGGCGGACGATCGGAATCATAGAAGCTGCTGAGAAGTCTTCCGAGGAAAAGCGAACCGTCGTTCCGGCCTACGCCTAGTGGTGAGCAGGGAAGCGGCTGCAAAGCTCGATCACGTCATGCTTGACCGCGTCGATTGTAGCTTGGTCGTCGGGGGCATCGATCACCCTTGAGATCAGGCTCGCCACCTCTTTCATCTCCGGCTCCTTCATGCCCCGGGTTGTGATGGCCGGGGTTCCGAGCCGAATTCCGCTTGTGATGAGGGGGCTCTTGTCGTCAAATGGAACGGCGTTCTTGTTGCACGTGATCTGGGCGCGATCAAGTGCAAGTTGGGCAGCTTTTCCGGTGCTGTTCTTGTTTCGGAGATCGATCAACATCAAGTGGTTGTCAGTCCCGCCTGAAACGATGTGAAAGTCGAGCTCAATCAAGGAGTTTGCCAGGGCCCGAGCGTTTTTGATGATCTGATCCGCGTAAGTTCCGAACTCCGGGGTGAGATTCTCGCCGAAGCCAACCGCCTTGGCCGCGATCACGTGCATCAACGGACCGCCTTGGATGCCTGGAATCACGGTCGAATCGAGCAACTCCGACATCATCTTGGTCCTGCCGCTTTTCGGCGCAACGATGCCGAATGGGTTCTCGAAATCCTTGCCCATTAAGATCATTCCACCCCTTGGCCCGCGGAGGGTTTTGTGAGTCGTGGTCGTTACAACGTGACAATGGGGAAGCGGCGACTGCAAAAGCCCCTTGGCGATCAACCCGGCGGGGTGGGCGATATCCGCAAAGAGGAACGCCCCGACTTGGTCCGCGATCTGCCGGAACGCTGAGAAGTCGATCTCGCGTGAATAGGCGCTCGCCCCGACCGTGATCATGACCGGTTTCACCTCTTTGACTTTGTCCGCGATCTGGTCGTAGTCCAGCCTCTCGGTGGTCCGATCGATCCCGTATGGCACGAAGTTATATAGCTGGCCGCTGAAGTTGACCGACGAACCGTGGGTCAGGTGGCCGCCGTGCGAAAGATCCATCCCCATCACCGTGGCGCCAAGCTTGAGGAACGTGAAATAAACCGCCATGTTGGCCTGGCTGCCGGAGTGGGGCTGCACGTTGACGTACTGCGCGCCGAATAACTCGGCGGCTCGAGCACGCGCTAAATTCTCGACCTCGTCGACAACTTCGCAGCCGCCGTAATAGCGGTTGCCCGGATACCCTTCCGCGTATTTGTCGGTTAGCACGCTCGCCATCGCTTCCTTCACGGCGGTGCTCGCGATGTTCTCGCTGGCGATCAGCTCAAGGTTGTGCTCTTGGCGCTCGGACTCCTTGTGGATGAGCTTCGCTACCGCCGGATCGGCCGACGAGAGGGGCACACGGTGGCTATCGATGGGGCGCGCGGTTGTGGTCACACCTCATTATGAGACGCTCGTTTTTGTTGTGGCAGCCGGCTTCACTTTCGGAGGGGGAGCCGCAGGCTTTGGCTTCGGAAGTTTGGAGAGATCGATCGCTCCCGGAGGATTCGCAACGATCTGAACAGGGTGGGGAAGCTGGGCTAGAAACTTGGTGCTGCTGGCGAACCCGTAGCCTTGCGCCTTGAGCCCAGAGATGATGGCAGGCAGGGCGTCCGCGGTCGCGGGGTCGTCGTGAAGCAAAATGATCACCCCATCTTTGATCTGTTTCAGGACCCGCTGAGAAATATCCTCGGAGGAGGTGGTGCTCAACTCCTTCGTCTGTCTGGCCGACATGTCGGTGATCTGCTGGTCGGGGACGAAGTCCTTTGCCCCCACGTTCTCGCCAATGATGGTGTAGCCTGCCTTGAGCGTCTGGGTGATCATATCGTCGGACTGTCGCATGCCGGGCGGTCTGAATAGACGCATTCCTCGACCGCAGGCCCGCTGGACGTTGATCTCGCAGTTGTGGATCTCGTTGTAGATCTGATCGGGGCGCAGCTTATCGAGCCGGAGGTGGTCCTGGGTGTGGTTGCCGACCTCGAATCCCTGATCGATCATCTGCTTGACTAGCTCGGGATGCAGCTTGACTTGCTTTCCGACCACAAAGAAGGTGGCGGGGATGTTTTGGCTCTTGAGGGCGGACATGATCCGCTCGGCCGAGCCGGGGTGGGGACCGTCATCAAACGTGAGGAGCACCTCGTGATAGGCGCGGTTGCCGCGCTTGAGCCACCGGGACTGCGCATTATATAGGTCCTTCCCGTTCATACGGTCGATCCAGTAGGACGGGCTAAGGCCGTTTCGCAAACCGTCGGCCGCGTAACGAAGCTGCTTGAGGCCGAAGTAGAGCCCCACGACCAAGACCACGCAAATCGTCAGCAGAGCGACCGCACGTTTGCGCATGAAGAAGTGTAGCTACTTCTTGGCTTGATTCTGCTGATTGCCGTAGCGCCGCATAAACTTCTCGACGCGGCCGGCGGTGTCCACCAGTCTCTTCTGTCCTGTATAGAAGGGATGGGTGAAAGCAGAGATTTCAACCGGGATCACAAAGTGGTCCACACCGTCGATCGACTTGGTCGAGTTCGACTTGTGAGTGGAGATACCGGTCCACTCATGCTCGCCGTCGACGAACACGACGGGATAGGTTCGGGGATGGATGCCTTGCTTCATGATTCCTGCTGACGCAGCTGTCGATTATGAACGAAGGAGACCCTGAATTACAACGGTAGCGAACAGGAAGGGCCCTGGCGAGGCTCTTCTTTGCACCCAGATCAGGGCCATTCGCCGACCACGGGACCGATTTCTCACCAGGTGGCACCGGTGCGCGTCACAATTCTCTGCCGTGCCGACCAAGAAGCAGAAGCTCGAACTGGAACGCAAGCTCGGGAGCCTTGCGAGACGGCTAGTGTCGCGCCGCTGGTCAGAGCGGCACATTCGTTCCGGCGAACTTGAAAAGATGGGGCCGGACGAAAGGCTTTTAATCGCGCGTATGAACGCCAGCGCCGATGATGAGTATTTGCGCACCGACGCTGCCGACGATCTTGGACTCTATGGCCAACCGCAAGATGCGTTCCGGGTCAGGACGCTGACCAAGGATCCTTCCTGGTTCGTAAGGTCCAGCGCCGGGGCCGCGGCCGCCCAAGTGTTTAAGAAGAAGGCGGAGCGTATTCTCTGCCGACTGCTCACCG
>Ga0302325_10034209_pt1 | contig 10394 bp, 7 predicted proteins | sample Palsa_T0_2_FD_201948 | JGI IMG/M metagenome (GOLD analysis project Ga0302325, IMG submission 201948) | Peat permafrost microbial communities from Stordalen Mire near Abisko, Sweden - Palsa_T0_2 | ecosystem: Environmental > Terrestrial > Soil > Palsa > Peat permafrost | place: Sweden: Abisko...
TGTAGCATTCTTCGCACTGACATAGCGGGATCTTCCAATTGCTTTATCTCGGAAAGCAGCACCACGAACTCGTCGCCTCCCTGTCTGCTCACCGTGTCCGACGCTCGTACACAATCCGCCAAGCGCGCCGCAATGGATTGGAGAAGTCGGTCCCCGATTGGATGTCCCAACGAATCGTTGATATGTTTGAAGCCATCCAGATCCAGAAATACTAACGCGACTTTTCTCGTGTGACGGGCTGCCAGCGCGATCGCCTGGGTGATCCGGTCGTTCAACAGCATGCGATTGGGCAAACCGGTCAGAAAGTCGTGTTGCGCGGCGTGGGATATCTGCTTTGACATCGCCCGCGCTGCACTTACGTCACGGAAAACGATTACCGCACCAGTGGGTCGCCCTTCGCGGTCGTCGATTGGAGAGATGCAGTCCTCGATGGGGATTTCGCTTCCGTACCGCCCAAGCAGGACGCAGTTCGCAGGCAAGTGAACGGTCCGACCCTGCGAAACGGCCGTCTCCATCGGATTCGGAATGGCTTCGCGGCTCGTCGCGTCGACGAATCGGAATACGTCAGCCATTGGCCGGCCAGCAGCTTCCTGACACGACCATCCCACCATTTTTTCCGCCGTCGCATTGACGAAGGTAATGTTTCCGGAGAAATCCGTGCAGACTACGGAATCGCCAATCGAGTTAAGCGTAACCTGCGCGCGTTCCTTTTCCATGAACAGCGCGTGTTCCATCATTTTCCGTTCCATCGCGTAGCGCAATGCTCGAAGAAGGCCCCGAGAGTCGATTTGCCCCTTGACGAGGAAATCCTGCGCGCCTTCCTGGAGTGCTTTTAACGCCACCGACTCATCGTCTAGACCCGTCAAGACCACGAGCGGTACGCGCGGCGCCATTGCGCGTACCCGGCGAACCGCTTCCAGTCCTTGCGCATCCGGCAACCCCAGGTCGAGCAGGATGATGTCAAAAACAGTTCTCGCGAGATGTTTCCCGGCATCGTTTAGACTCGCCGCGTGGGCCAGTTCCGAAATGGACGTCCCAGGATCCCTGAGCGTGAGTCGCAATAACAGGACGTCATCGGGATCGTCCTCCACCAGGAGAACTCTTAAAGACATGATTCACACTGCATTTCCCGGACCTTGACTTCCGATGGGGGACGGGACGTTAAGAACCATCCAGTAGAGCCCCATCTGAAGAACAACGGCGACGAATTGGTCGTAATTCACCGGCTTCAGCACATAGCTGTTGGCGAAATGATCATACGCACCCAGGCGGTCTCTATCCTCGTTGGAAGAAGTGAGAATAATAACGGGCAGATGCCGCGTACGCTCGTCTGCGCGAACGGCTTTGAGCACTTCCAGTCCACTTAGTCCTGGAAGGTTAAGATCGAGTAACATCATGGCGGGTAAGTCACTCAAATCGCGCGCGGCGTGCTCCCCGAGGCCGAACAGGTAATCAAGGGCTTCTACCCCGTCGCGCACGTGAACCGTCGGATTAGGCAGTCTGGCGCCGCGAAACGCCATACACGCCAGCTCCGCATCGTCTTCGTTGTCCTCCACCAGGAGAATGGTCCGTCTAAATGTTGTCATCGGGTTTCGCCAGCCGTGAAAAAGAAAGTGGCACCTTTTCCGACTGAGGATTCTGCGCGGATCGTCCCGCCGTGGCGCGAGATGATTCGCTGGACAGTCGCCAGACCGATTCCGCTACCTTCAAATTCGGATTCGGTGTGTAGCCGCTGAAACGGGGCAAACAGGTTGCCCGCGCGCGCCATATCGAATCCCGCGCCATTATCCTTCACGAAGAAAACCTTTTCGCCGGCTTCGCTTTCCCAGCCAACGGCGATCTCCGCGTCGGGATTCCTGGCTGTGAACTTCCAGGCATTTCCCAGTAGATTTACCAGGACCACTGAGATGAGGCGTGAGTCCCCCCGGAAAGTCAGGCCATCCGCAATGCGCACGGTGACTGCGCGGGAAGGATCTCTATCCCGAAGTTCGGCGACCACGTTTGAAGCCAGCTTGGACAGGTCGATCGGCTCTTTCCGCAGCGGTGCCCGGCTGGTGCGCGATAACGCCAGAAGGTCGTCGATCAGAGCTGACATCTTTTGGGTTCCCGCGCGGACCCGTGCCAGGTAGTGACAGCCTTCCGCATCCAGTTTCCCGCCATACTGGTCGAGCAGCGCTTTGCTGAACCCGTCGATGCGGCGAAGTGGCGCCCGCAGATCGTGGGAAACGGAATAGCTGAACGCTTCGAGCTCTTTGTTGGCCTGTTCGAGTTCCCGCGCCCATTCTTTGCGTACCCGGGCGAGATCCAAATGGGTTCGCACACGGGCCAGAAGCTCTCTTGCGGAAAACGGCTTCGCCAGATAATCGTCCGCGCCGGCGTTCAATCCTTCCAGGACCGAGTCTTCGCCCGCCCGTGCAGACAGCAGGATAACGGGGATCGTTTTGGTTTGCTCGTGGCTCCTCAGTTCATGCAGAAGCCCGAACCCATCAAGCCCCGGCATCATGCCGTCACTCAGGATCAGATCCGGAGGTTCCTCGCGGGCGCTGGCGAGAGCGGCCAGGCCGTCCGGCACTGCAATCACGTCATACCGCTCGGCCAACAGCCGCCGGACATAATCGCGCATGTCCGCATTATCATCGGCCCACAGGATGCGGGCGCGCCGCACTCCCGCGATTTCCGGCGCCCCATCGCGGACGGAAAACGGATCCGTCACGTCGGCCGGACTCAGCAGGGGTTCGGTAGCCCCGGCGGGCAGCCAGTGGGTCACCTCCGCCACATAGGCGGCGGTTCGAGTGGCATTCGGGCCGGGTACGAAACCTGCCACCCCAGGTGTCCCGCCTACATGGTCTGGCGGAAGATGGAGGGTCCCCGTTTTAATCGCGACTGTAAAGGTACTGCCCCTATGTTCCTCGCTCTCCACGTGGATACTGCCGCCGTGCAGCAACACCAGTTCCTTTACCAGAGCCAGGCCGATGCCTGTTCCTTCGTGCGTCCGGGACTGCGCGCCTTTTACACGGTGAAACCGGTCGAACAGATGAGAAATCTCAGCCTCAGCGATGCCCACTCCGGAGTCGGTCACAGCCAGTTCCACGTAATCGCCGCGCCAGGTAAGGGCGACCGTAATGCCGCCAGTGAACGTATGTTTGATGGCGTTTGACAGGAGATTCAGCGTAATCTTCTCCCACATCTCCCGATCGACGAACACCGATTCGGGCAAAGCAGGACAGTTTATGGTCAGCGTCAGGCCCGCCCTCTCCGCCGCGGAGCGAAACACGCTGGCTAGGTCTGCCGTATGCGCCGCCAGATCCATCGGTTCGTAGCTGGCCTGAACGCGCCCCGCTTCGATCCGTGAGAAATCAAGCAGCGTGTTGACCAGCTTCAGGAGCCTCTCACTGTTCCTGTACACAGTCTCGAGCCGGGCGCGGCGCAGCGCGGGTAACGCGTCGGTTTTCTCCGCCAGTTCGTCCTCCAACGGTCCCAGCATCAGGGTGAGCGGCGTGCGAAATTCGTGGCTGACGTTGGAGAAAAACGCGGTCTTGGCCCGGTCGATCTCGGCAAGAGCTTCGGCACGCTTGCGCTCCCCCTCCTCGGCGCGCGCATTGGCTACCGCCGCGGTGACGCCCGCCGACAGCAAATCGTAGAACGCGCGGTAGCCTTCATTCAGCGGCAAACGGGAACTGACTCCGGCCACCAGAATGGCGATCGGCTTTTCGCAACCGGGCGGGACGATCGGCAGCACCAGGGCTTCTTTCAGTGATTCCGGGTAAGGACCAGCGGAGAGAGTCGGAAACCGCCGCCGCAGGTCGTTGCAATGCTGAGGCTGGCCGGAAAGGGCCGCCTCTCTCAGCGGCCAGCTTCCTTGTTGCGGCTTTTCCAAATCAATTGCCGGGGGTCTTTCACCGGCGCCTTCCTTGATACCGGTGCAGGCCGACAGACGCGCTTCTTTTCCAGAGGCATCCAGCAGATAGAACAGTGCGAAGGGGATATCCAATTCGTAATCGGACAGGGTAGCGGCGGCGAGCGTAAAGGCTTCGCCGGTTGTCTGAGCCTTTCCGGCGCGCGCGGTAAGATCGCGCAGGGCGCGCGTCCAGCGCTCGCTCAGCATCCGGCTGGTAGTCTCCGTAACCACGTCTAACATACCACCCACGCCGCCGCTCTCGTCGCGAAGCGGACTGTACGAAAAGGTGAAGAAGGTCTCCTCCAGGTAGCCGTTCCGGTCGAGGAACATCGGTTGATTTTCGATATAGGTTGTTTCACCCGCCAAGGCGCGCTCAAATGGCTCGCCGACGGCCGGCCATGCCGAAGCCCAGCACTTGTCAAACGCCTGGCCCATCGAGTTGGGATGCTTCGCGCCGCAAATCGGCCAGTAGCCGTCGTTGTAGATTTGAATGTGCTCGGGACCCCAGGCCAAACTAATGGGAAAGTGGGAGCTCAGGCACAAGCTCACGGTGGTGCGCAGGCTCTGCGGCCATGATTCAATGGGCCCCAGCGCCGTTTCCGTCCAGTCCATGGAGCGGACCAGGTTACCCATTTCACCCCCGCCCACCAGCCAGGTTTCCGGATGAGCTCCCGGTTGAATGAGCGCGACAGATGGCGTACGGTCCACGCGGCAGGTCCCCCTGCGTAGCAGAAGCAGTCGGAAAGCCGTTGGGCAGGGTGAGCGGCTGGACCCATGCTTTCAGTAACCTGTACAACGATGCGGAAATTATTCTGGCGGGCGACTGTAATCGGTTGTCTACACCCCCGCTCCAAGGGCGAACATTCGTCTACACGAAAGAGTCACCTCGCGTGGGGTCGCCGATGAGTCTGACTCCCTGCGGTCGATCGACGGGAGATGACCGTTAACTTGAGCGCGGCCTAAGCGGCCTCGGCGGCATTTTTCACGCAGCCGGCTTCAAGGACAGAACCATCGATGTCGGGCTGTACCGGCGAACAGTACACGCCTAATTCGCGTCCGCAATGAACACAGTTTGCGAGCGCCGAACCCTCACTGGTGCGCCACACTCCCAGCTCATGTCCCCGCAACCTGGCGCAGAAAATTGCAATGCGCTGAAGAGCGGCAATCTGGTCGGTTATCGAATACATAAAAAACTCTTCCGAGTATATTGACGTTCGCTCACACCGCCCGTTGCAAATACCAGTACTGTTCTAGTACGGCCACCGATTGCGTATTTTAATTATTGAGCGCCCGATTTACCCATAATTGGCTTCAGCCGCGCATCGAAGAATCGCGCGGCGGCCTCGTAGGCTGCCAGCCAATGCGCGTGCTTCAGGAAATCGTGGATTTCGTCCGGGAAGATTAATTGTTCGAATGACACGCGGCCACGCAAGGCTTCCGCCAGTTCAACAGTCTGGCGGAAGTTAACGTTGCGGTCGTCGTCGCCGTGAATGAGCAGCACCGGGGAGCGCCAGCCCTTGACGTATGCCATCGGCGATGAGTTGAAGGCCAGTCGTCCAGCTGCATCGTTCTTCGAAATGCCCAGCTCCTCGGTCCAGTCGTGGACGCCGTGCATATCTACCCCGGCGGCAAACAGATCGGATGCCCGCGCGAGGCCCAGGGCAGTCAGATATCCGCCATAGGACCCGCCCCATAGTCCAATGCGGGCAGGGTCGACCGCCGGATGGCTCTTGAGAAACAAGCCGGCTCCCAAGACGTCGTTGAATTCGCTTGCGCCGCTTGGCCCGTAGTTCAGCGCCTCGCGGAAATTCAGCCCATAGCCAATACCGCTGCGGTAGTTTACCGACAACACCACGTAGCCGCGGCTGGCCAGATATTGATTCAAGGCATAGGCATTGTTGTAGTAGTACATGTAATGCCAGCCCAGCAGCATCTGCCGCTGCGATCCGCCGTGAAAGAAAACCACCGCAGGATGCCGCTGGTCGCCGTCTGCCTTCGGCAGGAATAACTGGCCGTGCAACTCCATGCCGTCGGCGGAGGAAAAGATCACCTGTTGGGGCACGGCCAGGGCATCCTGGGGAAAGTTGGCCGGGATGGCGTCGGGCGCCAGGTCGCGGACTTCGCCCGAGGCCAGCAGTATGGCCGGCCGCGCCTGGCGCCGCTGGTCTGAATGAAGGAAGACCAGGGTACCGTCGCTCGCCACTTCGGGCGACCACTCCAGGCCGCTGCCGCGGACCAACTCTACCGGTGCCCCACCGGTGGCCGCCACGCGCCAGATATGCCGCCGGTCAATATCGTCCTGGTTCGACGAGTAGAGCATCTGCTTGCCTTCCGGCTCGAGCCAGGCATTTTCCACCTCAAAGGCGCCCTGGGTCAGCGAGGTCGCATCACCGCCCGAAACTGGAACGGAGTAGAGATGCAGCCAACCATCGCGCTCCCATGGAAACACCAGCCGGCCGCCCGCCCAGAACAACTGCTGTTCGGCGGCTAGTCCGCGAAACACGCTGCCGACGCCCTCCGCGGCTTCCCACACGGCTCCGCCCGGGCTGGCTCCATCCGCATCCGCCACTCGGATGGACCACGGTGGACCGCTGCGCCGCGGGGAAAAGTCTTCGTGTTCGCCCGTACCGGCGATGCGCACAAACGCGATGCGCCGGCCGTCCGGCGACCACACGGGGAAGGCATCCCGGTCGACGCTGGGGTCCAGATAGCGAACCGTTCCGGCGGCGACATCGTAAACTCCCACGAAGCCGTGATTGCCCCGATTGCTCTCGAAGGCCAGCCGGGCCCCATCCGGCGACCATTGCAGATCGCTATTCTGGCCGCGCGCATGGATCAGCTGCCCGGCCTTCTCCTTCGCGTCGAGCGATGCCGACCAGACCTGGCCCTTGCGTACGAAAGCCACACGCCCGCCGCGCGGCGATACGGAAGGCGAGCTACCTTCCCCGATCAGCCGTGGCGCGCCGCCCGCGGTCGGGACTACCCATACGGCTTGCTCGACGCCCTTGGGATCGCTCGACGGATTGGGATACTCGCCCGCGCTATTGGCGCTTTCGCCGCGCACATACACGATCTCGCCGGCATCCGGGGTCCAGCACAATCCCGAGATCTCCTGCCCGTCGTCTTCGGTATATGCGGTCACCACGCGTCCGCGGTATTGGGGCGGCTCGGCCACCCAGATGTTGCGCACTCCGCGCGCGTTGTATACCCAGGCGATCCGGCCACCCGCGGGCGAGACCGTCAGATCCGCCGGAAAAGGAGCGCTCAGCGCCTGTTCGAGGGTGAAGGAAGGCTGTCCGCAAACGCACCCGCCCGAAACCATGGCTGCGGCAAAGAACCAGGTAATCCGCATATCGCTACAGCTTAGTACACCGTTTGATATAATGACGAGGGATGGTTTTTGCCACCCTGCGGAAGCGCATAATTTGTTCACCAATCTACCGGGAAGCTCCGGACGTTTTTCCCTCTCCCCTTTTACTGTCTCCTGGAGGTACCGAGACACTGCCTAAATGAAAGCAAGCGTGCAAATTAGCCGAGGCGTCGAAAGCCTGTTCGGTACCCGCGATGAAAACATGCGGTTGATCGAAGCGGGCCTGAAGGTCAACGCCCAACTCATCGACAGCCTACTCGAGATTGAAGGCGAGGCGGACGCGGTTTCGCGGGCGGCAAACATCCTTGAAGAATACGTGGCGCTGGTGCGCGAAGGCCATGTTTTCAGTAATGGCGACTTGAACAGCTATCTCCGCGTAGTTGTCGAAGATGCCGAAGTAGGCTTCCGCGCACTGGTCGAAAGCGGGCGGCAGCGCAACTTCGGCAAGAAAATGCTGGCGCCGAAAACGGTCAACCAGCGCCGCTACCTGGAGGCCATCGAGCGCAACGACCTGGTGTTCGGAGTGGGTCCGGCGGGTACCGGCAAGACCTACCTGGCGGTGGCCATGGGGGTGTCCGCGCTGCTGAGCAAGAGAGTTTCGCGCATCATCCTGACGCGGCCCGCGGTCGAAGCCGGCGAGCGCCTCGGCTTTCTGCCGGGCACCTTGCAGGAGAAAGTGGATCCGTATCTGCGGCCGCTGTACGACGCGCTTTTCGACATGCTGGAATCCGATAAGGTCGAAAAGCTGCTTGAGCGCAATGCCATTGAGGTGGCGCCCATCGCCTTCATGCGCGGCCGAACGCTGAACGATAGTTTCATCATCCTCGATGAAGCGCAGAACAGCACGCCGGAGCAGATGAAGATGGTTCTGACGCGCCAGGGATTCAACTCCAAAATGGTGGTGAACGGCGATGTTACGCAGATCGATCTTCCCAACGCCAGGCGCAGCGGGCTGATTGAGGCGCTGGAAGTGCTGCGCGGAGTAACAGGCATCAGTTTCGTGCAGTTTGACGAGCGCGACGTGGTGCGCCACAATCTGGTGCAGCGCATCGTAAAAGCTTACGAGCGCTATAACGAAACGGTGGGTGCGGGCCGCCAGCTTAGCTTGAAGCTGACCGAATCGCCGTCCGAACCAGCTGCCGAAAACGGGGCTGCCGCCGCAACTCCATGTCTACCACCGGCGACCATATAGTTTTGTTCCGCCGGGCGCCGGCGGAACTCAACCGTCGCGACCTGGAGCGCTTCGCCCAGGTCCTGCGCGCTGAAGTTGCCGAGGGCGCCGAATTTCAATGTCTCATCACCGACGACCGGGAATTGCGGCGGCTGAACCGGGAGTTTCTAGGCAAGGACTACGCGACCGATGTGCTGTCGTTTCCGGAGGAGCGCTTCCACACAGCTGCCGCCGGTTGGTCCGGTGAAATTGCCATTTCGGCGCAGCGGGCCCGCGAGCAGGCCGGTGCTTACGGCCACTCGATTGACGATGAAATCCGCATCCTGATGCTGCACGGCGTGCTGCACCTGATGGGCATGGACCATGAAACCGATCGCGGCAGGATGGCGCGCGCGGAGACGGATTGGCGCGTGCGCCTGGCGCTGCCTGCCGGCGTGATTGAACGGGTGCGCCCGTGACTTTGGCGCTGGCCCTGCCCGTCCTCATCGCGCTCTGTACGGCGCTGCTGGGCCTGGTCACATTTGTGCAATTGCTGTATCTCGAGAGCCTGCGCCTGCGCACGCGCGATCTGCCCGCCATCAAATTCTTCCGCGAGACGCTCGAAGATAAAATCGGATTCAAGACGGAAGACGGCGCCGGATCGTTCTCCCTGGTGAAGCACACCACCATTGTGCTGCTCACCGTTCTCTATTTCCTGCTATTCGCCGACGGCGCGGCCTGGACCTGGCCGGCGGTCTGGGAGACGGCCGTGGCGTCCTGGCTGACCATGATCGCGGTGGCCTATGTGCTTCCACAAGTCCTATACCGCCGGACCGCGGCCCGATGGCTCGCGCCCCTGGCCCGCCTGATTCGCGGCATAGGGCTGCTGGCTACGTGGTTCGTGGCCGTGCTGGGCTTCTTCCAATCCATGGTCGAACTTACCGATGTAACCCATAGCGGCGAAGAGGCGCCCACTCAGGCGGAGAACATCGACGCGCTGATCTCGGCGGGCACTGAGGAAGGGTTGATCGAAGAGGAAGACCGCAAGCTGATTCAGTCGGTAGTCGAGTTCGGCGATAAGATCGTCCGGGAGGTCATGACTCCGCGTCCCAATATCGTAGCCATCTCGGCGGACGCGCCGCTCGATCAGTTGCGCCAGCTGGTCATCAACGAGCAATATTCGCGCATCCCGATATACGAGGGCTCCATCGACCAGGTAGTGGGTTTCATTCATGTGCGCGATATGTTCGAGCTGGATGAGGAAGAGCGCGCCAGCCGCACGGTGCGCGAATTGATGCGCCCCATTCGTTTCGTGCCGGAAACCAAGCCCGTCAACGACCTCATGCGCGAAATGCAGCAGGATAATACGCACATGGTGATGGTGGTGGACGAGTACGGCAACACCGCGGGTCTGGCCACCATGGAAGACCTGGTGGAAGTGATCCTGGGGGAAATTCGCGACGAGCACGAGCCCAACTCAGACGTGCAGGAAGACGGGCAGGGCGGCTACATTGTCTCGGGAAGCTTTGACATGGCGCGTTTGAGCGATCTGCTGGAGTTCCATCCCGAAGAAGACATCGAGTCCACTACGGTGGGCGGCCTGGTTACGGAATGGCTCGGCCGGGTTCCTTCGGCCGGCGAATCGGTGGAGCGCGACGGCATCCATATCGATGTGCTGGCCAGCGATGAATTGCGGGTGGCCCAGGTCCGCGTGCGCCGCTCGCAGCCGGTGGCGCCATGAAATCGGGCTTCGTCTCTATCCTGGGCCGGCCCAACGCGGGGAAGTCCACGCTGCTGAACCATCTGATTGGAACCAAGATCGCTATCGTCGCGAATAAGCCGCAGACCACGCGCACGGCCATTCAGGGCGTACTCACCTCGCCCGAGGCGCAGATTATTTTCCTGGACACGCCCGGGATCCACAAAGCCGATTCGCTGCTGAACAAGCGCATGATGGACACTGTCCGCGCGGCCCT
>Ga0302325_10034212_pt1 | contig 10394 bp, 5 predicted proteins | sample Palsa_T0_2_FD_201948 | JGI IMG/M metagenome (GOLD analysis project Ga0302325, IMG submission 201948) | Peat permafrost microbial communities from Stordalen Mire near Abisko, Sweden - Palsa_T0_2 | ecosystem: Environmental > Terrestrial > Soil > Palsa > Peat permafrost | place: Sweden: Abisko...
GTAGAGGAAGTCCAGATCGGGGTTGTCGAAGGTCCGCTGCGGATGCATTACCACCGTCAGCGGCGCGACGCCGAAGCGGTCCTGATGGTCGCGGATTAGCGGGCGCAGCGTGGTGGCCACAATGTCGGTGCAACTGCCGACGGCCTCGGCGAAGATCACGTCGGGCCGGTATTCGAGCAGGCGCCCGGCGGCTTCCACCAGGTCGGGAAAGCGGCAGCAGAAACAGCCGCCGGTTACCTGATCGCAAGCGATGCCCAAGCGGCCGGCGTAGTGAGTGTCCACCAGGTCGTCGCCCTGGTCGTTGAGGATGGCGGCCACGCGCACCCCGCGCTGCTGGAGCAAGCGTGCGGCAGTGAGGATGAGAGTGGTCTTGCCGGCGCCCAGAAAACCGCCGACTACCGCGATGATTGGCTTCACTGCGCCCGGCTTCCCGGCGGTGGATTTCGCAGCGCCCGGTTTCGCAGCGTCGGCTTTCACAGCGCCACCTCCTTACCCTCGTCAACCGTGGCGTTAGGCGTGGACTTCCTCCCGTTGACGTTCGCCGTTCGCACCACAATCGCTCCATGATCCACGCGCAGAGTGGCGCCGGCCGCGGTCACGCGGAAGGTTCCCCACGCCGTGGCGGTGCTCCAGAAGCAGCGGAAGCCTGGCGCTGCCTTGATCGCGAGAGACTGCTCGCCGCCGTGGTAGCGGAAGCCGCTGGCGGCCAGCAGCGTGCTCCAACTGGACATGGCGCGCGCGTAGTGGTGGCCGCATTCAGGTTCATTCCACGGATTGCGCCGCTCGCCGTCGTAGCGCGCGCGCACGTTGTGGACGGCCTCCACGCCTTCGCGCGTCATGCCGGCAAAAAGCAATTGGGCCGCCGCCAGGTATTCCAGGCCGGTCCAGGATTCGGCGTAGTAAGGGAAGGGCACATGCGGGCGCTCGGCCTTGCCGTAGTCGCAAACCATGAGGGCGGGCTCGTCGTTGAGTACGTAGGTGCGTTCCACGCTATCGTGGCCCACCAGCGTCCGCTTATAGTTATAGCGCCAGATGGATTCGAGAGTCTTGCGGATGTTGGCCCCGGAAACCAGCGGACCCAGGCCCGCCACCTCGGCGAGATACTGGCCCATCAACTGATCGAGCAGACAGCCGCCGCCCACCTGGTATTCGGGTGTCTCGGTGTTGGCCGAGCCCATGTCGCTGAGTAGGTGGGGCGCGATCTTATCCTTGGCGACGCCGCGGACTTTTTGGATATAGAATTCGCCGTTGAAGAGGTTGGCGTCGATCCACTTGCTGCCGCGCTCGAACAACGCGCGATACTCCGCCGCGCTGGCCGCGTCGCCAGCGGCGCGGGCCATCTCCTCGCCGGCGCGGAGCGCGCCCAGATAGAAGATGCCGCATTGCGGGTTGGGGCCGTAGAATTCGACGTCGTAGGTGTTATGCTGCGCACCTTCCAGAACGCCGTCTTTATCGGCGTCCCAGCCGCCCGGGACCCAGGCGAACTCGATGGCCTTCTTGATGCGCGGCCACATTTCGCGCAGCCACGCGGTGTCGCCCGAAAGTATCCAATCCAGATAGGCGTGCATAATCTGGCCCATCTGGCCATCGGCGGCGGCGAAGCCGAAGCTCTCGCCGTGGTGCGGCAGGCGCTCGCGGAAACGGATGCCGCCGGCGTCATCGAGCTGGTAGCCGAAGGCGCAGCCGCGCAGTGAGCGGGCGAAGCTCGGGAAGATGTGCGCAGTGGCGGTTTCGTAATTCCAGACGTGCGCGCAGCTTCCGTGGCAGCACCCGGCGTGGTCGTTAGCGCCTTCGAAGCCGTGGAATTCGCCGTCGGCCGTGCGGAAGCAGACCGGGGTGACCAGCGTGGAGAGGTTGGCGCTGGCTGCGTCCTTAATGGCGGCCGGGATGGTGGATTCGCGCATAGCGGCCGCAAAGCGGCGGGTCTTCCGCTCCAGGGCCTCCAGGTTTTCGGCGGCGTATTCGGCGGCGGCCCAGGCGTCGGCGAAGCGCGTAGCGTAGTGGTTGCCAATCAGGGTGTCTTCATCGCCGGGCGCGGAACTCCAGCCGCAGCGGCGCGGCGTGCGATTGGGAAAATGCCAGGCGAGAAGGAACGTGTAATCGGCGTGGGCGCCGGGCGCGATGGTGCGGCCGAGCGAGAGCGCGCCCACCGGTCCGGGGTCCTTCGATTCAGGCCCCAGCTCGCCGTCGGCGGAAAAATCGTCCCAGAAAAACATGGGCGAGTTCCACCAGCGGCTGCGCTCCCATCCACGAAGGTGACTGACGCGCGCGCCGGCTATATCGAGCGCCGAGAGCAGGAAGCTGCCCTTGAGCGCATCGTTGCCCGGCAGGTCCGGGCTGGTCATCAGAATGCCGGCGAGCCGTTCGGAGGTCTTGTACTCGTTCGTTCGCGTGTCCCTGTTCTGTATGTGCCCAGTGGGATTTTCGATGGACCAGGCGATGGAGACTTTAGCGGACGCCGTTCCGGGGTTGCTGACGCGGTAGCGCAGAATGGCCACTGGCAGACCCGACTCGTCGGGCTCGTGGGGGATGAAGGGCGAGAAGGCTTCGAGTGATACTTTGACGGGCAGGGTGGCATCGGAGAAGTCGATGCGCGCCAGCGGGAATTCGCCGGTGAAAGTGGCCGAGGCGAGGCGCGTGAGACCGGGCGCGTTGTTGGCGCCAAGCCCGCTGGAGCCTTCGAACGGAGGTTGGATGCGCGATTCGAGCACGCGGGCGACGGGCTTGCGGTTGCCAGCCTGCGCCCAGATGGCGGGGAAGGCATAAGACGGCGCGTTGCCTCTATCGGGACGGTTGAAGATCTCCCAATCGCGAAGCTGCCCGCGGCCTCCCAGGCTGACACACCCGGCGCAGACGCCGCCCAGCGGGAAGGCAATGGCGGTGAGACGCCGTCCGGTGAAGACACGGGGAAACGCAATATCCGGAGCGCCAGGCGATGCTGGCGCGGCCGCGGCTGGGACTGAAGTTTGCGCGGCAGCCTGAGTGGCGGCGCTGGCAAGGGTCACTTGCTTGAGGAAGGTTCGGCGCTTGGTGGGCATCAGCTATAGAGTAATCCCGGTGGGGTATGCTTTAGCTTGCCATCGCCGCCGTGCCGCGAAGCGGCACGCGGCGATCTTCGCCTCGGCTGAGAGGCGTTAGGGCAACAACTTTCGGCGCCGTATCTAAGAACGTAACAGTCGCAGTCCGATAACAGACACCCTATTTCTCCCCGCCGCCCCGCCCCGCGGCGACAGCCGGACCGTTCGCCTTCGCCTTCAAGGCAGTCCACTTGGCCATCAAGGCGCTATAAGCGGCTTGCTGCTGGCTGCAGGCTTGGAGTTCCGCCGCCGTGGGCGCCATTTCGGAGCCCTGCATGCCCTGTGCGGCGGCTACCATTTGAGCGCCGATATTGGACAGGTTCGGCGGAGCAGCCGGTTCCGCCGCATCCGCAGCGGCGCCACCGCGGCCGCCACGCCCCCCACGGCCTCCGCGGCCACCACCGCCGCCTCCGTCATTGCCGCCAGCGGCGGCTTCGGCGGGCGCGATCTGATCCACTTGCTTGATTAGTGCATCATTGGCCGCGGATTGCGGACGGCCCTTGAGCTTATCGGCCAGGCTGCGAGCGTCTTTGTAGGCGCCGGCGGCGTTGCGGGCGCCGTCTTCCATCTGCGTGCTCAGCGTGAAGATCTGCTGCACTTCGGGCGTGATCTTGACTCGCGGATCCATCTTAATGGTGATAGGTTGAGTTACGCTTTGGCCGTTCGCAGTCAGGCGCACTGAATACACCCCGGGCGCCACCCAAGGCGAAGCCACGCCGCTGTAAGTACGATGCGGCACTGCGCCATTGGCTCCGCCGCCGCCCCCACGCCCGCCTCCGCCTCCGCCGGGAAGTGGATCATAGTGCATGTCCCAAGTGAAGCGGTGCATGCCGGCCGCGGTCTTCAATACCTGCGGGGGCGCGGGCCAGTAGAGCGGCAGTCCGCAATCGGCCGTGGTGGGCGCCTGCTGGCATATCTTGTTGTAAGCGACCGGATTGGTGGCCGGGTCGGGATCCCGCACATGGTCTTTACTGGAGTAAGTGCGAATCACCTTGCCCTGAGTGTTCAGGAACTCCAGTTTCACTTCGCCAACGTCGGCGGGCAAGTAGTAATCGACAATGGCGCCGGGCGGCGGGTTCTCTCCGGCCAGCATTTCCGGCGGCCACGGCGTTGGGTCGTTGGTGCCGAAGCGAATGCGGATGCCAGTCTCGGGCTTGAACAGATAGGCATTGGTTGCCGCCGCGGCCTCGGCCGCCTGACGCAGCGGAGTTACATCGTCCAGAATCCAGAAGCCCCGGCCATGAGTGCCCGCGACCAGGTCTGAGCACATACACGAGGCATCGTCCTTCACTTCGATATCGCGCACGGAAACGGCGGGCATGTCGAGCCGCAGCGAATGCCAGTTGTCGCCGTCGTCGAACGAGACCCAGACCTGAGTGTCAGTCGACGCGTAGAGCAGGCCTTTCTTGCGCGGATCCTCGCGGATTGAGTTAGTCACCGCGCCGCCGTCGATGCCGTTGTCTATCTCCGTCCATGTCTTGCCGCCATCGTGGGTGCGCCATAAGTGCGGGTTCATGTCGTCCAGGCGCAGGGTGTTAGCGGCGGCATAGGCCGTCTTAGTGTCGAAGTGACCGGCGTCCATATTGAAGATCCGGCTCCACGGCTTGATCTGCGGCGGAGTGACATCGGTCCATTTCACGCCGCCGTCGGTAGTGATGTGGATGAGACCGTCGCCGGCGCCCGCCCATAACACGTTGACATCGAGAGGCGAGGGAGCGAGCGCGGTGATGGAACCCGGCTGTGGGGGCGCTTGCGAGGCGTACTTACCGGCGTTAGCGGGCGCTTCCCACGATTGGCGAGTCAGGTCGCCGCTGATGGCGGTCCAGCTATGACCGCCATTGGTGGTCTTCCACACACCGGCTGTGCCGAAGAAAAGAACGTTCGGGTCTTTCGGCGACCAGATCAGCGGTTGAGTGCGAACGGCGCGGCCCGGCGGCTCGGCCGAAGGTTCCGTGGCGCTACTTCCGGAACCCGCCGCGGCGCCACGTCCAGCTACTGCTGCGGCGCCACGGCCTCCCCTGCCGCCACGGCCTCCGCCACGCCCTCCACCGCCCGGGCCAACGTTGCCTTTTTGGGCCGTGAGGCGGTTATAGACGCTCACTTGGGCGCGCGCGCTGCCATAGACCAGATTCGGATCTTTCGGGTCGGGAGCGCCCTCTCCGTACTCCGAGATGCCCACCGGATGCCAATCGTGAAAGGTGATTTCGCCATCCATGCCGCGGCTATCCACGCAAGCCGAGCCTGAGTCCTGCTGGCCGCTGCAGAGGCGGTAGGGGAATGCGTTATCCGCAGTGACGTGATACACAGCGGCGGTGGGTTGCGTGTACCAGTTACTCCATGACTCGCCGCGATTGGCGGAGACAACCGCCCCTTGGTCGCTGACTAACAGGATGATGTTGGAGTTAGCCGGGCTCACCCAGCTCTTCTGATAATCGTCGCCGCCGGGCGCGCCGCGCACGGCCGACCATGTGAGTCCGCCATCTTCGGTGCGCCAGAAGACGGTGGAACAGCTATAGACCACGTTCTCGTTCTTGGGGTCCACGGTGATGGTGGGCAGGTCGCCGCCGCCGATGCGGCCCAGCGGCCGGTTATCCGGCGGATGGCGCGTCGAGCCCATCTCACTCACACGCGGATCGTCAGTGGCAAGGAACCAATGATCGCCGCCGTCAGTCGACTTATAGAAGGAGATGCCGCCTCCACCACCGCCGCGTCCTCCACGTCCGCCACGTCCTCCCGCCGCTGGGGCAGGCGCAGCGCCGCCGGCTGGGGCAGCCGCGCCCGCCGCTACCGTCGCGTAAATCACTTTCGGGTTGCTGGGAGATATAGCGAGGTTCGCTTCAATGATGGCCGGCAGCCCGGTAGTCAGTTGCTTCCAGGTGGAACCGCCGTCGGTCGACTTGAAAATGCCGCCGTCAGTTCCGCCGTAACTGCCGTCTTCCGTATATCCTTGCTGCTGCTGCCACAGGGCGGCGTAAACTGTATTGGGGTTACTCGGATCAATGCGGACGTCGTTACCGCTGACGTAGTCATCTTTAAACAAGACCTTCTGAAACGTCGCCCCGCCATCGGTGGAGCGGAATATGCCGCGCTCGGGATTAGGACCGTAGGGATGTCCGAGGGCGGCGACAAAGAGCCGGTTAGCGTTCCTGGGGTCGACCTCGATATTCGCGATCATCTGCGAATCGCGGAGGCCGAGGTGACTCCACGTCTTGCCAGCGTCAATGGACTTGTAGACGCCGTCGCCCACGGAAAGGTCGGGCCGGATGATTCCGGCGCCTGCGCCGACATAGACGACGTTGGGATCGGACGGCGCCACCGCGATAGCGCCAATTGAGCCGGTGGGCTGGTTATCGAAGAGCGGCGTCCACGTGGAGCCGAAGTCGGTCGACCGCCAGACGCCTCCGTTGTCAAAGCCGATATAGAACACATTGGGCTGGCTGGGCACGCCAGAGAGCGCACGCGCGCGTCCGGCGCGGGGCGGTCCGATTGAGCGCCAGTGCATCTCGGAATAGAGTTTGGGGTCGAGGGATTGAGCCGGCGCTAGTGCAGCGAGCGAGAGACCGAGAAACGTCAAATGGCGAATCAATTTGGGCAAAATAGACACTGTGGCAGTTCTCCTGAATTCAACGAGTTTACACGATTCGGCAAGCCGGATGTGGCGCACATTCGCGAGGCAAGGCCACCTTTACCCATTCGCCGCAAATCCGCATTTACTGTGGGGCTGGCAAATGGGCGCCTCGCCGTTGTGGGCTCATCGCGCGCCCTCCTCCGCCCACCCGCCGACATAACGGGCGGGTCTCACCCTGTTTGTGGCGCGCGGCGCCGCTGGCTGCGATCCGCGCTGGCCGCCGCGAACAATCGATAGATTCAATTTTCTCGAAGGGTGATCCAGTTGGACCTATACCCGGATGGAACTACCTGTTTGGATTGTCCGCCGGGGAACAGCAACCTTCCACCGCCACCGAAGCCGGTGTGCGACCCCCACTTCGCGATATCAGTTTGGCCGCCAGATAAATCGGCAGAGACGCACGTATCAGGGACCCTGATGCGCGGCCTAGCACGCGCTTGGAGGCTGGATCGACGACTGCCCTGCCTATCTTGGCCGATACCGGATCGCCAGCGGCGGCGCGGCTGGTAACGACCCGGCGTAAGCCGATCAATTACTCAGCGCGCAAGGTTCGCTTGTTTCCGCCTGATTCGAGGCGGATGCCACCGTATCTTGTGCATCCTCCAGCGGCCGCGCTATGCTCGCGACAATCTCCACAATCCCCTTATCCAATCTTGCGGAAACCTTGTCGGGGTCGACGCGTGCAGGCAGATCGAAGCGCCGAAAGAGCTGCTGGCCGAATTCGCAGAAGTGCAATCTATCCTGCAGTCCGTCGTGCTGGTGCGTTTCTGTGGCTTGTATGAGAAGCGAATGCGGAGTTGCCGTGACTTGAATGGACTTGGGAGCGAAGCCGGGAACGGCGACCCGCAACACAATTGTGGATGCATTCTCGAACATCTCGGCGGGCGGCCTCCAAAGAACCTCGCGTTCGGCGCGCAACCAGTCTTCCCAGTCGTTGCCCAGGAGTTCGCCGCGCTGCTGGAAGTAGTCGAAAGCCCGATGCCGGACCTCCTGCAAATGGTGATCCGTCTGCCCCGAGAGAGCTGACGAGGCTTCCTCTTGGTCGTGAATTTTCGTAATCGAAATACGCGGCGCCATACTGTACCTTTCCGTTCCGTTGATTCTCTCCTGGTGGGTTCCGCGCGTTTTTGCGAATCCACTCCAGGCGCTCCCTATACATTGCAAGGCAGATGGCGAACCCATCACCATCTCTCGGGCCAGATCTGGTTGGCGAGGCGCCCTCGCGCGTGTTCTTCAATCGGATACGCCCATACTTCCATGGCAGTTGCATCGCAGCACTTCCGGTTGGAACCCTGTAGCGCGTGGCGCCCCTCATCGGACTAACATTTCAATCCATGCCGTCCTGAGAACCAGTTCATCACAATCCCGGCGCCAGCCGGCGCATCTCCTCCACTTTTCACCGAAATATCCCTCAATCCTAGTAGGGTAGCGGCGCCCGCGAAGCGTGCGCACAGCGCCTCGGGGAGTAAGAGCGGAGTTAATGTCTCTTGCGGTGAGACTGCACCATCTCCCGCGTGGCTAGCGCCACGAAAACTATCACAAATGCCGGCGCCCCGGCATAGTCGCAGAGAACCATCAGGATGTACAGCAACCCGGCCACCAACAAGATCAAATTCCAAGCCAATCTTCCCGGCATGAATAATTCCACCGGCTGAGGACATTGGTCAGGCTACGCTCTCGACGGTTGCGCGGCTAACCTCAGTGCTTTGGGGAAGGGGCAAAGAGACGTCAATCGCCGTGCCCTTGCCGGGCTCTGAATTGACTGCCAGACTGCCTCCCAGCCTCTCGACGCGCTCCTGCATCCCGATCAGCCCCAAACCCGTCTTCCGGGAGCTCAGGAAACCCCTTCCATCATCCCGGATCGTCACCGAGAGTTTCTCACCCTTGGCCATCAGCGTTATCTCCACGTAACTGGCGTTCGCATGCCGGCATACATTGTTCAATGCCTCCTGGACTATGCGAAAGACACAAATCTTGTGGTCCTCCGGAAGTTCGTTCGGTAACGCTTTCGCCACAATCTTGATCCTGACACCCGTGGATCTCGAGACTTGGTTTGCCTGCCACTCTAGCGCCGTCGCCAAGCCAAGGTCGTCCAACATGGAGGGACGCAAAAGCAGCGCCATGTTGCGCACCATCGCGACGGAACTTTCCACCAATTCACGGATCCGGTTCACCCTCATCCGCAACGGATCGGGGTAGGGGGCCAGCGCCACGTTTAGACCGTGTAACTCAAACTGCACGGCCGACATAGATTGTCCTACCGCATCGTGTAGATCTCGCGAGATGTTCTTGCGTTCGTTCTCCTGGGTCTCCACCAACCTTGCCGAAAGACTCTTCAGCTCCTGCCTGGCTCCGGTAACTTCTTTGAGGTGCGCCAGTGTCTGCCCCTCCAGCCGAAGAATGTGGAGCGCGGTAGCGCAAGCCAGCGCAAGGCCGCACAGGAACATGGCCGCAACGGCGATCATCAACTGATTGCGAAGACCGGAAAACATCTGGAAAAGCAGATGGTCCCTCTCCAAAAGCTGCTGTTGGTTTACGGAGGCAATAGTGTCCGCGATGCTCAGCGTACTGGACCGCCGTGGTAACACGTCGTCGTGGAGGAACCGATAGCCTTCCTGGCGCCGCTGCCGCGCATTCCAGGTGAAGACAGGGTCTAGTGTTCGCCAGTACTCCCCTATCTCACGCCGCAGAGCGTCATACATCGCCTGATCTGCCGCGCCGGGCGCGGAAGTCGTGAGCGAAATCATCGATTGGATTTGACGGCGTGTATCGGACAACGCCATGCGGCTTTGTTCCGCTGCAACCGGGTCCGGCTCCAGCAGATAGTCCCGAACGTAGGTACCAGAGAGATAGATGGCCGCCCGGAGTTCGTCAAGCCTGGTCGCCCGTCCCAGGAACTCACCCAGGATGTCTTCATTGTTTGACTGTAAATGCGAAATGACGTGGACCGCATTGATTCCAGAAAGCACCAACAGCGTGAGCAGCACGCCAAATCCAAGAGCCAGAGCCGTCCTGGTGGTGAGAAGCCGCCGCGCCGTTTGCCTTGTATGATCGTTCACAGGCATCACTTACACTCAGACCACGGCATCCCGGCTCGAAGGGATGACGCCTTTGCGAATCGCATAGAGTATTAGATCGGCCAAACTGTGGAAGTTGAGTTTTTGAAAAATGTGCTGACGATGGCAAATCACAGTGGTGGGGCTAAGGTCGAGAATATTGGCAACATCTTTGTTGGATTGGCCTTCGGCCAGCAACTGCAGGATCTGCCTCTCGCGGCTGGTCAGCAGATCGTAGCTGTCTTCGACTTGTTTGGCTTCCAAATACCGCACATACTCGTCTGCCAGTACCCTGCTCACCTTGGGGCTGAAGTAGGCTTTCCCTTGCGAGACTGCGCGGACGGCTTCCACGATTTCGAATTCCGCCGAACCCTTCAACACATAACCGCGTGCGCCGGCTTTGAGAGCATTGAGCAGATAGCACTCATCGGCGTGGACAGTCAGCATCACTAGTTGAACTTCGCTCAGCTTGCTTGAGATCTGGCGGGCCGCTTCCAGGCCGTTCAGAGCGGGCATGCTGATATCGAGAATGGCCACGTGCGGAAGTTCACGTTCCGCCAACTCCACCGCTTCCCGGCCGTCGGAAGCTTCTGCCACTATTTCGAAGCCGGGCTCGTTGGCTAACAGCGCACG
>Ga0302325_10034215_pt1 | contig 10394 bp, 12 predicted proteins | sample Palsa_T0_2_FD_201948 | JGI IMG/M metagenome (GOLD analysis project Ga0302325, IMG submission 201948) | Peat permafrost microbial communities from Stordalen Mire near Abisko, Sweden - Palsa_T0_2 | ecosystem: Environmental > Terrestrial > Soil > Palsa > Peat permafrost | place: Sweden: Abisko...
CAGCTGGGCCGACGTGAAGTACGGCAACATCGAGGATCTCGACAGCCTGCGTGACGGAGCGACCAAGTCGGACGGCGCCATCCATCTGGCCTTCAACCATGACTTCTCGCAGTTCGAGAAGAACTGTGAGAACGACCGCAAAGCGATCGAGGCAATCGGAGAGGTGCTGCAGGACTCGAACCGGCCGTTCGTGATCACCTCGGGTACGGCGATTGCAGCCAATGTGGACGGCGAGCCATCGACGGAGAACGGCCCGACCGTTTCATGGAACCCGCGCGCAGCTTCCGAAGCGGCGGTGAGGGAATTGGGCGCACGCGGCGTGAACACCTCCGTGGTGCGGCTGCCGCAGGTTCACGACACGCGCAAGCAGGGCCTGATCCCGTATGTCCACTCCGTGGCGCGCGAGAAGCGTGAGTCGGCCTACATCGGCGATGGCAGCAATCGGTGGCCGGCGGCGCACGTTTCCGCCGTAGCACGGCTGTACCGTCTGGCGTTTGAGAAGGCGGAGCCGGGCGCGATATACCACGCGGTCGACGAGCAGGGCGTGTCGATGAAAGCCATCGCGGAGGCGCTGGGCCGCGGGCTGAAGGTGCCGGTGGTCAGCATCAAGCCCGAGGAGGCCGAGGCACACTTCGGCTGGCTTGCCCGCTTCGCCGGGTATGATATGCCAGCCTCCGGCTCGCTCACGCAACAGAAGCTGAACTGGAAGCCAACGGGCCCGGGCCTGATCGCCGACTTGGACGGCATGGACTATACGCAACCCTAAGTCGGCCTACGGCGGCTGCCGGAACTGCTTCGGACAAGTGATGGTGTGTAACCACCGTTGTTTCGCAGGCCGCTCGACAGGGCTTGCTTTTCAAGCTAACTTACTTCGCTGCGATGCCGATGGAGTCGAGCTGTGCGATGACCTCGGGTGCGAGCTGAAGTTTGGCGACGCTGAGGTTATCGCGCAGGTGAGTGCGTCTGGACGTCCCTGCGATGAGCAAGATGTTGGGTGAGCGATGCAGGAGCCAAGCCTGTGCAACCTGCATGGGCGTGACGCCGAGTGACGCAGCAACGGTGTCCATCACGGAGGACTGCAGCGGGTTGAAGCCACCAAGGGGGAAGTACGGGACGTAGGCGATGCCTTGTTTGGCAAGCTCGTCGATGAAAGCGTCATCGCCTCGGTTGGCGACGTTGTAAAAGTTCTGGATGCAGACGATTTCGGTAAGGGACTGGGCCTCGGCGAACTGGTCCGGCGTGACGGTGCTGAGGCCGATATGGCGAATGAGGCCCTGCTGCTTGAGTTCGATGAGCACGTTCAGAGGTTCCGCAACGGATCCGGGCTCCGGCGCGGAGAAACCACCCATGCGGAGATTGACGATTTCGAGGGCTTCGAGGCCGATGTTGCGGAGGTTGTCGTGGATGCTTTGGACAAGATTTTCACGAGAACGGTCGAGAAACCAGGAACCGTCGTCGCCACGGCGAGCGCCGACTTTGGTAACGAGGGTAAGGTCTTTTGGGTAAGGATGCAGGGCTTCCTTGATGATTTGGTTGGTGACGTGCGGGCCGTAGAAGTCGCTGGTGTCAATGTGGTTGACGCCGGAAGCGATCGCCTCGCGCAGGACGGCGATGGCTTCGGGGCGGTCGCTGGGCGGGCCGAAGACGTGGGGGCCGGCGAGTTGCATCGCGCCATAGCCGACGCGGTGGACGGTGAGCGTCGTGCCGGGGAAGTTGAATGTACCGCCGAGTTGGGTTGACTTCGTCATGTGTGTGTGTCTCCGATCGCGAGTGACTCGCTGTAAGTCCTGGTATGTGTTTAGATGAAGAAAGCTTCAGGTTAGGACTTCGCATTTGGCGCAACAGACAGCAAGCCGGTCAGAGCCAAGAAAGACGCCGGTCCAGGCGCGTTCCACCGCGAGTGTCGACGCGATCCTGAAGGCGACTGTTCAGGTTTTGCTGAGGGTCGGCAAGGACAAGCTGACGACGACGCGCGTGGCAGCGAGGGCCGGGGTGTCGGTGGGAACGCTGTACCAGTACTTCCCGAACAAGGGCGCTTTGTTGCGGGCTGCTATGAGGCTCCACATGGAGGAAATCCATGCAGAGGTGGATAAGGTTTGTGCAGCGCAGCGGGGACAGCCGGCGGAGCAGATGGCCGAGGCGCTAGCGGTGGCGTTCCTGGCGGTGAAGATGCGTGATCCGAAGAAGAGTCGCGCGCTGTATGCGGTGAGTTCCGATGTGGAGGGCGCGAAGATTGCGGCTAGTGCAGTGACGCGAGTGAATAATGCGATTGTTGGACTGCTGCAGAGCGCGCCTGAGGTGCTGAAGACGGACCTGCAATTGATGGCTACGGTGCTACAGAGCACCATCGCGGGGGTGAAGCGGCAGTTGCTGGAGTCGGATATGCCAGAGGCGCAGTTTGAGGTGATGCAGCGCGAGCTGGTTTTGGTGGTGCGAAGTTATGTCCGGGCCTGCGTGGGTCAGTAACGGTTGGTGGCGAGATGCGCGTTTCCGAGGACTAATTGTCTGCGCTGACTCCCGGGAGCACAGGATCAGCGCGGCGACGCCGTGCTCTCGGGCTACCTCGTCCTTCCGTCAGCGAGCCGGGATGTCGCCGTTATTTTCGGACATCGACTACGCCGAGTTTCATGTGCTCACCCAGCGCCTCGGGAGATTGTGGATTTCGCGGAGCCGCTTCGATGAGTACGAGCCGCACGTCACGATCGCATATGGTAAGGCCGGAGGTCGCCGACAGTACGTCGGTAATCAGACCACGGCCGGCCATGCCTTTGTCATCATCGAAGCCGTCATCCGCCCGGCGTCGAAATAACGGTGTCACGCTCGACGGGGTAGTCCAAGCAGTTACGCAACAAGCTTTAGATAGTCTGGCTCGTCTGCGATCGTCCGATACACAAACCGTCTCACGACCTGCGCTCTTCTTAGAAAAAAGATTCCCGGCATTTGGTGTCCGTCTCCCTCTATCTTCCCGATCCCGTGTTGGAAGAGTGCTCCCTTCAGCCAGCCCACCCAAACTGCCGGATTAACCAAGTGCCACAGCGGGTTCATCCGCGACAGCGCAAACACCGGGTGTTGATACACCGCCGCCTCCGGATCGTTCACCCTCTCCACTTCACTCAGTCCGTAATAGTCGAAGTATACCTTGGCCAGTTCCGCCGGCCCCAGGTGGACAAACACTGGCCGCACCCCTCGGTTCGCCAGCTCTTCCCGAAGCTCCGCCACATCGCTGATCGCCTTCCGGCAGAAGGAGCAGCCGAAGTGCCGTAGAAACACCAGCAACACCGGCGACCTCTCCGCAAGCTCCAGCAGACTCGCGCCTGACTCAGTGCGAATCGAGGCCAGCGTCGCCGCCACTTCGTCCACAGGTTCTGTTCCGGAGGTTCCCATCGCTTGCATCCTCAGCCGAGAGCGTATCGCCAGGCCGAGGTCCTTTCTCGGTGTGGTCCTATTCCTTTGTCTTGAGCAGGCTTTCGTTCCTCTTGACGAACCCCCTCGATCTCACCAGCCATAGCGAGGATCTTCCGCCACTGTTCCTTGTACAACGTCACCGGAAAAGCGCCATTACCTCCTGGCGTTTGTATGGACACCACACGCTCGCATAATGCCTTTCGATCTAAGACTAGCCCGCATATCTCCCGCGCAGATTCTTCATCACCCGCCAAGCCTAAGTAAGTCTTTGTTGACTGCTGCTGAAAAAGCGTCGACTCAGCCATTTTGACCGCTCGGAAAATTGACGTCTTGCCAGATCATTTCGGTAAACACCGATACCAAGATTGACTTTCTTCGTACGTATGCCAGCTTCAAATCGCCTCTGCGCTTCGAAGATTGCGTCGGGCTTTGGAAGTACGAGCGATTCAAACATTGGCTTGGCTGGATAAGGATTTCCGCGCTTCACATATTCGCGACTCAAACATCGAACCAGAATACTACGGTCGTCGGGAGTGGGTTTTGCGACATAGATGGCTTAGTGCTACGCGAGCAGGGCGTTAATTAAGTTCTGAAACCTTGAACCTCAACGGTGCCGAAATAATCTCGTTACTTGAAAATACCGCTCGATTTCAATCGAATTGAATCTTCTCGGCGACCCTCCGGAAATTGACCCACAACCCGCAATCGCGTCTGAGAAGCGGGCAATCCGAAGCCGGTTGGGTTCAAGGTCGGCGCGGGCTTCGGAGAGACTACGGTCCGGGCGGTTGAGGATGCCGACGAGGACGAGGATAGCTGCGACGAGGATGATGACTAACAAGCAAGCACCGGTGGCGCAGAGTGCGGATACTTCGGTAGAGCGCCGTCAGCGATGACGACTGTCGCCGAAAGAACTACGCAGAAGCTGTTACCACCGACGGAGGCGTAGCGACAGCCATGCTTTTGAGAAAACCGATGCTGATCTTGGGTGGAAGGCCGAGTGTCAAATCGATTTCGATACCCTTTAGGCCAAGATCACCGAGTTGATCCCTGACGTTGTAAGCGGTCTGCAGAGCTTTCAGAACGGCGACCAGAGTCTTCTGCTCGCTTTTTGTCTTGATTATCTCGTCGAGAGCCTTCACATTGACATTGGCTGCCGCTGCAATCAACTTTGCTGATACCTCGGGCAGAAGACCCATCGTGACCTGGATGTCTTCAACGCTGAAACCGAGAGCCTGCATCACGGGTAGGGCGGCATTGAACTCGTCGAGAAACCGGCTGACCGTTTCACTTGCGGGACCTGCGAGATCGCGGGCCTTGTTCAGCATGCTATTGAATTCCATCGAAGTCGCTCCTCAGAAGTTGGGTCCGACCTAACATTCTTCCAGCGGAAGGGTCAGAGTCTGGCTTGTTCCGGTGATGATGAAGAGGGGCATGAATAGGCTGGCGATTCATAGGATTGATTTCCTTGCATGTAAAGATCAGGGGCCGACTATGGTTTGTGGATGGTGCAGTATAGCATTTAAGCCGAAGGCCTTGGGACTCTTAAGCAAAGTCGGGCAGCAACAGGTGATCTGCGACGATGGCGGAAAGGCTGGAGAGCAAGGGAGCCGGATCAGTCCCCAGACGGTGATGTAGCCAGAAGGAATTCCGACACAATTCCAAATTGCCATTACGTGGAGCGTGCGGCTGACGCGTGTCCACTGCTTGTAATCGAAGTGCCGGTAAAGTCGGGGTTTCTTTTTATTCTTTTAGGCGAGCGATGCAATCGATCTCAATCTTCCGTCCGCTTCTCAGGACCGCTTGCGTCGTTGTACGCACCGGCTGATTGGTGGGGAAGAATCTCTTGTACTCCTCATTCATACCGTCGAAGTCGGCGAGACTCGCGAGGTGAATGTTAACCTTGACTACGCTGGCGAGATTGCTTCCGGACGCATGCAGAATCGATGCCATATTCTGAAGCTCAAGGCGGGTCTCGGACGTGATGTCGCCCAGTTCAAACTCTTGCGTCTCCGGGTTGATCGGCGCCTGACCCGCAAGGAAGACAAATCCTCCAGCGACTACGGCGTGGGAGTAGGGACCGAGCAGGCGGGGAAACTTGTCTGACGAGACGACTCTTCGGTCCGATGCGGGTTCACCAATATCGGGGACTTGGAGTTCTTCGGATATCTGTCGATTGAGTTCACTTCTAATTGCGGTAGTCACAATCAGGCTCCTTTAGGTTCTTAGGGACTTGGCGAAGGTTCTCAGGGTGTTTCTCATCCGGCCCGCTTAGCATTCTCCGTGCCGTTAGCGACTCGGATAGGTGAGGCCGAAGCCGAAGCTGTACAAGGGATCCTTGAAATCATGGGCTGCGTCTTCTCTATGATGGAGCACCGAGTCCATGTCACGAGGCAGATCGAATGGCAACTTTCCGGAAGGCCCTTCCTTGCCAAAGACGAGCTCAGCAAGGGCCTGGTCCCCTGAGCCAAACGTGGCGAGCATCGCCGGCACTTGGGAGATGAACTCAGAGAGTACCGCTGGCCTTTCCATGCTCATGACAACAATGACTGGCTTGCCTGTCGCAACCAGAGCTTCAATCTCTTTCAGATCGTCCTCGTTCTCACTGCCCGCGTAGGCAAGAGTACCCTCGTGCGTTTCCTTGAAGAAGTTGCCGCCGCCTTGATGCACGAGATAGGGAGCATTCACTTTTACCAGCAGAATATCCGCTTGGCTTGGATCTGAGACCACATCACCGTACTTCCCAAAAGCTCCGTTATCGGCGTGGACGGTAAAGAGTCTGGTGTGGGCCTTCAACGGAAGTAAGCTGTTAGAGTTCTTTAGCAGAACGATGGACTTTCGTTGCGCCTCTTCGCCGCTTGCGACAAAACTCGGGTTTCCAACTATCTCCTTCGCTCGCTCCGGATCTACATAGGGATCTTCAAACAGTCCCAATTGAAACAGGGGCAAAAGGGCCCGTTCTGCAGAGGCATTGATCCGCGATTCTGGCACAGCACCACTCCTTACCAAACTGATAATGAAGCTGGGATCATGTTCTCCGCCGAGTTGGTCGACGCCGGCATCAAGCAGGCGATGCTCTCGCTCCAATTGGGACAGGTTCTCCACTCCCCATGGCATGGCGCGCAGCCAGTCAGTGACTATGATTCCTTTGTAGCCCAGTTGGTCGCGCAACAAATCCGTAATGATTTTGTGGGAGAAGTTGGACCCGACTGTGTCTACGCCGACGGGAATGCCGTAACTTCCCATAATCGACCCGCTACCGGCTGCAATGGCCGCACGAAATGGGAGCAGGTGATAGTCCATGTTCTTCGCCGGGTACGCAAGCTCTTTGCCATAAGGATTATGCGGATCGAGCCCATCTTTGACTGGACCGTCACCGGGAAAATGCTTCGTGATGCAGGCTACCCCGGTGGGACCGAGGCGTTCCCCTTGAAAGCCGCGGATGTAGGCGTAGACCAGCTTTGCATCGAGCGGAGCATCAGACCCAAACGTGCCAGGAATGCGATTCCACCGCGGCTCGGTTGCGACGTCAGCCATCGGATTAATGCTCACAGTTATTCCCATCGCACGATACTCGGCCGCCGCGATCTCGCCGAAATGTTGGACCACCGAAGGATCGCCAATCGCACCAAAGCCTATCTGATCGGGCCAAGCGGAGGTGGGCAGTTTCTCCTCCGGCATAACCGCTCCTCCGGGCTTTCTGTGGGTGGTTTGTATGGGGTCTGCAGCCAATGCAACGGGAATGCCGAGACGCGATCCCTCCGCAACCTCCTGTAACGCATTCGCCCAACGAGCAGCGACATCTGGTTGAAGGCCGCCAACCTTGGTAGAGATCCAACGCACGTTGAGCTTGAGAATAAGATCGCGAGGAGAAGGCCTGTCATTCAAACTAATGCCGGGAATATCTCCCAGATTCGGACTTATAGCAGCCGCTTGTGCGGTAGCCGCAGCCGTCGCTTCGGCAAGCAATTCCCCATTGGGACCGATAAAGCCGGCGTGATTTGCGAGCATCATCATGCCCGCTTTCTCTTCCAGCGTCATCCGCTTCACCAGATCGGCAGCGCGCACCTCTGCCGGGAGCCGCCAATCCTCATAGGGATCGAGCCTGCCATTCTTGTTGAGGTCCTTGAAGATCAGACCGTCAACGTGAAGAATCGGTGCGGCATGCGCGACAACCTTCGGCACTGGAGGACCGGAAGTCCCAGCAGCTTGCACTCGTGCTTTTTGCAGCGCAAGAATCAAGAGCACCGACGACAGAACTAATTGGGAAATACGGACAACTTTAACCACAGGACGAGTCCTTCTTCGGATTACGATATTTGAGGTTTAGCGCTTCTGGCGACGCGTCTTTGCGTCAAGTCCGCCAACAATTGCCCACTCCGCAAAGTTCTCCGGAGTGGTCTCATGCTCACGAGGAACCCAATTCTCATCGAGAGAATCCTCGTTTGAGTAGTACTCGACTTTGGCGCCATTAGGATTCTTGAAATACCAGAAGTAGGCGGACGAAATGGGGTGGCGTCCCGGCCCGATATCCGTCTCCCACCCGCATCGGCTCATGTGGAGACCTCCGCCGAATACTTCGTTGAGGTCGCGAACCGTAAAGGCGACGTGATTAAGCCCCCGCTCCTTGTTAGGCACCTGCAACAGGAACATATCGTGGTGTCCCCCTTCGACGTTGCAGCGCATGAACAAACCCCGGCCTGGATAGCGATCCGAGGCTTCGAACCCGAAGTTGGTGTGGTAGAACTCCTCCATCTCCGCCATGCGGTCGGTGTAATGGACGATGTGGCCAACCTCCATCGGTGTCGCACGCGAATATACGGTAGACGGCTTGTTTTGTCGCGGAGTATTACCCCAGGAATTGAACTGATCACCAACGATTCCGGTTTCCAGTTTTGTCGTCACGCGGAAGCGGAAGGCAAATCCGTTGGGGTCCGTGCAGCCAACGTAGTCCTCTCCTTTGATAAAGGTAGAAAGACTCTTGATACGATCTTCAATCTCATCAAGACTAGCCTGGGTATCGACCCCCCAGAACGCTTCGCGTAAAGTCGAACCCGGTTCCATGGCCGGCGGCAGAGACGGATCGTCGATCGCGCGTATGATGACCTTGCTGCCGTTCATCGTCTCGAACTCCGAGCCCAGCAGCGATTCAGCGATCAGCCTTAACCCCCAATCGAGCCAAAAGCGCTTGCACTCCGCGAGATCTTCGACTCCGAACGTCACCTGTTCAATCCCAAGTACTTTCATGGCGCTCTCCTCCTGGCTGAGTTTGCAGCCAACGATTACTACACGGCCCAGGGCAATGGGTCCTGGTTCATGCCCCAATAGAGGCTTTTCTGATTGCAGTACTCCCAGATACCGGTACGGCCTTTCTCGCGACCCAGGCCGCTGTCTTTCACTCCACCAAACGGAGTTGAAATAGAAAGCTGCTTGTACGTATTGATCCAGACAGTGCCGGTCTCTAACGCTCGTGCGACTCGCCACGCACGTTTATAGTCCTGCGTCCAGATACCCGCTGCGAGCCCGTAAGAACTATCATTTGCTTGCACTAACAAATCCTCTTCATCCTCGAACGGAATTGCAACGAGGACGGGACCAAATATCTCTTCCTGACAGATACGTGCCTTATTCGGCAAGCCTTCAAGGATCGTTGGACGGTAATAGAAACCGGCTTCGAACAAGGCGCCGCGAGGCCTGCCGCCGCCGGTCAGGATTCGACCGCCTTCTTTTTCGCCGAGACGGACGAATCCGTCGACAACTTCACGCTGATTACGACTGATAAGCGGTCCGAGTTGCGTTCTTGGGTCTGCAGGATCACCCACCCGCAGCTTCTCTGTTGCGGAGACAAGTTGCGAGAGGAACTTGTCATAGATGCTCCGTTGGACAAACAGACGTGCGCCTGCGATACATGCCTCGCCGGAGGAACTAAAGATACTGAAGAGTGTGCCCAGCATGGCATGATCCATCTGCGCATCTTCAAAGACGATGTTAGGCGATTTGCCTCCGAGTTCGAGCGAGACCGGCATTAACTTCTCGGCAGCTGCGCGTGCGATGCTTCTACCGGTCTTCGTCCCGCCAGTGAAGCTGACCCTCCGAACCAAGGGATGACGCACAATAGCGTCCCCAATGACAGCACCGTCCCCCGGTAGGATGCTGACCACACCCGAGGGCACGCCGGCCTCTTCGCAGATGCGTCCAAGCTTAAGGGCGAGTAACGGTGTTAACTCAGAGGGTTTGACGATGACGGCATTGCCGGCCGCCAGTGCAGGAGCGAGCTTTTGGGCTTCGCTCGCGATGGGAGAATTCCATGGCGTGATTGCGGCCACAACGCCCATGGGATCGTGGACCGACATGGTAAGGTACTCACCGCGTGCTGGAGTGATTGTGTCTTCGAGAGTCTCGCAGGCGGCCGCAAAGTAGCGGAATGTGCCCGCTGCGCTGGAAACGAGATTGCGGGTTTCCTGGATCGGCTTGCCGTTGTCCGCACGCTGCAGCTGCGAGAGTTCCTCGTGACGTTGCGTGATCAGTTGGCTGATGCGATACAGGATCGACGCCCGCTCGTGCGGCTTTAGCCCAGACCACGAAGGCTTTTTCCGTGCAACATCGGCGACCTCGATCGCCTCGTTGACGTCCGCGAGGTTCGGCGCCGAAACCTCCGCAGTCACCGTCCCATCGGCGGGGTAGATCGTTTGATACTCCTCTCCTCGGCCCTGCCGCCATTCACCACCGACGCATATTTCTTCTGTCATATCGACTCCAATCCTGGATGGCGACTGCGGCCGATCGATTGCGGATCGCTGGGATGGCACTCAAAGCGGCGAGCGGTGATGTCTTCGATGAGAAGCAGGTTCAGCATGGCATCGCCTCTTCGCGAACCGCAGGTCCCGCGAACGCGTTTGTATACAGGCCGATGCTATGGAGGGCGAACTCGATCACTACCGGCCCGGTAAGCTGCTTCGCTTTTTGCAGGGTTGCCGCAGTTTCGGATAGTT
>Ga0302325_10034218_pt1 | contig 10393 bp, 8 predicted proteins | sample Palsa_T0_2_FD_201948 | JGI IMG/M metagenome (GOLD analysis project Ga0302325, IMG submission 201948) | Peat permafrost microbial communities from Stordalen Mire near Abisko, Sweden - Palsa_T0_2 | ecosystem: Environmental > Terrestrial > Soil > Palsa > Peat permafrost | place: Sweden: Abisko...
TCTGCTATCACTACAAGTCCGCCGCGGGGTGGAGCAGTCTGGTAGCTCGTCGGGCTCATAACCCGAAGGTCGCAGGTTCGAATCCTGCCCCCGCTATAGAAAAGCCCCGGAAACGGGGCTTTTTCTTTGCTCTGATTTTGGTTGATGGCGCAATGTGTCGCGAATATGTCGCGAGAAGCCGGTAGGCTTTCGCCATGCAACGCGCCACCGGACGCGTCGCGAAGGTGGACCGCCAGCGTGGTCCGGTCTGGTACGCGAGGTATCGCATGCCGTCCGGCAAGCAAGGGCAGAAGCTGCTCGGGCCGGCCTGGAGCGGCCGCGGTCGCCCGCCTGCCGGGTACTTCACGAAGCGGATCGCCGAGGACTGGCTCCGCGAGTTCCTCGACGACGCCAGGCGCGCGGTGGTGCCCGGCTCGGTCGCGACTGGCATCAGCTTCGCCGAAGCCGCCGAAGAGTATCTGCGGTTTGCCGAGCAGGACCGCGGCTGCAAGCCGTCGACGATCCGGGGCTACCGCTCCCAGCTCAACGCCCACCTGCTGCCGGCTTTCGGCTCGATGCGGATCGAGGACATCACGGAGCGCGAGATCGAGCGCTGGCGAGCCGGCATCTCCGGGTCCCGAGCGGCCCGTCCGACCCTGTCGAACAAGACCAAGAACCACCAGCTCGTTCTCCTGCACGCCATCTTCCGTCGGACGGTCAAGGTGTACGGCCTGCCGCGCAACCCGCTCACCAACGTCGACCGGTACCGCGTTCGTGCAAGCGGCGACATCGAAGTCTTCTCGCCAGAGGAGATCTGGAGCCTCGTCCGAGCCGCCGCGTCCGAGATCGATGGCGCGATCTTCCTCACGGCCGCGTTCACGGGCTTGCGGCGGGGCGAGCTGCTCGGGCTGCGCTGGCGTGACGTCGACTTCGACGCGTCGACGATCCGGGTGCGAGCGAGCTACGCGGCCGGCAAGCTGACCACACCGAAGTCGGGCAAGGTCCGGGCCGTGCCGATGGCGCCCGACGTCGCCTCGGCGCTCGCTCGGGTTGGCCAGCGCGACCGGTTCACCGGCGAGGACGACTTCGTGTTCGCCGGCGAGGGTGGGCTGCCGCTCAATGGCGACGCTCTCAGCTCTCGGTACGAGCGGGCGCTTAAGGCCGCCGGCCTCCGCCGCCTGCGCTTTCACGACCTGCGTCACACGTTTGGGACGCGGATGATCCGCGAGGCCGATATCCGCCGCGTGCAGGAGTGGATGGGGCATGCCGACATTCAGACGACGATGAAGTACCTGCACTACGAGTCGCGGAAGGAAGACGCCGAGCTGGTGGCGCGGGCCTTCGCGACGGCGAACGACAGCTTCGACGACAGCGTCGTATAAGCACCGAGCCGAGCGCGCACCAGCGCTCGTAGAACGAAGCTTGAAAGGGCGGAATGGCTAGAGCTCGACACCGATCGCGATCTCTGATGAGCTCCCGTCACCGATGCCATCCGCGAATCCGGCGCCCTACCCGTTTTGGCAGTTCTATCCGACGCGTGCGCCTGCCCCCGAGTGGGTGCCAGGCGTCGTCGCGGCGTTCAAAGACGCAATGCCTCAGATCGACTCACGCATCAACCACGGCGTCACGAGCGATGCGGCCCTCGCGGTCTTGCGTGCGGGGCTCGTCGTGCTCGGCTTTGAGATCGAGGCGAGCAAAACGGCGTCCGGGAAGATCCGCCGTCCCGTGCTCTTTGGCGAGAACGGGTCCGCACGAGTCGCGTACGAGGTCGATGGGTTCCATCCAGAACTCAACATCGTGCTCGAAATCGAGGCCGGTCGCGGCGCCGCTGGAAACGCCGACTACCGAGACCTCATTCGGACAAGCCTGATCGTCGACGCGAACTACCTGATCCTCGGAATGATGCTCGAGTATCGGAGCGGAAAGACGACGATTCGTAGCTACGAGCGGACCCGGGACCAGATCGACGCGATCTACGCAAGCGAGCGGTTGAAGCTCCCGTTCAGCGGCATCCTCCTAGTCGGCTATTGACTCAACCGCAGATTGCGACCGGCGTAAGCGCCGGCTGCGCTCAGCGGCAGGCGTGTCCCGATCGTCCGCCGGGTGAGCTCTCTACGATCGTGCCTGACGACGAGTCGCCGCCGACCACGATGGAACAAACGAGAGCGCGCCACTACCGAAGCCTGATCACAGAGTTCGAGGCGCACACCTACCCTCAGGCGACCCCGCTGATGCCGCGATACGCGGCTGTCTCGGAGGAATTCTTCGACCAGCAGCGCGTGGGCGCCACGATCGCGCTCTGCGAAACGCAGCAGGAAGCATTCGAGTTCCTCGGCGACTCCGTGCTCGACGGCTACGCACCCGACGGCGTATACGACTTAGAGACCGCTGAGAAGATCGACATCGAGGTATCGACGCCAATCGTCACGCTCGCGCGGTGCCAAGGCGTCAGTTGGAATCCGCTCACGGATTAACCGGGCGATACCGGGACGCGGATTGCCAACGGACTCGCGCTCAGCGGTTCGAGGGCGGGTGACCTCACTCCGGCGCATTGCATGCCGCCACGGATCAAGCCGCGACGGACCCCCACCCTGGCCAACCGTTACCTTCAGCGACGCCGGCCGCTGACGATCCACTCGCCTCATCATCCCCGCCGCCACTCATCCTCACCGCCAGCCTCAACACCGCCGGACGCCTCACTCTCGCCTCGCTGCCCGACGTTCGAACTCACCACACCACTGCTCTCACACCCGTTTCCCTCCTCACTGGACACGATCATCGTGCCTGCGACAGGCCCGCCTCCGCTCCCGCCCCACTACGACCAGCCCAGTGTGCTCGACTACCCGCACCTACCCCCTGGATTTCTACGTGGGGGGCGGGTAGTCGAGCACATCGAGGCGTCTGATCCCCAGTATCGGCGGGAGCGGAGGCGGGCCAAGGGTGGACTTCGAGTCCACCCTTCTGTCCACAGTTAGGTCCACCCCAGCCGGGCGTCATCCAGCCCGGACGGCTCGCTGATAGGAGTCGTCGGCGTCGAGTCGATCCGCGACGTCGAGCAGCGTGTCTCGCAGCTCGGCGTGGCCGTCGGCGACTGCTCGCACGTCGGTGCCGCCCAAGGTGATCGAGAGCCGCTCGACTCCGGCGTCGAACTTCTCCCACAGCTCAGGCCCGCCGGGCCTGTTGCCGTCGGGCCTGAGTTCGTAGGGGAGGTCGTCCCAACCGAAAGATGAGGGTGGCTGCCAGCGCATCCCGACAACCTCTCCTGCGTTGCGAAGCGCCGATGCGCTGTGCTCGAAGCCGTCCGCGATGGCCCGGAGACGGTCGAGATATCCCGGAGCCGGGGGCGCGCAGCGGCTGGCGGTCAAGGCGGCGGCGAGGTTCTGCTTCGCGATTCGCACAAGCTCAGCCGCGTCGCGGCCATTGATAGCGCGACCTGGGGGGCCCGCGATCGTGGTTGAGGACGTATCTCGCTGCGAAGGCGATGGGCGGCGGGGAGGCGGAGCTGACGGTTCTCCGCTCTCTCTCGTGGGGCTGCCGGCCGACGCGTTGGACGCATCGATCATCCGGTTCAGTTCGGAGCGGCGCACGACCCACTTACGCTGACCGGCGCGGAAGGCCTTCAGGTGCCCTCGCGATACCCACGACCTGACAGTGGCTGGGTTCACGCGGAGTTCCGCCGCAATCTCGGCCAAGGTGAGCAAGGGGTCAGGCGACGAATCGGAATGCTCGATCAAGCGTTTACTCCTTCCGACGATTGCGGTACCATCATAGCAATCAGCATACGTTAGATGTAAAGATCGCTGTAAAGATGAGCCTCCCCTTCGACCCGCCACCACCAACGGCTCGCCGCCGCAGAGGCCGCACGCCGACGGATGTGGTGCGTTCCGATGTCGCTCGCTGCTGATCGAATCGGGGGCACCGATCATGCAGCCCCGCCTGTGGCTGGGCCGTCTCTCCTGGACGAGCTAATGACCGCACGCGAGGTCGCCGCGGCCTTGCAGATGAAGGTCTCGACCATCGAGGCTTACGCGAGGCGAGGCGTCCTCCCGAGCGTCAAGGTTGGTCGCCACCGCCGCTTCATCCGCTCGAAGCTCGAGCAGGCCGTGGGCGCTCTCACCGATGGTCAGCTTTAGCTGGTCAGCGCCCGGTTCGCGCTCGTTGGACGGTGGCGGTCCTGACGTTGCGCTCGAACGAGTCGACGAGACCCAGCAGCTCGTCGCACTCCCACACGCGTCCCCATTTCCGTTCGTTCAGCCTCACAATGATCCCGGCGTCTTCGAGCTGCTGCAGCGCCCTGCCGATCGCCACATGAGATTTGCCAGTGAGTCGTTGCGCGGCGGCGACGTCGATCACCGGTTGCTCTGGCAGCACGCTGACGAGCTGCCGGACGGCAGCATCGCGGCGAGGCTGCCCGAGCGTCTGGAGCCAGTCCGCCTGCCGCTGTGCGATCGCGTCGGCCAGCTGCTCTGCTGCAGCGCAGGCCCGCGCGGTCGCGTCGGCGAACTGCTCGACCCACTGGCTGACGGCGCCTCGGCGGTACGCGGTGAGTCCGTCGACGTATCCCTTGGGCTCTGAAGCCAGGATGAGGCTGATCGGCGGCAGGTAGTGAGTGATCTCGCCCCGCCGCCTCAGCCCCGCATAGACGAGCGCGCGGCCGGTGCGACCGTTGCCGTCGGCGAACGGGTGGATGGTCTCGAAATGCGCGTGAGCGATCGCGGCTACCGCTACGGATGCGAGATCGTTGCGGTTGATAAACGTGCACAGGTCCTCAAGCAGCGGACGCACGAGCTCAGGCGGGGGAGGGACGTAGGCGGCACCGACGGGGTTGAAGTCGTTGCCGCCGATCCAATTCTGGCCGGTCCGGATCACGCCGGCGATCTCAGCGTCCTCGGTGAAGCGCAGGAGCGTGCGATGGATGTCCTCGAGGTCGGCTACAGCAAAGCGACTTTCGCCCGCGCCGATGGCGATCGCCCGCTTCATCGCGGCGACGTTGCCCAATACCTCGGCAGCACGCCGATCGCGCTGAGCGGTCTCCGCCTGGTACGCGGCACGAGCCAGTCGCTTGTGCGACAGGTGGATGCCCTCGATCCGCGATGAGGCGACGCTCTCGGAGCGCAACAGGTTCTGGGCCAGCGCACCGAGGGTGGCTACGCGTGGGGGGGAGTCGTTTAGATGCTGGAGGGCTTTGGCTGCGTCGGCGAGGGCGGCGACGGCCGCTCCGTCCAGCGCGAAGTCGCGATCGCCGATCTTCTCCGGCAGAAAGACTCCGTATGTTGCGGCGCGTCTGGCCTTCCGGCCTCCGTAGGCGCCAGGATCTGCCGGCCAGAGCCGGTTCTCAAGCCGGCCAAGCGGGGCAATCGCGGACGGTGTGGGAGTTGCTGACGTCGTCGTCTCAAGAACCTTTCAGAGCTGCGCGAGAATTGTAAGGATAGATAACGTAGCTTACAGAGCGGCTGCTGGCCCGTAAGCCTTAAGGCCGTCGAAACAGCGGTCAAACGTGAGCCAAGAGTCGATTGGTCGGCCCGTGGCCTGCTCAGTAGGCTTGCGCGGTGGGCACAGACTCGATGGCACCGGGCCCCCGCGATCATCTGATCACCCGGGGCCTGGAGCAGGAGCTTGACCGTCTCGACCCGGAGGTTCGGATGGAGGCGCCACTCGATCCCGCCGAAGGTCCCGCGCGACTTGCTCGCCACGCAATGCGCGAGGTCGAGCGGGAGCTGGCCATCGACGAGACTTCCGAGAGCCAGGCCGCGCGACTCAACGGCGTCCTCCGCCAGCTCGTCGGTGAAGAGGAGGGCGCGCTGCCAGCTGAGGTCGCATTGCCACCGCGGGTCCTCTACGGAATCAAGGCCCGTTCATCGTTGGGCGACCCAGTCGACCTTCCGGCGTTACCGGCGACGCCGTTCAGCCAGAGCGATCTGCTCGTCAATGCTGAGGGCCAGCCCAACATCGGCTCCGAACTCAAGGCCGAGCTCGGCACCGCCGACTCCGTCGATCTGATCTGCGCGTTTGTCATCTGGACCGGCGTCCGGCATCTCAGGGACTCGTTAGCTGAGGTCGTCCTGCGCGGCGGACGCGTACGGGTTATCACGACGACATACATGGGCGCGACCGAGAAGCGGGCAGTCGATGAGTTGTTCGCCCTGGGCGCGCAGATCAAGGTCGCTCTCGATGCTCGCACCACGAAGCTGCACGCGAAGGCGTGGTTGTTGGAGCGTGGGTCTGGGTTGACCACGGCGTTCGTCGGCTCATCGAACCTGTCCCACACCGCGCTGTTTGACGGTCTCGAATGGAACGTGCGGCTGTCCTCGATGGACGCGTTGCACGTGATTGATCGCATCCGCATGATGTTCGAGTCGCATTGGGCGTCTGAGCACTTCGACGCCTACGACCCTGCTGTCAACGGCGAGGAGTTGGCGCTCGCGCTCCAGGAGCACGATCGCCGCTCGCTTGGCGAGTCCTCCACGATCTCGTTCGCGAATCTCGACGTCCGGCCGTACCCACATCAGCAGCGGATGCTCGACGCGCTGATGGTTGAGCGCGACCGCCACGACCGGCACCGCAACCTCGTCGTCGCAGCGACAGGTACCGGGAAGACCGTCGTTGCTGCGCTCGACTACCGCCAGTTGAGGGACCGAGAGCGCGATCCGTCGCTGTTGTTCGTCGCCCACCGAGAGGAGATCCTTCGCCAGTCGCTGGCGACGTACCGAGCTGTCCTTAGGCGGGGCGATTTCGGCGAGATTCACGGTGGCGGTCGCATTGCGGAAGGCCGCCACGTCTTCGCGATGATCCAGTCGCTCCACGAGGGCAGGCTCCAGAACATCGCGCCCGAGACATTCGACATTGTCGTCATCGATGAGTTCCACCACGCGGCGGCGGACAGCTATGACCGGCTCCTCAACCATCTCGAGCCGCGGGAGCTACTCGGTCTGACTGCGACCCCAGAGCGGCTCGACGGTCGAGATGTCACCGACTGGTTCGACCATCGGATCGCCGTCGAGTTGCGGCTGTGGGAAGCCATCGATCAGGGCTTCCTCGTCCCGTTCCAGTACTTCGGAGTCGCGGACGGCACTGATCTCACTCAGCTCACCTGGCGACGCGGTGGGTATGCGCCGGAGGACCTGAGCAATTTGTTCACCAACGACGACGTCCGCGTCGCAAAGCTGCTTGAAGCGATCCAACGCATCGTCCTCGACCCCGGTCGAATGCGCGCACTCGGGTTCTGCGTCTCGAAGGAGCACGCGCACTACATGGCCCGAAAGTTCACGGATGCCGGCTTGGCGAGTATCGCCCTCACCGGAGATGACTCGCCAGATGTCCGTGATCAGGGACTCAGCGAATTGAAGGCCGGCCGAATCCGATGCGTGTTCTCCGTCGAAGTGCTCGGCGAGGGTGTCGACGTTCCGGACGTTGACACCGTGCTTCTGCTCCGACCGACCCAGTCCGCCACGATCTTCACTCAGCAGCTCGGTCGTGGTCTCCGTCGTGCCCAAGACAAGAACAGCCTCACCGTGCTCGACCTAATCGGCCAGCAACACCGCGAATTCCGCTTCGACGATCGGCTCCGGGCGATCCTCGACCCCCACCGCGGGCCGATCCTGAAGCAGGTCGAGCAGGGGTTCCCCTTCCTGCCCGCCGGCTGCACTGTCGATCTCGATCGCCGAAGCCACGAGATCATTCTCGACAACCTTCGATCTGCGGTGAGGCGCTCCCGTTGGGCGACGCTCGTCTCAGATCTGAGATCCGACGACGATGGCATTCGGCTCGCCGAGTTCCTCAAGAAGCACGACCATCGGCTGGCAGACGTCTACAAGACCAGCCGCTCGTGGACGAACCTCAAGAGGGACGCCGCCCACACGTCTGCTGCTTCGTCGGACGCCGACTTCGAGCGCCACATCCTCCGTGCGATGGGCCGGCTGACCCACGTCGATGATCCGGAGCGGATCGAGTTCTACCGGGGTGTGTTGTCCGAGCCCGAACCCCCGATCGCCGCCTCGTTCGACGAACGACGGCGGCGCCTGATGACGATGCTCGCCTGGGACCTCGGCTCAGGAGCCAGTCCTTATTCATCGCTCGACGACTACTACCTGGCTCTATGGCTGGAGGAGGCGCCTCGTCAAGAGCTGGTCGAGCTTCTGGAGCTGTTGGACGCGCGGTCGACCACCCGGAACCGCCCGTCCGCGCTGGCCCCTGAGGTGCCCCTCGTGCTTCATGCCCACTACACCCGGAGCGACGTGCTCGCTGCGCTAGGGCTCGGCGACGGCACGAAGCCACCGCCGTCTCGGGAAGGACTCCATTCGACGCCGGACGGCCGGAACGACGCGTTCTTCGTGGACCTTCAGAAGTCGGAGCGGGACTATTCGCCGACCACGATGTACCGGGACTACGCGATCAACCGCGAGCTGTTCCACTGGGAGTCGCAGTCGACTCAGACTCCGCAGCAACCCCGCGTTCGGCGATGGATCGAGCACCAGCAGCGAGGCTGCAATGTGCTCCTGTTCGTTCGAGATCGGAGGCGGTCTGAGTTGGGAACGCAGCCGTTCACGTTCCTCGGGCCCGTGTCGTACGTCGAGCACCGGGGCGACCGGCCGGTCGCGTTCACCTGGCGTCTGCCAGAGCCAATGCCGGAAGAACTCTTCGAGGTCGCCCGGAGCGTCGCTGCTGCGTAGCGTGGCGGTCGTCAACGAGTCCCGGCTGGAAACGGTCGACGACCGCGGTTACGGCCAGCTCCACGCATCGAAAAGCCAACCTCCTCAGAACCCGATCCCATCCGCCTTGCCGATCCTCGCCAGGCCTTCGTCGCCCGATCGGCTTGTGAATGAAGTTGACGTTTTTCTGTCTTCATGTTGCCTTCCGTCCTCTTGCCTTCTCTGACGTGTTGCTTCGCCCGTGTGGCCCCGCTCCTGCCAGCACCTCGAATACGCAGACCTCGAGCCCGACTACCCGCACCCTCCCCACCGAACTGTGTACGTGGGGGGCGGGTAGTCGGGCTCGATGAGTTCGCGAAAACCCTGACGGTGGCCATGAAAAGCTCCCCGTAGGCGGCCATCGAAACGCCCCGCTGGTGGCCACCGTTTCTCCCCATGGGTGGCCACGGTTTCTCCCCACGGTTCTGTCCTGAGGCGCCGGTAATCGAGCGCGCGTTGTTGTCAACGCGCGATCTGAGGACGGCGACCGTGAAGAAAGGCGAGGAAGCGATGGAGATTCTTGAGGCGTTCGACCTGACCGGCACGCTGCGGGGCGCGGCGGCGTTGGCGGGGTGTGATCACAAGACGGTCGCGCGGCTGGTCGCGGCGCGGGAGGCGGCTGGTGGCGGGCTGCCGGAGCGGGCGCGTTCTCGGCCGTTGGTCGATCCGTTCGCGGAGAAGATCGATGAGTTGGTCGATCGCTCCCGCGGGCAGATCCGGGCTGATAAGGCGCACGGGATCTTGGTGGCGATGGGGTATGAGGGGTCGTATCGCACGACGCGCCGTGCGGTCGCGGAAGCGAAGCGGCGCTGGCGGAACAAGCACGGGCGGCGGACGCGGCCGTGGATCCCGCAGCCGGGACTGTGGTTGCAGTGGGATTACGGTGACGGGCCCGAGGTCGCGGGCACGCGGGCGGTGTTGTTCTGCGCGTGGCTGGCGTGGAGCAGGTTTCGGGTGGTTGTGCCGTTGCGCGACAAGACGTTGCCGTCGGTGGTGATCGGGCTTGACCGGACGCTGCGGATGGTGGGCTCGGTCCCGACGTATGCGCTGACGGATAACGAGAAGACGGTGACGGTCGAGCATGTGTGCGGGATCGCGGTGCGGAACGCGACGATCGTTGAGGTCTCGCGCTATTACGGGCTGACGATCGCGACGTGCGAGCCCGCGGACCCGCAATCGAAGGGCGGGAGCGAGGCGACCGTGCGCGTCGCGAAGGCGGATCTGGTCCCGACCGATCACAACCTCCGCGAGCAGTATCCGGATTGGCAGGCGCTGGAGCGGGCGTGCCAGGAGTTCATGGCCGATGTGAACACACGGCCGCACCGCGCCACGCGCAAGGCGCCGGTGTTCCTGCTCGAGCAGGAGCGCGAGCACATGCACCGGCTGCCACGGCTGCCGCACACGTTGTGCTTCGGGCAGACGCGCAAGGTCGACCGCCAGGCCACGGTGAGCGTGGGTGAGGCGATCTATTCGGTCCCGCACACGCTGATCGGCGAGCAGGTCTGGGTCCGCGCCGACGCCGAGCAGCTCGTGGTCGTGCACGTCAACGACGCCCAGGGGCCGCGCGAGGTCGCCCGTCACCTGTTGACCACGCCGGGCCGCCGAGCATCAACGATCAGCATTACCCGCCGCGGCCGGCGGGTGCGCTGGAGCGCAAGCCCCGCGCCCGCAACGGCGAGGAGCGGGCGTTCCTTCAGATCGGCGAGGGTGCTGAGCGGTGGCTCAAG
>Ga0302325_10034219_pt1 | contig 10393 bp, 7 predicted proteins | sample Palsa_T0_2_FD_201948 | JGI IMG/M metagenome (GOLD analysis project Ga0302325, IMG submission 201948) | Peat permafrost microbial communities from Stordalen Mire near Abisko, Sweden - Palsa_T0_2 | ecosystem: Environmental > Terrestrial > Soil > Palsa > Peat permafrost | place: Sweden: Abisko...
TTAAGCCCGGCCGCTCAGGCCGAGGTTCTACGCGACGGAGCCGCTTCTCACTTCCCAATGACTGACCCAATCTTCAAACCGCCTTAGAAGAGAGAGCTTGACGAACCTCTCCCCATATTAGCGGCGCGCGGAATCACGACCTGGCCTTTCGTTGAAAGTATCGTCTCCATGTCTTACCGTCTTACGTTACTTTCTCGGACGCAAATCGAAATTCGGATCATCTTCGAAAACGCGATGTTTCTGCTGGTAGCGAGGCCCCCGGATGTTTCCAGGAGCCTAGCCCCGACCGGAAATTCCCGGTCCGACTTGACGCAATCCCTTCCGATGCGCGCAAAGTAACAACTCAGCAAATGCCGCTACGCACGGATTGCCTCCTTAGTTTTTGTAGGCCGAGTTCGCTTCAGGAGATCCCCGAGAAAGATATCGCCCCTCAAGCTAACTTGGCGTCCGGCGTGTCCAAGGCTGCGAATTGTGGCAGCGGCAGATTTACCCACAATGGAGTGTGCTAGGGGCATAATGAATGACTAAGTGCTGGACGCCAAGGGACTCGAACCCTTACCCCCTCGGTATTAAAGAGGTACCCTGACCAACAAGTACTCGACGCCGGGAGATTCGAACCTCTTGGCCCGCCAGAAGATGCCCTGGGCTTTCTGTCTGGCCAGAGGCCAATGGCATGGTACGCGAGGGTCCAGGCTCACAAAAGTGATCGAAGACCGAAAGTTCACCTACTCAGCCTTTTTTGCCGTCCGGCTGGCTTCACGATCGCCGCGTACGCCGACAATTTGTCTCAGCAACCAGATGATCGCGAAAATGAACTCCTTCGAGTCGAGGCAGCCAACGTTAGCGGCGACAGCCGGGCACAGAATCCGAAGGCTCGTCCCCCGACAGTATCAGCTCTCTCCAAACAGGCCCGCGAGAAGCGTCTCCAAATTTTCGTTCGAAAAGGGCTTAGGGATAGTACGATCGGCGCCCATCATCATCGCTAGCTTCAAATAATCCGTCGCGCTTCCCCGGCCGCCTCCGGACATGGCAACAATTATGACGCCGGGATGTTTGCGCTTTAGAGCGCCAATGGTCTCTAACCCCTCCTTTTCAGGCATCACAATATCGGTCATAACCAGGTCCACAGGGTCTCTCTGAAAAATTTCAATAGCCTCCTTGCCATTGCGCGCCTCGACGACCTCGAAGCCCATTCTCACTAGCATCTTTCGCAGCATCTTGCGAAATTGCTCATCATCATCGACGAGCAGAATCCGACGATTGGATTCAATCAAATTTGGCATGGGAAAGGACATTTTGGACAGCAGTTCCCAGAGTGGCGACCGAAATTGGCTTTAGAAGCAGATCTTGGATTCCCATCTCCCGAACACGGGAGGGCGTCAAAGTTGCCGTGTACCCCGTCATCAGAATGATGGGAAGGTGCGGGCTAAAAGCGCGTATCTGCTTTGCGAATTCCAGGCCTGTCAATCTCGGCATCATTTGGTCAGTTACGATCAATGAATATGCTCCAGGCGTTGCCCGCACGGCATCGAGCGCCTCCACAGCATTGGTGTAGATGTCAACCGTGTAGCCAAGGTGCTCGAGAATCTTCTCCCCCATTTTGGCGAGCGCCAGTTCGTCGTCCAAGTAAAGAATGGCCTCACCCTTTCCCATGGGGGCCGTTTCCGTTGCGATCTCTGCATTGCTCTCGTCGATACCGCTGACCGGGAAATAGAGGTGAAACGTGGTACCCTCACCCAAATGGCTGTAGACGGTGACGGCACCCTCGTGGCTCTGCATAATTCCCTGCACAACGGCCAGCCCCAAGCCGGTGCCTTCGCCAGGCGCCTTCGTGGTGAAGAATGGCTCAAAAATTCGGCTCATCATGCTCTGGTCCATCCCGTGGCCGGTGTCGCTCATAGAGAGCCTCGCGTAGCGTCCAGCTTTCAATCCTGGGTGCAATTCGACGCCATCCGCTACGACCTCGTAACTTTCGAGGGCCACGGTCAACCGGCCCAGACTGTCTTTCATCGCGTGAGACGCGTTCGTCCCGAGGTTCATGACGACCTGGTGGACTTGCGTGGCGTCCGCCAACACCGTCGGCACGTCCTTATTGAGCGAAACGATGAACTCTATTGGGGTAGGAATCGTGGCGCGAAGCAACTTCAGCGCCTCAGCCACGATATTCTGAAGCTGGATAGGTTTGCGCTCTTGTTCATGTTGCCTGCTGAACGCAAGGATCTGTCGCACCAGATCGGCCGCGCGATTTGCGCCCAGCAGCACCTCGTCGAGGTGCTCGGCGATCTCCGAATTCTCCGAATTGTCGTTCAGGTCCATCTTAGCTAGCTCCGTGTACCCAACGATTGCACCGATGATGTTGTTAAAATCATGGGCTATCCCGCCGGATAGAGTGCCTAACGCCTCCATCTTTTGGGCCTGGCGGTACTGCTCCTCAAGTTGTCGTCGCTCGATAAATTGTCCGATTTGCATCCCTATGTCTGCAAGGGCCGTCAGCTTCTCGGCGTCGGGCGACTGAAGTCGCACGCTAAAGAGTTCCGCAACGCCAAGGATTTGTTTGGAGGGTCCGATGGGAAACCCAATCCAGCCGTGCAGGCCCAGATCGACAGCCATTCGTCTCTCGCAGCCGGGGTCTTTCTCTATATCCGTGCACCATCCGGCCTGACCGTTTGCCCATATGCGGCCTGGCAAATCCTGGCCGCTGGCCAGGGTCCTACCCCGAGTTTCGGCGGCAAAGCCGCGAAGTTCCGCCGATGGGGAATGCCAAACCTCGGCACATCGAAGAGCTTTGGGGGCGCCGTCAATGATCCAAATTGCTCCATAATCGAATCGCAATCCCACGCATATCTTCTCTAGCACCTTCAGATAGGTTTCGTTAAGCGGCATGGCTTCCGCTAGCACCGCCGTCACCGAATGCTGCAGTTGCAGCCGTTTTTCAGCGCGGTATCGAGCCGTCACATCGTCGCCGATACTCGCAGTGCCAACAATATGCCCCTCACGATCTTGAAGCATGGTGTTGCTCCAGACAATCTCCCGAATTTCTCCATACTTGGTCGTAATCTGGTTTTCGATGTGTGGCGCGATTGTGCCCGTTTTGACGTTTTCAAGAAAAACCTCCTTTCTCGAAGAGTTGGATCCAGGAACAAAGATCGAGAAATAATCTCTGCCATGCACCTCTTCTAGCTCCCATCCGGTCAATTGCAGGAAATGATTGTTACAGAACGTAACCACTCCCTTGTTGTCTAGAGTGACGGCAATGAGACCGACGTTCTCTAGCATATTCCTTAAGCGACGGTCTGACTCCTTCGATTTTGCTTCGGCTGCCTTAAGCTCGGTTAGTGCGAATAGGGCGCGTCCGTGGGATGTCCGCAGTTTTCGAAGAGCCAGATAGGTTGGGACGAGAGCAATAACGGCGCTGATCGTGATGGAGAGAAAACTCTCGAATCTGCCGAAGCGCTCAAACTTGTCCGAAAGGCCAAACTCATAGACGCTCAACAGGACGACCACGATTGCGAACGTAGCCACCAGCGTCGGCGCAAAGCTGAGGCCCAACTCCTCGCTATCCAGGGGAGCTCTTGAGCCGGATGTGGAGCCGGACGGCAATGAGCTGGGGTAATCGGTCATCAGCAGGCTGCCCGGGTGCAAGCATATCGTGATAATGGCGGCCTACCATCGCAATCTCGGCTGATTTCGTGACAAGAGCTCTACAGGCGTCTGGATTCTTAGACCTCAAGGGAGATGCCAAGCGCCCAAAGTCCGAGGCGCCTTAAGGCAACACAGTGACATATCTGATTTCGCTAGCTTTGCCGTTTCAAAGAATCATGAGCCCAAGAAGTATGTAAGGAACTACCCATTAATCTCTTGTTTACTGGTGGACGCCAGTCGGCCTTCGACAAGAAGTGGAGCCATCTCTCGATGATGGCATTTTCCGTGGTGTAGACCATGTCCTTTACGAAGTGGTGTGCCACCATCGCCGAATGGCGCGCTTTCAGGAAGGCAACCTGATCCAAATCATGGACGAAACTTATGTGGGGAACCTAGTTTATGAATTCCCTGGGATTGTTGGCCATGCCGTTCGCCACGGCATATCTGGGCAGTCCTGAGCCCCTAGCAGCCCTCGGCCCGCATAGGCCCGGTTTTCCACCGGCCAAGGGCCTGCAAATGCGGCTAGACTTGGGGAAGGATTTGTTGGCACTCCTGTTGCCACTTAGCCTGATGGCTTGTGGCTATATCGTGTCAGTCGTTTAAGTGTAGTCGTTTATAGACTGGTGGACGCCAAGGGACTCGAACCCCTGACCCCCTCGGTGTAAACGAGGTGCTCTAACCAACTGAGCTAGGCGTCCGTGCCAATCAGACCGCTGCGAGCGCGGCGCGCGGCTTAAGCAGCCGCTCCTCAACCATCAGCTCCGCGACCTGCACCGCGTTGAGCGCTGCACCCTTCCAAAGATTGTCACCGCTGACCCAGAAGGCCAAGGCGTTTGTAAGCGCTGTGTCCACGCGCAGTCGGCCGACACCGCACTTCACCTTGCGGCTGAAGTCGAGGGGAGTTGGGTATTCGAGGCGGGCGGGATCATCCACAAGCTGCGCGCCTGGGAACGCCGCGATCGCCTCGCGCGCCTCCGCGACGCTAACGGGCCTCTCAAACTCGGCGTTGATCGCCATCGAGTGCGCGCGGATTACGGGAACGCGTACGCACGTAGCAGAGATGGGCAGATGGGGCATCCCCATGATCTTGCGGCTCTCGAGCATGATCTTCGTCTCCTCGCCAGTGTAGCCGTTCGTGCCGAACGTATCGACCTGGGGAATGACGTTGAAGGCGATCTGCCGCGAAAAGACCTTGCTGACGAGGGGCTCGCCTTTGGCGTGGGCTGTGACCTGAGCCTCGAGCTCGCGCTCACCCTCGATGCCCGCGCCGGTTACGGACTGGTACGAGGCGAGGACAAACCGCTTCAGGCCGAACCTGCGGTGGAGCGGCCACAGGCCCATCAGGGCGACGGCCGTAGAGCAATTCGGATTGGCGATGATTCCCTTGTGGGTGCGAACCGCCTCGGGATTGATTTCCGGGATGACTAGCGGGACAGTGGGGTCCATCCGGAGCGCCGAGCTCTTGTCGATCACGAGGCAGCCCGCCTTGACCGCGTCGGGCGCAAGGGCCCGGGTCACGGGCCCACCGGCCGCGAAAAACGCCACGTCGACGTTTGCGAAAACACCAGGCATGGCCTCCTCTATCGCAATCGTGCGGCCCCTGAATTCAGCGGACTTTCCCACCGAGCGCGCCGACGCGAACAGCCGAAGCGAGCCAACGGGGAACTGCCGCGCCTCAAGGAGGCGCAGCAACTCTTGACCGACGGCGCCGGTGGCGCCGACGATACCTACCGTGAAGGATGTCGAAGTCTCCATGGGTGCGTCGTGGGAATCGTTCAACAAAACCCGTTCGGCGCTCGGCATCAAGCACGCAGACCGCGTCCTGATTGTGCGGATAGGCGCCTCCACGCTGCAGTTCTGGCGCGATGATTGCATTGTAAGATCTTATTTGATATCGACTTCCAAGAAGCCTCCTTCGAATGTCGCCCATTCGCTGGGGACTCCCCGGGGCCTCCACGAAATCGCCGAGAGGATAGGTTCGGGACAGCCCGCAGGCGTGGTGTTCAAGGGCCGCATCCCCACCGGCCGGCACTACTCGGAGTTCGGACCGGACCAGGGCGGGTCGAGTCGGCTGATCACGAGCCGGATCCTGTGGCTGCGGGGCCTTGAGCCGGGAATCAACCAGGGCGGAGACGTCGACACCTACCAGCGCTATGTGTACATCCACGGCACGTCGGACGAGGACCAGATAGGCAAGCCCCTGAGTGCGGGGTGCGTGCTCATGCGCAACGCGGACATCATCGCGCTCTACGAGGAGGTCCGCGCCGGGGACCTCGTGTGGATCGGGGACTAGGGGTAATCGCGGCTTCCCCTTGCCGCGGCCCGCGCCCATTTTTTCCAGCACGCGACCATGATTGGAATCCGAGACGACGCCGCTCCGGCACCCCTATCCCCCACCCGCTCCCCGGAGCTCACGGCGCGGGTGTTTGCCGAGTCGGGCTGGCTCCAGGCGGGACTGGACCTCGAGCACCGTCCGGGCCAGGAACGGATGGCCCTCGCTGTCGCGGCGGCATACAGGGACGACGAGCCGCTCCTGTTCGAGGCGGGCACAGGGATCGGCAAGTCGCTCGCCTACCTCGTGCCCGGGATCGTCCATGCGACCGACTGCGGGCGCCAGCTCATCGTCTCGACCCACACGATCTCGCTCCAGGAGCAGATTGAGAAGAAGGACCTTCCGCTCTGCCGCAGGCTCTTCAAGTCCGTCCCCGAGCTCTCCCGCTACACAGGATTCATCTCGACCGTGCTCGTGGGCAAGTCCAACTACCTCTGCACGTCGAGGCTGTCGCACGCGCTCGCCGACCGGACGACCCTGTTTGACGACGCGGGTTACGCCGAGCTGCTGCGGATCGCGGACTGGGCGGACCGGACGGAGACCGGGCTGAGGCACGACCTGCAGCCGCCGCCAAGCCCTGACGTGTGGGACTCGGTGAACGCGGACTCGTCGTCCTGCTCGCGCCGCTCCTGCGACTGCGACCGGTGCTTCTACCAGAAGGCTCGGGCGCGCGTGAGGTCCGCGCAGGTGATCGTGGTCAACCATGCCCTGCTCTTCGCCCTCATCAATGCGGGCGGAGCGCGGGCAGAGGGCGGACCGGCCGACGTCCCGGGCATCCTGTTTCCCGGCGACTTCGTGGTCCTCGACGAGGCCCACACGGTCGGGGACGTGGCCGAGGAGAGCTTCGGCCTCGCCCTGAGCAGCATCGGCATCGAGAGGACACTGAAGCACCTCTTCAACCCGAGGACACGGCGCGGCATCATGAGCAAGCGCGGAGACGCCGCGTTCCGCCAGCGGATCGCCGACACGCTGGACGCGTCGAACCAGTTCTTCGGGTTCCTCGCGACGACGCTCCTGTCGGAGCGGTCCGTCGTCCGCCTGCGCGAAATCGGCGTCGCGGAACCCCTCCTGGCCGAGCCGCTGGCGGCGCTGGAGCGATCCGTGGCGAAGATTGCCGATGCGCTCGAGGACGGCCGCGAGCGAGACGAGGCCCTGGACCAGAAGGCGCGCCTGCGCGCGATTCGCGCCGGGGTGGACGAGTGGCTGAACCTGTCTGACAAGGGGCACGTCTATTGGGCGGAAAAGCGCGGCCGCAAGCAGACGATCGTGACGCTACGGAGCGCGCCGGTCGACGTCGCGCCCGAGCTGCAGCGCTGCCTCTTTGAATCCGGGACCAGCGTGATCTGCACAAGCGCGACGCTCGCCCTGGGAGGCGAGATGGGCCGCTTCGCGGCGACGATAGGGGCGCTGTCGGCCAAGATGGACGTCGCCGAGTCGCCCTTCGACTTCGAGAACAACATGCGCGTCTTCATCGCGGGCGACATCCCGCTGCCCTCGTCGCAGGAGTCGCGGACGTCGATCGACGCACTCGCGGACTATGTCGGCTTTTGCTGCCGGAAGGTTGTCGGCGGATCGCTCGTGCTCTTCACCAGCTACCGCGACATGCAGGCGGTCTCCGCCCTGGTCGCTCCCCATCTCGTGGCTGCGGGGCGGCCATTCCTCATCCAGGGCGGCGACATCTCCCGCAACGAGCTCGCCCAGCGGATGCGCGACCTGGGCAACGCGGTGCTGTTCGGAACCGACAGCTTCTGGACAGGCGTCGACGTCCCCGGCGACGCGCTCTCGCAGGTGGTGATCGCGAGGCTCCCGTTCAGCCCGCCGACCCATCCCGTCTCCGAGGCAAAGGCCGAGCTCATCCGCGACCGCGGCGGCGACCCTTTCAATGAACTCACTCTGCCCGAAGCCCTTATCAAGTTCAGGCAGGGCGTGGGTCGGCTCATCCGGACGAAGGTGGACCGCGGCGTGATCACGGTCCTCGACAGCCGCATCCTGGCCAAGTCCTACGGCCGGCTGTTCATCGAGGGCCTCCCCCAGCGGGAGTATTTGCGGCTGACCCGCGAGAACCGCGATGTTCAATTTCGTCCTTTCACATGACAGGTTGCGCAGTATCGTAACCTCCCCTCGATGACGAACCTACGCGTGGCTTTCTTCACGGACATCGGCAAGGTGCGCAAAGAGAACGAAGATCGTTACCTGTGCGAGGAATCCATGCGGTTGTTCGGCGTGGCCGATGGCGTCGGAGGCCTCCCCGGTGGGGCGGAAGCGGCCCAGGAGGCGGTGGAGATGGTCACCGCGCTCGTGTTTTCCGCCAAGTCCGGCCCTTTGGACCTGCGCTCTATCGTGACCGCCGCAAATGACTCCGTCTCGTCGCTTGGGATGAGGCTGAGCCCCGGCCTCGGAATCGGCTCCACGCTCACGTTCGCATGCGTCCGCGACTCGCAGCTCAAGCTGGCGCACGTCGGCGATTCGCGCGCCTTCGCCTGGAGGGCGGGCAACCTCACCTGCCTCACGGAGGACCACTCCGTCGAGAACGAGGCGCGCCGCAGGCGTGCCAAGGGCGAGGTCGTCTATTACAGCGAGGCGCAGCGTGGGGCCCTCACGCGCTGCATTGGCCAGTCCCTCCCGCCCGAGGTGGACCTCACCGACCTCCCGATCCTGGCAGGCGACCGGTACATCTTCTGCACGGACGGGGTCACGCGGATGATCTTGGAGAAGGAGCTGAAGGAATTTGTCACGGCATCCCCGGACCCCTTGCACCTGGCCAAGGGCCTGGTCGCCCTCGCGGTCGAGCGCGGCGGCCCCGACAACGCGACCGTCGTCTCCCTTTTCGTCGACTCGCCCTGACCGGGCGAGCGTGGCGGAGTTCGAGCCTGGGCTTGAGCAGTCACGCCGTCGGCGGCATCGGGGTCGTCAGCCGGACCCCTTCCCGGCGCGCACGAATGAGAGCACCCCCTTCCCCCCTGCGGCCAAAAACCCTCAGTACACGAATGGGTTGTACCTGAGCTCGTTCCCGGCGGTCGTCATCGGGCCGTGACCGGGCGCCACCACCGTGTCCGGCGGCACGGCGGCGAGGACCCGGCGCAGGTGGGCCCTGAGCTGCTTCTGGCAGTGGTACGGCCCCCCGGCCGAGCCCGCGAAGACGAGATCCCCCGAAATGAGGAGCGAGCGGGCCCCCGGCCCCGCGTTCGAGCGCACGTGGTAGCAGTTGTGCATCGCGCAGTGCCCCGGCGTCCGGAACGCCGTCACCTGGAGCGGGCCCGAGGCGAAGGTCTCGCCCTCGGCCATGGGCGCGGCCAGGGTGGAGTCCGCACCCGAGGGTATGAAAGCCTTGGATACACCAAACCTCTCGACGGCGTCGCGCAGGCCGCCCACGTGCTCCGCCTCGATGTGTGTCACGAAGATGGCGTCCAGGGACCTCACGGCGGCCGGCCAAGAGGTGTGGAGGGCCTCCGAGCCCGGCCCGGTGTCGAAGAGAAGGCCCCTGCCGTCGCAGACCTCGACCACGTAGGCGTTCACGACCCCGATCCCGTGAATCATGCGCAGCGGCCAGACCCTGAACGGGAGCCCCTCCGAGTCGGGGAGCGGGTACTTGCCCTGCGCCAGGGCGCAGAGGCCCACCTCGTTCAGGCCGAGCGCCGAGGCGAGGCGGCCGCACTCCGACGCCACGAGCTCGGGACGGTAGTCGACGGCGTCGCGGATCCTCGCCAGCGGGACCCCGGACTTCATGGAAAGGGTCTCCGGCGTCAGCCCGGCGCAGCTCATCGCCTTCTCGAGCACGTCGCCGAGTTCGTCCTCCAAGGGAATCTGCGTCTGGGTGTTCACTGTGTCGCCGGTCCGGTTCACCCCTGACTGTATCCCCTGTGCGGGCGATTATCAACGCATCTGCGCTGGAGCGTTGAATTCGGCGCCCCAACCGTGTGGAGTGGCGCCACCATGGACCCCAAGCAGCAGGAGATACTGGACATATTCACCCGCACGCGCGCGCTCCTGACGGGGCACTTCGTCCTGAGGTCGGGCCTGCACAGCGGCCACTATTTCCAGTGCGCCCAGGTGTGCCAGCACATGGACGCCGTGGAGAGGCTCTCCGAGCTCCTCCTGGCGAAGGTGCGCGCCGCCGGATGGGCCTTCTCGACGGTCCTCGCCCCGGCCATGGGGGGACTCGTGATCGGCCAGGAAGTGGCGCGCCAGGCGAAGGCCCGCTACATATTCTGCGAGAAGGAGAACAACGTCCTCGTGCTCCGCAGGGGCTTCACGCTGGCGCCCGGCGAGCGGGTCCTGGTCGTGGAGGATGTGGTGACCCGGGGCGGCCGGGTGAACGAATGCATCGAGATTGTCCGCCAGGCGGGCGGCACGACGGCCGGCATCGCCATGCTCGTCGACCGCAGCGCGGGGGCCGCGCGCTTTGACGTGCCCTTCCTC
>Ga0302325_10034220_pt1 | contig 10393 bp, 6 predicted proteins | sample Palsa_T0_2_FD_201948 | JGI IMG/M metagenome (GOLD analysis project Ga0302325, IMG submission 201948) | Peat permafrost microbial communities from Stordalen Mire near Abisko, Sweden - Palsa_T0_2 | ecosystem: Environmental > Terrestrial > Soil > Palsa > Peat permafrost | place: Sweden: Abisko...
CTTCCATGCCGAGGCCGATGAGGTCGTCGGAGCGGAAGTGGTCGAGGGCTTGCTGGCGGGTGATCGGCATAATCCTAGTTTACGGCTGTTAGTGGCGCGGGGCCAGTGGGTTTTGAGTGGGGTGAAAGGTGGTGCTCGACAAGTCTGATTGTTGGAGAGGTCTTTTTCGTGGGAACGCTGCTATGACACTGAAACCCATGCCTCAGAAGCGAGACCCTTCGAAAAGCTCAGGGCAGGCTAACTGGCATCCAGATTTGTGGAGGTCGCAGGTCCCTCCACTGCGGTCGGGATGACAAATCTAATTACGAGATATGGTTGCGAGACTGCCGTTACTCGAGGATACGGTGGAAGTACCAGAAGTGATCTTCCTGGACATAGCCTAATTTTCTGTAGAGGGCCCGGGCTTTGTGGTTGTTGTGGGCGGTGGCGAGGGTGAGGCGTTCGGCTCCGGTTTGGCGGGCGAAGGTTTCGGCGCGGCGCATTAGAGCGGCGGCTATGCCTTGTTGGCGGGCTTCGGGGGCGACGTAGAGGTCTTCGAGCAGCCAGATGGGCCGCATGGCTACGGTGGCGATGGACGGCATGAGATGGACGAAGCCGACTGCCGTAGACGATTTGGTTTCGCGGGCCAGGAAGAAATGGGTGTTTCCCTCGGCGATGAGGCGCGTGATGAAGGCCTGGGTCGCGGCTGGATCGGAAGCAGCTTCGTAGAAGACCCGGTAGGCGTCGAAGAGGTTGGTTAGTTCAGGGATGTTAACGGCGGTGGCGACCTCTATTTCGAAAAACGAATCTTCTTCCATCATGCTTCCCCCTGGGGTTGCTGAAGCCATCCCTGCGAGCCAGGATATTGCCGTGGATTGTTCGCCTCCGCAATCGTCGGCGTTGATCGCGACTAGCGATTGTCCCGGCAGCCCCAATTTACCTTGACATCAAAACTAAGTTTCAATACTGTGAACTAAATTGTAACCAGCAAGCAGGTCTAGAGTGGCATCAAGGCGTTAGTGAGCTAGCCAAGCATGGTTCGTTAACGAAAGCCCTGCTGCCTCTGTCTATCGCGGGACGCCGCGGCCGGTTCCGCCCTTTCCGCTCAGGAAAGTTTTGGCTTGGCTTCTTTCTCTTTGGTCGATAAATCTTCATATTGTTTTGGAGGCAGTCCGGATGCAATTTTCCCCAGGAATCAAGGGTTGTAGCCGTCCGTTCCAAGGTGTTTCCCACCGGGCAATTTTGCTGCTTTCCAGCCTTATTATTCTGCTTCTCCCCTCTCTGAGTACTCATGTTTTGGCGCAAGGGACGGGGGGACGTGTGCTTGGCCGAGTGCTCGATCCGACTGGCGCGGTGATACCGGGCGTGACGCTGACGTTGACGAATGATGATTCCGGGGCGGTGCTGGCGGCCGAGTCCTCCAAAGTGGGCGACTATATATTTCCCTCCGTTCCGGTCGGCACTTATCACCTTGAGGCGCAAGGTAACGGGTTCCAGAACTTTGTAGCGAGCGGGATTCTGGTGAATCTGAATGCCACGGTGACCTATGACGTGAAACTTACTGTCGGCGCCAATACACAGGCAGTCGAGGTGACGGCGGAGGCACCCCTGGTCGATACGACGACCACGCAGCTTGGCGCGGTCATCAATGAGCGGGCGGTCCAGAATCTGCCGCTGAATTCGCGGGACACTTATCAGCTGCTGCAGTTGCAACCCGGCGTGCAGGGGGTTGGCGGCTCGGATCTCTTCTATGGCAGTGACAAGCCGGGAGCGGTTTCGGTGAATGGTGGCCGCGGCCGGTCGAATAATTTCAGCGTAAACGGCGGGGATGGCAACGACCTATTTGTGAATTCGCCGGGGATTGAACCTTCGCCGGATGCGATTCAGGAGTTCAAGGTCATCACCAACACGTTTGACGCCGAGTATGGGCGTAACTCGGGCGCGGTAATCAATGTGGTCACTAAGTCGGGGACTAACAAGTTTCATGGCAGCATTTATGACTATGTTCGGAATGGTGTGTTCGATGCGAAGGGTTACTTCAACCTGACGACTCCGGACGATACACAAAACCAGTATGGGGCGACGGTTGGAGGACCGATCAAGAAGGACAAGTCGTTTTTCTTCCTTTCCTACGAAGGACGGCAGTTGGTGGAAGGGATCGCGGGCGACAAAACGCGGGTTCCGACGGCTGCTGAACGGGCAGGACAGCTGGGTACGTTCGCGGGCACGCTAAGTGATCTTACAGTCGCGAACATCCTACAAAATCGGGCGGGTTGTGCGTCTGCGATTGCCGGCGAGGGTGGAGTTGCACCAACACCGGGAACGGCGTGGTCCAGTATCTTTCCGACTTCGATTCCTGTCCCCTGCCAAGACCCCGTAGCTGCGAATCTGATTCAAAGCTATGTCCCGCTGCCTAACGTGGGTGGTTACTACTACCAGTCTTCGCCGGACCAGCATAGCCGGGAAAACCAAGGAACGGTTCGGATTGACCACACCTTTAACGACCACAACACGTTCACGGGCTACTACTATGTGGATGACTCTTTCGACGAGAACCCGTTTACTCGCTTTCAGGCGGTGACGACTAATTTACTGCCCGGGTTTGGGAGCAACAATGCCAGCCGGAACCAGCAGATCAATCTTGCCGATACCTGGACGCTCAGCCCGACGACCCAAAACGAAGCTCGCCTTACTTACTATCGTGAAGGGCAACTTACCTTCCTGGCCTTTCAAAGGACCGGCTTGGTAACGGACTCATGCACCGGGGCGGCGGCGAATTACTGCTTCAATGGCAGCCCTGACACGCCACTTATCGATGACAACGGCAACTCAATTACTACCCCGAATGCCAAGCTAGGAATTACACCTGGACTTGGGCCCAGCCGCGAAGGCGTCCCCTACATCGACATCAGCGGCGGTTTCACCATCGGCAACGATTCGGAAGGATCATTGCCGCAGGTAGGCAATACTTACTCTCTGACAGACAATTTCTCCAAGGTGATTGGGCCGCATAGCTTGAAGTTTGGCGGCGACTTCCGGATCCAGCATTTCGATCAGACCCTGTATTACAACGTGAACGGGTATTTCTCGTACAGTGGTGGCGGGCAGAACGATCTGCAAGCGACAGACGTTACCGGCGCCGGGTCGCTCTTCCCAAACTATTTGCTTGGGCTGCCGGACGAGTACTCGCAGGGTTCGCCGCAGACTGAGAATATTCGAGCGAACGCCTTGTATCTCTTCGCGCAGGACAGTTACAAGGTCAAGTCCAACCTCACGTTGAATTACGGGTTTCGTTGGGAGTTGAACGAACCGCTGGCAGACGCCGCTCAACGGGTACAGACTTTTCGCCCTGGGCAGGCAACGCAGATATTCCCGTGCCAGCTTTCGGCTGAAAGCGAGGCGAATCTGGGGGCTACCGGCACGGATTGCGGACCGGGAAGCGCCAACCAGGCATATTTCCCGCTGGGCCTCGTGGTGCCTGGCGACAAGGGCATCTCCAAGGGTCTGACGGCGACTTACTATAAGGCGTTCGCGCCGCGTATTGGCATCGCGTGGAGTCCAGAGATGTTCCACGATAAGCTGGTGGTTCGTAGCGGGTTCGGTATCTTTTATAACCCGATCGAGCAGTTAGTCTTGGAACAGTTTCAGGGCGAGCCTCCGTTTGGGGGGAGTAACTCGATTTCCGAGGGTCTGTTTCAGACTCCCTTCGTCAGCCAGGGCGGCAGCGTTACTCCAAATGCATTCAATGGATTCTTGAATCCGACTCGCGGACAGCCGGTGGACTGGTCGGTGTTTCGACCGATCATTCTTTATGGCGAGCTCCAACCCAACTTGCGGACGCAGTATACCGAGCAATACAACCTTCAAGTGCAGCAGCAGTTCGGGAATAACCTCGTCTACACGCTCGGTTATGTTGGGTCTCAGGGACATCGCCTGCTGGCGACTTATGACTTGAATCATGGGAATACTCAGACGTGTCTCGATCTGATTGCAACATCGTCCTATAACAACGACACGAGTTATACTTGCGGGCCTTATTACGAGGACAGCGAGTTCGTCATTCCAGCGGGCGAAACTATTGCTCCGCAGGGGCTTCATCTGCCTTACGGGCCAACGCCTTTCATCGCGGGTGGAACGACCCTCGCGGCGCCGATCAACCTGGTTGGGTTGCGTCAGTATTCGTCGCCTTACTGCGATCCGACGACGGGCAACAACTGTCCTGCCGACGGCATTCCCGTATTCTCGAGTATCTTTGCTCAGGACGTTGTAGCTAACTCGAACTATAACTCGCTGCAGGCATCGCTCGAGAAGCGGTTCTCCCAAGGAGTACAGTTCCTCGCTGCTTACACTTGGAGTAAGTCGATCGATAATGCTTCGAGCTTCGAGCAAAGTTTGGACCCGACCGATTTTAGCCGGAGCCGTGCGCTGTCGCTTTATGGGGCGACGAATCGCTTCGTATTCAGTGGCGTCTGGGACCTACCGTTCCGCAAGTACAGCGGCGCTTTGGGAGCTATCGCCAACGGCTGGACGGTCTCGACGATCGTTGCCTTCCAGGATGGATTTCCGATTCGCATGCAGTCGAACCTGGACCAGGAGTTGCAAGGTAGCGGTGACTTTGAGAATCCAGGTAAGCCGGACATTGTGGCGCCGTTCACCCATCAGGACCCGCGCAAGAACAATGGCTATTACTTCAACCCGAACATCTTTGCGGTACCGGCGCTTGGTAGTCTCGGCACGGCCTCGCGGAGCCAGTGCTGCGGACCGGGAATCAACAATACCGATTTGGCGTTCCAGAAGAACACGCCGCTGGGCGAGACGAGGAGTATGGAGTTCACCTTCCAGACATTCAACATTTTCAATCGCACCCAATTCCTGAATCCGGATGGACAGATTGGCGATGGCGGCCTGTTTGGACAGGTGACGCGCGCACGCGATCCGCGCAAGATTCAGTTTGCACTCCGCTTCAGGTTGTAAGATAGACAGCGTCGCTTCAACGCTGTTTTAGGGATGAATTATGAGCACCGCAGTTTTGGCTCCGGCCAGGCTTCCACATTATGTCAATGGCGAGTGGATCGATTCCACTGCTTCGGAATGGGTCAGTGTTGTCAATCCGGCGACTGGGGACGGTATTGCTTCTGTTCCCCTCGCCACGAGCGCTGAGGTCGCCGCGGCGGTCGAGGCTGCGGCGGCGGCGTTTCCGGCGTGGCGCAGAACGCCGCCCGAAGACCGCATCCAGCCGCTATTCAAGCTGAAGACGCTGCTCGAAGAGCACATCGACGAGATCGCACGTATCATCACCACCGAAAACGGCAAGACCTTCACCGAGGCCAGGGCGGAGATGCGCCGCGCCATCGAGAACGTCGAGGTCGCCTGCGGCATTCCGATGATGATGCAGGGCTACAACCTCGAAGACGTGGCCCGCGGCATCGACGAGATCATGATCCGGCAGCCGCTGGGCGTGGTCGCGGCGATTACGCCGTCGAACTTCCCGGGCATGATTCCGTTCTGGTTCCTGCCTTATGCGATTGCGACCGGCAATACGCTGATACTCAAGCCGTCGGAGCGGGTTCCGCTGACCTCGAAGTGTGTCTTTGAACTGCTGGCGCAGACCGGGCTGCCTTCGGGAGTCGCGAACCTGGTGAATGGCGGACGCGAGTCTGTCGATGCCTTGATCGATCATCCCAAGGTGCGGGCGATCAGCTTTGTGGGTTCGACCGCTGTGGCGCGTTCGGTATATGCGCGGGCTGGGGCGAATGGCAAGCGGGCGCAATGCCAGGGTGGTGCTAAGAACCATGTGATCGTGTTGCCCGACGCCGATATGAAGATGGCGACGCAAATCATTTCGGACAGCGCTTTTGGCTGCGCGGGGCAGCGGTGTTTGGCGGTTTCGGTTGCGGTGACGATTGGGGAGGCGCAGACGACTTTTCGGGATTCGATCGCCGAAGCGGCTTCGAAACTCAAGGTTGGGAACGGATTGGATGAGGGCGTGCAGATGGGGCCGGTGATTTCTTCGGCGAGCAAGTCGCGGATTGAGTCGCTAATTGGGGTTGGCGAGAAGGAAGGCGCGAAGGTACTGCTCGATGGGCGCGGCGCGAAGGTTCCGAAGTATGAGACTGGCTCATTTCTTACGCCGACTTTGCTCGATGGCCTTCCTGCCGATAGCGAGCTGACGCATACCGAGATCTTCGGGCCGGTGTTAAGCCTAGTCCATGCCGACTCGATGGATGAGGCGCTGGCGTTTCTGGAGCGTAGTCCTTATGGGAACCAGGCTTCGCTGTTTACTTCGAGCGGCGCGGCGGCGCGGCGCTTTCGCTATGAGGCTCCGGCGGGAAATATTGGGATCAATATTGGGGTTGCCGCTCCGATGGCTTATTTCCCTTTTAGCGGGTGGAAGGACAGCTTCTTCGGCATCATGCACGCGCAGGGTCGGGATGCGGTGGAGTTTTATACCGAGAAGAAGATTGTGGTGGAGCGTTGGGCTGCGGAGCATTCGCGGAAGTTTTGATTGCTTCGAGAGGTATGAAGGGTTATCAAATGACCTTAGGCCGCATTGGACAACTCACACTGCTGGTGTGCATTGTGATGCTGCCGCATGGTGCATCCGCGCTCGGAACGTCGTCAGTCGATGGGAACGAGATACTGAAGAAGTGCCTCTCCTATGTGCACATGCTAGACAGCAATGCAAACCCTTCGGCGATATCCGAAGAGGATGCCGTTGACGGTGCTTATTGCGTGGGCTATGTCAATGGCATGGTCGATGATCGTTTCTATTGGCAAATGAATGAGGGATCAACATTAGATCCCCTAAAGCATTTCTGTTTGCCAGACGGAGTCAGCCCCAACCAGACCGTGCGAGTATTTATAAAGTGGCTTCAGGACAATCCCGCTCGGTTGCACGAGCACGCCTCTCATCTACTCATCGACGCCCTGAGGGATGGTTTTCCGTGTCGAAAACAGCAGTGACGGCGTAAGTGTAGTCTTCTCCTTCAATGCGGCAGGCTCCTCAGTATCCATTTTCTATTCATTCAATCGAGCACGAGACTTCTACATTCGGCGATCCGTATTGGTTCCGCAGAGCCTGGCGCACAGCCTTGCTTACGCGCTTCGCACTTAGGCCAGCATACCCCCGATTCCTTCCTAGGCCAGGCAGGTCAGCCTTGAAGCTGTTGGAGACGCTTAGAATCATCGGCTCCCGTCTCCGCTAGCCAACGTAGCGAACAAGCCCAACTCTGCAGCTGCATAAGCCAGCCCATCCTCAATCACATCCATCGCTTCGGCGAACTCCTCATCGCTAATCACCAATGGCATGAGAATGCGGATTACGTTGTCGTGGGTTCCGGCGCCGAGGAGGAGGACTCCGTGTTTGAGGCTGTATTGGATGACCTTCTTGGCTGCGGCTGCGTTCGGTTCTGCCGCGTTGCATGGGTGGCTAAATTCGATGGCTTGCATGGCTCCTAATCCGCGGACGTCTGCGATGAAGTCGTATTCTTTTTGCCAGGCGAGAGCGCGCTGGCGGAACTGCTCCCCTAACTCGTTGGCGCGGCGTAGTAAGTGGCCGTCGGCGAACTCTTCGATGACGGCGAGCGCGGCGGCGCAAGCGGCTGGGTTTCCGCCAAAGGTCCCGCCGAGGCCGCCGGGGCCGGGGGCGTCCATGATCTCGGCGCGGCCGGTGATGGCGGCGAGCGGGAGTCCGCCGCCGAGGGACTTGGCGGTGAGGATGAGGTCGGGCTCGATGGCGAACTGCTCGGAGGCGAAGAGGGTTCCGGTGCGGCCGAAGCCGGTCTGGACCTCGTCGGCGACGAAGACGATGCCGTGGCGCTTGCAGGCGGCGTCGAGGACCTCGAGGAAGCCTGCGGGCGGGACGACGAAGCCGCCTTCGCCAAGGACTGGCTCGATGATGACGGCGGCGACTTGTTCGGCGGCGACGACTCGGGCAAAGATGTCTTCGAGCATCCGCTCGAAGTATGTCGCGTCGGGAGCCGGTTCGACACTCAGTCGTTCGCGCGCGGGAACGCCGTAGGGAATGCGGTAGATGTCTGACGGGAAGGGGCCGAATCCGACTTTGTAGGGATGGGTCTTGCTGGTGAGCGAGAGACCCATCATGGTGCGGCCGTGGAAGGCGTCTTCGAAGCAGAGGACGGCGGTTCGGCCGGTGTGGCTGCGGGCGATCTTGACTGCGTTTTCGACTGCCTCGGCGCCGGAGTTGACGAAGAAGGTCTTCTTGGGGAAGTTGCCGGGGGTGAGCGCGTTGAGCTTCTCGGCGAGTTCGACATAGCTCTCGTATCCGGTGACCTGGAAGCACATGTGCAGGAAGTTATCGAGCTGGCGGCGGATGGCGGCGAGGACGCGCGGGTTGCGGTGGCCGACGTTGAGGCAGCCGATGCCTCCGCAGAGGTCGATGAAGCGGTTGCCGTCGAGGTCTTCAAAGGTCGCGCCTTCGGCGGAGCGGATGAAGATCGGGGTGCCGGCGTAGACTCCGCGCGGGATGGCAGCGGCGCGGCGGTCGAGCCAGGCTTTGGATTTGGGGCCGGGGAGTTCGGTTTGGATTTTGATGGCGGGCATGTTCGTTCCTATGCTCGCATTGTAAATCCGTGGAGGCCTAGTGTCGGCGCAGTCCGTCGGGCGAGTCGCGCGATTAAGCGGGAACGTAGGTCAACCTGATCATGTCCTCGCCAATTCGATCGCTGGCCACAAGGCGGAGCGGCGGCCGGGGGCCGGTGAAGAAGGGCTTGCCGCGACCAAGCACGACGGGGCGGAGGTAGAGTCGATACTCATCGATAAGACCAAGGTCGGTAAGGCTTCCTGCCAAGTCTGGGCCGGCAACGTCAATCTCCCCGACGTGCTCGGACTTCAGCCCGCGTATTGCCGTCTCGAGGTCATCCTCAATAAGTGTGGCGTTGGGGCCAAGTGTGGTGTTGGCCGACTTCAACGTGCGCGACGCGACCCACTTCGGTTTGCTCCGCCAGACCGCCGCGAACTCATGATCCTCGGCGTCCCAATCGGGAAGGTCTTCGTCCCAATAATGCATGACCTCGTACATTCGGCGACCGTAGACAATGCCGGTCAGGCCGCGCACTTGCTCTATGAAGTGACCAAAGACCGCGGGCCCAGGCGGGCCAAGTTCCATGTGGTCGACGTAGCCATCCAAGGACTGGTTCAATGCATACACGAGCTTTGCCATGGTAGAAACCTCCGCCCCAGGGTTTTCAGAATGGCTTGAGCCGACGTTCCGCAGAAGTGAGGTTGGACACGATCTGCGCGCCGCAATGCCAGTGTAACCAATAACCCGAGGTCCGCTTTGGCTGGAAACCGCCGGATGCCTTTTGAGGAAGCTGCCGTTCGCTGTTGCACAGAGGGTTCTTTGCGGGTCTGACGTTAGTTTTCGAAAACACTGACTTTGCAGGAGATTTGCAGCGAGACTACTGGTACCAACCGAGGAGCATCCGGACCACAATCCCCGTGCCCGAGAAATGTGACAGCCTGGCTACTGCCTATAGATGCGCGATTCCCATGATGCCAGGTCAAGAGTAGAAACGTTGGCTTCATGGGAACCAGGGATGTCGGAGAGGAGGAGGTTTCCCGCTTTGAGGCCGTTCGGCAGCGTGTAGGCGACCGGACTGGAGCTAAAGTTTTCAACTATGAGGTACTTCTCGCTGCCGAGGGTACGGGTGTAGGCGAAGATGTGGGAGTCCTGGGGATCGAGGTCTTCGAAGTCGCCGTAGACGAAGGCGAGGGTGTGGGCGCGCAGGCCGATGAGGACGCGCACGTAGTTGAGAACGGAGGTAGGGTCGGACTCTTCCCGAGCGGCGTTGATCTCTTCATAGTTGGGGTTGACGGCGAGCCAGGGATGGCTGCCCGTGGTGAAGCCGGCCTCAGGGGAACTATCCCATTGCATGGGGGTGCGGGCGTTGTCGCGAGACACCTTAGCCTGCGCAGTGAGAAAGGCTTCGGCGGAGATCTTGCCGGTTTCGACCATCGCTTTATATGCATTCTTAACGGCGATGTCGTTATAATCGGCGAGCGTCTTAAAGGGATAGTCGGTCATGCCGAGCTCATCGCCCTCGAAGAGGAAGGGTGTGCCGCGAAGCGTGAGGATCATGGTCTCGAAGAGCTTGGCAGAGGGGACGCGCATCGCGGAAGAGTCGTCGCCGAAAGTGGAGACGATGCGTGGGTTGTCGTGATTGGAGAGGAAGACCGTGTCCCAGTCGTGCTTGGTGAGGACGGTGGCATGAGCGTCGTAGATGGCTTTAAGTTCCGGCAGGGACCAAACACCGAGCTGGCTGAGGCCGAAGTCGGAGCGGCCGAGCTTAATGGCGTCGAAGTTGAAGATCATGTTGAGCTCGTGGCGGCGGTCGTCGACGAGGTTGTTGGTCTGGGCGAGAGTGGTGCCGGTGGCTTCTCCGACGGACATAAC
>Ga0302325_10034221_pt1 | contig 10393 bp, 10 predicted proteins | sample Palsa_T0_2_FD_201948 | JGI IMG/M metagenome (GOLD analysis project Ga0302325, IMG submission 201948) | Peat permafrost microbial communities from Stordalen Mire near Abisko, Sweden - Palsa_T0_2 | ecosystem: Environmental > Terrestrial > Soil > Palsa > Peat permafrost | place: Sweden: Abisko...
CTGCTTTCGGCGAGCGGAGGTGTCCCATCAATGCGGCGCGTCTTGCTCGGCGGCAAGTCGGCCACGCCCGCGCTGCTGTACTTGCTGGGCCAGCTCGCGCATGGATTGCTGCGTGATGATGCGCCCTTCGCGGCGCGCAAGAGAAGTCTCCGCCTCATCGATCGCGGCAAGGACTTCCGCTCGGCTGCGCTCCCGGTCCTCCCACAAGGAAAGCGCTTCTTTCACCGCGTCTTCCTCAACGCGGAGGCGTCCGCTCTCAATGGCTTGGCGGATAAACGCCTTTTGGTCTGGCGTGAATTGCACTTCCATCGCCTTAAGCGTAGGCGGGGGGAAAGCAGGTGTCAAGCGCAGGAACTCTGCATTGGTGCGTCTGCCGGCTCCGCTGACCGCTTCCTTACCGTATGGCCAACACTCGTTGAATCGCCGTCGCCCGCCCCGTGTCCGGATCCGCTGTCACCACCACGCCGTGCAGCTCGACTCCGCCCCGCGCGGCTTCCATCCGCGCCGGCAGACCGGTCAGGAATCGCCGCAAAATAATGTCTTTGTCCACGCCGATCACCGAGTCGTACGGCCCCGTCATCCCGGCGTCGGTCTGGTACGCCAAACCCTTCGGTAAGATCCGCGAATCAGCCGTCGGAACGTGCGTATGCGTACCCACCATCGCGGTTGCCCGCCCGTCCAGATACCAGCCCATGGCTACCTTCTCGCTCGTCAGCTCGGCGTGAAAGTCGACAAACCGGATCCGAACCGCAGGGTCCATCCCGGCGAGCAGGGCATCCGCCGCCCGAAACGGGCAATCGATACTGGTCATCTGCGCCCGGCCTTGCAGATTCAGAACCGAATACGGGATGCCGCCCTTGGTAACTCCCGTGAAGAGGCCTGTGCCCGGCAGCGACGGGTAGTTGTGCGGCCGCAGCAGCCGCGGCTGGCGGTCCAGGTAGTCGAAGATCTCCCGTTTGTCGAAGCTATGGTTGCCGCCTGTCAGCACGTCAATGCCCAGGGCAAGCAGTTCTTCGGCCACCAGCGGCGTGATGCCGAACCCGCCCGCGCTATTCTCGGCGTTTGCGATCACCAGGTCCACCTGATGTTCCGAGACCAGGGACGGAAGATGTTCGGCTACGATGCTTCGCCCTGAAGAGGCAAAGATGTCGCCGATAAACAGAATCTTCATTCGGATTGGTTTCTAGCTTGCGCCGGGCGGCGAACCCTCACCTGGTCCACGTCCTCGGAAGTTCGCCGGGCGCCGGATGCGAGGAACGGTGATGGCGAGAACGTCCGGCTCGACCCCCGTCCTTGACCCCAAGTTAATAAAGGGGGGAATCCTCCGCGCGCCTTTAGGCTTCTCCTTGCACCGAAGTGCCGGAGCTTGCTCACCAGCGCTTACAAAAACGAGTCGGATTCCAGACTAATCGAGTATCGGATCAATTAATAAGAGGCTGAGAGAACGCTCTCGCCATCACCGCTCAATAACGGTAGCATAGCAGGCGCTTTGTCCCGATGCCAGAGAAAACCAGTGCCGCGGTGGGTGCGGTGATCGCGAACCCCAATGCGGCTCCGAAGACCCAACTCAACCGTTGCCAGGCCGCTCACTGGAGTGGCGCTCGCTCGAGAGGCGGAAATCGCCAGCCTGCCCGTGCATAGACCCGCCATTAACCACGCCATTATCCAATCAGTTCCATGCCGGCGTGGGTAGAGGGACTCTCGGGAAAAGCTTCAGTATTGTTTTCAATAATTTGAAAGGAAACGCCCGGTTCTGCAGAATCGGACCTCAACTTGCTTTTCTTTTGCTGCAACGAAGAAAGAGTGTGAGGACGGAACCGGCGCCTTGAGCGCATCTCTCAGCGATCGAAGCGCCGCCGTTCTTTTGGATCTGCTAGTGGACCGGGACACTTTTGCGCACTCGGAGGGCGCAAAAGTGTTCGGCCTGGCGAGTAATCGTGCCGCATCCAGACGGAACCCTCCGGCGCATTGTGGTTTTGAATGAGGGGTGCGTCTAATGAGTTTGGGCAGGAATCTCTCGAAGCGAATTATCGGGCTCTTGCGCGGTCGCGGCGCCCCCAATGTCAAGCCGCCGGTGTTGACCAACTATGAATCAACCTGTAGCCCTTGGGGCAGGTCTTCGGCTGCGGCGATTCGACTTCCCTCCAAAGTCGTTATGCTGCGAAAGCCCCTCTCGAGGGAGTCCTTCACAGCCGATGAAAAGCTGGCTAGTATTTACACAAAGGCATTCTTCCAAGCTTGGATAAACTCCCGGCCTTGTCTCCCGTTATCTGAGTTCATAGATCGATTCAAGGCTGGCGATCAGACAATCCTGGCGGCTGTGGATCGGGAACACAGCGCGCTTCCCGGGAGTACACTGACCCCTGAACGTCTTAGAGTTCCCAGACACGTCGCGTAATTCAGGCTTTCCACCGCACTCCTGACGCCCACTGACCTGTGACTCCCGCGGAGGGTCCGGGATGAAGAACGCGACCGTTGTCCGCGAAGCGCGAGGGAGCGTTTCTCCGCCGGATAGTGAATCACCCCCTGTTCCATCCGGCCCGCCGGAGGCGCCGCCAGCCATTGACTCTTCACTGGCGTCAAGCCCGAAGGGCGTAAGAAAATAGCCGATGGCGTGAGCCGTGGGAAAACGCATGTGAGATACCCCGAGCCCCGGAACGGGCGAAAGGCTCGGCGCAATTCCAGCCCCGAGACCCCTCTCCCCGTCGCACCCTGCTCCATCTCGCGCACCGCTAGGCGGCGCCAGCCAGTGACTCCCTCTGACGGCGAGCCTCCAAAAAAACTTGCATCCAATCGTGCTGCGCCATACTCCTCTCCATAGTTTTGTAAACCAGATCGCTAGTCGCGCCGTTGCCGGCTGATGAAAAATCTAGCAACCAGCTCGCGAACCACCTAAAGAAGAGTAAATATCCCGAGTTTCGACAGCTCCCGGTTGGTTCTACCCAATAGCAGCGGAACCCTGCGCCAACAGGCCGCATCCAATCAGCAGGAGAAATGGAGGAATAAATGAAAGTAACAAACTATCTCCTGAAAGCTACTCTAACTGGGACGCTGGCGATTCTGATGTCGTCAACTTATGCGTTCGCGCAGACGCCGGCAGCCAACAAACACACCAGCGATCTCACCAGCAAGGTACGGCACGAGTTGCTCATGCTGCCTTACTTTACTATTTTTGACAACCTTGGGTACAAAGTGGATGGCACCACTGTGACGCTCGTGGGCAAGGTGACCAAGCCGTCAATACGGCAGGAAGCGGAGCGAGTTGTGGCGCATATCGAAGGCGTCGACCGAGTCCAGAACGATATCGAAGTTCTTCCCCTTTCTGGGTTTGACAACCAGATCCGCTGGCAGGAGGCGCGCGCTATTTACGGGTATCCCACGCTTAACCGTTATGGCATGGGCACTCAGCCATCCATCCGGATCATCGTCGAGAACGGCCACGTGACTCTCGAAGGAGTAGTGAACAACCAGTCGGACAAGAATGTCGCCGGCATGCGGGCTAATGGAGTGCCGGGCGTGTTCTCAGTGACCAATGACCTTGTAGTGCATGGCTAAGTAGTTAGCTTTCCGCGATCAGCCGAGAAGAAAGCATTCAGCGATCAGCTTTCAGCAATCAGCCACACCGATGTGACTTGAGGCCGGGGTTTCTGCCCCGGCTTTTTGCTTTGCGCCTTTCAACAACGAACTCCTAAGCGAGCAGTGCCAGCTGGCTGAAAGCTGATAGCTGAGCGCTGATAGCTGAACGTCGAAGGCGTTCCAAAACATTCATCGCTATACTTGTTTTGACCCGCCATGCCACCGGTCCTCGGACTGCTTGCCTCAGACGTTGATTTCTTCCCGTTGTGGCTCAGCCTGCGCGTTGCCGCGCTGGCCACCGCCATGACGGTGGTGACTGGCTTGGCAATCGCGTATTTGCTGTCGCATAAGCGATTTCCGGGCCGCAACCTGGCCGACGCCCTCTTCACTTTGCCGCTGGTTCTGCCGCCCACCGTCCTGGGCTATTTCCTTCTCGTATTACTCAGCCGGCACTCGGCGCTGGGCGGATTGTATGAGCGTTTGACGGGCAGCCCGCTGGTGTTTACCTGGCAAGCCGCGGTAGTGGCGGCATTCGTTCATTCCGCGCCGCTATTCATTAAAGCCGCGCGGCCGGCGCTCGAAGAAGTGAATTATCGCTACGAATGGGCGGCCCGAAGCCTGGGAGCTTCCGAGTGGACCACCTTCTTTCGAATCACGCTCCCGCTGGCTTCACGCAGCTTGCTGGCGCTGGGTTCGCTTTGTTTTGCGCGATCCCTGGGCGACTTCGGCGTCACCATCATGCTGGCCGGCGATATTCCGGACCGGACGCAAACTCTGTCGGTGGCCATTTATGACGCCGTCGAATCCGGTAACGGCGCTCTGGCGCGGGTGCTGGTGCTGATAGTCTCGGCTCTGGCGCTGGCGGTGCTGTGGCTGGCAAACCATTGGATCGCGGGCCGCGACACCCGGCCGGCTGGTTGACGATGGGCGCCGCTCCGCAGATCGACGCACGGTTGATCAAGCGCTTTGCCGCCGCCCCCGGCTCTCCACCCTTTGAGCTCAACATCCACCTACAAGCCGCGCGCGGGGTAACGGCACTTCTCGGCCCAAGCGGCGCGGGAAAGACGCTCACGCTGAACTGTCTTGCCGGGTTCGTGCGCCCGGACGAAGGCCGCATCCTCGTAATGGATGAGCTCTTTTGCGACGTGGCCCGAAAGGTGCACCTGGCGCCGGAGCGCCGGAGATGCGGCTATATCTTTCAGGAGGAAACTCTTTTCCCGCACATGACCCTAAGCGAAAACCTCCGCTTTGCCGTGGATGCCGCGCGCGCGCGAAGCAAGGTGCTGCGCCGCCGCTATGCTCAGGAGCTGCTCGAAGGCTTCGAACTGGCGGAGCTTGCCGGCCGGCGCCCCCACGAGCTATCCGGAGGCCAACGGCAACGCGCCGTGATTGCGCGAGCTCTCGCCGCTGAACCGCGCCTGCTGCTGCTCGATGAACCCGCGCGCGGTCTTGACCACCGGCTGCGGCAATCCTTCTACGAAATTCTCCGCCGGGCGAAAGAGCGGCTGGCGGCGCCCATCGTAATGGTCACGCACGACGCCGAGGAGTGCTTTGAGCTGGCTGATTTCGTGTACCTGATGGATGCCGGACGCTGCCTTCAGTCAGGCCCGCTCGAGCATGTGTTTAGCCGGCCGGCCAGTGTGGATCTGGCTCGCTCGTTGGGGCTCTTCAGTTTGCTTCCCTGCCAGATCGTGACCCTCGATCCGGGGCGAAATGTCAGCCGGCTCCGGGCGCTCGAACAGGAATTGGAAGCGCCCTACCTGCCCGCGCATCTTAAGGGAGATCGCGGATGGCTGTGCGTGAGGCGCAGTGAGCTGCGCCTCGTTGCGCCGGGCGATCGGACCGGCCGCAATATATTGCGGATGCGGCCGCAAAGGGTTGGCAAGTCGACCAAGGGCGTGCGGATTGAATTTGCCGATCAATTTGAGGTGGAACTGGGCGAATCCGAATATGCCGAGTGGCGCGGCAGCCGCGAATTGACGGTGCTGGTGCCGCCCGAGGCGGTATCATTTCTCTCGAAGTGAAGCGCTATTACATCACCGACCGCAAAATGGCCGGGGGATTTCGAGAGCTCCTTGAAATCATCGCCGACCAGGTGGCGGATGGCGTGGATATGATTCAGATCCGGGAAAAGGATCTGACCGCGCGGCAGCTTTTTGAGTTTACGCTCGCCGTCCTCGAGGTTCGAGCGAAGCGCCCGGCCAAAATCCTGATCAATACACGCGCGGATGTGGCGCTGGCGGCGGGCGCCGACGGAGTGCATCTGCCGGCCGCGGCGCCGCGCGAAACGCCGCCAGGATTACTGGTAGGGCGATCATGCCACACGCTGGCGGAAGTGCGCGCAGCCGCTGCGGATTTCGTGACCTTCGGCCCGGTCTTCGCGAGTCCCGCCAAAGGCCAGCCCGTGGGCCTCGACGCGCTGGCTGAAGCCTGCCGCACCGGCGTTCCGGTGTATGCCCTCGGCGGCGTGAGCTGGGACAACGCCGCAGCCTGTGTGAAGGCCGGCGCAGCCGGGATCGCCGGTATCCGGCTGTTTCAGGCCCCCGATGCCGAGGGGTGAACCGCAGTTTGTGGCGCGGGCACTCGTGCCTGCCGTGTCTAGACTCCTCTCGACACATGCCGGCCGCCGTGACAGACTGTCGAGGGCAAGCGCCGGCAGGAGTGCCGATGCGGCAGGCACGAGTGGCCGCGCCACATCATCACGACAGTCCGGTGAGAAATGCAGGATAGGGGCTTGGTCGGTATCCATCGTGTTTTTGGGCAAACGTTTTGGCCCGGCCGCGCGTCAAAGACTATGCTGAAATTACCAGTACCTTCCAACACAGCATGCATTCCTCCTCAAACGCTAGCCGGTGGGGCCGGCTGCTGGCAAAAGCGGCCTTCCTCTGCTCCGTCGTCGCGCTTCTGGCGCCGGTTTTGCGCCTCGACGCCGCCGACGCCGGCCAGTTCATCCGTTCCACGGGAACGATAAAGGCCGTGCGCTCATTTGCGATCCAGGTGCCGCGACTCGAGGGAGTGGGGAAGGACCTCACCCTCATGAAGATCGTTGCAAACGGCGTCCAGGTTCACGAGGGCGACGTTCTGGCGGAGTTCGATGCCGCCGACGAAGTGAAGGCGCAACGGGACGCCCAAGCCAAGTACGACGACCTCAAACACCAGGTAGAACAGAAAATCGCCGAGCACCTGAACAACGTTGAGAAGCGCATCTCTGCCCTGAAGCAGGCTCAAGCGGATCTCGACAAGGCGGCGCTGGAGATCCGGAAGGGGCCCATCTTAAGTGAAATCGACGCCGAGAAGAATCGCGTGAAGCTGGAAGACGCCACGCAGCAAGTAGCTAGCTTGCAGCGCTCGGGAAAAGCGCACGACATCTCCGAAGAGGCTGAGATTCGGGTATTGGAGCTGCAGCGGGATCGCCAGCAGATCGCGGTGGATCGCGCCAGGGGCAACACCACAAAACTGGTGTTGCACTCGCCCTTTAACGGCATGGTCGCGCTTCAGAACGTGTGGCGAAACGATTCGATGGGGCACGCCCAGGAGGGTGATCAATTGTGGCCGGGCAGCCCGCTGCTGCGTGTGTTTGACCCCTCGAGCATGGAAGTGGTAGTGGCGGTTGGCGAACCCGATGGCGCCATTCTGGCGCCCGGCGTGAAAGCTGTAATCCATCTGGATGCGTTTCCGGACCTCCAATTCACAGCGCGCTTTGCTTCGGCCAGTCCCGTGGCCGCCGGCGCGGTCGGAAATCCGGTAAAGTCGTTTACGGCGCGATTTCGGCTCGATCAGAGCGATCCCCACTTGCTTCCGGACCTGTCGGCGGCGGTCGATATCGAGCGGCATCCATGACCCGGCGCCAAACCGCGAGAACAACCCTGAGGCTCTCTATCGTGTTACTACTGGCGGCAGGCGGCGCGCTGGCGGTACGAGAGTGGCGGCAGCGGCGGCCCGCTTTGGACCTGCCGACGGCCATCGCGAAACGAGGGGATTTCCCCGTCATTGTGCGCTGCCGGGGCCAACTGGTCGCCGACCGCACCGTTCAGTTGCAGGCGCCGCTGGATGTTCCCGATCTGCAGATTGTCTGGCTGGCGACGCCGGGCGGAATCGTGAAGGCCGGCGATCCGGTAGCCAGATTCGATCCGAGCAAGCTGAAGGAAGATGAAAAAGAGAAGATCGCAGCTTTGAAGCAGGCGCAGGCATCGCTTGACCAGCAATTGGCGGCGGGGCGTATCACGGCGGATCAGGACGAGCTGGATCTTTCCAAAGCTCGTTACGAGACCGAGAAGGCGCGGCTCGAAGCATCCAAGCAGGATATTGTCAGCCCCATTCAGGGAGCCGAAAGCAAAATCGACCTGGGACTGGCCGAAGAAAAGGTCAAGGTCCAACAGAGCACCACGACGCTGAATTCAAAATCCAACGAGGCCAAGATTGCTTCGTTGGTGCGTCTGCGCGATCAGGCCAAAGACGAGCTGGACCTGGTCGAGCGGCGTCTTTCTCAGTTGGAAATCCGCAGCCCCATCAATGGGGTGGTTACTTTTCAGTTGAACTACACCCAGGGATGGATGAACGCGCAGGCGTTCAAAGTGGGCGACCACGCTTTCCCAGGCGCGACGATTGCCGAAATACCCGACTTGTCCACCCTGCAAGTCGAGAGCAAGCTCGAGGAAGCCGACCGGGGCCGCGTCAAGGTGGGAGATTCCGCCGTGGTTCACGTGGATGCCTTTCCCGAGTTGACGCCGGCGGCCACGGTGGTTTCGATATCGCCGCTGACCGAGCAGAGTTTCAACGAATGGCCGCCGACGCGGACCTTTCGCGCATTCGCCGCCATTCAGAAACCGGACCAGCGTATGCGGCCGTCGATGAACGCGGGAGCCGATATTGTCGAACGCACCATCCCTAACGCCATCAGTGTGCCGGCCAAGGCGCTGTTCACGCTGCGCGGGAAGGCCGTGGTGTACGTCAAGTCGAACCGGGAGTATGCGGCGGTCGAGGTGAAAGTGCTCGCTCGTAATCCTGACGAAGTTGCGGTAGAAGGCATTCCGGAGAAGACCGCGGTCGCCCTCGCCGATCCGGCCGAGGCGAATAAGTGAGCAGCTTAGCCGGCCCGCCTCCACAACCGCTGCAAGCGCCCGCTGAAACCAGGCGGCGCGGAAAAACCGTAAGACGCATTGCGCTGGCCGGTTTGGCTGGCTTGCTTCTGGCGGGTGGAGCGATATGGGCCGGCATTGTGGCGTATTCGAGGCTGGCGCAATCTTCGGCGAGCGAAATGCCAACCGCGGTTGTGCGGCGCGGCGACGTCAGCCTCACCATCACCGCGCCGGGCGAGCTGCGCGGCGGCAATCCGGACATGTTGACGGCGCCTATGACCGGCGGCGGTGACATGCATTTGACCGTGCTGCGTGATACGGGTGAGGAAGTGAAGACCGGCGATATAGTCGCCGAGTTTGATACGAAGGAGCAGGAATTCAAGCTCAAAGAGGCGGAAGGGGACCTGGCCGAGGCGCAGCAGAAAGTGATTCAAGCGAAGTCAAAACAGGAGGCGGAAGAGGAAGAAGATCGATACGCGCTCTCGAAGGCCAAAGCCGACGTGACGCTGGCGGAGCTGGATGTGCGCAAGAACCCGATTTTACCCGCCATTACAGCGAAGCAAAACGACCTCGCGCTGGCAGCCGCGAAGGATCACCTAGCGCAACTCGAGAAGAATCTCTCCAATCGCACGGCAACCAACCAGGCCAACCGTGCCGTTCAAGAAGCCGGTGTGGGGAAGGCGGAAGCGCAAATCGCCGAAGCCAGGAAGAACATTGAAGCCATGACTCTTACGGCGCATCGCGCCGGGTATGTCTCGGTCAAACCCAACACCAACACCGATTTTTTCTTTTCGGGCATGACATTGCCGGATTTTCAGGTGGGCGACCGCGTGCGTCCCGGCATGGCCGTGGCGGAAATTCCGGATATGAGCAGTTGGGAGGTGGTGGCCAATGTCGCGGAGCTTGACCGGGGACACCTCGAGGTAGGAGACAAGGTCTCAGTAAGAGTGATCGCGCTTCCCCGCAGGCACTTTACCGGCAAGGTAAAGGATCTTGGCGCCACCGCTGGAGTGCCGTGGGACCGTAAGTTCGCCTGCCATATCTCGCTCGACGACCCATCGCCGGAATTGCGTCCCGGAATGACCACGGAAGTCAGCGTCACCACAGACGAGCTGAAGGGCGTGCTGTGGCTGCCCTCCCAGGCATTGTTTGAGAGCGATGGGAAAACCTTTGTGTATCTGAAGGTGGGTTCGTCATTCACAACCAAGGACGTCACGCTGGTCCGCCGCAATGAGGCGCGCGTGGTCATCACCGGCGTGGCCGAAAAGCAGGTCGTGGCTCTGGCCAATCCAGCTGATTCCGGCAAGAAGAAGCCGGCAGCTGCGGGACCGGCGGCGATTCCGCCCTCCTCCAGGTAAACCTGCGCATGATGGTATCCCGCTATGGCTCCGACCTCGTCTTGGCCGCGCAGAATCTCTGGAGCCAGAAGACGCGCAGTGTTCTGACAGCGCTCGGGATCATTTTTGGAGTGGGCGCGGTGATCGGCATGCTCGCGATTGGCGCGGGCGCCAGGGAAGAGTCGCTGCGTTTCATTGAGCAACTGGGCGTGCGGAATCTGTTAATCGAATCCAGGGCGGCCACGAGCCAACAGGAGTTACAGCAGCGCCGCCGCGCCTCGCCCGGGTTGACCGAACGCGATGTCCGCATCCTCGAATCCAACGTCGATGCCCTTGACCTGATCTCGGCGCGGCGCACCCTTCACCCCGCCATTGTGCTTCCGAAGCCGGCGCAGGACCTGC
>Ga0302325_10034222_pt1 | contig 10393 bp, 11 predicted proteins | sample Palsa_T0_2_FD_201948 | JGI IMG/M metagenome (GOLD analysis project Ga0302325, IMG submission 201948) | Peat permafrost microbial communities from Stordalen Mire near Abisko, Sweden - Palsa_T0_2 | ecosystem: Environmental > Terrestrial > Soil > Palsa > Peat permafrost | place: Sweden: Abisko...
TCGGGTCGCGGCTCGATTCTGCGGCTCGCGGCACAATGCCGTTCCTTCACCGCTTCATCGGCACGCCACTACTGACCTTCTTGACGGCCCGTGCGTGTGGTCGAAGGGTGGTCACGGACAGCCAATCGGGTTTTCGCGCGTTCCGTCGCGATGCCCTGGGGACTATGGGGCTCACATCGACAGGCATGGAGCTCGCCAGTGAGATGTTGATCAACTCCGCCCGCGCCGGCCTTCGCATCCAAGAGGTCCAAACCGGCTACCGGCCCCGTATCGGTCAATCGAAGCTGGCCACCTGGTCCGACGGATGGCGCCACCTTCTGCTCATCTTCATGCTCGCTCCGGACTTGTTGCTGATCGGTCCTGGCGTGGCCTTGCTCGCAGTGGGATCGGCGATGCTCGGCGTCTCCTTCTTTCATCCGACCGGCGTACAGATCGGTTCGATCGTGTGGCAACCGGTGTTCTTTTCTGGAATTGCGATAGTCCTTGGAATGGAGGCGCTACTGGCAGGGGCTGTGCTGGCCCACACTTCGTCGGTCACCCCGACCGGCGTCGGGCAGCGGTTCGCGTTTGTCGGTAAGCCGAACTTTCCCAGCCGTTGCGTTGTGGTCGGAGTGGCCATGGCGATCCTCGGATTGGCTCTTAACGTGCTGCTCTTCTTGCTCTGGCTGGGGGACAAGACCCGGACAACGCTGAGCCATTTCGGGTTGGCCTCGTTATCACAGAGTCTGATCATTGTCGGAGGCACAGTCGCCACCTTCGGCATTCTCAGTCGTTTCCAAAGGGCTCGAGCCGCCCGCGACCCAGCCGCAGAGACCGTGTCTCCGGACACGAGAGCCGTACGTCCGTGACGAGGGGTGAAGGGGCGAATCGCCGAAGCGGTTCCATGGACAACTCCTGGTGTGGGTTTGCGACATGAACAGCGTTGATCGGTTTTTGCAACAGAAACGTATCGCCGAGGCGCTCCGATGGATGCCCGCCGGTGGCCATGTGCTTGACGTCGGATGTGCCGATGGTGCGCTTTTTCGGCAGGCGGGCTCACGGATCAAATCAGGGATCGGCATCGACCCGGACGAGCCATCCGATTGGCCCCCCGGTTCCTACGAATTCAGACAAGGGAGGTTCCCCGACGCCCTCGACGGAGCCGACGGATTTGATGCGATCACGATGTTGGCAGTCATCGAGCACGTCCCTTCAGAAACACGCAAGACGTGGTTCGAGACGGTGACGGCGGTACTGAACCCAGGTGGAAGGCTGATAATCACCGTTCCCACTCCGGCGGTGGATCGCATTTTGGATGTCGGTATCCGACTGCACCTGCTCCACGGCATGGACGCCGAGAGCCATCATGGCTTCAACCCCCGCGTGATCCCCGGGGAGCTGTCGACGTCAGGAATGCGCCTCCTGCGGGCTTCTCGATTTGAGATGGGTTTGAACCATCTCTACGTTTACGAGCGCCTCTCGTAAGGGGTTGAACGAGCGCACCGCGAGACGGCGGAATTCCGTCTCTGACCTGCCCTCTTGCAAAGACTCAGCAGGATCGACTGCGGCTGACCAACTCGTCACCCTCGCTCCAGTTGGCGGCGCACAAACTCCAACACGGAACCGGTGCCATCCGCCAGCTGCGTCCAAGGGCGCCAACCGAGCTGAATCGACGCCCGATTGATGTCGAGACTCGACCGCAAGAGCTCGCCCGGTCTGGGGGGTGCCAACACGGGGGAAGAATCTGCACCCGCATGCTCGGCCATGATGGCGTACAGCTCGTTCACCGACGTCTCCGTCCCGCTCCCGATGTTGCAGGTCAATCCTCCGCCGCGCGTGGCCGCGCGCACGAACGCGTCCACGACATCGTCGACGTAGACGAAATCCCGTGTCTGCCCTCCGTCTCCAAAGATCGTGACCGGCTCGCCGCGTAGCAGGCGGTCGGCAAAAATGGCCACGACGCCCGCTTCCCCGTGCGGATTCTGTCGGGGCCCATACACGTTGCCCAGTGCCAGGGCGGCGAACTCCAGGGCGTGCAGTTTCCTGTACGCGACCAGATAGTCCAGCACCGCTTTCTTTGCGACCCCGTAGGGCGAGAGCGGCTGATGAGGATGCGCCTCACGTACGGGCAGATCCTCCGGGGCCGGCTCGCCGTACAGGGTGCCCCCGCTCGCCGCGAACACCACCCGCTGGCTCTCCGCTTGACGAGCTCCTTCGAGGATATGCAGTGATCCGACGATGTTCACCCCGGCATCGAAGGCAGGACGGGTTACGGAAACCCGTACGTCCGCCTGAGCCGCCAGATGGAAAACGAGCTCGGGACGGCGTCGGACCATGAGCTCGATGACGGCCGGGGCCGTGATGTCGAGGTGATGAATGGTGAGCGCGCGACCGGCGCTGGCTCGTGCGTCAGCCAGATTGGAAAGCGATCCGGTCGAAAAGTCATCGACGACGTCGACCTCGTGACCCTCGACCAGGAGTCGATCCACCAGGGTGGAGCCGATGAATCCAGCCCCACCCGTCACCAAGGTGCGCATCCGATGGAACCCTAACCCGAGACTCGTTCGCCATCGACCAACGTTCCCGAAGCCACCATGCAGCCAGGGCCGAGCACTGACACCGGACGGACATCACCCCTCTGACCGACGGTTGATTGCGGGCCCATGATCGAACCCACGACCTTGGCGTTGGCCGCCACATGACTGCCTTCCATCAGGACGGAGTCGACGACGACGGCGCCCGTCTCGATCATCGAGCCCACCCCGAGCACACTACGCTCGACGCGGGCCCCATCGGCGATCTCGCATCCTTCAAAGACGGCCGAAGGACCGACGACCTCTCCGACCACGACGCTGCCATCTTCCAGGAACACGCCGTCACCGCGATCGGTCAAACCCGGCGCCAGGAAGCCCTTCCGCAGCCCGGACACCAGATCGCGATTGGCCTGAAGGAAAGCCGCGGGCGTGCCGGTGTCGAGCCAGTACCCGTCATCGGACTTCGCGAAGAGCACCCCGCTCTGCACCATGGCGGGAAAGGTCTCCCGCTCAATCGAGACGCGGCCGGTCGATGCGATCCGGTCCAACACGGAAGCTTCCAATATGTACGTGCCTGCATTGATTTCGTTTGTCGGGGCTTCGTCACGCGGTGGCTTCTCTACAAACGCCGTCACCCGACCGTCGGCATCGGTGGGCACGACGCCGAAGGCCGAAGGGTCGGGAACCGGATGGAGAGCGATCGTGCCCTCCGCCGAGCTCTGCCGGTGGAACTCGAGAAGGGCGCCGAGGTCGAGGTCGGTGAGGACGTCACCGTTGACGACGACGAAGGTGTCGTCGACGTGGCCGTACAGGGCGGCGAATCGCACCGCGCCGGCGGTATCGAGCGGCTCAGGTTCCACCGCATAGATCAGGCGTATTCCGGCGGCATACCCGTCGGGATACGCCTTCTTGAACGCGTCGGGCAAGTAGCCCAGCGAGAGTATTGCTTCGTCCACTCCGTGAGACCCCAGGTGGGCCAGCACTCTTTCGATCATCGGCACGCCGACGATCGGCAGCATTTGTTTCGGTATCGACAAGGTCAGAGGACGGAGACGGGTCCCCTCACCTCCAACGAGGACAACCGCCTTCATTAGCCGGACGGCTTGGTCGTCGTCGTTGAGGTGGCGGCGGACGGCTTCGTGGTGGTGGTCGACGTGGCGGCGGACGGCTTCGTGGTGGTGGTCACGGGCGCCGTTGTCGTGGTTGTGGTCGGGGCTGTGGTGGTGGTCGTCACGGGCGCCGTCGTTCCTTCGATGGCCTGCAGGAGAGCCACTTCCGTCGCTGACGGCACTTTGGGCAGCGTCGCCGTGGACGGCCCGAAAGCCACGGTGATCAACTGCCGGTTGCGAAGCCTGAGGTCAGCCGGTTTCGAGGACGTGTGCCCCCCGACGAGTTTGGTCTCACTCCCGCTCTTCTGCGCGGCCGTCGACAGTGTCCAGGAACGAACCCGGACCACTCCCGTCTTGCCGGCGTCGGGCGTGCCGGTGGCGCACTTCTGCCCGTTCTTGTACAACACCTTTGCACCGGGGTACTGCACACTGGAGTTGGACAATTTCATTCCCGTGTACCCAGAGGCGAACTTGCCCAAGGTGGCGTGCGTGCCTGCTTCACTGCTGGATTTCGGCGCAATGAGCAGGACCCCGTTGCCCGTCGTGGTCAAGCCGGTCGATGACCCTGACGGTGTGGCGGCAAGCGTGGGCTGGACGGTGCCACAGATGTCAATGGCAAGGCCGGCATGCCACGTCTGTCCCACTGTGGGAGCCACCGCCTTGGGGGTTCTGGCGTAGTGATAGCGAGCCAGGGCGACCGAGCCGATTCCGACAAGGACGATGACAACGAGCGCGGCGTACCAGTTCACAGGCATTTGCCCGCGGTACGACGTGCCTCCCCCCGTTGCGGCGGCGCGTGCGACCGACTTTCCTGTTGAGCTTCTGGCCATGGCGGGACGAAACCCTACAGCCTGGACGGGTCCCCCCTGGTTGCGGGCATATCCGCGCCGGCCAGTTCATGAAAGAGTGCCACCGTCCGGGGATGGAGAGAAGTCGACGGTCTCGTGGTCCCGACTCCTGTGCGTGGCCCTCGCCACGGGATGGCGCCGTCTGTGGCCACGAGGTGCAGTTCGGCCATCGCGGCGCGCAAACCAACCTTGTTTCCCATGGTCTCCGTCGCCCGGAGCAGGGCCCGGTAGAGCCGCTCGTCGTAGGGACTGACTTGCATGGCGCGCCGGACCATCCATTCGGCCTCCTCCCCGCAACCTCGGCGCAGGTAGTGCTCCGCCCCCCGCAGCGCGGTGCCGACCACCATCGATTGCACCTGGGCTTGCGTCCCGTCCAACACCGCCCAATCGGCGAGGCACAAGCCGTCGAACGGGCGCCCTCGCACCAAGCCGAGAGCCTCCTTCCAACGGACCGGGTCGGGGTCGGCGGCTGCCCGGGCAAACCGTTCAACGTCCGTTCCGACGGTGTCCTCCAGCCGAAGGTGACGGCCGCTGCGGGGCAGATGGTCACTACCGTTGGCTGCCCGGCCGAGCGCTCGACGGGCCACTGATGCCGTGGAGTGCAGGGTGGACGGCGCCATGCATCGGTCGGTCCATAGCGCCGTGGCCCACACGTCGTTCCGGGCACCCTGCCGATGGAACGCCAGGTACACCACCAACTCCTTGGCCGACGTACGGCAGAAGCGCCGGGCGGCTCCCCGGATTTCGACCGGGCCCAACACCGCGATTTCGACTTCCGGACTGGGTCCCGTCGATCCGGGACTCCCGGGTGACACGGCGGACTTTAAGGGGAACATGAAAGGAAACGGTCGGAGCTCCAGGCAACGGCGGCCCGCCAAGGGCTACGCCGCGTGCGTTCCGTCGTACACCCGGGGTGGCGCTGAAGCAGCCGTGTCAACCGCCGGCGCCTCGGGCGCACGGGCCAGCAGGACGGCCCCGACGACGACGGCGGCAAAACTGACGACTCGTGCCACACCCGCTGGACCATGGGGCAGCGCCTCGTGAAAGAGGAGCAGCCCGCCGACAATCGGGATCATGTTGTTGACCAGGGCGGACAGCCCCGCCGTCTCCAGGACTCGCCCCCTCTGGAACGCCAGCTGAAGGGTGACAAACCCGAGGGCCGTGCAGGCAGCCAGAATCGGAATGAACAGCGGACCGTTGCCGCTCACCGCACCCTTCGTCGCCAGGTCTCCGATGCCGAACAGGAGCCCGGCCGTGCAGCCGAGCAATGCGGCTGGGCGTGCGGTTCTCGCCGCCAGCCCGGCCAGCAAACCGGCGGCCACGACGCCGGCGGCGATCACGATGAGCAACGTCGAGGTGTGCGCGGTCGACGCCACCCGAGCATGGACGGCCAACGACGCGCCGAGCAGCAGCAGACCCGCCACCGCTATCCACGCCCCGAGACGTTCTCGCGGCCCGAGTGGTGTTCCCAGCCGATGCGCCAGAAAAGCAAGAATGCCTACGCCACCTGCCGATACCGCCTGCACCAGCGAGAGGGGCGCCAGGCTGAGCGCGGCGATGTAAAGGCCCCAGCCCGCCCAACCCGTGGCGTAGCCCACCATCCACTGACGATTGGTCACCAACAATCGGGCAGAGCGCCAGGGATGTCGGACTGACAACGACAACATGGCGTTCGCCGCGCCGTGCTGCACGAAGAAGCCGACGTTGAGGGCCAGGGCCGCCGCCAAGGCCAACACCAGGCCCAAGGCTAAGTGCACAACTCCCCTTCGGGCCCGACAACGACGTCCCAAGTGTCGAGCATCAGGGCTACCACCGTGCCCACGCTACGAGATCGGCCAACCCCGTGGCGGCCAGAGGAGCGGCGCCACTTCGGCGTGCGAAATGCCTACCTGTGAAGGAGGTTCCGCAAGAACGCGTCAAGGGAGAGGCGTCCCGTGCCCAAGATCGCGACGACCAGGGCAAGAGCAGCCAGGGCGACGTTGAGTTCGTAACCGGAACCGGCGGTCCCGATGACTCCGTGGCTGAACGTCACGGTGATCATGGCCATGACCATGTCACCCACGAGGCCGGCCGCGGCCAACCGGCCAAAGATGCCCAAACCGACGGCGGCTCCTCCGAAACATTCGATGATGCCGCCCAGCACGGCGAAGAACGTCCCAGGTTGCAGATGCGCCACGTGTGCGAAGTAGACCGCTTGAGGATGAATGCCTGAACCTCCGAATGCGCTGAAGAGAGTCCGCGCGCCGTGGTAGACGAAGACCCAGGCCAGGCCGATCCGGGCCGCGAGCAGGGCTATGTCGCGGGATGATCGGGCGTCCCGGGTGCTGCGGAATCTCTCGTTGGCTTGGTTCACCCGCTGGGTCAGGGTCGTCATGACGGGCCGCCGGTGCGGCGATCCGCCGTGGAGGCATGCCGTTGCCTTGCGGCACCTGGCCCGGTCCCGTGCGTCATGTCGTCGTTGTTCGAATGTCTCACTCGGCCCCGCTTCGCTCGCTCGCATCTCCATGATGCGCCACCTGCCTGGGAAGTACTACGGGTGAGGCGCCCCTCCGGATGCATCGCTCGGCGGCGGCACCGTCGACTCTGGCACGCAGCGCCAGAATATCTTCAGCTACTTGACTGTCAACATTATTGACCACAACTGACCTTACGGAATAGCCTCACCCGATGCCACGGCGCCCTGCTCCCGAGGGCGTCGGCATTCCGGCCCTGCTGCGCGCGGCCCGCGGGAGTTACGCCCGAGCCATCAACGCCAGCCTTACCGCAGCCGGGTTCGACGACCTGCCACGAAACGGAGCATTCGTCTTAGGCGGAATGGGCAACCACGGCGGATCCGCCGTCGACATGATCCGAGGGCTCGGGGTCACCAAGCAGGCTGCGAGCCAGCTGATCGACACCCTGGTCCTGCGGGGATACCTCACGCGGGACGTCAATCCCGCTGATCGGCGCCGGATGACCATAGAGCTGACCGATCGCGGCCGGGCCGCCGCGGCCGCTATCGGCTCCGGAGTCGAGTCGATCGACACCGAGCTCGCCCGTATGATCTCGCCGGCCCAGCTGGCCGGCCTGCGGGCCGGGCTCTTTGCGCTGGCCGACATCAAAGAGAACATGAAGGATGTGACGTGACGAATCCACCGAGTTCGCTGATCCTGTTGCACGGATTCGCCTCGTCCTTCGAGCACAACTGGCGTCAGACCGGCTGGGTCGACATTTTGGCGGACTTCGGCTGCGACGCCCCTGAGATCGATCTCCCTGGGCACGGGACATCGCCCCATCAGACGGATCCGCTGGCCTACAGCGACGTCGAAGGGGACGTGTTCCGGTCGCTGCCGACGCAGCACCCGATTGCCGCCGTGGGGTTCTCTGCAGGCGCCGACCTGCTGGTGCGCATGGCGATTGCCCATCCGGGATCCTTCGAGAGGATCGCACTGCTCGGACTGGGAGACAACCTCTTCGAGTCGGGCGACACCGGTGTGCTGGTCGATGCACTCGAGAGTCCGGTGGAGCCCGAGGACGTCCAGGCACGGCTTTTCCGTCGGCTTGCCGTGACGGCAGGCAATGATCCGTCATCACTGTCCGCCTTCATTCGCAGATCCCGACGACCGATCCGGCCGGAGGACCTGTCAGCGGTCACGTGTCCCGTCCTCGTTGTCCTGGGAGATCGCGACATGACGACGAGCGCCGACCGACTCGTTGCCGCGCTGCCCTCGGCGTCACTGGTGGCGTTGGCAGGCGTGGACCATTTCGCGACTCCTTCGGACTTCGGTGCCATCGATGCCACCATGCGATTCTTTGGAATGGGATAGGCGGCGATCCCCCAGTTGCTTCCCTCGAGGAGCTCCACGGCGCGGCAGAACCCCTAAGGTGGCGGGGCGAAGATGAGCGACCGCAACGAAGCATCGAATCAACGCTCCACGATCTCCACGTCGCGGCTCGAAACGTTCAGTGATGGCGTCTTTGCCATTGCCGCCACCCTGCTCATCCTCGACGTGCACGCGGGGACGCAGGCGCTCGGCTCGTCTCTGCTGCACAGCTGGCCCAGTTACGCCGCCTACGCCGTGAGCTTCGTCACGATCGGCATCATTTGGATCAACCATCACACCGTCTTCACGCAGATCGGGAAGGTCGACCGACCCTTCCTCCTGATCAACATCCTCTTCTTGATGTTCGTGGCCTTCATCCCGTTCCCCACCGGGTTGATCGCCGCACATCTGCGGGGAAGCGATCTCGAACCGGCCGCTCTCACGTACGGGGCGACGCTCACGTTCACTGCGGCGTTCTTCAACACGCTCTGGTTCTACGCGTCAGCCGGCCACCGGCTCCTCCGGCCCGATGCCGAGCCCCGCGTTGTCAGCGGCATCTCTCGAAGCTTTCTGCCCGGGCCCTTCATTTACCTCGGTGCAACGCTCATCGCCTTGGCAAGCGCCATCGCCAGCGTGGTGCTCTTCGCCCTCATCGCCGTGTTCTACGTCATCGAAAGCTCATTCTTCGCTCGGAGTAACAAATGAGACCAGACCACGAGCGGGGCTGACGGAGTCGGCGTGACGGGCATCCTGCTGAGGTCGCAAAAGTAAGGCGTTCACGTAAGGGTCTGATCAGGTCAAGCGTCGGCGACCTGCGGCGTCACGCGCAGCTTTAAGGTCGGGCGACCACACTGAGGAGCTGGTTCACAAGCTCTCATCGGAGGTCTTGACGTTGCGGGGTCGGCGTCCGGGACGATCCCAGCGGGGATCGGCCTCGACGGCAGCCAAGGTGAGGGCCTCGAGCTCGCTCGTGAGGGCACGGAGTTTCTTCGCGTTGTCGAAGTAGGGCTGGTAGTCGGCCAGCTGCTCATCGCTGAGCCATCGAGCGACGGTTTTTGCGTTGACCTTGCGCGTCCAGGACCAGTAAGGCCCGTGCAGCATTGGAGGGTCGGCGTGGCATCGGCACCCTTGTCGTCCGCAGCGCATGAGTCGTTGGGCCACTGAGCCGGGGAGGACCATCCCGCTTCGCACGATGGCGGTGATCTCAGCGCCAATGCGCCGGGCCTCGGCTTTGTGATCGGGCTCGAGCCGCATGCCTCCACCTTTTCATCGTCGGTCCACCGTTTCATTCCAAGCCTACGGTATAAATACCGTATGTCCGACGGGCCGGCGTGTTCGGAGCTGGGGATCCCCTATGGGGCCATCACCGACGTCATCGCCCGCTATCGCCCACCGGGCGTCTCGGCGCAGGCCCTTGCCTTCGCCCAAGGGGCTGTCTCGGTGGCACGCCCGCCTTCGGTGCCCCGGGCCCGCGCCCTGTTGTGGGCCAGCGCACGCCTGGGCGCCTGGGCCGAAGTGGTCGCACTCGAGCTGGTGCCCGAGGTGTTGTTGCACCCTTCGGTCCTCGAGCGTTTCTTGTGCAGCGGACTCGATGGCGCGTCACCCACGCTGCGGCGAACGGCCCGGTCCAATCTGCGCGTGGTGGCCCGGGCCCATGGCGAGGTGTTCCGCCATCCTGACCCGGTCTCCATCCGACGCGACAACCCAAAAGCCCCCTATGACCAACGCAGCATCGACGGGTATTTCGCCTTGGCCGCGCACCAACCGACCGCGGCGCGGCGCCAACGCCTGACCGCCTTGTTGTGCCTCGGGCTCGGGGCCGGGCTCGACGGCGTGGATCTGCGCCATACCAAGGGGTGCCACATCGTGGCGCGCTCGGGTGGAGTCGTGGTCGACGTCGCCGGGCCACGGGCGCGCACCGTGCCCGTGCTCTCCACTTACCACGACAGGCTGCTCGAAGCGGCGGGCAATGCCGGCGAGCGATTCATCTGCGGCGGGGAACTGCTCGGGCGCAAGAACGTCACGGCCAACCTGGTCGGCAAGCTCGCCGGTGGGACAGACCTGCCTCGTCTCGAGGTCTCCCGCCTGCGCTCCACCTGGCTGGCCGAAGTGGCCGATCG
>Ga0302325_10034224_pt1 | contig 10392 bp, 6 predicted proteins | sample Palsa_T0_2_FD_201948 | JGI IMG/M metagenome (GOLD analysis project Ga0302325, IMG submission 201948) | Peat permafrost microbial communities from Stordalen Mire near Abisko, Sweden - Palsa_T0_2 | ecosystem: Environmental > Terrestrial > Soil > Palsa > Peat permafrost | place: Sweden: Abisko...
AAGGCAAGTCTGAAACAACCACGCCCAAACTGCCCGCGGGCATGAGTCAGATCCAACACATCGTCTTCCTGATCAAAGAAAACCGCAGCTTCGATAATTACTTCGGCACCTATCCAGGCGCATACGGAGCGACCAGCGGACCAATCTCGAACGGAACGGTCATGCCATTGACACACCAGACGGGTGCGACTTTGAGCGATCCGGGCCATCAGTACTTCGACGCCGTGACCGCAATCGATGGCGGCAAAATGGATGCCTTCGATCTGCTGAGTCTCGGAAACGTGCAAGGCCAGATCCTGCCAATGTCCCAGCTTCAACAAAGCGACATTCCGAATTACTGGGCGTACGCGCAGAACTTCGTGCTGGCGGACATGATGTTTTCCTCTCTGCCGAGCGGAACATTTCCGAACCATCTTTACGCCGTCGCCAATGACTCGGACGGAACGTTTACGACTCCTAACACTTCCTCTAAGGGCGACTGGGGGTGCGACGCGCCCAAGACGGTAACGGTCGAGCAGGAGAACCTGAAGGGCGTCGTCAATCAGGTATATCCGTGCTTCAGTTACAAAACGCTGGCCGACGAATTGCAGGCTGCCGGAGTTAGTTGGAAATACTATGCGCCGCCTAAGGGCGTGAACGGTTATAGCTACTCGACCCTCAACTCCTTCACTCAGTTCCGCAACACCTCGCTGTGGGATACCAACGTGGTCGATTACGACACGTTCGCAAGCGATGTCGCCTCCGGAAATCTGCCGGCGGTCAGCTGGCTGTCACCTGGCCGAATCCAGAGCGAGCATCCGCCCCAGGACTTCTGCCCGGGTGAAGACTGGACCGTTGAACAGATCAATGCGATCATGTCGAATTCCACGCTTTGGAACTCCACCGCGATCTTTCTCACCTGGGACGATTTTGGCGGTTTTTACGACCATATACCGCCACCAGCCCGCGATCGGTTTCCCCTGGGGCCCCGCATACCGTTGCTCATCATTTCGCCGTACGCGAGGAGTGGCTACATTTCGCATACGCAGTATGAGTTCGCTTCCGTCCTCCGTTTCATCGAGGAACGCTTCAGTTTGGCACCTCTCGGCGATCGCGATAAAACGGCCAACGATACCACCGACAGCTTCGACTTTACGCAAACCTCCTTGCCTCCCCTTATCCTGACACCGCGGAGTTGCAGCCTGACGCCAACCTCAACCGTCAATGTGGGATATCAGACGGTGGGTACGACAAGCCAGCCTTACGCGGTTGAGTTCACCAACCCCTCGACGACTCAGCCGATTACCATAAGCTCAGTCACGACCACGGGAGACTTCAAGGCCGCCAGCACATGCGGATCCAACGTTATTGCCTTGGACAACTGTCTCATCAACGTCACGTTCACTCCCGGCGCCGCTGGCACGAGTAACGGGACCTTGGTCATCACCGACAGCGATCCGAGTAGCCCCCAGACTGTAAATCTGACTGGACAAGGCACTGAACTCGCGGAATCCGAGGCCAAACTTAGTTTCACGGGAACCGTAGTCGGCGACACCTCTCCGCCCAAGCTCGTAACCCTGCAGAACCTGGGGACCACATCCATCACCATCTCGCAGATTCAAGCCACTGGGGCCTACGGGCAAACCAACACGTGCATCGGTCCCCTGACGGAGGGAACACCGTGCACGGTATCGGTGACCTTCAGCCCGCTTAGGTCCGGAAGCAGTTTCGGCGCCATTTACATCACGACCAATGGGCCCGGCAGCCCGCAAGTCATTAACCTGACCGGGACTTCGTCGGCGCTGTCGTTCCTGCCGACGGGACTAACCTTTCCGGCGCAGAACGTCGGCACCACCAGCCAGCCCCTGACGATCACGGTTAAGAACAACACCTCGACGGCCGTCGCGATCGGGACGATTGCGATCCAGGGTCCCTTTAAGCAAACTAATACCTGCGGCACAAGTATTTTGGGCAATGGAAGCTGCGCCATAACCGTGACGTTTACTCCCACAGCCACAGGTACTCAGACGGGAACTATCAGAACTACCGCAGCCGATTTCCTGAGTCCATTTACCAACAAGTTGACCGGTACCGGACAGTAAAAGTACGCCAGCAGCTTTAACGGTGCTTCAGTCATGCGTCATAAGTCCGGTTTGACTAAAGTCCAGATCGTTTTCCTCTGAGGAGGATTGACTAGCAATGTGCATAACAGATCCCACCCGCATGCCCACTCCCAACCCGAATACCTCTCTGAAGGAGCAGATCCGCGAGTTCATTCTCGAGAACCTGGCCCAACCCAAGGGGATTTCGTCGTTCACCGATGACTCACCTCTCATGGAGATGGGAGTGATCGACTCTCTTGACATTTTTCGTCTGGTTTCATTTCTAGAGGATCAGCTCGGCGCACGGGTGGATGACCAAGAAATCAACCCGGAGACGCTGAAGAGTTTGAACACCATCGAAGAGCTAGTGATACGGAAACGTGGGAATCAGATGATTCGGTAGAGAGCTAGCCGCAGCCTCCGGCAAAATGCAAACAGACCCATCGAACTTAGGTGATACGGAAGCCTGGAAGGAAGTTAGCGACAGATTAGCCGAGCTGAGAGCGCGGACCTCCTGCTTGGAACCGAAGCAAGGTTATCTAAGTGTAAGGATATCTATGAGGCGAATCAATCCTGGAAAGGTTCACATTTCAAATCTGTTAAGTGCTTTGTGTCGTGGGCAGAGCAAGACGCGCATATGGGCGCTGGGGCCACTGCTTGCGCTCTTATGGCTGATGACTTCCGCTCATGCACAGATCACCAGTTTTCAGCACATCGTATTCATTGTGCAGGAAAACCGGACACCCGATAACTTCTTCCAGGGCCTGTGCCATCCGCCATACGGCTCGGCTGGCGATTGCAGCACCACACCGTCGGCGAAACAATACGATATCCAAACCAGTAATTGGCTGAATAAGGCAAGCACCTCGGGGGTGACCCAGCCGATATCGGCCTCTATCATCTCTACGTTTGATATGAATCATGCCCATTCGGGCTATGTCGACGAGTGCGATGTAAGTCCCACGACCGGGGTTTGCCGCATGGACGGTCAGGCGAGCAACAACTGCGCGCAACCTTGCCCGGTGAACGCACAGTTCGAGTATGTGGACTATACGACCGGCATTCTGGATCCCTACCTCACCATGGTTAGGCAATATGGATGGGCGAACTATATGTTTGAGACCAACCAGGGGCCGAGCACTGAGGCTCATCACTTCCTTTTCGGAGGAACTTCGGCTCCCACCTCGGCGGATGATGCCGCCGGCATTTTCGCCGCCGATAATCCGCTGCCGGCTCAAAAGCCGGCCGGTTGCGTCGCCGCACTGGGCACCAACCTGGAGGTGATCAATTCCAGCGGAGTTTTGTTTGAAACGATTTATCCCTGTCTGGAGCATCAAACGCTGACAGACATCCTTCCCTCCGGCGTCACTTGGAAGTATTACGCGGCTGACCCCGGCGGAATCCTTAATGCGCCGACCGGCATAGCGCATATATGCCAATCGTCAGGGTATGGCGGGAAATGCGAGGGGCAGGAGTGGACCGCCAACGAGGACTTGAATCCGTCCGACGTGTTATCGGATATTACCGCCTGTCAACTTCGGTCCGTGAGTTGGGTCACTCCGACTACTCCCAATTCCGACCACGCGCGGGGCACCGACGGTGGTGGTCCCTCGTGGGTTGCCTCCATTGTCAATGCGATCGGTACCAGCACGGCTTGCGACGCCGGTAAGGGCTATTGGAATAATACCGCGATCATCATTACCTGGGATGACTGGGGAGGCTGGTACGATCATGAGCCGCCGCCGGTTCCGGCTGCGCCCCAAAACGGCTATCAGTATGGCTTCCGCGTTCCTGTGATCGTTATTTCTGCTTACACGCGAACAGGTTATATCGACAATACGAGATTCTATGACTTCGGCAGCTTCATCCGGTTCGCCGAACATAACTTCGGGCTCGCCGAGGGGGCGCTGAATTTCGCCGACGCACGCTCGCCCAGCGATATGACGGCATTCTTTCACCTAGACCACGTTCCGCGTATCTTCAAAACTATTTCCGCACCGTTAGGTGCGAACTTCTTTCTCCACGACCCACGACCTTTAGAAGACCCAGATGACTACTAACCAGATGCGTGTTCGGCGGCAAAGGCACCAAGTAGATCGACCAAAACGGTCGCAGGGGCTGGAAACCTAGCGTTCCGGCATCATGGCAAAGGGAACCCGGGCCTAATCTTTCAGATTAGGCGAGACAGATGGGTCCAACGGGAGTGACAACCCATGATTTACATTCCACACCTGTTAACTCTGGCCCGTGGACAGAGCAGAACGCGTAGTCGCTCGCTCAGCCGGCTGCCACTTGTCCTTTTAGTGCTGGGAACGACTTCTGCTCATGCACAGATCTCCCACTTTCAACACATTGTTTTCATTGTGCAGGAGAATCGGACACCCGACAATCTCTTCCAGGGACTATGCAATCCACCATACGGCTCAGCCACCTCCTGCAGCACCACACCATCGGCGACGCAATACGATATCCAGACCGGAAATTGGTTGGACAAAACCTCCCGAACCGGCGTAACTCAGCCAACGCCGTGGTCTCTGGTTGGCACGTTCGATATGGATCACTCGCATTCCAAGGGTTTCGTCGCGCTGTGCGATGTGAATCCAGCCACCGGCATTTGCCGAATGGACGGCGAGGCAAAAACCCCCTGCGACCCGGGTTGCCCGATGAAAGACGCACAGTTCGGGTATGTGGACTACACGACTGGCGTTCTGGATCCTTACCTCTCCATGGTGAAGCAATACGGATGGGCGAATTATATGTTCCAAACTAACCAGGGATCGAGTTGGTCCGCTCATCACTTCGCCTTCGGAGGAACCTCAGCTCCCACCACTGCCGACGATGCAGCCGGCATCTTCGCCGCCGATACCCCCTTCAAATCGGGGGCAGGCTGCATCGCTCCGGCGACCTCCAGCGTCGAGGTAATCAATTCCAGCGGAGTCGAGTTCGAATCCATCTATCCCTGCCTGGAGCATCAAACGCTGCCAGACATCCTTCCGCCCGGCATCACGTGGAGATATTACACGAATGGCGTGGGCGGGCTCTGGAACGCCCCCACCGGTATAGGGCATATATGCGAATCCACAGGCCCGGGGGGGGAATGTGTGGGGACGGAATGGACCCGCAACGACGACACCACTCCCTCCCATGTGTTGTCGGACATCGCAGCCTGTAACCTCCGGTCGGTTAGCTGGGTAATCCCGACTGGTCCAAATTCCGATCATGCGATCAGCAACGATGGTGGCGGTCCATCATGGGTTGCCTCCATTGTCAATGCGATCGGTACCAGCACGACTTGCGACGCCGGTACGGGCTATTGGAAAAACACCGCGATCATCATTACCTGGGATGACTGGGGAGGCTGGTACGATCATGAGCCGCCGCCGGTTCCGGCTGCACCCCAAAACGGCTATCAGTATGGCTTCCGCGTTCCTGTGATCGTTATTTCTGCTTACACGCGAACGGGTTATATCGACAATACGAGATTCTATGACTTCGGCAGCTTCATCCGGTTCGCCGAACATAACTTCGGGCTCGCCGAGGGGGCGCTGAATTTCGCCGACGCACGCTCGCCCACCGATATGACGGCATTCTTTCACCTAGACCACGTTCCGCGTATCTTCAAAACTATTTCCGCACCGTTAGGTGCGAACTTCTTTCTCCACGACCCACGACCTTCAGGAGACCCAGATGACTACTAATCAGATGCGCACAAGCTTGCTTGGGTTTCTGCTTCTTTCTGTTCCGGCGTTCTGCCAGACTCCGGTGAACGTTCTGACCTACCACAATGACAATGCGCGGAGTGGCGCCAACCTGAATGAGACCCACTTGACCTTGACGAACGTGGTGGTCGGCACCTTCGGCAAGCTCTTTGAGCTGGGTGTGGATGGAGTTGTCTACTCTCAGCCGCTCTATATGTCCGGTCTGACCATCAATGGGGCTACTCACAACGTTGTCTTCGTAGCCACCGAGAACAACAGCGTCTATGCTTTCGATGGCGACACCGGAGGGGCGCCGCTATGGCACGTCAACTTCAACTACGGCCCTCCCGGCGTCACGGTCACGCCGGTGCCGGATGCCGATATCAACTGCACCAACTTGTATCCGGTTGTCGGCATTACCAGCACCCCTGTGATCGATTCGTCGGCGAACGTCCTCTACACTGTTGCCAAGAGCAAAGAAGTGTCGAGTTCGGCGACGAACTACTTCCACCGCCTCCACGGAGTCAACATTCTGACCGGTCAGGAAGTCTTTCCACAGGTGGCCATTACGGCCAGCGTCCCTGGCACGTGCGGCAATCCCCCGAACGGAACCATTGTTTTCGATCCGTTGATTCAACACCAGCGTGCCTCGCTTCTGTTGCTCAACGACGTGGTCTATATCGGCTCAGCCTCCCATTGCGACCAGGGAAAATACTATGGTTGGCTCCTGGGGTATAACACCACTACGCAGCAGCAGGTGGCCGCGCTGAATACCGCCCCGGATGCCGCTGGCCCTATCTGCCGCGCGGGTATCTGGCAAGGCGGAGGAGGTCCAGCTGCCGACAATGAGGGTAACATTTTCGTCCTGACAGGAAATGGCGCGTTCAATGCGAATAAGGGCGGCCAAACTTACGGTGACAGCGCCCTGAGATTATCGACTAACAGCAGCGGGGCCATCACCGTGGCAGATTACTTCACACCGGCGAACCAGCAAACTCTCAACGATAAGGACTTCGACTTTGCCGGTTCGGGCGCGGCGGTGATTCTACCTAAGCAGCCGGGGCCGCATCCGGATCTGATGGTCGCAGCCGGCAAGATCGGAACGATTTACCTGATCAATCGCAACAACATGGGAAAGTTCAACCCCACAGTCGACCATGTGGTGCAGAGCATTCCCGGTGCTGTGGGCGATGGCAGAGACGCATATACTCCGCCCGTTTACTTCAACCAGAACGTTTATTATGCGGGTTCGGAAGATATGCTGAAGGGGTTTTCGCTGACCAATGGGCTTTTCAATACGACGCCTTTTGCCAAGAGCGCGAATACGTTCGGCTATCTCGGCGCCGGGCTTAGCATCTCGGCGGCTCCCAATAACGAGAACGCGATTGTTTGGGCACTGGATGGCACTAAGTATCCAGCCGTACTGTATGCATACAATGCCCTTACATTGGAAGAGCTCTACGATACAAGCCAGGCGGCGAACAAAGCCGACAATTTTGGTCATGGCGTCAAATTGTCGATTCCCACGGTCGCCAACGGCAAGGTGTATGTAGGCACCCAGAACAATGTAACGGTCTACGGCCTAAAGAGTTCCAAGAAATAAGGCATCCCTCAACGTTCCATGGTGCCCACCGCAGTGGTTCTTGTGCAACCGTTTTTTCTTGGAGGATTGTATGAAGTATTTTAGCTTCACCCGCATAACGAACGCTTTGCTGTTAGTTTCCGCTGTCGGGATCGTCCTGCAAGCACAAACCGCGACGGATCCCGGAGTTCGTCCACCTCCGATTGATGCCGGGAGCTTTATGGGGAACTTGACTTCTGACCAAACCGCGATGCTGTCCGATTTCACAGCCGCCTTCAATCGCGCGGTGGTAGTTCCTAACACGCCGGGAACGCCGGGTGGCGGACTCGGACCGGTCTTCAACTCCAACAGCTGCGCGAATTGTCATGCTCAGCCGGCCACCGGCGGTTCCAGCCCGGCATCCAATCCGCTATTTTCGGTGTATCAGTTGCAGGGTGCCACAAACACGATGCCGGCTTTCATGACGCCGACCAGTGCGATCATGGTTCCGAGATTCCCGTTCCAGTCCGATCTGGTTACACCCGACGGGCAGGTCCATCAACTCTTCACGATTGCGGGGCGCAGCGATGCCAAAGGCTGCACGCTGGCCCAGCCAAACTTTGCCAACGCGGCGGCCCAAAACAATCTTGTATTCCGGCAGCCGATTTCTCTGTTTGGTGACGGGATGATCGACCTGATCCTCGATTCCGACATCCTCGCCAACATGAATTCGAACCAGACGCAGAAACAACAGCTGGGGATTTCCGGCCATGCGAACATCATCATGAACGACAACAGCATCTCGCGGTTCGGTTGGAAAGCCCAGATTAAGTCTTTGAAGGAGATGGCCGCCCTGGAGCAGCAAGTCGAGAAGGGTGTAACAAACAATTTCTTCCCCAACGAGCAGAACGAAACCCCCAAGTGCGTTTTTAACGGCGTGCCAGAAGACTCGGACAACTACCCGGTCGGCATGCTTGCGTCCGATTCGTCGCGCGCTCAGTTCACCGGTGACGCTCAACGAGCCGCGTTGTTTATCCGGTTTCTGAACCCGCCGAGGCCGGCGGTTGCCTTGGGCAAGACCAACGGCCAGACACAATTCAACGCCGTCGGTTGCGTTCTTTGTCATACCCAAAGTTTCGTGACTCCGTCATCGACCGTCCTGAAGAGCAACCTCCAGGCAAATTTGTTTTCGGACTTATTGGTGCATCACATGGGTTCATGTCTGGCCGACAACATTGTGCAGGGGACGGCCCAAGGAGACGAATTCCGAACCGCCCCATTATGGGGAGCGGGACAGCGCGTCTTTTTCCTCCACGATGGAAGAACTTCCAACATCGTTACCGCAGTCGAAGATCATTTCTGCGCAGCCAGCGGTTCGTATGGTCCATCGGAAGCGAATGCGGTAATCAACGCTTTTAACGCCCTCTCGAAAGAGAATCAGCAGGATCTCATTGGCTTCCTGCGGAGCCTATAAGGAGCGCACACCATGAAAAACGATCAAAAAGAGAGCAAAATTCGGCACGGCTCACTGGGAAGTTCATCGGAGACAAAAAGCGATCGAGCTTCGCGTTCGAGAACGGCCAATGCACTTTGGCCAGCTGTTGTACTGTCGTCGCTTTGCGCTGCGATGGTGATGTTGGGCGCATCGTCGGGACCGATCGATCCGGGCGTTCGCACGGGCTCGCCTGGCGCGGGTGGGGAGATTGCCGGGATGACGAGTGACCAACTCGCCCAGTTCCCTGGCTACCAGACCGTATTCCATGAAGTAAACAACACTGTTCCCAACCCTGTAGGACTCGGACCGGGCTATGACGCCGATGGCTGCACCGTATGCCACGCCCAGCCGGCACAGGGTGGATCAAGCCCGGCGTTCAATCCACTGTTCAAGATGTATCAGCTGGACGGGGCACAGAACGTCATGCCGTCGTTCATCACGACGAAGGGACCAGTGGTTAACGCTCGCTCCCCTTTTATGTCCGATGGAGTTACTCCGGACGGGCACGTACAACAGCTCTTCGTCATCACAGGCCGCCCCGATGCCGCGGGCTGCTCCGCGACGCAACCCGACTTCGCCGCCGAACAGGCCGCCAACAACCTCATCTTCCGGCAGACGACTCCGGTGTTCGGAGAAGGATTGGTCGAGATTGTGCGGAACGCGGACATCCTTGCCAACATGAATGCCAACCTGACGCTGAAGCAAGAGTTGGGAATAAGCGGTAGTCCCAGCATCGCGGCGGACGGTTCCATTTCGCGCCTTGGCTGGAAGGCGCAGGGACGATCGCTCATCCTGTTCGGCGGCGATGCCTATAACATTGAAGAAGGCATTACCAACGAATTGTCGCCCAATGAGTTGAACCAGACTCCGGGATGTGCCTTCAATGCCTATACCGAAGATCATAGCAACTTCAACCATTTCAGGGCTCACAACTTCGACGGCGATCCGGATGATCAGGCAAACTTCATGCGCTTCCTTGCTCCGCCGACTCCAGCGGCCCAGAGCAAATCGGAGCAGAACGGCGAGGTCCAATTCAATAACATCGGTTGCGTGCTATGCCACACAGAGTCGTTCACCACTCCAGTGGCAGCCATTCCCGCGCTCAGTCAAATTACCTTCAATCCCTATTCCGACCTGTTAGTCCATCATATGGGACCTTGCCTCGCGGATAACGTTGTGCAGGGTACTGTGATGGGGGATGAATTTCGGACTCCGCCTCTTTGGGGAGTGGGACAGCGCGTATTCTTCATGCATGACGGACGCACGACGGATATCGTTCAGGCCATCCAGGACCATAGCTGCGCAGCCAACAGTCAGTACCCGGCATCGGAGGCCAACGGCGTGATTGGGGCCTTCAATGCGCTGTCAGAGCAGAACCAGCAGAATCTGGTAAATTTCCTGCGATCGCTGTAGCGAATGGGCCTTTTTCGAGCCTGTTGGCAAAACTATTTACCGAATCGCGGGTTAAACTCATAGATCTCAGCGGTCGAGTAAACCTGGTGCAGCCAGAAGTTTCGAAAACGTGTGTATGAAGTATCGTTTGATGATTGCTTACTC
>Ga0302325_10034225_pt1 | contig 10392 bp, 13 predicted proteins | sample Palsa_T0_2_FD_201948 | JGI IMG/M metagenome (GOLD analysis project Ga0302325, IMG submission 201948) | Peat permafrost microbial communities from Stordalen Mire near Abisko, Sweden - Palsa_T0_2 | ecosystem: Environmental > Terrestrial > Soil > Palsa > Peat permafrost | place: Sweden: Abisko...
GACAGTTCACTGGTTGTCCCTCCTGTTCTTCCAGAATCCAATGGGTCCATAAAATCAAAGAAACCTACTCATACACCTTCTACTTCAACTACTTCCATTCCAGCAACACCGACTAAACCTCCCCCATCTACGCCAACGAAATCAGATACTCCCATCAAAACTCCTCAGAAGGGTAAAAACGGGAAAGACAAGGTTAAACAACCTCCACCAAACCATGTTCTTCCGGAATTCCATACTGTTTATCCTTCGCTGCCACCGAAGGAGACTTTCCTTTCGCGGGTGACGAAGGCTATTCTGCCGGCTTCGGGGAACATTGCACCGGGAGCAATACACTCGCATCCTAAACGGTGTTCACCCCCACCGATTCGCAAGGCCGTGGCAATCGGTATCCATGGCTTCTTCCCCCTCCGAATCATCAGGAATATCCTGGGAGAACCCACTGGCACGAGCGTCAAATTCGCGACCCTGGCAAGTGACGCTATTCATCGATATGCGGCCGCACAGTATGGTTCCACTTCATCCGTGGAAGTGGTTAAAATTGCCTTGGAGGGAGAAGGAACGGTGTCTGTGCGAGTAGACATGTTGTGGAAAAACCTGAAGGGAAAGAACGAATGGATGGATCATATCAGGGAGGCGGATTTGATTCTCGTGGCCTGTCATTCTCAGGGGTCCCCTGTCGGAGCAGGAATCATGGCAAAATTAGTGGAGGAAGGAATCGTGAATGATCGAACAAGGCTGGGATTATTATGTGTTGCAGGGATACATTTAGGACCCGCTACTGACGTCGGCCAAAGAGTCGTCATAAAAGCTTACAACGCAATCGAAAGCGAGGCCGCCAGAGAACTTTACGGTACTCTTCCCTCTCTCCTGTGTGGATTAGTGCTGATCAACAGACTTTCAAGACTCGGATAGTAAAGTTTCGAGGAAATATGTCGAGGCTCTGAGAACGATTCTAGCCCATGATACGAGAGTAACGTTTATTGGCTCCATAGACGATCATCTAGTACCGATGTACTCGTCGACTTTCTCCACAGCCTATCATGGAGCAATCTACCGCGCCGTCTTCATCGACGGACGAATCCACCAGAACGACTTCCTGGCCCGTCTCGTCGCATTCGCATTACGTCTTCGCAATGAAGGATGGCGAGACCATGGCGTCATGACGGAACTCTCCTCGGCGCTCATGGGTAACTTTTACACTGGAGAAGGTCATTCACGGATCTACGACGAGCCCGCCGTCTACGAGTACTTCCCCTCCCTCCCTCCCTCCATCCCTCCATCCCTCAGACCACGTGGCTAACATCTAGTTTGGCCCTGCGAAATACACTGGAAACGACCTCGATGAAACATATGCCCTTACACATCGAACCGTTCAAAGCACGGACAACACCGAATCCGTACTTACTCCCCTGGTCGATGCGTGGGGTTCTGGAAGAGACGATTCGAGGACCGCTGAGTCATGAGTTAGAAGAGCTGAAGGAGGAGTTTGCGAAATGGGATCCCAAGGGTCCCAAATTGAAGGATTTGAAGTGGAGGATGGAGGGGTGGAGTAATATTGTCAAGCCGAAGATTTAAGTAGTATCTACATATATGGGATGTGCATAGCGGGCGTTGGGATAGGAATAGGGGGGGATCAGGGTCTTTGATTATAAGTTTTGGATGGGCTTTTCCATTACAAGCATTCTTGTATATTTATTCAGTCCGGTTTCTTTTTTTTTATTGTAATCCTCATACTATTTAAAGCAGTATAAGTTAGACCCTGCTGTTGATTGATTGATTGATCTGATCATCATCACTGGGAGCTATCTATTTGTTGCGATCTGCGCCCCGCGGGTGAATTGGCGCTCCGGTTTGATCGATGTCAGAGCCGAGCTGGAAGGAGACTCTTCTACAGTGTCTTGAACAACGTGATGCAAGAGAGCTATTGAGCTCTGATATCTATGAAGCATGTAATATCTTCCCTTGAGAGGAAAAGGCGCTAACGGACAGACCTACAACTGGCTACATCGTATGCAACACTAAGAGCAGAAGGATCCCCGGGTCTCGCTATTCCGTCCTCCTCCCCGTCCCAAACGTAAGCCCTCCTGTTCTCTCCTCCTGTCTCCCCTAACAGTCTATAGTTCAGGTGATGAGACGACGACACTAAAAGCGCAAGTAGCCGAGCTGTACAAAACACAAAATACACACCTTCAAACAATCAAGTCTCTCGAAACCGGCCTAACAGCCCTTCAAGAAACAGAAAAGCTCTTAAAACAAGAGTACTTCCCTCCCTCCAATTACACTTCCCTTTGTTTGGCTCTTTCTAATCCCAGACTCTCTGATATCCGGGCACGACGAAAAGATTTGGAATTAAAAGCAGCTCTCCACGGCGAAACCCTGCGCGAAAAGAACCAACAAATACAAGTACCCTATTCCTTGCGGCGAGAGGTAACAGTAGATCCTGCAAGATGAATTATTGACGACGGGGATCTCGTTGACGGTGCTGGAGGAACGGGCCGAGAAGATGGAGGCGGAGAATAAAGCGTTGCTGGAACGGTGGATGACGAGGATGTCAGCCGAGGCAGAGAAAATGAATGATGCGAACGAGTTTTTGGAACGGATTAGGGGGATGAGGATGGCCAGTCCTACTGCAGAGGAGACTCAGCCTACTGAGGAGAAGCAGGAGGCTACATAAATCCCGGCGAAGGGATCGTGAATTATTGCATAGCGTGGATAGGATGCATCAGGCAGGGGCGAGTGGACGACAGATTATTATGGACATAATGATATACTTACGGTATCTACCTAACGGTGTCTATATTCTACATTATAATTTCGCTTTGGGAATGACTAGTGGATCGTACACTGCAAGGCCCAGACTATCGCTTGGAACGGGGACTACAAATTAGCCGGGAGCCAGAGTGGATGATACCGATATGAGTGGCCAGAGCGCGAGTGTCAACCATGGATTCATCGAGTTCTTCAATTGTGCGAGCTCCGATAAGACGCATATTCATCTCCAACTCATCTTTCAACACTACCATCAGCTCACACGCCTTCAGGGAGACAAACATTGAATTGCTCTCTCCACACCTTGTTGTCCATAAGCGCTCATGGCATAAAGGAAAGGTCGTCCGATTCCCACACCCTTGGCACCCAGACAGATAGCCTTGATGATATCAGTAGCTCGTCTGACTCCACCATCAACATATACTTCTATTTTCTTTTCCCATCCTTTCTTCTTCAGGGCATCCATAACCTCGACAAGGACTTCAATCCCCGAGCGCGCGTAATCTAATTGTCGACCCCCATGATTCGATAGCACCACCCCCTCTAGCCCATACTCCACGGCTTTAAGAACATCCTCGTATCGTTGTACACCCTTTAGGATAATAGGCATCTTTGTAATGCTCTTGAAAAACTCGATATCGTCCCAACATAACCCAGGATCAATAAATGATGAAATCGCCCTTGCGGCACCCTGACTTCGATCCACGGTGCCCTCATCAGTCTGTACCTTCGCCGCGCCCTCATCATACTTCGATCTCATGTCCTTCTCGCGACGTCCCAACTGCGGCGCATCAACCGTGATAAACAGTCCTTTGACACCCCTCTTCTCCGCATGCTGCACGATATTCTTGGTGATCTGTCTATCCTTGTTGACATACAATTGCATCCATTGAGTCTGTCCATCGACTGCCGCATCCATAATCTCATCAAACGAACAACTCGCCAGCGTCGGAATCATCTGGATTAAATCATGCGTCTTTGCCGCCCGAGTCAACACCGTCTCACCGTCCGGATGACCCAACTTGCCCAATGCAGTGGCAGTAATGTAAATCGGCATCGAAACCTTGGTCCCGAGCATGGTGGCGCTAAAGTCGATTTTCTCGACGTTGACGAGGATTTTAGGTCGGAACCAGATTCGCTGGAAGGCACTGTGATTTTCGCGCAGTGTGATCTCATCGTCTGCCCCGGAAGAGTAATACGCCCAGGCAGTTTTCTTCATCACCTGTCTGGCCACGGCCTGTTTTCAGATACACACATAACGGCGACAGTACCTCAAAGTCCATCAGGTTGAAGCATTCAGTGACGTCGGGCTTTTTCTTAATTCTTTCGAGACGGGCTTCTTCCTCTGGGTCACTTTCGACTTTATCTACGATGACTGTCGACATATCCACTGGTCCGAGATGTTTATCGGGAGTCAGGTTCTCTGTGATGATTCCTGGCGGATGGATTGGATCGTATGCCTCCGTCGCATCCTTTCCCGCATATTTCTACAGTGAGACTCCCTTCCCATAAGACCCATACAAGGATAATCGCTTGTCCGCCTACAATTAGATCCCTTGCCTTCGAGAGAGAGCGATACCTGGATGTTCCGGAAGAAACTCTGTCACATCATACGCCTTGCCATGGATAATGACCTGCACAATCAACTCTCCGAACATGAACAAGACATATGCTTGCTTACCCAGCAACTCTCCTTCGAATTGTGCTTTGCAACTTCCTCGCCGGTGAGTTTTGTCATTGTCTCCCGAGTCCCGTTATTCAATGCTCGCTGGCGGTGCTGTAATTCGTTGTGGCAAAGACGCTGTGACAGTCGGAAGTCGATGATTTTATTCCGCGCTGTGTTTGGGCGATAATAAGCTTTTCTGCGCCCAGACTTTTGGCGGGGTTTCTCCGTCTTCATACGTAAGGGACTTTCCGCCGACAACGGCCGACTTTGTTGCAAATATTTATTTAAATAAATAAAGTTTCCATCTCAGCCAATCGTTTCACATGCGGCTCAACCTTGACATGGGCTATTTCAGGCCCGCCGATCCAGCAGAAAATTGGGATAACGGATGCCAGTCAATGCAGCCAAGAAACCTTGACCGCAGCTGCTGCTCCAACTCAACGCAAGCTTATACGGTCCGGCCCAATGTTTTGGAATTCTTGGATCCCCACGGCTCTCGGATCGTACCCTGACACACCATCTACCCTTCCGTGCCCGACACCACTGGCAGTTCCAGTGAATCAAATACACCTCAGCGCAGTCGGAGGATTGACCTCCCATCGAAGGAATCTTCATGCCCTCGGCGCATCTGTGAATATTTCTTAACGAACGGAACATGTAGATTCTGAAGAAAAGGTGCGCGATCAGGAACTTTCATCTCAATTTCAATCGATGGCTAATCCATCGCTATTTTAACACTAAAGGAAACAATGCCACAATGTCCTGCATTGTTCTTCTTCAACAATACCTGTAACTATCTCCATTGAATCAACACAATAGTGATTATCAAGGAGTTTAAGGTCTGTTGCGTGTTGGTGATTTTGATACTTATCCCAATTCGCATCTGACTATCAGAGGTGTTGGGAAAGCAATGAATACCTTTCCTGTGGCTCTCCTGAGCCAATGCTCCGTCCGTCCGTTGGTCTTTCTCGCTGTATCGGATACACCCACTTCAATGATGACAAAGGGGATTACTTGACCTGGGAAAGCCAAACTTCCGTCTGGCTCCCCACAGAAGTGGGGAAAGGATAGTACTAAGGTCAACGGCAGAGAATTGAGAGGAGTAAGGTAGAGTACATCCATCACCACACAACTTTACTCGTTGATTCGAGTCCGGTGAGGTCTACAGCCGCGACAGTAAGGGCGGCGATGAGACAAAGCAGGGTGATTATGGCGATACTAAACCGGCAGTGATTTTTCCATCTTGGTGCAGACTATTGTCAATCGCCAACTGCGGATGGATTTTGGAGTCTACTTTGCATTTCCAGTGACAATGGAGGTTCTTGATCTTATGTTGCATGATCAGGCCGTTGTAGGTGTCTTTCTTTAATGTAAAGTATTAACCTTGGGATTCCTATGAGATTAAATAAGACTCTGCTGCACACACTTACGCAGATGAAGCCGATCACCTCTCGTCCTGAAAACTCTTCTAACTCGGAAGCCCATTGCTTACAAAGATGGCCAAGCTCGTTAAAGGTAGGATACACAACATCTTCCGCATCACTATTGAGCACAAACTCAAGGAAGATACCTCCTTCAATACGCAGAGCGATCTTGATATGCGGGAGTTTGTACGAGACATGAATATCAACTATCCGGGTGAGAACTGCATTTGTGTGGTTGTTCTGCAGTGTGATTGGCCCCTCCGTCGATTAGTTTAACTCTCAGATGTGGCACTAACATTTCCTTCATTCGGCTGGTGATTGTCCTCACGGACGTTTTCTGTGTCATGATGATTTTCTACACCCAAACCACTCACCCTGGCAATGTCTTCTCCAGTAATACCTATTCCATCATCGGTGATTGTCGTATCTCCAATCAGAGTTGGAGCAGCAACATCGTCTCGGTGACCAGGAGAAGTCGTGCAACCGCGAGGAACGTCCGTCTCAAGTTGTTCACGCCCGGTTTGTGATTTGGGGAAAAAGGACAGTTTGGAATGCACAAGAGGAGTGAGCTTGACAGCTGTGGGCAGCTCCGTGCCTGTGGATGATGAACTCGAAACTTCGGACTTGGAGGGCGATGTTCTCCATGGGATATGACACGTGAGGATGGGAATCTGGGCAGTGGGGATTCGGGAATACGCGTAGCCTCGTTCCCATAGCAACACCGGGAGGCGTGGGATAAATAACGTAAACTTCAACGGTCACACTGTGCGCCACTTCCGCCGAAGGGAAAACCTTAAGCAGCAGTTACGTATGTCCATGCGGAGGAGGCGAGTGCGCATTATTCGAATGGGATGATGCCGTAGCCGGATGGATACAAGTATAAGTAACCGACGCCATGTCTAAAACAGACCCTCTTCGCGGCTCGCATCTCCAGAATGCTCACTTTACTACTCTTCAGCTTCTGCGCCCTCACAGTGGTCTCTGGGAAATGTTTACAGAGTGTATATCTCTCGTGCCATCTGATTGACGATAGATTGTCCTCTTTGGAGACTCGCTTTCCGATAATGGCGACGGCGACGGCCAACTCTTCGATGGCCGCTTTCCCCTCCCTCCGTACTACAAGTTCCGCTTTTCCAATGGCCCCGTCTGGGTCGAACATATCCCTGTCCAAGATCTCTACGACTATGCCTATGGCGGAGCCGTCATCAACAATTCCGCCAGCAACAACGGTCCTCCAAGTCTCATGGCGCAGGTCAATGACTATCTCATTTCGCAACACTTCAACGTCCAAAAAATCGCCGATGAGACTCAATATATCCATGAGGGCGGAGCAAACGACGTCTTCGCTGCCCTGGCCAGCAGTGATCCTTCCAGTGCATTGGCGCATCTGACCGTCTCGCTTCCCGCTCTGACGGCGTATAATATCGGCAAACTTGTCAAGGCCGGGGCGAAACATATCCTTGTGTGGGGTATTCCCACGTGGAGTAATTCGCCTTACTTCCTGGCGAGTATCTCGGCTGCCCAACGCGCGTCGATAACGAACGTCACGGTTGAGATTAATGACTTTATAAAGGGGAATGTGTCGGCTATTGTTCCTGCGGATGTGGATCTCAAGTTTTTCGATACGGTCGGATTTACACAGCAGATATTGGATAATGCTGCCTCCTATGGACTTGTTAATACCACGAGTATTTGTTTGCAGAATTATGAGGTCTTCATCAATGGCACGGGGGGACAGACACCGATCATCTGTCCCAATCCAGATCAGTTCTTGTTCTGGGATATAGAACATCCGACTGCCAAGGTGCATGGAATCTATGGGAATGAAATAATGAGGATTCTGGATTGGCAGTAGGACGGGCCATTATTCTTTTAACCCATACAACAAGGGTATTTGCACTAATAGCTGTTCATGAGTACGGTAAAATAATTTCAAAAGTTAGCTATAAGATCACGTCCAGGCAAGATGTCTGATGCATCACATGCAATTGAAACCCAACGCGTTGCGATCGACAATTGATTTAGTGACGCGAAATGTCGTCATAGTTGTTGATGGCGTCCATCGTGCCAGATGAAGACATCTCACAAACTAACGCTATTTGAGGGAAAGCGCGTTAACGTGGTCTCTTGACGGATATAAGAAACTCTATGTAGTTGCCCATACTAAGGGGACGTCGTGGAAATGAACTTTTTCATGTGATAAGCCCCTTACGCACGCGCCACACCTTGCGGCCGCATTCCTCGCAAATCAAGTTATCAACTTCTTTGCGCATTCCACCACCAACCCAAGCAAGCACCACAAGCACCATTCCCATCTCTCGCCATCCTCGCCATGTCGTCCATCGCGTCAAGCGAGACCCATCCAACGAGTCCGTCCCGCCGTCAATCCGCCCCCAGCGGCTATCCCTTCCCGCACAGAAGCACAAGTAGCGGCAGTCAACGTCCTCTCTCCGCGATACCCGAAAGAACACCAACCATGGTCCCCGTGGAAGAGGAAGAGGTGCCCGTTGTGGTGGAGCCTCCGAAGGGGAGTAATTTGCATCATTTGCCCATTGTGTTTGCCTTGTTGCCTGCTGCGGCGGGTTTAGTGCTCGGTGGAGGCGAGAAGTGGACTGATGTCATGTTATTGGGATTGGTGGGTGTATACTTGAATTGGCTTGTTAAATGTAATATCACTTGTAAAGAGGATGTTGACTGTAGTTCCGTGGGAATGGTATCATGCTTCGAGGACGTTGAGGTTGCTTTCGGATTCACAGCAGTCACCCGTGCCGTTCTTCACGCGAAGTCATGACACGGCTGCATCTCCCGGCGAAACCTCTACAAGCGCAATTGAATCCGACGACGAGGACGAAACACCCACACCATCCCGCCAACAGAACCGATCCCCAGACATTGAAACCGAAGTAATCGACTCAGAATCCGAAATTGCAGCCCAAAAGCTTCGACAAACAGAATTATTCGCCCTCGTCTCATGTGTCGCAGCACCCCTACTAGGAGGCTGGCTCTTGCATTATATTCGCGAATTCCTATCTCGTCCGTCCGAGGGCGTGGTTTCAACGTTCAACATCCACTTGTTTGTGATGGCGGCGGAGATACGACCTGCCATGAAATTAATGGAAATGATCAAACAGCGAAGTTTGCATTTACAACGATTGGTGCATAAGAGCACACTTGAGGGGACGACGACACAACCTCCTGCGCAGGTGAATTTGGAGCCTTTCGATACTAGGGTTGCGCAAGTTGAGAACACGATTGAGGAATTGAGGATGTCGGTCATGAGAGTTCAAGGTGGAAGGGAAGAAGTAGTCACTGGAGTCAGAGAGGGAATCAGAGGTGAAGTTGAAGCTTTAAATCGTATTTATCCTTTTCCTCGTCTCCTCTTCCTAGTTCCCATTATCATACTGATTGTAGGTGCTGTGCGTCGGTATGAGAAGAGCTTTGCTCTTCATAGAGCTCATACTGAAGACCGAATTAACCTGCTCTCATCGCGAATAAACGATCTCACTCTAGTCGTCTCAGATACAACTCAAGGATCCGCCGGGATATTGAACCTTATCCTATCGATTCCAGAGACAGGATTACACTTCATTCAGGCAATGTTGTCATTACCGAAAGCCTTGCTGAGACGTGTATTGCAGCTTTTATTAGGTGTCAAGGAGAAACCTGTGGACAAAACTTCTACCTCCAGTAATAAGGGAAAGGGAAAAGCAGTCAGAAGTCCCGGTAAGAAGCGTGTAGCTAGTGGGCGTGCGGATTGATTTAGTGGATGCAGGGTTTTATATTTTGCTTGGGGAATGTACATCTGGGATTAAGGAAACAACTAGCTTGTATTAGGAAGGATATATTAGCTGTAATAAAGGGATATATAATTCAGACGTTTTTTTCTGTAAGCAGCTTGGTTTCTTTACTTTGGACTTTGGTTTTTGAGGTCAGACAGATCTCAGGGGCCTGAGCCGCGCACGCCGATCAATCACGGGCCCGTTTGACGCGCAACTTTATTTACACCCGACACGATAACGGTTCCCCGATCAACATGGCCAGAAAACCGTACTACGCAGTCGCCAATGGCCGAACCATAGGCGTCTTCACTACCTGGTATATCTTCCTATCTCCAATCTAACGAGGAGGGAGGACTGCAAGGCTTCGGTGGATAAATTTCCTGGGTGTCAGTATAAGGGGTTCAATTCACAGGCTGAGGCAACCAGCTACATCGCCGGAATTACATTGATGAAGAGACAACAACGGGAGTCAGAAACACCAAAGCAAAGAGCGGAATTAAATGTCCCGTCAAATACATCGAAACCATGGCATACGTATGAAGACGAGCAGGAGCGCCGATATCTAGCCTTGGGGTCGCGAAACCCGAAGAAAAGCACTGCAAGAATCGAATCGTATTCCGAGCCAATTGCAAATGGATGGGAAATTGTTGATGTTGAAGACGACGTTTTCGGAACGAATGACTTGTCTCCGTCACATCTATATGTTATCGATGATAGACCAACTCAGGTTTTGCCGACCTCAGCAAAACGGCCT
>Ga0302325_10034226_pt1 | contig 10392 bp, 8 predicted proteins | sample Palsa_T0_2_FD_201948 | JGI IMG/M metagenome (GOLD analysis project Ga0302325, IMG submission 201948) | Peat permafrost microbial communities from Stordalen Mire near Abisko, Sweden - Palsa_T0_2 | ecosystem: Environmental > Terrestrial > Soil > Palsa > Peat permafrost | place: Sweden: Abisko...
TCACATTGTAATTGTGGATCTGGGTGTGGAAGGCGTTCTCAACCATGGCGACGTTGCCGCTGAAGCTGATGGCATTGCTGCTGGGGGCGACCGCCGTGACGGTGAATCCCTCTGCCTGCAGCCATGACGATACTTTGGCAATATCGGCCGCGGTCACGCCAAATTGCTGGCCAAACTGGGCCGGGGTTAGCCACTGGTGATAGCTCGGGGAGGACGGATCCAGCTGCGCCTGGAGCAGGGCCTTGAGGCTCGCTTGCTGTGCCTCGGTGGGCTGGAAGCTGATGGTCATGGAAAGCACCTTGGCGTTGTCCGCCATCCCTTGGTCGAACTCGGATTTCGCCTGGGGATGCACCGTACCCGCCATGGGCGCCACATTGGCACTTTCGATTGGCTGGGTAATCCTATCCTGAAGGATGACCTCGGCCCGGGACTCCCGGGAGAGGACGGCGGCACCAAGAATCAGCAGGAAGAGGACACAGAGGGTATTGCAGAATCTACGCAAGGGACTTTCTCCTGGGGTCGGAGCTCAAAGGGAGCTCCAGTTGGCGAACTTTAGCGGTTACCACTGTTAACGGTTAGACGCATCCATTCAAAAAGGTTATTCGGGCCACATAATATTCACAGAGAGGGGGGGACTCTCGCAAGGCATGGACGCAGATGGTGAACCAGAGGGTTACTGGCGGGCACGAAAATCTGGGGCTTCGGGCGCATTTCTATTGAGGTTCTCGACAAATGTTGATCGCACCCAAAAAGTAAACGTGGCCCCCTGATCGCGGCGGCTAACCACTTCGATTCCTCCGCCGTGGGCGCGGAGAATCGCTTTGGCAATGGCTAGCCCCATCCCGGTACCATGCAGGAGGCGTTGGCGGCTGCCACGGTAAAACTTGTCGAAGATGTAGGCTTGTTCCGCTTCGTCGATTCCCTGCCCTTGATCAGTGACGCTTACCAATAGGCGGTTGGGTTCGAGCGCGGCGCCGATGCGCACCGGAGAACCGGCGGGTGAGTAACGCGCGGCGTTTTCCAGCAGATGGCGGAGCACGCGACGAATCAGTTCCCGGTCAAGCAGGACTAAAGGCATGGCCGGCGGCAGATCTACCGCGACTGGACGCCCGCGCAGCAGCGGGTGGCAATCTTCCAGCGCCAGGTCAATTATCTCTTCGAGGCGCTCTGGTTTGGGCCGCACCTCGATGCCGTCGGTATCGAGCTGGGCCATTTCTACCGCCTGCCCGATCAGGCGGTCGAGGCGTGCGCTCTCTTCATCGAGAATGAGGAAGAGCTCGCGCCGCTGGCTCTCGGCGAGCGACGGCTGGGAGGAAAGACTGGTCGCCGCAGCGCGTATGGCGGTGAGTGGCGTGCGGAGTTCGTGGGTCACCGAATCGAGCAACGCGCTACGCAGGCGCTCTCCCTCGCGCGCGGCTTCCACCCGGCTGAAACGATCGAGCGCCGCGGCCCGCTCCAGGGCAATCGCGAGCAAGCCACCGATGGCGTCGTATAGTCCTTCGGAGTAGCCTGCGTCGGTCATGGCGATCGATCCGCTGGCCCGCATACCCAGCACCAGGGGAACGATGCAGACCCCGTCCCTGCGGTGCCGCGGACCATCGTGCAGGCGGGCAGCGGCGCGCAGGTCCTCGAGGGAGACGAACGAACGGCGCGGATCGGAGGAGTAGGCCGCGTCGCCTTCGCTGAGATACAGAGTGACCGCGTCGAAAGCGAAAATGGAGGCGACAATGCGGGGCGCGTGGCTGGCTACGTCGTGCAGGTTTTCTTCCATTAACAGCTGGTTGCTGAATTCGTAGAGCCGCTCCATTTCGGAGCGGCGATCTTCACTTAACTTCGCCTGCCGCCGTTCGTTTTCCGAGATCTTGCTGATGAAGATGGCAGAGGCCAGAAACGCCAGGAGGGCGATCCAGTTTTGCGGATCGGCGATGGTGAAGCTGCCGACCGGAGGCAGGAAAAAGTAGTTGTACAAGAGAGTGCAGAGGATGGAGAAGCCGACGGAGTAGGCGAGCCCAAAACGAAAGGCCGCTATCTGCACCATCACGAGAAAGGTGAGCGCGACGGTGGTCTGGTTTACATGGAGTATTCTGCGGTAGACCAAGACCACGAGTAAGGCGGCCGCAGTCATCGCCGCACGACGAACGACGAGTCCTGGAGCCCGGGCGGCAGGTTCATTTCTGTGCTGCACAGGAAAGTGTAGCGTCGCGGCGATTTTTCAGTAAAGGATGGAAATGGCAGAACGAGTCCTGGTGGTAGACGATGAGGCCCAGATCACACGCGTGCTGCGCACTGCACTTTCGGCGCAGGGATACGATGTGCGGGCAGCGAACGATCCTGAAGAGGCCCTTCGTTTGTTTGAGGAATGGAGTCCGGACCTGATCATGACCGACCTGATGATGCCGGGGATGAGCGGGGTGGAGCTGTGCCGCCGGGTGCGGAGCAAGACGACCATACCCATCATCGTGTTGTCAGTGCGTGACCAGGAGCGATCGAAGGTGGAAGCGCTCGATGCGGGCGCCGATGATTATGTGACCAAGCCGTTCAGCATCCAGGAACTGCTGGCCCGGGTACGGGCACACCTGCGCCGCGCCCCGGAGCGGACGGTGGATGCTCCGATTGAGATTGGCGACTTTGTCGTGGATGCCACGGCGCATACGGTGACGGTTGGGGGGAAGAGTCTGCACCTTACGCCGACGGAGTTCGATTTGCTGCTTTATATGGCGCGCCACGCGGGTAAGGCGCTTACCCATCGGGCATTGCTTACGGCGGTGTGGGGCGGACAGTCGGCCCATCAGCCGGAGTACTTGCGGGTCTTTATCGGGCAGCTTCGGCGGAAGTTGGAGGCGGAGGGGCCGCGGCAGTATATCCAGACTGAGCCTTGGGTGGGTTATCGGTTCTTGCCTGAAGGGGTTCCGGAGTAAGCCAACTAAAAACATTGGAAGGGCTTCGCCCATCTTTTTCGGCCCACGTACGCTGGCGCGAACATGGGGCACCCGGACTGGTTCCGTTCGGACCTCGGGGCCGGGTCTTTATGAATTCCTTATCTCTCGTTTATGCCCTCCTTAGTAGCGCAGCGTTCCACTAGAGCCTATGCAGGATCTGGTGATGGTTGTGTTTGCGGGTGTTTTTTTCGTGGTTGCGCTGCTGTACGTCCGCGGCTGCGAGAAGTTGAGGTAAGGCCGCCATGTCTCTTACGACGATTATTGTGCTCGCACTTACTGTGGCGACCCTGGTCTACCTGGTGATCACGCTCCTGTATCCGGAGAAATTTTAGATGACCGCCAATGGTTGGCTGCAGTTCGCTGCGTTCTTTGCTGTGCTGTTGCTCCTGATGCAGCCACTGGGACTTTATGTTGCTCGCGTGCTCGAAGGAGAAAAGACCTTGCTCGATCCGCTGTTACGGCCGATCGAGCGGCTTCTTTATCGCGCATGCGGCATCCATGCGGAGAAGGAAATGGGTTGGCAGCAGTACAGCGTTGCCATGCTGATCTTCAGCTTCGTATCGCTGCTGCTCACCTACATCATCGAACGTGCCCAGGGCCTGTTGCCATGGAACCCGCAGCACCTGGCCGGCGTTCCCCCGGCTACTGCCTTCAACACCGCGGCATCGTTCACCACGAATACTAATTGGCAGGTCTACACTCCCGAGACCACGATGAGTTATTTCACCCAGATGGCAGGGTTGGCGTACCACAACTTTCTTAGTGCAGCCATCGGGATCGCCGTCGCCGTGGCCCTGGTGCGCGGGATTGCGCGCCGGCAATCCGCCACGATCGGCAACTTTTGGGTGGATACGACACGGATCGTTCTTTGGATCCTGCTCCCGATCTGCCTGGTGGTCGCGCCGGTGCTGATCGGCCAGGGCGTGATACAGAACCTCAAGCCCTACACAACGGTTTCCACGCTGCAGCATGGCACGCAAACGATTGCCCAGGGACCGGTGGCGTCGCAAGAGGTGATCAAGGAATTGGGTACTAACGGCGGAGGATTTTTCAACGCGAACAGCGGGCACCCGTTTGAAAATCCCACCCCTTTCAGCAATTTCATTGAGATCGAATTGATCTTTCTTATCCCGGCCGCGCTGACCGTCACCCTGGGCAAGATGACCGGCTCTCCCGGGCACGGTTGGGCCGTTTTTGCCGCAATGGCGATCCTTTTTGTAGCCGGCTTTGCGGTCTGTTATTGGGCGGAAGCGCAACCTCACCCGCTGCTGCATGGCGTGGACCAGAAGACGACCCTGGTTAACTCCGGCGGCAATATGGAGGGCAAGGAAGTGCGCTTCGGTATCTCCCAATCCGCACTGTTCGCGACCGTAACCACCGACACCAGCTGCGGCGCGGTGAATGCTGCGCACGACTCCTTCTCGCCTTTGGGAGGCATGATTCCTTTAGTCAATATCATGCTCGGCGAAGTGGTGTTTGGCGGGACCGGCTCGGGGCTTTACGGAATGCTGGTCTTTGTTGTGCTATCGGTATTCATCGCGGGTCTGATGGTGGGTCGAACTCCGGAATACCTGGGTAAGAAGATCGAAAGCTACGACATCAAGATGGCGATGTTGTATGTGCTCATCTTCCCCTTGTTGATCCTGGTATTGACCGCGGTCTCGGTGATCTATCCGAACGCCCTCGCCGGCTTAGGCAACGGTGGACCGCATGGGTTTTCCGAGATTCTTTACGCTTACGTATCCACCGCCGGCAATAACGGCTCCGCTTTCGGCGGTCTTACAACCAACACCAACTGGTATAACCTGACGCTCGCATTCAACATGCTGGCAGGCCGCTTTCTGATGATGGTTCCGATGATGGCCCTGGCCGGCAACCTGGCGCAGAAGAAGAGCGTGCCTCCGTCTTCTGGAACATTTCCCGTGAACACGACCTTGTTCACAGTGCTGCTGGTGGGCGTGATTGTGATTGTGGGGGCGCTGACGTTTTTCCCTGCACTCAGCCTGGGGCCGATTCTGGAACATTTACTGTTACATGCAGGAAAAACCTTTTAACGCGGGAGAACGATATGGCAGAAAAACAAAGTCTTTGGAACCCCGCGATTTTGCGCCAGGCGGCGCTTGACTCATTCAGGAAACTCGACCCGCGGCTGATGGTGAAGAACCCGGTCATGCTGGTGGTGGAAATTGGCAGCGTGCTCACCTCGGTGCTGCTCATCCAGGGTGTCGTCAGTCACCAGGGCAGCTTCGCCTTCAACTTGCAGATCACCTTGTGGCTATGGTTCACGGTGCTCTTTGCCAACTTCGCCGAGGCCATGGCGGAGGGCCGGGGCAAAGCCCAGGCCGATACGCTGCGCAAGGCGAAGGGCGAGACCATGGCGATTCGGCTGAAGGGCGAGCGCAGAGATGCGGCCCGGGAAGAAGTTTCCAGCTCCGCCTTGCGCTCGGGGGACATTATCTATGTCGAGGCCGGCCTGTATATCCCTGGCGATGGGGAAGTCATTGAAGGAGTGGCTTCGGTGGATGAATCGGCCATTACGGGCGAATCGGCGCCGGTGATCCGGGAAGCGGGAGGTGATCGCTCCGCAGTCACGGGCGGGACCAAGGTGCTCTCCGACTGGATCATGGTCAAGATCACTTCCAATCCGGGAGAGACGTTTTTGGATCGCATGATCGCGCTAGTGGAAGGCGCACAACGGCAGAAGACGCCCAATGAGATTGCTCTCAGCATCCTGCTCTCCGGGCTCACCATCATTTTTGTGCTGGCGGTGGCGACTCTGCAACCCATCGCCCTCTATTCCCAGGCTCCGCAGACGGTTTTCGTTCTGGTTTCGTTGCTGGTATGCCTCATTCCTACCACGATCGGCGGACTGCTTTCCGCCATTGGCATTGCGGGTATGGACCGGCTGGTGCAGTACAACGTGCTGGCCATGTCTGGACGCGCCGTAGAGGCCGCGGGCGATGTGGATACGCTGCTGCTGGATAAAACCGGCACCATTACCCTGGGGAATCGCCAGGCGACGCAGTTCATTCCCGCGCCCAATATCAGCGCCGAACGGTTGGCCGACGCGGCCCAGCTTTCGTCTTTTTCGGATGAGACTCCGGAAGGCCGGTCGATTGTGGTGCTGGCTAAGCAAAACTTCGGCATGCGCGGCCGTGATCTGACTTCCCTGCACGCGGAGTTTGTTCCGTTCAGCGCGCAGACCCGCATGTCCGGGGTGAATTTCGCCGGCCACACGATTCGCAAAGGCTCAGTCGACGCCATCACCCGGTTTCTTGTGGAACAGGGATCGAACCTGCCGCAGAAGGTACGAGAGAGCGTGGAAGAGATTGCAGGCATGGGTGGAACTCCGCTGGTGGTGGCGGAGAACTCTACCGCGCTGGGCGTGATCTATCTCAAAGACATTGTCAAAGGTGGCTTGAAGGAGAGGCTTGCCCGGCTGCGGGAGATGGGCATTCGCAGCATCATGATCACGGGGGACAATCCTCTGACGGCGGCGGTGATCGCGCGCGAAGCCGGGGTGGATGACTTTCTCGCAGAGGCCAAGCCGAAGGACAAGATGGACCTGATCCGGCGCGAACAGGCTAAGGGAAAGCTGGTGGCCATGACGGGTGACGGCACCAACGATGCGCCGGCCCTGGCTCAGGCAGACGTGGGCGTGGCTATGAACTCCGGCACCCAGGCCGCGAAGGAAGCGGGCAACATGGTCGACCTGGATTCGAACCCGACCAAGCTGATCGAGATTGTGCAGATTGGGAAGCAATTGCTGATGACGCGCGGGGCGCTTACGACGTTTTCCATTGCCAATGATGTGGCTAAGTATTTTGCGATTATTCCGGCGATGTTTGCGGGCGTGTTTCCGGTTTTAAATCAGCTGAACATCATGCACCTGAGCACGCCGCACTCGGCGATTCTTTCCGCGGTGATCTTCAATGCGTTGATTATTGTGGCGTTGATTCCGTTGGCGCTGCGAGGGGTGAAGTATCAGCCGAGATCGGCACAGGCGCTGCTGCGGCGTAACCTGCTGGTTTATGGAGTCGGTGGGGTGATCGTGCCCTTCATCGGGATTAAACTCATCGACATTTGTTTAACCGGGTTGGGCTTGTCGTAAGGGGTGTTGTTTATGCTGCGTAGTGAATTGAAGATTGCTATACGCTTTACGCTTCTGACCACGGTGGTGTTGGGGATTTTGTATCCTCTGGCGGTTACCGCCTTGGGGCATCTGGTTCTTCCCCGGCAAGCGGACGGCGAGTTGATTGTTACCAACGGGCAGGTGACGGGCTCACGGCTGATTGGGCAGAACTTCACCGGGGACGAGTATTTTCATGGGAGGCCTTCGGCCGCGGGTAACGGCTATGACGCCAGTGCTTCGGGTGCTTCGAATTACGCTGCCTCAAACCAGAAGTTGATCAGTCGCATCGAGGGCGACGTGACGCGTTATGCCGCGGAGAATGGGGGCAAGCCGGTGCCGATCGATTTGGTGACGGCGTCCGGGTCTGGGCTCGATCCCGATATTTCTCCCGCGGCGGCGATGTTCCAGGTTGCTCGGGTGGCTAGCGCCCGGCATTTGGCACTAGCGGAGGTGCAGGATTTGGTGCAACGCCAGGTGCAAAAGCGGCAGTTTGGGTTTCTTGGGGAGGAGCGGGTGAATGTGCTGTTACTCAACTTGGAGCTTGACCGGATGGGTGGGAAAACATTTCCACGAGAGAGCCGTTGAACTGCAGGTCCCTCGACTGCGCTCCCCTGAATTTCTCTTAATTCCTCAGCTTCGCACCCACATCTCGCGCGCATTCGCGCGCGAGATATGGGGCACCCTTTATTCTTTCGCCCTTAAATTTGGTTTAAAAACAGGAGCGCCCCATCTTTGGCTGGGCAAGGATGGGGCGGTCTAATCCGGGGAAAGACTTAGAGATAGATTCCGGTTGTTTTGGCTGGAAGGCTAGACTGCTGCTTGCTCGACGTATTCCGCGTCTTCTTCTTGGGCGGGTTCCTTTTGGGCAACGGGTTCCTTCTTCGGTGTTTGAGCCGCTTTTCCTGCTTCGCTGAGGTCCACGTAGCCCTGCAGCGTGGCATTGTCTTCGATCGACAAGCGCGCAGCTGAGATGTCTCCGATAAATACTGCCGAGTGCTTCAGTTCCGCACGACCGCCGGCTTTGACGCTTCCCTCGACGCGGCCAAAAACTACCAAATCGCCGGCGACGATATCCGCATGGATGACGCCGTTGGCGCCCACGGTCAGTCGCTTACCCGTTAAGGTAATGTTGCCTTCCAATACTCCGTCGAGAAAAAAGTCCTCTTCTCCCGACACTTCTCCGCGAATGCAAATGCCCTTGCCGACTACCGTTCCCGAACTGTTCATTTGATGCCCTCCGGTTTAGCAACAACTTTATGGTCCTTAAGGAGGGCTCGCAATCACCGAAACGTCGCAGATGACACTCATCCGCTATTCAGGCTGGAGAGCGAAACACGCTGGTGGCCATCAGAGTCGAAGTTGGAGGGCGCAAGCCACTGCTCGAAGTTGGCCCGGCGCCGCGGCCATTCCGAATCTACCATGGCGAACCACGCGGTGTCGCGGTTGCGGCCTTTAACGATCATGTGCTGGCGGAAGACTCCCTCGAAGGTAAAGCCCAGACGCAACGCAGCACGGCGCGAAGGCTCGTTCAAGGCATTGCACTTCCATTCGTACCGGCGGTAGCCCAGATCATCGAAGGCGTGGCGCGCCATGAGATACATCGCCTCGGTCGCGCCACTGCTCCTCTGCAACGCGGGGGTAAAAATGATATTGCCAACCTCGATGACCCGGTGGGCAGGGTCAATCCGCAGGTAAGAAGCCTGGCCGAGGGGGAGGCCGGTGAAATTGTCTACGATGGCGAAAAAGAGCGGGTCGGTTGAGCCGGCCTTCTTGTCGAACGCAAGGTCGAAATCGGATTGGGCGGCGAATGGACCTTCGCTCATATAGCGCCATAGATCCTCCTGCTGCGGGCCGTGGGTGGCTTGGTAGAGTTCCTCTGCCTGCCCAGCGCGGTCGAAAGGGCGTAGCGTGACCACGCGCCCGGGAAGCACCACCGGCTGCGGCCGTGGCGCAGGGGAAGGGTCAACCGCGACTCCGACCTGGCTCATGCTTCCGATGGTAGCAAGAGCACAGAATTTACTGGCCGGAGTAGTAACCTGCCCGGGTCTGCACCACCAGGTCCTTCTTCTTGGCGGTCAAATGGATGGAGTGGTAGCCGCTGCTTTGATCCTTGGGCGGGGTGTAGCCCAACATGAACTGGGTGCGTAGTTCTTCGGCGATTTGGGCGTAGTCGTCGTCCACCGACTCCTTCTTTTTAGCCTCGAAGAAGCGGCCGCCGGTTTGCTCCGCGATTTCCTGCATAATCTTCTTGCCGTTGGGCCGGTTCTCCTGCTGCCGGGGATAGTTGCCTCCTCCGCCGGGATAGCCGCCGCCGGGATAGCGACCTCCGCCGGGGTAACCACCCCCCATGCCGCCGCGCCTGCCCATGCCTGGGTTGTATCCGCTGTTGTCCTGGTGCCCACCGATATAAATGGTATAGACGACAGTCTCAGCCTTCTGGGCTGACTCGATGGCGCTATTCATCGTCTCCTTGCTGCCGCGATCCTCTCCATCCGAGAGGACCACGATGGCCTTGCGGCCGGTCTGCTTCGCTGTTATTTCATCGCAGGCGAGAAAAATCGCATCGTAGAGCGCAGTGCCTCCGCCTCGCCTTGCCCGGGACTGCCCGCCGCCCTGGTCGTTGGTTTGAGTGTTCTCCACGGCCTGCTGGGTGTCGATCAGCCCTACAGCTTTCTCCAGCTTGGCGTGATCAGAGGTGAGGTCCTGCAGCAGTTCCACCTCGCGATCAAAATGAAGGACGAAGGCCCGATCCTGGGGCCGGGTGATCATCTGGTCAAGAAAGCTCCTGCTGGCGCTGCGCTCGCGGTCCATGTTGTCGCGCTCGCTCATGCTGGTATCGACCAGCAGACCTACGGTTAACGGAAGGTTTGTTTCCTGGCTGAAGTAGCGGATGGTTTGCGGTTTGCCATCTTCTTCCAGGTCGAAATCGTCCTTGGTCAGGTCTTTTACGATTTTGCCTTTTCTGTCCCGGACGGTGACTGGTAGAGTGACCACCTTGACGTTGACCGACATGGTGGTGACCGGCGCGGCCGGGGCCTGAGCAGCAGGCGGAGCCGGCGCGGGTGCGGGGTTCGAGTTCTGGGACCCGAGCGCCGGAGCCAGAAGAAGGAAGCAAAACAGCGGAAGAATTCGAGGGACACTCATGCACCGCTTAGACGTGTGAGGATCCTCTCTTGTCACCTGCCCCGAGCTTAGAATGACCGTGGCGACACCAGACAAGTGTAAAGGAACATCGTTGGTGCTTTTGGGCAATTTACAGGCGTTCGGGTTGCGCTTCGAAAGCCTAAGCCGGCGCGACCTCCTTCGGGGCGCTCTGGGTTC
>Ga0302325_10034228_pt1 | contig 10391 bp, 7 predicted proteins | sample Palsa_T0_2_FD_201948 | JGI IMG/M metagenome (GOLD analysis project Ga0302325, IMG submission 201948) | Peat permafrost microbial communities from Stordalen Mire near Abisko, Sweden - Palsa_T0_2 | ecosystem: Environmental > Terrestrial > Soil > Palsa > Peat permafrost | place: Sweden: Abisko...
GCATGACGCCACAGGAAGTAGGCATCCTGTACGACGCGATCAAGACGACGCTGGCCGAAGCCGTGGAACGTTCGGCCGGCCTGGCCGCCGCGGACCTGAAGGGCGAGAAGAAGAGCGGGCTGCGGGTGCACGGCAAGGCAGGCGAGGCCTGCCCGGTCTGCGGCGACACCGTCAGGGAGGTCTCGTTCGCCGACTCCGCGCTCCAGTACTGCCCGACCTGCCAGACCGGCGGCAAGCCCCTCGCCGACCGTCGCCTGTCCCGCCTGCTCAAATAGCCTTATCCCGAACGGCCGTGCCGCCCGCACCCGGCCGGCTCGCCAGCGGGTACTCTTGGCGGGAGACATCTCGGGGCTATAGCTCAGCTGGAAGAGCACTTGCTTTGCAAGCAAGGGGTCAGGGGTTCGAGCCCCCTTAGCTCCACCAGGGAAAACGTCAAGTATCAAGATCATCCCTTTGGCGGCGTGCCACTTCCGTGCCAGATGCCTTCCTGGCTTTCTCGGCTTTGCGGAGTGCTGCGCGTGCGGTCTTGCCGACTGCCTCAGCTAGCGTGCGCTGCCGTTCGCCGGACGAGTGCAGGTAGATCAGCGCGGCCCGGGTGCTGCTGTGGCCCATGCGCTCCATCAGTTCGCGCAGGTTCGCGCCCTCGTCGGCGGTCAGCGCGTTTCCGGTATGGCGCAGATCATGGAAGTGGATGCCCGGTAGCCGGGCTTTGGTCAGCGCGGGTAGCCAGACGCGGCGGCGGAAGTTGCGGTGCCGGAGCGGCATACCTTCCGGGCTGGTGAACATGGGCACTTCGGGACCTTGCTGCTTGATCTGTGCAAGGTGCTCACGCAGCTCGGCGGTGAGCATGGCCGGGAACGTGACCGTGCGCTTACCGGCCTTGGACTTCGGAGGTCCGAACGCCGACCTGCCGTCTGGCTGCTCGATGAGCTGCCGGTGTACCCGGACCGTGCAGGTTTCGAGGTCGACATCGGAAGGACGGAGCGCGGCCAGCTCGGCCCATCGAAGGCTGGTGAAAGCCGCGAGGAGGACGAGCACCCGGTATCGCTGGTCGATCGCGTCGGCAATCGCGTAGACCTCGGGAATGGTCAGGACCGGACGCTCGGCGGACTCCTCTTGACCAGCGCCCTTGATCCGGCAGGGGTGACGCCGGATCATCCCGTCATCAGCGGCGGTATTTAGTATGGCCCTGAGCAGCCGGTATGCCTTGGCCGTGGTGACTTCGCTTACCCCGGAGTCGAGTAGCCTCCTGCGCCCGCGGCGCACCTGTGCCTCTTTGATCTCACCGACCGTCTTGGCCGCGAAGTACGGCGCTATGTGGCGACGCAGCAGATAGCCGTACAGCAGGACGGTGTTTGGCCGCAGGTTGGGGCGTTCCTCGATCCAGGCGGCACCGAAGTCGGTGAGCAGCACCTTGCCCGCTTCGGGGTTGATCCAGTCGCCGTCGAGGATCTCGGCTTCCTTGCGGGTAAGCCAGACTTCAGCGTCGGTCTTGGTCGGGAAGGTGGTATCTGCCGGGTACATGAGTCCGTCCGGACCTCGGTAGCGGGCTTGCCACTGACGGAAGGCAGGCGGCGGAGACCGCCGAAGCGTCGGCGGCGGCCTTTGCTGTTGGGCATCAGGCCACCCGCCTAAGCCGTGGCCTGCTGACCGGCTCGACCATCCCGGCCTGGATCATCTCGTGAACCGCAGACTCAGGTATGCGGACGTGCCTGCCGACGTGAGTGAACCGGATGCGGCGCTCGGCAATGAGCCGACGCACGAACCTCGGCTTGGTGTTGAGCACTTCGGCCGTCTCATCGACGGTGAGCAGCCGGTCAGTTTCAGGCTTCATAGTGTGTGTATTCGCCTCCTTCCGTTAGTTAGCTCGAGCGTCAAGCGATGCTTGACAGTGAATCGGTGATCTCCACGCGCTGCTAGTGCTGGTGACCACGTGCGCGGACGGCCGATTCGATGGCCATCTCAGCGCCGGGCGTTACGGGGTCGTAGCCGGTTCCGGCGTACCGCCAGGTCTTCAGGACCAGTACGACGGTCTCATCGAGGGGACGGCCCCAGGGGTCGCGTTCGCCGTCCGGGTTGTTTTGCTGTCGGCGGTGCTCGGTGCGGGCGGCGCGGAGCTGGCCGAAGGTGACGGAGTAGCGGCGGGACTTGGTGAGGAAGTGGCCGCCGTAGCCGAGCATGTGCGCCCATTGCCGGAACCGCGGTTCGCCGGTCTCGTGTTTGCCGCCGAGGTGCCAGGCGGTGGTGATCATCTGCTTGTAGTGGGCCGAGCAGCGCAGGGCCTGGACTTCGGCCAGGTGATGCAGCCGCTGGGAGGGGACGCCGGGGGCGGTGAGGGTCTTGGTGGCGTACTTGGCGATGTAGTTCGCGACGGCCACGGCGTCCAGCGGCTTGCCGGTGCCGACGACGCCGGTGGGATACAGGGGCCGGGCGTCGGTCTGCGCGCCGAACCCGAGCGTTACCACCTGGTCCCCGTGCTCGACGGCGAGCCGGGCGGCGGCTAGGGCGATGACGTCGGCCAGCATGGCGGGGCTGATGCCGGGTGGAGGGGGCTGGTAGTTGTCATCGCCGGGTCCGTCGAGGCGGATCACGGCGTGGAAGTGGACGACGCCGCGTGCCTGGTATTCGGCGACCTTGACGAACCGGATGCGGAGTACGTCCCGGAGCGCCTTCTGGGTGATGCCCAGGGAGCGGGCCATGATCCGAGGCAGGTAGGTGGTGAACCGACGCCACAGGTCGCCGGCGTAGGCGTTGAATAGCACGGCGGCGGTGTAGTCGTAGCAGTCGCCGCACATCGGCCGGCCCAGGCGGGGATCGTCCTCGACGTGGCGGGTCGGACAGGAGATGTCCCGGCCGTGCGGGCACCGCCGTGTATTGGCGTCGCGGCGGGGTCGGCAGGGCAGGACGGTCTTGCCGCGCATCCGCCGGGAGTGCACCGGGCCGAACGAGGGCGCGGTGAGGGTGGCGAACACGCACGGGTGCGCGGTGATGGTATCGGGGATGCCTTTGCCGCCGACGAGTCCGGCGCGGACGAGCTGTCCGACTCCGGGGCGGCGGCCATGTCGCGCCTCTTCGGGCGGAAGCCCTGCGGGGCGCGCCGCCGCCGCCAGGCCGGGCTGCCCCGCTTCCGCAGGTCGGCGGTCCCCGCCGTAACGCTGCGTCGATCGTCGCGGCTGCAAAGGGCCTGGCCCGTCCTCCGTGCCCGGCATCCTCTTACCGCCCAAGATCACAGTCAAGGGCGCTCCCTACGGTCGCGTCGCCACGGCGATGGGCGCAAGCGCCCACCCTTGAGCAGTGATCTTGCCCGGCAAGACCATCGGCACCTATCGGAAGGACAGGGCAGAGCGAGGCGTGCCTACCGTGAGTCTCAACAGGACTTGGGAACCGCTCTTGTTTCCTGCCAACCTGGCCGATCGAATCATGAGGATGAGCACACCCGTGAACTCGGTTAACTGCTTTGCCGACCCCACGCATATGCGTATGCAACGCAGCCCAGCAGAAGAGGTGCGAATGATATCAAAGCGTTTTTAAAAGTATAGGACGAACCGAAAACCATACTCCCCAAATAGCCAAGTCCGGCCCCAATCAGGAGCGTTCCTACATCGCTGATACGCGAAACCCACCTCTTCTTGCCGCTGCTTAGCAGATCAACGGCAAGTTGGACGTGGTACGCCGAAATCAGATCCGAATTCTTCAGCCTTGCAAGCCCACGACTTGCTTGCTCCAAAGCAACGATATAATTTCGTGCAGCATCTTCGTACTCCGCTAGACCGGCAGGGCTAAAATCGGTCGGACGTGACCCGGTTGGTTTTGTCTTCTCAGCTACTGGCGGTGCATCCGCTTCCGCTTCGACTCCGGGATTGGCTTCGGACATCACGATTCCCCGGAAGCCTGTTCCTGGTCAGCAGACTTCACCATCTGATCGGGTTCTTCCTCTATCCTCCGCAGGCGAACCTGCAGAGCCTCTATACGTGCACGTTCTTGACGTTCTGTACGTGAGGAGAGGAAGAACCCGGCGGCGGAACCGACAGCTCCAACGACCACTGCGCCCAAGATAGTAAGGACCTTATTAGAGTCGAAGTTGGTAACTAGTCCAATAATTAGCCCTACACCAGCGGCGATTATAGAAAGCAGGGAAAGAATGATCGCCTTGCGCCACGCTCTTGTGATGCTGAGAGAAAGTCTATTCTCTGCCTCGCCGAACGCAATGAACAATTCTGCTCTTGGGGAGGGGAACTCACGAGTTAGATCAATCTCGCGTCGTACACGGCCAGTGTCGCGCACCAGAGCAACTTCTTCAGAATCTTCGCTATCGCTCATGATCACTAGCTCCCAAACCTGTATCCTATAAGGATACTGATCTGCCACAGTAGGTCAGTAAACCCGCCACTTTTCACCGTATCTGGACTACCCAGCGAAACCTAGTCTCAGGTCTGGCGACGTGGGCCAGTCGTCGTGCTGGCCGGTAGTTCGCCGCGTGGGATCAGCCGATGATCTTGGTCCTAGACTGGCCTAAGTCTAGCCATAGACACGCGCAAGACAGGCTAATGACGCGCATCAACTTAGTATCATCCCACCAGGTCACGAGCTACATACCCAGGTCGGCTAGACCCTGCCAGCGCACTCTACGGATCAGATGCTGCCCACAAGAGCGTGCCACATCAGTGCCAGAACGGGCGGAAAACTGCGGTCATCAGCGGCCTCGCACGGGCAAGGCGACCAGCCACCGACCTGGGGATGCGCAGGTTGACCTCTTGCCAGAAACGATTTTGCAAGCAAGGGGTCAGGGGTTCGAGCCCCCTTAGCTCCACGCAAAGGTTTCAGGACCCACCCTTGAGCGCCGGAGCCGACCCAGCGGGCCTGACGGCGAGGGCCAGGCCAAAGGCCACGCCCGAAACGCGCGCGGCGAACCTCCGGGGGGTTGACCGCGACCTACGGAAGTGGGCTTTCTTCCTCTGGCCATAGGCGGACACTGCGACGTGCTGCAGCAAGAATTACTTGTGCGTCGATGCTGACCCGCGTTTCGGTGATCTCAAACATCGGCCACTGGCAGACGAACTCGAGCGTGCCTTCGGGCGGCAGCGGCCAGGCCCAATAGCGCGAGAAAGAAGAGTACTCGGTACCATAACCGCCATTCGGGCGCAGGATCGGGCCGTCGGGCTCGACCTCGGGGTTAGGTTCCCGGCTGATGACCTCAGATCCGCCAGGAAACCGCAACGCGATCTGGAAGGACTTTCGCCCTGCGGGCAAGTGCCAACGAGCGTGAGACAAGTCCTCGGAACTCTCCGGGACACCTGGCCGGACCCGGCGGATAACAAAGATCTCGTACCCGACGCTATAAGCCGATATCCCCGTGACCGCTATCGCCGCGTTCTCGGACCCCTCAAAGCGCAGTGTCTCGATCTGGACGATGCCCGGAAGTTCCGTCTCTGGCGGTTCCCACAGATGACGTATTCGTGGCGACACGCGCCTTGGCGGCCAGTAGCTTGGCAGTGGGTCAGGGAAGCTCATGACAGCAGCATCAATCAGTATGTGACTGTCACGCAACTGTCAACCGCGCCTTGACAGTCGGCCGACGATAGAGCTGGCCTGGTTGGGACAGGTCAGGGCGGTTCGCGCCGGATGCGACATCCCAAGTTCCTCCCAGCCGGTCACGGAGGAGGAGCCCATGTCCGGCGCGGGTTCAGCGTCGAGGCGACCCACTGGGCGATGATGATCCGCCCGCGCCCCTGGCGAGCGGCATCGACCGCGCCATCCGCCTGTCCACCGCCGTGGCTGATCGGCGAACTGCGCGAAGCATGATCGCGCGAAGGCCGCGCTCACTCCGTAGAGACAGCCGGGGCGCACACTCGCTGGGGTCGATCGCGGTGGCGGCGGCTAGCGCGAGAATGTCATGCGTCTGGGCCCGGATCGCGAGGGGCCGCCTCTGTCTCGTTGGACACGGCGTTTGTGGCCTCGATCTCAGAAAGGATCTCCGCGCGCGCCGAATAGAGACATTGTAGGTTCGTATACTTTATGCGACAGGCTGTATGTCACTAACGGTCGCAACGATCAACGGGCAGCCCGCTGCCACTGTCTCGCATCACCACCGCGCGCCCCGGACCCGAAATCATCCTCATCCCAACCGACCGGCAGCTCCCACGGACCCGGGGACATTCAGCGCTCCGCGCGACGTCTCCCGGGTACATACGGCCAAGTGGCGTTGGCTCCAGGCCCCCCGGCTAGTGAGCAAATCTGAGCCCTCACGCGAACCAACTTCCAAGCCAACACCCTAAGGCACGCGGCAGTCCACGATCGTGATCAAAGTCAGGATAGAGATTCAATAACCGCAGCATGGGAGGGATTGACATCACCACGAAGGGGCCCCATTCTTGGGGCTTAGATTAGCAGGCTCGCAGGATGCGGGCCAGGTGAGGATATTCCTATAAGAAGTTTCGTCCCGCAGGGGTGCCGTTTCACGATTGTAATTTCAGGTGGGGGAGTTGATGGTGATGGCAGCTGGGGTTAAACAGCCGCGGGGCATCTCCGCACACCGACGTAAGTGCCCGTACTGATGGCACAGTGGGCCGCCGGGGCCGGATCCGACCCTTCTGACCCTGATCCGAACGGGTGGCCAGCGGCACGCTCACCGTGATCTTGCTGGCCGCTGCCAGGGTGGTGCTGTTCTTGCTGTTTCACCACGCATCGTTCCGGGTGACCGGTGTGGCCATCACGCGGGGTCGCGAACGGGTGTGAGGTCGACGTGACCGGGCGGATCGCTGCCGACGGCTCGGCCGGGACGGTCTCCTGCCAGTGGCTGTTCGCGCCGCGGTCCCAGGTGCCGCAGCCGGTCAGCCGGTCGGTCGTGGCCGGGCAGCATGGGGTCTATGTCACCGCTGCGACAGAGGGCCAGGGGCGTGGCGGTGCCGGGCGGGACATCGCTTTGCAGATCCTGGGCCCGGCACGGGGACCGCGTCGGCCCATGTGGTCGTCAGCTGCTGACGGGCGCCGGTCGGCAGCGACCGTAGCCCGCTGCCGGTGGAGGCGGGAGTGAAGCCCGGCCCGGCCGGCGGCACGGAGAGAGGCAGATTGTGATGCGAGGGTGGGACGTTTTCGGGTACACCGAGGTCAGGGAGCTAGGTTCAGGCGGGTTTGGTGACGTGGTGCTGGCCAGGCACGACGCGTCGGGCACCCTGGTAGCGATCAAGTACCTGCACCGTGCATTGCTGGAGGACCCGGGGTTTGCCGGGATGTTCCGCGCTGAGGCCAGGGTGCTGGCCACGCTGGATGACCCGAATGTGGTCCGGCTGTACGAATACGTCGAATCGCCGTCGGGCGCGGCCATCGTGATGGAGCTCATCGACGGCGTCTCGTTGCGGGAGATCTTGTCGCAACAGGGCAAGACCACGGCAGAGGCGGCGCTTGTGGTGTTGCAGGGTTCGCTGCTGGGCCTGGCGGCCGCCCATGCGCGCGGGGTGGTGCACCGGGATTACAAGCCGGAGAACGTGCTGGTCGACGGGGCTGGCGTCAGTAAGCTGACCGACTTCGGCATCGCGGCCCGGGCGGGAGACCGGACGATCCCGGCCGGGACGCTGGCGTATGCGCCGCCGGAGCAGTTCGATGGCGGCCCGGCCAGCCCGGCCACCGATGTCTACGCGGCCACGGCCACCTTCTATGAGTGCCTGACCGGGCATCCGCCGTTCACCGGGGACACCGCCGAAGCGCTGATGCACCAGCACCGTTCCGAGCCGGTACCGCTGGAGCCAGTGCCAGCACCGCTGCGGCCGCTGGTGAGCGCCGGGATGGCCAAGGACCCTCGGAGCCGGCCCGCTGATGCGGCCGCCTTCGTCACCGACCTCCGTGCGGCTGCCCAGCCAGCCTACGGCCAGGACTGGGAGGATCGCGGCCGGTCACGCCTGGGCGAGGCAGCGCTGCTGCTGGCCGCCCTATGGCCGTCCGGCGCGGCGCCCGCCGTCCAGGGCAGCACTGTGGACCAGCTCCACCTGTCCCGGAGCCCCCAGGAAACCCATGACCCGCAGCATCTCAGGCACCTTGAACACCTCAGGCACCTCGAGCACGAGCACGCCGAGCACGCCGAGCACGCCGAGCACGCCGAGCACGCCGAGCATCTCAGGCACCTCGGGCACGAGCCGGCCGAACATGCCGAGCACGCCGAGCACGCCGAGCACGCCGAGCATCTCAGGCACCTCGAGCACGAGCCGGCCGAACATGCCGAGCACGTCAGGCACCTCGAGCATCTGGAGCACGAGCATGCCGAGCACCTTGAGCACATCGACCAGGCCGGCCAGTCCCCGCCAAGCCACTCAGGCCTCAGCACCCCGGCAGCAGCAGAAGGCGCCGAGTCCGCCGATGTGACCGTCGCCACTAGTACCGGAACTGCCGCCGCGGGCACTGCAGCGGCCGCCGCCGGAGGCGCGACTCCGCCGCCCCCTAGCCCGCCGCCGGTCACTCGGCTCCACCGCGTAGGTCGCCGCAGCCGCAAGGCACTGTCCGCCGGGCACGGCGCAGGCGCGGCCGTCGCCATCGCGGTAGTCGCGGCCCTGATCATCGGCATCGTGGTGGCCGGCCACTCCAGCCCGCCAGCAAAGATCCACGCAAAAACAGTCGCGCAGCAGGGGCAGGAAGTCATCGACGCGCAGAAACAGGTACCCCCGCTGCAGACGGCGGGCCAGTTCTGCCTGGCCGGGATCAAGAAGGACTCCAAGGACACGACGATCGGCGAAGCCCTAGATAACGTCGACCCCAGCGGGGGTGTGGGCAAGGCCTGGGACTTCGGCAACCTCGCAGATGATCAGGTCACGGTGACGAAGGAGCTAGCCAACAACCAGACCTTCATCGGCACGTTCGACCTCGGGCAAATTATCTACGCGATCATCGACGAGGCCGGGGAGCAGGCGACCGAGGGCACGCCAGATGAGGTGCAGTGGAACCTGTTCGGGCTGATCGGGCCAGCCGCCATCTACTGCGCCGAGGCTGCCTTCTGGCTGGATGGGACCGTCGGCGGCCAGATCGGTACCGCCCTACAGAAAAAGTTCCTCGCCCGGTCGGTCGGCCAGCAGCTATTGGCCGGCCGGGGTTCGGCCATCGTCGGCAAGTGGGTACTGAATCGCAAGCTGCAGAGCTGCTCCGTTACCGGTGGAGACAACAATGGCTGCCTCCTGGACCCGATGGACGTGACCATCGCCTGCACCGGGACCGCCTGCACCATCATTCGGACCAACGCCAGCGCCGGCTTCGAGCCATGGGATCACTCAATACCAATCACCTTCGGCCAAGGCGCCTGGCAGGCCAGCGGCACCGAGAAATGGGCAGCTAACTGCGACCACGCGCCAGTTCCAGGAAGCGGCGTTGCCTTCGCCGTGAAGGTCACCTCCGCGAAAGTCGTCAACGGTGTGTGGCGGGCCCTGAGCCTGGCAGGCAGCTACACGGTAAACAACGTGGCGACAGCCTGCTTCCCGGCGGGCATCAGCAAAGAAGACGTTTCTACGACCCCGTTCACCCGGTAGTACCTCTAATCTCAGGCGGAAGGCCAAGGTGCTCAAGGTGGCGTCCAACCCCCTCGGCTCCCCGCAAAGGTTTCGGCTCCGGACGAGTCGCCGGGAGCCAAAGTGTGACCCTGAGGGCTGGGTAGGCGCGGTTTCCGCAACGCTCGTAGCGGTCTGGGCCGGGTGACGCGCCGGGTCCGCGTGCCATCGGCGGGCCGGGCGACTAGGGTTTGGAGCTATGCCAGACGATGAAGCCGATCTCAGCGGTTCTGCTTCGACCGGCCCCGGAGTGAGTGACCGGCGTGTGCTGGAGCCCTTGAGCGAGTCCGAATGCATGCGGCTGCTCGCCAGCGGCGGTCTGGGGCGTCTGGTCTACAGCGGCCCGTATGGGCCGACGGCGCTGCCGACCGTGTACAGAGTCGACGGCGAGTCGGTGGTCTTGGGCACGTGGGACCCCGCCCTCTTTGACGATGACCTGCGTACTGGTATCGCGCACGCCGAGTACCAGGTCGCCGTGGAGGCCGATCAGCTCGATCTGGAGGCGCATGAGGGGTGGATCGTGCTGGTGCGGGGGGCGGCGCATCATCTGGATACCGAGGCCGAGCGCGCGCCGCTCATCGGCGCCGGGCTCGAGCCGTGGATCGACGGGGTGGCTGCGCACTTCATCCGGGTGACTCCCACCAGTACGTGGGGCAACCGCGTCGTCCGGGCGTGACGACGGTCGCCGCCCACCTGACCACGTGGCGTCCGGCCGGGCGGGTCTGCTCCTGGCCCGTATCGCTAGTCGCGGCCTGAGCTGAAGGCGGCGTCGAAGGCGGCCTGAGGCGGCTCGAAGTCGAACCGGCGCAGGAAGGTGATCGCCTCGGCCGCGCCGGCCAGCCGGTCCATCCCGGCGTCTTCCCACTC
>Ga0302325_10034230_pt1 | contig 10391 bp, 9 predicted proteins | sample Palsa_T0_2_FD_201948 | JGI IMG/M metagenome (GOLD analysis project Ga0302325, IMG submission 201948) | Peat permafrost microbial communities from Stordalen Mire near Abisko, Sweden - Palsa_T0_2 | ecosystem: Environmental > Terrestrial > Soil > Palsa > Peat permafrost | place: Sweden: Abisko...
TACCCGGCCCGGCCGCCGATCCCGATGTCCTCCGACATCGTGATCTGCACGTGGTCGACGAAGCCCCGGTTCCAGATCGGCTCGTACAGCGTGTTGGCGAACCGCAGCGCGAGGATGTTCTGGACCGTCTCCTTGCCGAGGTAGTGGTCGATGCGGAACACCGACTCGGGCGGGAAGACCGCGTCCACGATCGCGTTCAGCTCGCGCGCCGACTCCAGGTCGCGGCCGAACGGCTTCTCGATCACCACCCGCCGCCACGGCGCGGGCCCGCCCGCGGCGGGCGCCGGGCCGGGGTCGGACAGCCCGGACCGCTTGAGCTGCTCGACCACGGTGGGGAAGAACTTCGGCGGGATCGACAGGTAGAACGCGTAGTTCCCGCCGGTGCCGCGCTCGGCGTCAAGATCGCGCACGCATCGCGCCAGCTCGTCGAACGCCGCGTCGTCGGTGAACTCACCGGGGACGAACCGCACGCCCTCCTGCAGCTGCTTCCAGACCGTCTCGCGGAAGGGCGTGCGCGCGTGCTCCTTGATCGCCTGCTCGGTGATCGTCGCGAAGTCCTCGTGCTCCCAGTCCCGGCGGGCGAACCCGACCAGCGAGAAGCCGGGCGGCAGCAGGCCGCGGTTGGCCAGGTCGTACAGGGCAGGCATCAGCTTCTTGCGCGCCAGGTCACCGGTGACGCCGAACATCACCATGACGCATGGGCCGGCGACCCGGGGAATCCGGCGGTCACGCGGGTCGCGCAGCGGGTTTTCCAGCCCGTGCTCGGCCGCGATCACCCCCGGGTTCGCCGGAGCCGGACCCCCGGTGCCGGCGTTCGGCTGGTCCATGATCGGAACCTCCAAGTTCCCGTGTTTAACAGCAGCTGCCAACAGCAGCGTGCGACCGCTAGGAGTTCAGGTTCAGCTCGTTCTGGATCGTCTGGAGCAGCTCGGTCCAGGACACCTCGAACTTCGAGACGCCCTCGTCCTCGAGGACCTGGACCACGTCGTCGTAGCCGATGCCGAGCGCCTCGAGGTCCGCGAAGACCTTCCGGGACGCGTCGTACGTGCCGTGCACCGTGTCGCCCGCGAACACGCCGTGGTCGGCGGTGGCGTGCAGGGTGGGCTCGGGCATGGTGTTCACCGTGTCCGCGACCACCAGGTCGACGACGTACATGGTGTCGGGGAAGGACGGGTCCTTGGTGGACGTGGACGCCCAGAGCGGCCGCTGGGTCTTGGCGCCCTTGGCGGCGAGCGCCCGCCACCGGTCGGTGTCCAGCTTCTGCTCGAACAGCTCGTAGGCGAGCCGCGCGTTGGCGATGGCAGCCTTGCCCTTCAGGGCGTGCGCCTCCAGCGTCCCGATCGCGTCAAGCCGCTTGTCCACCTCGGTGTCCACCCGGGAGACGAAGAACGACGCCACCGACGCGATCGTGGAGATGTCGTGCCCGTTGGCCGCCGCCGACTCCAGGCCGGCCATGTAGGCGTCGATGACCTCACCGTAGCGCTCGAGGGAGAAGATGAGCGTCACGTTGACCGAGATCCCCTCGGCCAGCGTCGCGGTGATCGCGGGGACGCCCTCGGCCGTGGCCGGGATCTTGATGTACATGTTGGTCCGGTCGACCAGCCACCACAGCTGCTTGGCCTCGGCGATCGTCGCCGCGGTCTTGCGCGCGAGCCGCGGGTCGACCTCGAGCGACACCCGCCCGTCGACGCCGTTGGTGGCGTCGTAGGTGGGCCGGAGCACGTCGGCCGCCCAGCGGATGTCGTACGTCGTGATCATCCGCGACGCCTCTTCGACCGAGACGCCGCGCACGGCGAGGTCCTTGATCTGCGACTCGTACGCGTCGCCCTTGGCCAGGGCGTTAGCGAAGATCGTCGGGTTCGACGTCACCCCGCGGACCTGGAAGTCCTTAATCAGGCTGGCCAGGTTCCCGGTGGTCAGCCGGTTCCGGCTGATGTCGTCGAGCCAGATCGATACCCCGGCGTCGGTGATTTGCTTGAGCGTGTCGCTCATGTCCGTCTTCTCTCTTGTGTCTGTGAGCGTCGATGAAGTCTGTCGGGGTAACTAGTCTCGCGCGGCCGCGATGGACGTCCTGGCGGCGGCGGCCACCGCCTCGGCGGTGACGCCGTACTCCTGGTAGAGCACTTGCTCGGAGGCCGACGCGCCGTAATGATCGACGCCGACCGACACGCCCGCGTCGCCGACGAAGATCCGCCACGGCGGCGTGATGCCCGCCTCGACCGATACCCGCGCCCGCAGCTCCCGCGGCAGGACTTCGTCCCGGTAGGAGGCGTCCTGCTGGTCGAACCACTCGACGCAGGGCATCGACACGACCCGCGCGGAGATGCCCTCGGCCGCGAGCAGCTCGCGCGCCGCGATCGCGATCTGCACCTCGGAACCGGTGCCGATCAGGATCACGTCGTCGCCGTCGGCCATCACGTACGCCCCGCGCGCCGCCCCGTCGGCCGACGCGTACGTCGACCGGTCGAACGTCGGCACGTTCTGCCGGGACAGGCAGAGCCCGGCCGGGCGGTCGGTGTGCTCGATGATGGTCTTCCACGCCACGACGGTCTCGTTGGCGTCGGCCGGGCGGACCACATCGAGGTGCGGAATGTTCCGCAGCGACCAGAGGTGCTCGATCGGCTGGTGCGTCGGGCCGTCCTCGCCGAGCCCGATCGAGTCGTGCGTCCAGACGAAGGTGACCGGCTGCTCCATCAGCGCCGCCAGCCGGACAGATCCCCGCATGTAGTCGCTGAACTGCAGGAACGTGCCGCCGTAGGGCCGGGTGTAGCCGCTCAGCACGATGCCGTTGAGAATCGAGCCCATGCCGTGCTCGCGGATGCCGAAGTGCAGCGTCCGGCCGTAGGGGTTGCCCGGCCACATCTCCGTCTGGCGGTTAACGGGGAGGAAGGACGGCTCGCCCTCCATCGTCGTGTTGTTGGACTCGGCCAGGTCGGCCGAACCGCCCCACAGCTCCGGCAGCACCGGCGCCAGCGCGGTCAGGATCTTGCCGGACGTCCGCCGGGTTCCGGTGCCCTTGTCATCGGCCGGGTAGACCGGCAGCGCGGACTCCCACCCCGGGGGAAGGGACCGCGCGGACAGCCGGGCGAAGAGCGCGGCCCGTTCCTCATTCTGATCTTCCCAGTGCTTGAACTTCTCGTCCCACTCCGCGTGGGCGGTCTTGCCCCGGTTGGCGACCTCGCGGGAGTGCGACAGGGCCTCCTGCTCGACCGGGAACTTCACCGCGGGGTCGAACCCGAGGATCTTCTTGGTCGCGGCCACCTCGGCGTCGCCGAGCGCGGCGCCGTGCGCGGCCCCGGTGTTCTGCTTGGTCGGCGCGGGCCAGCCGATGATCGTGCGCAGCTGGATGAACGACGGCTTGTCGGTAACCGCCTTCGCCGCCTCGATCGCGTCGTAGAGCGCCTGCACGTTCTCGTGGTAGGCGCCGTCGGCGGTGATCCAGCTGACGTGCTGCACGTGCCAGCCGTAGGCGGCGTAGCGGGCGGCGGTGTCCTCATCCTTGGCGATCGCGGTGTTGTCCTCGATCGAGATGTGGTTGTCGTCGTAGATCAGGATGAGGTTGCCGAGCTCCTGCACGCCGGCGATCGAGCAGGACTCGTGGGTGATGCCCTCCTCCATGTCGCCGTCCGAGGCGAACGCGTAGATGAAGTGGTCGAACGGCGACTCGCCGGGGGCGGCGTCGGGATCGAACAACCCGCGCTCGCGGCGGGCGGCCATCGCCATCCCGACCGCGTTGCCGACCCCCTGGCCGAGCGGCCCGGTGGTGACCTCGACGCCCGGGGTGAGCCCGTATTCGGGGTGGCCGGGGGTGATCGAACCCCACTTGCGCAGCGCCTTCAAGTCGTCCAGGGTCAATCCGTAACCCGACAGGTAAAGCTGGATATACAACGTCAGCGAAGAGTGCCCGCAAGAAAGCACGAACCGGTCGCGCCCAGGCCACTGGGGGTCGGCCGGGTCGTGCCGCATGATCCGCTGGTAGAGCAGGTAGGCCGCGGGCGCGAGTGACATCGCCGTCCCTGGGTGGCCGTTCCCTGCCTCCTGCACGGCGTCCATCGCGAGGACGCGGATCAGGTCGACGGCGCGCTCATCGGCGGCGCTCCAGTCAAGGGCGTGGTTGCTCAACTTGAGTCCCTTCTGCAGAGTCTCTGGCGTACGCCGCCTCCGGAGGAAAGCGCGCGGCGGAACGCGGGCGGGCTTGAGCCCCCCTGTGGTCAACCCTGCCCACGTATATCAAGCCTATCCCGACCGGCGCGCGGCGGAACGTGCGGGGCAGACCGTTTTCACAAGGTTCACCCTGGGGTTGGTCTAGACCACCTGAGGCGCACGGTCAGACCAATTCCGACGTAGCGCGCACACGGTGAGACAGCGGGCATGCGCAGTATGCTTCCGCGTATGTCCGAGCCACCGGCGCCGCCGGATCCGTCCGAGGCACCCGCGGCGTCCGAGGTTGGTGAGGCGTCTGCTGCACCTGGGGTGACATCGGACGCGGCGGCCGAGGCGTCGGGGGAACACGAGCCGGGTGAGGCGTTCGACCCGGAGGCGGTGCTGGCGGACTACGACCTGGGCCGGACCCCGGTCGGCTTCATCGTCGGGATGGCGGCGGCGGCCGTGTGCGCGTTCGTCGCGGTCGGCATCGACGCGGTGCAGTCCTTCGCGGCCGGCGACGGTCCGGCGCCGTTCGCGATCGCGCTGCCGCTGGCGCTGCTCCCGGTGCCGCTGCTGATCGTGGTGGTGCTCTGGGTGGACCGGCTCGAGCCGGAGCCGCGGCAGAACCTCGCGTTCGCCTTCGCCTGGGGCGCGGGCATCGCCGCCCTGTCGGCGCTGATCATCAACACCGCCGACCTGGACTACGTGACGATGCCGGCGCTCGGCGCGTCGGGCGGCCAGTACGTGGCGGCCACGTTCGGCGCGCCGGTGGTCGAGGAGACGATGAAGGGCCTGGTCCTGTTCGGCCTGCTCTGGTGGCGGCGCAGTGAGCTCGACGGGCCGACCGACGGGGTGATCTACGCGGCCATGGTCGGCCTCGGCTTCGCGATGGTCGAGAACGTCGGCTACTACATCAGCGCGATCGACTCCCCCGACCGCGGCGGCATCGCCCTGCTCGGCTACACCTTCGTGCTCCGGGGGCTGCTGTCGCCGCTGCTGCACCCGATCTTCACCTCCATGACCGGCCTCGGCGTGGCCTACGCGGCGTCCCGTCCCCGCGGCTCCCGCCGCGCGCGCTGGGCGGTCTTTCTCGGCTGGCTGGCCGCGGTTGTCCTGCACAGCACCTGGAACGGGCTGTCCGGGCTGGGCCCGGCGGGGCTGGTCGGCGGGTACCTGATCATGTCGTGCGTGTTCGGCGGCCTCATCCTGCTGCTCGTCCAGGACCGTCGCCGCATGGTCGGCCTGATCCTGCGCTACCTTCCCGGCTACGCCTGCACCGGCCTGCTGACCCCCGACGACGTGGGCATGCTGGCCTCGCTGCGCGCCCGCGCCGCCGCCCGCAGCTGGGCGCGCGCCACCGGCGGGCCGCCCGCCGTGGCCGCCATGGGCGACTACCAGCTCGCCGCGACCGAGCTTGCGCTGGCCCGCGCGAAGTCCGCCCGCGGCGTGCTCTCGGCCGGGGCGTTCGCGGACCGCGAGCGGAGGCTGCTCGCCCTGATGCGGATCGCCAGGCACTGGTTCGCCCGCCAGGTCCCGCCCGGCCCCGACGCCCCGGCCACCGCCCCCGCCCCCTGGGCAACGGCGGGCTCAGCCCTCACACCCGAGTCCCAGGTTTCCTCGTTACGCGGTAAGAGTACCGTTTGAGGTGTGTTGCTCTCTGCTCAAGGTTCTGTGCTGCTCCTGCTTGACCTGCAAGAACGCCTGATACCGGCGATCTATGACGGCGACGTCGTGGTGGCCAGGGCCGCGCGCGTCGCCCATGCGGCGAAGTTGCTCGGCGTGCCGGTGCGCGCGACCGAGCAGTACCCGGCCGGCCTGGGCCCGACCGTGCAGCCGCTGTCGGCCTATCCCGGCGCGGTGCTGGCGAAGACGATGTTCTCCGCGCTCGACGATCCCGATTTTCCCGCGCTGCTGCCGGTTGGCTCGGTGGAGATCGTCGTCGCCGGCTGCGAAGCCCACGTCTGCGTGCTGCAGACCGTCCTCGGCCTGCTCGCCCTTGACCAGCGGGTGGTCGTGGTCGCCGACGCGATCGGCTCGCGCGACCCGGCCGACAAGGCGGTCGCGATCGACCGGGCCAGGCAGCATGGCGCGGAGATCGTCACCTCGGAGATGGTGCTGTTCGAGTGGCTGCGCGACTCGCGTCATCCCCGCTTCCGCGAGGTGCAGCAGCTGCTCAAGTAGCCGACCGCCTCAGTAGGCGGCCGCGTCCTCCAGCTTCCCCAGCCAGTCGGCGAAGGCCTCGGTTCCGGCGAAGGTCTCGTCGGCGAGATCGAGCAGCCGCGGGTCGGTCTCCTCGCCGTGGTCGATCACCAGCGCGTGCCCGCCGGCCGCGCGCGCCGCCTGCAGCGCCGGGATGTCACCGACGTCGTCACCGGCGTAGGCGAACGCGGTCAGGTCGCCGTGCGCGGCCAGCAGCGCGGAGATCGCCGATCCCTTGTCCACGTTGATCGGCGGCCGCAGCTCCTCGACCAGCTTGCCCGGCTCCATCCGCAGGCCGGTCTGGCCGGCCACGCGCGCGGTCGCCCGGCGGACCTGGTCCGCGGCGGCGGCGCGGTCGGGCGCCTGCCGCCAGTGCACCGCGACCGAGACCGGCTTCTCCTCCACCCGGATCCCCGGCCGGCCGGCCAGCAGCTCCCGCAGCCGTCGCCCGGCCTCGCTCACCGGGCCCAGCCACTGCGCGGCCTCCGGCGTGATCTGCCGCGCGCCATCGAAGGACTGCTCCATCCCGTACGACCCGAGCAGCGGCACCCCCGGCGCCTTGACCCGCTCCTCAAGGAACCCCACCGGCCGACCCGAGATGACCGCGACCAGCCCGAGGCCGCCTGCCAGCCGCGCCAGGCTCCTGGCCACCCGATCCGGCATCGCGCTGGTCGCCGGGTCGGCCACGATCGGCGCGAGCACCCCGTCGAAGTCGAGCACCAGCCCGGATCGCCCCGGATCCGCCGCCAGCGCCGCAAGCGCCGTACGCGCACCGGCCTGATCGCTCATCGCACCCCTCCCGACCGCTGACTCGTTACCCGGAGATTCTCCCACCCCCGATCTCGCCGCCGAATGTCGGCGGGCCGGGCTACGGTCTGGCCATGGCTGATTTTTCTGGCGCGGACCTGCGTGACTCGCGGTTTGACCGCACCGACCTTTCCGGCGCCCGGTTCTGGGCCAGCGACCTTTCCGGCGCCCGGTTCCAGGGCGCGGACCTGAGCCGCGTGGTGATGCGCGGGGTCGAAATGGCCGACGTCGAGATCACCGGCGAGATCGTGAACGTCACCATCAACGGTGTCGACGTCGGCCCGCTGGTCGAGGCCGAGCTCGACCGGCGATACCCCGACCGGGCCGCGATGCGCCCCGACGACCCGGCCGGGTTCCGCCGGGCCTGGGAGATCCTGGAGCGGCTCTGGGATCAGACCGTCGCGCGGGCGCGCCGCCTGCCACCGGAGCTGCTGCACGAGTCGGTGGACGGCGAATGGTCGTTCATCGAGACGCTCCGCCACCTCGTCTTCGCCACCGACGCCTGGGTCAGCCGCGCGATCGACGGCGATCCGTCGCCGTGGGACCCGCTCGGCCTGCCGTGGGACGAAGGGGAGGACATGCCTGGAGTCCCGCGCGACCGCGCCGCCCGCCCGTCGCTCGACACGGTGCTTGAACTCCGCCGCGACCGCAGGTCCACGGTGGCCGCCACCGTCGGCGCGCTGACCGACGAATCGCTCGCCGCGCAGACCACCCCGGTCGAGGGCCCCGGCTGGCCCCGGCCCGCCAGCTATCCGGTCCGCGAGTGCCTGCTGATCGTCCTCAACGAAGAATGGAATCACCGTCTCTTTGCCGAGCGCGACCTAACCGCTTTGGAATCACGGACCTGACCGGGTCTTAGCTGGCGTGCGGGAGCTCAGGCGTCGAGGCCGATGGAGCGGCGGAATTCGGGAAGGCCTTCGACGGTCAGCTGGCGATCGTAGCGGGCCAGGTTGGCGGGTTCGAGGATAAGCAGCTGGAGTGGGGCCGCCTTGTCCATGCGCTTCATGACGGTCACGCCGTTCTCGGTGTAGCCGCACTTCCGGCTGACAGCGAGCGAGGCCGCATTGTCGGTGTACGCGCTCGACGTGATGAACTGCGCGTCCAGGTGGTCGAACATGAACGCGCAGATCACCTTCCGCATCGCGGTGCCGATACCCCGGCCCTGGAATTCGCGGCCAAGCCAGGACCCGGTTTCGCCGACGCGAGTGATGAGGAAGTCCTGCGCGTGGAACCCTTGGCTGCCGACAAGGTCGCCGTCGAAGAATACGGCCAGGTCCATGCTCCATTTATCGGGGGAGAACCGGGCGCGTTGCCCCCAGTGGTACTGCGCCAGGCTCCGCGGCATCTCGTCCGCGGGCTTAACCGACCACGGCACGAAAAACGGCATGGAGTCCGGGTCGTGGATGCCCTTGATCGCGAGATCGGCCAGCGGGCCGATCAGGTCGTCGGTGATTCCCCGCAGCTCGAGCGGCCCGGCCGTGATCCGGAGGCCAAGCAGTGGCAGCGCCGTCGCGGCCGTCGTCATCGCCCTGTCTCCCTCAATGCTGTGACGTGCTATAGCGGGTGGTCGAACCCTATACGACCACGTTTGCGGTCGTCGGCGCCACTTGATTTCCCGCGCCCGGTTTCTCCGGCGGCTCGGGTAATGGGGGGAGGGCGCGAAGCACGCTCCCGTTCCATCCCGCTGGGAATTGTGACTTTAAATCAGAATTTAACCGACCAGGCGCCCGCAGGGGTCCGGCCAGCTCGCGCGGGTGCGTCACGCCCTCCATTATGCTGCGACGCCCCTTCGCGCGAGCATTCACCCGAACTTCGGCGGGCGGCGCTCGAGGAAGGCGCGGACGCCCTCGGCGTAGTCGGGCGAGGCGAGGGCCGCCTCGCGCAGCGCCGCGTGCGTGTCGTCGTCGGCGGTCGCGCCGCCGAGGATGCGGTCGACCGTCAGCTTGACCGCGCGCTGGGTGACGCCGGAGCGGGCGGCGAGGGTGGCGGTCAGCTCCGACACCGCCTCGTCGACGTCGTCGTGGACCTCGTCGACCAGGCCGATCGCGGCCGCGCGGGCGGCGTCGACGTCGATGCCGGACATGAGGATGAACTTGGCCCGGGACGGGCCGACCAGGTCCACCAGGCGCTTGGTGGCGCCTCCGCCAGCAGCTTCGGCAGGTGAGTGAACATGGCGTACGTCAGCGCGTTGAGCCGGTCCGGGCGGTTGATGGTGAGGGTCGCGACCGAACCGTCGCGGTCGAGCAGGAGCGGTTCGGTCGCGGTCTCATTCATCGTTATAGCCCGATCTTTCACGCGGATGGTCTATTTCCCACGATCATCTCGCGCGCCGCTGCCTGCGGGCCGGCCAGGGCCCCAGACGGCGTTACCGGCCGCGCCGCCCCAGGCACCCGATGGCCCGTTCGAACGCGGCCGCGATGCGCCGGTACCCGGTGGCGTTGGCGTGGATGTTCGGCCCGACCGGGGCGGCGCCGCACATCCAGGTCCAGGCGCAGATCCGCGCCACGTTGAGCGGCACGGTGCCCGCGCCCGGCAGCGGCACCGTGGTGCTGAAGTCGGTCGTGCTGAACGCGTCCTGCACGTCGGCCGTGCGCACGCCGAAGGCCCGGTCAACCTGGCCGAGCAGCTGGTTGAACGACTGGTCGAGGGCGACGCTCTCCGTCGCCAGCTGCCGTCCGGCCGCCCCGGTCAGGTAGCAGGCGTCAACCCTGGTGGCAACGGCGCGGGGTTCTGGTAGCTTTCCGTAAAGCGTCAAGAGTGTCAGCGTCAAGCCCCGGCTCGCTGGCCGGCAACCCTCGTCCGCAAGGGGTGCCCCGGGTGAGGACGCGGCCCGTTCCCGCCCGGGACGGGCAAGCGTGGACCCGCATCGCCCGGGTCCTGAGCAAGTGCCGGAGACTTCTGATGACCATCCTTGCCGCTGCGCCCTTCCCTGTCCTCGATGAACCACGCCCTGTCCTCGATGAGGCCGACGTCGCCCCGCTGGCCGAGGTGGTCGGCGCGGAGCTGAGCGTTCCGCTCGTCCACGGCGGCGGCGCGCGCTACGTCAACCTGGACTACGCGGCCAGCGCCCCCGCGCTGCGCGCGGTGGCCGACCGGGTGGCGGAGCTGCTGCCGCTCTACGCGAGCGTGCACCGCGGCGCCGGCTACGCCTCCGCCGTCTGCACCAGCGCCTACGAGGCCGCCCGGGCGGAGATCGCCGCCTTCGTCGGCGCCGCCGACGACCACGTGGTCGTCTTCAC
>Ga0302325_10034231_pt1 | contig 10391 bp, 8 predicted proteins | sample Palsa_T0_2_FD_201948 | JGI IMG/M metagenome (GOLD analysis project Ga0302325, IMG submission 201948) | Peat permafrost microbial communities from Stordalen Mire near Abisko, Sweden - Palsa_T0_2 | ecosystem: Environmental > Terrestrial > Soil > Palsa > Peat permafrost | place: Sweden: Abisko...
GCAAATTGGTCGTAGCGCAGGGCGGCTGCGTAGTCTTGCGCGACGCCGTGGCCGCTTTCGTAGAGCCTGCCGAGCCCGGCCTCGCCGTATGCCTGGGCCGTCGGCGTGTCGCTCTGGTTCGCCTCGCGTTGATAGAGGTCGAGCGCCTTGGCATAATCCACCGGAACGCCGAGACCGAATTCGTACACGAACCCGAGCGGGCCACCCCACGCGTCTCCCTGCGCCGCTCCTAACCGCAGCCAAAAGAGCCCGGCCGTAAGGTTTCGCGGCACGCCGCGACCGCGCACGTAAAGCATGCCGAGGTTGACTTCGCCGCCCGCGAAGCCTTGAGCAGCGCTGAGCATCGTAAGGCGCGCCGCCAGCGTGTAGTTGAGCGGGACGACGAGGCCGTGAGAGTACATGTAGCCCAAGTTGCTCTCGGCGTAGGCGTTATTGTTCGCTGCCGAGAGCGTGTAGTAGTGCACTGCCAACTCGTCGCTTTGTGGTACCCCGAGGCCGCCCTGGTACATGGCGCCCAAGTTGTTTTGGCCGAACGAATCGCCGCGATCTGCGGCCAGTTTGTAGTAGTGAACGGCCGTCACGTCATCTTGGACGACCCCATGACCGAGCTGATACATAATGCCCAGATCGTTTTCTGCGTCGACGCTGCCCGCATCGGCGGCAAGCTTCAACCAGTGCAGCGCTTCCGGATAGTTTTGCGGCACGAGATATCCGAGGTAATATCGCATGCCGAGGTTGACCTCGGCGTCGACGTCGCCTCTCTGTGCCCCCGCCAAGTCCTGGGCGAACGTGACGTTTGCAGTCGTCTCCGCGCCGAGCGTGTATCCGATCGTGGAGCGCCCGGTCGCTGAAATGTTGTCGACTCGTTTGGTAAAAGCAGATCCGCCCGCGGCGGCCGCGTTCGTATCCAGCAGTTGCAGATTAACGCCACCGTCGGTACAGGTGACGGTGAGCTGGGAGCCCGTCATCTCGAACGAATACGCGGTTCCCGTGCCGCTCGCGTACACGCCACGGCCGGAAACATGGAAGAAGTCGAGCGGGTCTTGGGGGACTTGCGCACTGGTGCCGGCGGCGGCAGCGACGCTCTCAAAGTTCCCGGTGTAGTGAAGCCCTACGACGGAGCCCGCTTGCAGGGTCAGGTCGCCCTTGCCGCGCGGGCTCTCGTATCCGATCGTGAGCGTATCGTTTTCCGGAACCTCAACTTGAATATCGTCGGGGACGGTATCCCCGGTGTGGACGCTGTGTTGCTTTATGGAGCCATCAAAACTGCGGAGGACGATATTCGCTTGGGCAACGTTTGCGTGTTGCACGGAGATCTGCACGACCGTGAGGGTCACCGGAGCCGCCTCCGCGCGAGACGAAGCCAGAAGCGCGAACGCCGCTGCTAGTAGAGCGGTTGACCAGCGTTGCCGTATCATCCGGCTTCCTCCGAAGTGTTTTCCTACGCGACGGTTCGAGGCCGCCGTGTCGCCCGCCTCGCCTCGAAGATTGGAAGGTTCCCAGACTACGACCGCGATTGTAAAGATTCAAGGCGGTACGATGGCTCACGACGTCTTTCTCAGCTATTCATCCAAGGACAAGCCGGCGGCGGATGCGACCTGCGCGAAGCTCGAATCGCGCGGTATCCGGTGCTGGATGGCGCCACGCGACATCGAACCGGGCTCCGACTGGAGTTCCTCGATCATCGATGGGATCAACGGTTCGCGCGCGATGGTGCTCGTGTTCTCGGCGAACGCGAACACGTCGCAGCAAATCAAACGCGAAGTAGAGCGGGCGGTTCACAAAGGCATTCCGATCATACCGCTGCGCATCGAGAACGTCGTTCCGGAGAAGTCGCTCGAGTATTTCATCTCGACGCCGCACTGGCTCGACGCGTATACCGAACCGCTCGATCGTCACCTCGACTACTTGGCGGACGTCCTGCGCCACATCCTCGACGGCAAGGCCGTACCGGAGCCTCCGCCTCCACTGCCTCCTCCGTGGTGGCGCGGCCCGCTTGGGATCGCCGCCGCCGCCGGGACGCTCGTCGTGTTGCTCGCGATCGCGTGGTTCGTGTGGCTGCGCCCTCCGCCGGGATTCGCCGGCAGCTGGACCGCAAGCGGGCTCGACGCTCGGCAGTTTACGGCAGATAACGGCATGCTTGGCGCGGAGGTGCCTGCGCAGATGCTCGCGGCCGCGCTCAAGGGTCACGACGCGCAAGGAAAGCTGACGATCGATGCGACCGGGCAGTATACGCTCGCAGTCGACGGCCGCGACGAAGGGACGATCGGCGTCTCGCCGCCTTCGTTCAAAGCGCAAGGCACCACGCTGACCTTCACCTCCGACGTCACGCACGCGCAACTTCAGGCCGGCTTGCTCCTCATGAACAACGGAACCGGATACAATCCCGAGTTTAACGCCGCGCCGGACGGCCGCACCGTATGGGGCATGCTCTTGATGCCGGCAGGCCAGCAATCCGGTACGCCTACCGGCGATTTCCAGGGCACGCCGAACGCTCCGGGCGCCTCGGGGTTGAACACCCTGCACCTCATCGCGACGACGTGGAAACCGCAGCACTTCAACTCGCCGACGCCTGGGCTCGGTGACTCCGATTCGGACAATCACGTGACCGCGGACTTGGCGATTACTCCGAGCGGGCGTTATACCTTCAGCTACCAGTTGCGCGAAAGAGGCGTCTGGCATGCGGCGGACGGGACGTGGTCGCGACAAATTCCGAGCGGCGGCGGAGGCTTCACGCCGCCGTCGACCGACGGAGGTCCGTACACCTTTACCGGTCGCGACACCGTCACGCTCTTGGACTCTTTCGGTTCATCCGTTTGGCAGCGGTCCTGAGGATGATGAGGCTGGTACGCTAGCGGACCGCTCGATGACGTCGGCGATGAGCCGTTGCACGATCCCGGGTTGCAATTCGATTGCGGCTGCCTGGAGCTGTCCGAATTCCGGCGGGATCGCCGGGTTGCCGAACATGATCGGCCGCAGATAGGTCTTGTCCCCCGTCTGAATCCATTTGTTGAACGCGCACTCGAGCTCGAACCGGCAATAGCCGCGTTCCTCTTCGCGGAAGTAATTGCTCGAATAGATCGGGACGACGAGCGCGCTGTTGAGCACCGCGCGCGTGAGCGCCGGTCGCCAATTGTCGCCCGCGACGAGACTGTCGCGATCGAAGAATACGAGCAATGGTCTGCCGTTCGGCAACTTCGCCTGCTGGAATGCCTTCACGACGTTTTCACGCACCCACTTTTCGTCGAGGTGAGCGTAGCTGATGAAGACGTCGTAGTCCGGACCGTCGTCGGTGCTCGTGACCGGAGCGCTCGCCATGATTTGTGAGCCGCGTACGCCGGAGAGTACGGCCGAGAGTGCGATGCTGAAGGTCGTGAGCGAGACCTGCGGCTGCGTGCCGTTGAGTGCCGAGAGCAAGAGTTCGAGACCGCCGAAGATTGCGAAGCTTACCGCGAGCGCCACGCCGGCCGCGATCCACGAAACGTAGCCGCGTGCTTTTCCGAGCCGTAACCGCCGCAAGAAGAAGAAGGCCGCCACGAACGCGAGCGCCGTGAGCGCGCCAAACGCCGGAACGAGAAAGATCAGCAGCGAACCCGCCGGAGCGATGCGCGCCGGTTCGAGCTTTCCGTTGAGTTCCCACGCGAGCAACTCGGGTCCCGACAGGCCAAGCGCTCCATCGCCATGCAACCTTTGCCACGCGGATGCCGCGGCGGGTTGATATTCGGAGAGGTCTTGTAACGGATTATCGTGTTCCGTCGTGCCGACGATCACGTATCTGTTCGTAAAGTCCGCGCCTTGCGGGAACGGATGAGTCGGCTCGACTTGAAAGTATGCCGGCGCTTCGCGGGAGATCGTCGTATACAGGTTTGCATCGGGACTCGCGACCCGCGGACCGACGAGAATGGGCCGCGGTTTCTGATCGCACGCGGGTTTGTTCGTGCCCGCCTCGAGGATCGAATACAGCGGCTCGGTGCGCTCGATGTCTCCGGAGACGGAGTACGCGACGTTCGGGTAGCACGGCCGATACGACAGTACGCCGTGGTTGTTCACGAATACGTCGGTGTGCCCGACGCCCGTGAAGTGCCCGCCGTCGTAGATGTCGGGGGCCGGCGTTACGAGTGGCCCCGTTGGGTTATTTTCGTCGTCGGTCGGCAAGCGAACGACGCCGAACACGGCGATCTCGGAAGGCTTGCGCTCGGCGGCATCGAGCGCAACCGCGATGTGCCGGTGCGCCGTGCCGCACGCCGTACTCTGACACGGAAGAAATGCAAAGTCCACATACACGGCACTCGGATGCTGGCCGCTCTTGACGAGCGCCTGAAAAAACGTCGCGATCATCTCGTCCTGCGGACTCGGATCCAGATCTCCGTGCGGCACGATGTCGACGAGGGCAATATCCGGATCGAGTCCCGCGGCGGACGCCGAGCTTCTCGCGTACAGCCCCATGTCCCACTCGTGCCACGGCATCCAAGCCGACGCGATCGTCAAGCCCGCTGCGTAAACGGCAACGAGAATCGCGCTCTGAAGCGCCCACCGCGGTATGGCCCTCACGTCGTCCTGAGTTCCCAGCCGTTTTCTCACGCGCCTTTTCGGGCGGCCGATCGGGGGCCTCCGCTTGGGCCCGGCTACATCGGTGGGGCGGCCACGTCAGTGTGCGGGAGCCTTCGTGATGGGCGGAGGTGTCCAACTCCCGTCGAGAATCGATGGAGCGCTATCCTTCGGCCAATACATGCGCAGGGTTACATTAAAGTCGCCGGAGGCGCAGGGCAGCCAATTTGATTCTTTGTCGCTTCCCGGCGAGTCGTGCTGAATGTAGATGTCGAGCGAACCGTCGGCATTGCGCCGCAGCGGCATCCAACTGCTGACGGCATAGCGGTCGATCGGATTGTCGACGAAGAACGACTGCGAATCGTACATCGTCACCGACCAAAATGCGTTTACCGGCGGCGTTCGCCCGGCGTCGAAGTGGAGCACGTACCTGTTTGCACCACTCAATGCGTCTGTGTTGCCGTCAACGAAGGCCGTTGGATAGATCGCATCTGCCGGGAGATTGGCACCGAACGCAATCAACGCGATGATCGCTCGATCGGCATAGTCTGAACCGTAGTTGCCGAGGATCGCAGGCGGGATGTGCCAGCCGTTTACCGATGTACCGAAGTGCTGGGAAGCCGTCTTCAGCTTCGCAAGTGCGACCGTTACCGAAGGTTCGAGTGCACTTGCAACATCAGGGCCTAGCTTAGAGGCATCAAAGTCGCTGCCCGGGACGATTCCAATCTTCGCGAAGTCGGCGAGGACGCCGGCATCGGATGGAGGCGGCGGGTTCGATTTGAGTAATCGCGCGAGCGCGCTGAAGAAATCCGTGCCGTGCAGCGCTGCGAGTTGCACGATGGGCGGCGTATGCATATCGATCCCGGGGTCGACGGCGCCCGCCGGCGGCACATACGACGTACCAAACGCCGGCAAGGGGACGACTTTGTAGCCGGCTTGGATGGCGCGCACGGCAGAATAGTCGCCGGGCCCGTTGGTCTGCGTGCGACCGAGGATCCACACGAGGTTCGTGGGCGACTTCACTTGCGACATACCCGGCGGCAGCGATCCGTTCCAGCCGGGGCCGGTAATTGCGTACGTTTGCGCGGCCGTGCCGGTCGTTCGTTTTCCCGGCGTCGCGATGACCTCTGTCCACGCGTCGAGGATCGGCAGCAAGTAATAGCGGCCGCCGGTATCCGGTACGGACAGAACGATCGGTTCCTTCGACAGATCGAGAAATGCCGAAGAATAGAGCGTGTCGACGTTGGCGCGGACGACGCTCTTGAACGCCGCCGATGGGAAGATCCTTGCGTTGGCAAATAGGTTTACGAGCGCAGCGAATCCACTCGTCGGCCCGGGCACGTTCGTAGCCTGTCTCATCGTCAAGTCCATGAGCACGAGCGGGAGACCGTAGATGACGGCTCGGACTCCCAAATCAAGCGCCATGGTTTGTTTACTCACCGCAGGAGTCGGAGCAGCTGATGCAATTTCCGTTTGCCCCGGCGACGGCAGCATGGCGGCAGCGGCGAAGAGAAGTGTTACCACCGTATTTACTCCAGATCGTGGCGCGCAACTGTAGCAAACGGCAATTCATAGCCGCTCCGTCCGGCGCCTGGCAAGGTACGCACCGGCGCCTCATCCAAGACCCTCCGTCCGACCGGATGCGAAATTGAGAGGGGAAACAATGAAAGCGATTGTTCCGATCTTCGCTCTAAGCCTCGTGCTCGCGGCCCCGGCGATGGCCGCCGATCCGTGCAAGCAGATCGTTCAGCAGTGCCAAAGTTCGGGCTTCGTCGCCGGACAATGGAAAAAGGGCTACGGCCTATGGAAAGATTGCGTTCGCCCGATTCTCGGCGACTCGCGACCCTCGGGTATCACGAAGCAGATTCCGTCGGTCAGCCCCGCCATCGTGGCCGCCTGTAAGGCAAAGAATCCGAAGTTCGGCGAGGGCAAGGAAAAATAGCGGACCGCCCACTACCGGGCGCACGATCCGGGAAGGGGACGATCGTCATGACGATGCGCATGACCGCGTGCCTCGCGTCATTGCTCGCACTTGTTGTCTGCGCGCAGCACCATGACGCCGGAGCTGCCGCGACGCTGAGCCCTTCGCCGGTTCCGGCGCCCGAGACCGCCTGGTGGTGTTCGGTCAACAGAGACATCCCGTGCGGGGCCAGCTATGCGGAGGCGCGCACCGCCTTCGCCGCGACCGTCCCGAAACTCGACATGGACGCCGGGGACGCATATCTCAACCGGATCGATCACGGCGCGATCCAACGCGGCAATCTCTCGGCGACGGAAATGATCTACTATTATCGCGCGCATATCCCGGAAAGCGTGCCTCGCTGACGGCGGACGTGCACGGTAGCGCCTACCTGGGCGCCACGCCCCATTCGTATAGGAAATCGAACCCGTCGGCATGCTGCTGACCGGGAAGCAGCGTAACGTCGTACCCAGTGGAAACGCCCGGCGAGCCCTCAAATATTGTCTTGATCTGACAAGTCGCATCGAACCCGATAATCGCTTTTGGGCCCGGATCGCTCGCGTTGACGTTTAGCGGAACGTTCAACGGTAAGTTATAGATCGTGTACAAGCCCGCCGCTGCATCCTCGAAATGGAGCGAACCAACCGAAGCTCCCTGCGCCGTTCGAGCAACGATGCTGGTTTTAAGCAGCCGCGATTTGCAACCCTGATCGCCGACGATCACCCCGGAAATGCTGCCGGTGGCCGCGTGAGAAGTGTTTCCGGTACACGCGGCCGTGCCGACCAGAGCCGCTGCCAAAGCGCACCCAACGACACATCGCATAGCCCAGGACTTGGCCGTCGAGTGAGTGAGTCATGCTCTTTGAACGGCTATGCGGCGAGTCCGCGCCGTTCGAGCGATCGGTAACCGATCGCCTCGGCGACGTGCGGCGCGGCGACGTCCGCCACGCCCGCAAGATCGGCAATGGTTCGCGCGACCCGGGCGATTCGATCGAGCCCGCGCGCGGACAAGTAGCCCTTTGCCGAAGCCGTGCGCAGCAGCTCCGTCGCGCCGGAGTCGAGCGTGCAGAAACGCCTCACGGCGCTGCCCGTGACGCCGGCGTTCGTGTGGAACGCCGTCCCGGCGTAGCGCTCGCGCTGAACGGCACGCGCCGCCTCAACGCGCGCGCGGATCGCGGCCGACGATTCGCCGGCACCGCGCGCGACGATATCGTCGAAGGGGACACGCGCGACGTCGATGTGAAGGTCGATACGATCGAGCAACGGGCCCGACAGCTTCGCGGCGTAGCGCGCAACGGTCGCGTCGTCACAGCGACAATCGCTCGTTCGCGTTCCACGAAATCCGCACGGACACGGGTTCATCGATGCGACGAGCGCGAAGCGAGCCGGGTACGTGAAGCTTCCGGCGGCGCGTGAGATCGTGACGCTTCCCTCCTCGAGGGGTTGACGCATCACTTCGAGCGCTGCCCGCGAATATTCAGGCAACTCATCGAGAAACAGCACGCCATTTTGCGCGAGCGAGATTTCACCCGGACGAGGGATACTACCGCCGCCGCAGAGCGCGACTTGGGAAATCGTGTGGTGCGGCGCGCGGAACGGCCGGCTTGCGATGATGCCCGCGTTGCCCTCGAGTAGGCCCGCGACGCTGTAGATCTTCGTGACTTCGAGCGCCTCGTGCGCGGTCATGGTCGGAAGAATCGACGGCAGGCGCCTTGCAAGCATCGTCTTGCCGCATCCCGGCGGCCCAACGAGCATTGCGTTGTGGCCCCCGGCAGCGGCGATCTCGAGCGCGCGCTTCGCCGCGCTCTGCCCGCGAACGTCACTGAAATCCGCAAGTTGTTTCTGCTCGCCGGATCCCTCCGGCGTACGGTTCGCGTAACGAAACTTCTCGCCGTTCCCGAGCGCCGTCGAGACCGCATCGTGCAGCGTCTCGATCGCGTAGATGCGCAGACCCTCGACGAGTGACGCTTCCGCGGCATTTTCGCGCGGGACTAACAGTGCGTCGAATCCGGCGTTGCGGGCGCCGATCGCCATCGGCAAGATGCCGCGTACGGCGCGCGCGTCGCCGTCGAGCGCGAGTTCGCCAAGCGCAACGAAGCGTTGAAGCGACAGCGTATCGAGCTGTTCGTCGATTGCGAGCAACGCGAGCGCGATCGCCAGATCGAACCCCGGCCCCACTTTGCGTACGTCGGCCGGCGCTAGATTGACGAGGACCCGGCCGGCCGGAAACTGGTAGCCGCAATTGACGAGCGCCGCACGCACGCGATGGCACGCCTCGCTGAGCGCGCGATCGGGGAGGCCGATGATCGTAAACCCCGGAGTTCCCGGCGCGCTGTCTGCCTCGACGCGAACGACGTAGCCGTCGATGCCGAGCATCGCGGCCGAATGGGCGAGAGCGAGCACGCAAATCCTCCGAACTCCTCATCGCGACCGAGGGTCCGAGCGGCTAGTGCCGGGGCTGATACGAACCGCCTGCCCTCGTCGTAACGAAGGTCAGTCCGTATCGTCAATGAGGAACATCCATGCGTTCGCGACGCCTCCAATGAGCGCGAGAACGACCGCCGGCACGAGCGCGTAGACGCCGGCGACACGGCCAGATATCAAGATCGCGCCTGCGGCAAGAACGAACACGGTGGTGACGGTATTCGGACTGGTGTACTCGAGCAATCGAGCGATTCGCGAGTGCTCCTCAGTGCCTGCTTTGTGTTTCGGTCGCGCGGCAAGCACGAGGGCAAGCCCATGCGCGCTTCCCAGAGCAATAATCTCGATCCCAAGAAACAACGAAGGCTGCCGCGGAGTCACAAGTAAGATAGAGATGAGCAATGGAAGCATAAACATGATCAGCGTCTGAAGCGCACCGGCATGCAGCGCTGGACGTTGTGCGATGCGGTCTCGATTTAGTGACACTGCAACAAATAGAAGACCGATCAATGCGCCGCTCGCACCACCGGCAACCTGTCCGAAGGCATCCCAGTCCGCAATGGTCACGATTTGCGCTCGGCGTGGTCCCGATGCGTCTGCATCTGGCGAAGAATTTGCGGCAGAGCGTTCTCCAAAAGATGCGCTTTGAAGAGCGCTCCGTCATCGGCGCGCCACGGAATGAGGTAGTCCGGAATGACACCGTTGACTTCGTTCGACCCATCCCGGCGGAACCGGGCACAGTCGGGAACCTCAAACGTCGCTCCTGAGTGGGTGAGAACGGTGGGCGATCCGCCATCGGTATGACCGCATCCGGCCCCGCCGGTTCGGGCACCGGCGATGAAAGCTACGCGATTGTCTTGTAGTACCGATGCAAACTCTTCGGCGGCAGAAAACGTCCCTTGATCGACTAAGATCAATAAGGGACCGCTCCACACGCCGTCATGATATAAGAATTCCGCCGGCGTGAAAACCGCCGGTCCCCATGGCTTACCTGAGAAAGCCGACGCGCCGGCGCTCCCTACGAGCCCCGTTGCGTAGCCCGCCCGCCCTAACCACTCGCAGTTGCCAGACGCGGGGCACTGCTGTTCTGCCTGACGTTGCGCCCGATCGGCCTGCGCGGACCAGGCCATGAGCGTTCGCCGGTCTTGAGGTTTAGCGCGGGGCGCAAACGCTCGCAGCTGTTTGGAAACATCCGCCCAATGGTTTGCCCACAGCGGTCCGCGGACGAAGCCCTGGTGCTCGGAAACAAGTTCCCTGCTGCTCAGCATACGCGCAACAGCTTCAGCCCACTCTGAGCCGCCGCCGTTATTCGTGATGTCTACGATGAGAACGGAAGCGCCGGCAGCCTTGAGAGCGCCGATGCGATCCTCAAGGAGTGTAGTCATTGCTGCGTAGGCAAGATTCCCAATCCCGTCCTGGCACCGGGCGGAACAAGGAGCTGCAAGAGAGGGCTTGTGATGCTG
>Ga0302325_10034232_pt1 | contig 10391 bp, 5 predicted proteins | sample Palsa_T0_2_FD_201948 | JGI IMG/M metagenome (GOLD analysis project Ga0302325, IMG submission 201948) | Peat permafrost microbial communities from Stordalen Mire near Abisko, Sweden - Palsa_T0_2 | ecosystem: Environmental > Terrestrial > Soil > Palsa > Peat permafrost | place: Sweden: Abisko...
AAGCGTCGAAGTGGCGAATGTTGGAACAGGCGTGACCCAGTTCACAATCACCAACGATTCCGGCGAATACAGCGTTCCGTCCTTACATCCAGACCAGTATCGCGTTACCGTCAAGGTGAGTGGTTTTGAGGCATCCGTGGCCACGATCACTCTCCTCGTCGGCCAGCACGCGCGGGTGGACGTGACGCTGCAACCCGGCAAGGTAAGCGATGTGGTCAATGTATCGACCTCTAACACGTCGCTCGATACCGATACTGCCGAAATTTCTCAGACGATCAGCTCTCAACAGGTGGTCAATCTTCCGTTGAACAGCCGGAATTTCGTCAGCCTGCTGTTTCTCAATTCGAATACCGTAATGACGGGCGGCGAATCCGGGGGAAACACCATTACCTCGGCGAAGGGCAGCGGCGCGATCAGCATCGGCGGCGGGCGCTCTTCGTCGAATCAATATCTGATCGACGGAATGTATAACAACGACTCCGTTTACCAGACGCCCGCAATCAGCCCGTCGATTGACGCGATCCAGGAGTTCAGGACTCAGAGCGGCGTCTATTCGGCGGCATACGGCGCCAGCGCCAACCAGGTCAATATCAGCTTCCGATCGGGCACAAACCAGTTCCACGGAACGGTTTTTGAGTTTCTTCGCAACAACGATCTCGACGCCCGGACCTTCAATGCTGTGAATCCCTCGTTAATACAGAACCAATTCGGGTACACTCTGGGCGGACCGATCTGGATCCCCAAGTTGTACAACGGCCGGAACAAGTCTTTCTTTTTCGCGAACTACGAGGGCCTTCGCATCAGCCAGCATGCCACGGTCCAGCAGAATGTGCCGACCCAAGCCGAACTGGGCATCGGCACCCCCAATGGGGAAGCGCTCATCCCGGCCACCGGCGCTTTCGCATTTGGAGGCGTGGGCTGTACGACCGCCAGCGATTGCACTCTCTCGAACCCTAACAACGGCTATGCCCCCTTTGCCCAAGACGGAAACGGGAACTTCATAATTCCCTCGGCGAATTTCTCCAATTTCGCAGTCCAAGTCAGGACGCATGTGCCCGTGCCCAATGCGACCCCAACCGCCACGCAGCCCTACAACTATCTCAGCTCTCTACCGGTTCCGACCATTGCCAACCAGCAAAATTACCGTTTCGACCAAAACATTGGGACCAGGAATGCTTTATTTTTTCGCTACAGCATAGCGAGCTTCACCATCGCTTCCAATCCCGCTTCCCTCCCCTTTCCCGAAGGGTTAGACAATACGCTCTCCAAACAGACCAGCTACGTTGGCGGCTATACGCTGACTTTCAACCCCAACTTGGTCAACCAGTTTCGTTTCGGCTACCTGAACTCGATCAATAACCTAAATGGCGTTCCAGCATCGCCCGCGGAACTGGCGGCGCTGGGCATCAAGGGTCTTTATAACCTAACGTCAACACCCTACCCCCAAATCCAATTTTCCTCCGGCCTGGGTAATTTTGGCGGCGCGGCGAACAACGATCCGCAGATTAGCGGTCAACGGACTTACGATCTCGCGGATACCGTCATCATCTCTCGCGGCAGGCATACCATATCTACCGGCTTCGACTACCGAAATGAATTGCTGAGCGGTGGCGGCGCCGCCAACGAAGGCACCTTCACCTTCAACGGCACGTTCTCCGGGAGCCAGGTCGCCGACCTGATGCTGGGCGACCTTTATACCGCTCAAGGCGACATTCCCACCCCCTACAGCAGTCAGAATCCGCCGGGATCCTATTCCAATATCCCCCACTGGTTCCTCGCTTTCTACGTCCAGGACGATTGGAAGGTGAACAGCCGTCTGACCATCAATGCCGGCCTCCGCTACGACTTCAATTCCATACCCTACAACCAGAATCTGCAATACGGCTGGTTCCAGCAGCAGGGACCGGGATATCTGGTCATAGCTCAACAATCGGTTGCCGACCAGCTAGGCGCCGGCATCTACAAATATGCCGGAGGCAGAACGCCCTTCGGCGCACCGAAGCTGGTTTTCGCCCCGCGCTTCGGCTTAGCCTTTCGTCCGACCAACAACTCCGTCATCCGCGGGGGGTATGGGGTCTTCTTCGATTCCTCGGAAGACTCGGAGACCCACCAATTCAATGGGTTTTATCCCTACTCCGTTAGACAGAATTTGACGGCCGCGATAGGGACCGCGACTCCCTTGCTTCAGGCGGACCAGATGTTTCCAGCCATCACAACCATCGGCCCGGTTACCTCAAGCGATCTTGGGTTCCTGCTCACCAACTCGGACTACAAGAAAAATCCCTACTTCCAGGAGTGGGACCTCTCCATCGAGCGCCAGTTTGGATCAGCGACCCAAGCGCAGATCAGCTACGTCGGCAGCAAGGGCACTCACCTGCTAGGCAGGGAAAACGTCAATCAGCCCTTCGAGTACAATCCGGCCGCTCCTACTCCGGTGGCCTCCCGGGTGCCTTTTAGCAACTTCGGCCCGACCATCCTTGTAGATGGTTGGAATATTCCCTCCAACTACAACGCTCTCAATGTCGGGGTGCAAACCAACACGCACGGGTTGAACCTCATCGCCGGCTATACGTGGAGCAAGTCGATGGACGAGAAATCGGCCGCCGCCGCGGTGGACGGCGACGTCGCAGGCTGGGCCGGTTCGCAGAACCCACACGACCCAGCGTCCGACTACTCCCGGTCCGGTTATGATGTGGGCCAGAAATTTGTAGCCGGATTTATTTATAACTTGCCGATCGGCAAGGGGATGGCGGTCAATCTTCACGGTCCGGCAAACACTCTTCTGGGCGGCTGGCAGCTCAATGGGATCGTCACATTTCAGGGCGGCTTTCCTTTCTCGATATCCGCTACGGACAGCAGCGGCCTAAACGAGACTGTTTACGGGGAGCGGGCCAACATTATCGGGCCGATCCGCCCGGCCGGTTTCCAGAAGAATTCCGCGCACTGGTTTAACAGCGTGACCGGGACCACCAATGGAGGCAACACCAACTGTTTGGGCAACAATCTGACGGGCGTTTCCTTCTGCAACCCATCGGTGCCGAACCCGAACTATACACCCAACAATCCCGCAAACGGGCCCCAGTACTTCCAGGGAGGGGTGTACGGCGATACCGGACGGAACATCATACGTTCTCCCGGTATCGAAAATGTGGACGCATCGCTGTTCAAGAATTTCAATTTTACGGAAAGGGTCGATTTCCAGTTCCGCTTGGAAAGCTTCAACACGCTGAACCGAACTCAACTTGGCGCGCCGGATGCGGGGGTCAATGACGGCACCTTCGGTGTCATCAGCGGGGCCAGGATTCCCGGCCGTATCGTCCAGCTCGGCGGCAAGATTATTTTTTAGCGGCGAGTCCCGCCCTCCCAACCGGGTCCGCCGTGGCCTTCCAGGTCGATGGTGGATCCGGTCATTTTTCCAATATGCTGGCAGCCATGCGTTTGCTCACTTATATGGTCACTCTGTCCATCCTCGTTGCATCTGTCACCGCTCCTCTGCAAGCTCAGTCGAGTGGCGCCGCGCAATCCCGCGAAGAGCTGCTAGCCCAGCAAGGCAGGCAGGCCCTGGCCGATGGTCGCTATCCCGAAGCGGAAGCGACGTTTGTAGAACTGAGCAAGCTAGAGCCCAACGTAGCTGAGGTCCATGCAAATCTTGGCGCTATCTACTTCCAGGAAGCTAAGTTTGACCGGGCAGTTTTGGAACTACGCCAAGCTCTCAGTCTAAAGCCGGTCCTTGCGAGGGCAAGCACGTTGCTCGCATTGTCTCTATCGGAGTTGGGACAGTTTAGCGAAGCTTTGCCTGGCCTGGAGAAGGCGTTCCAGCAGGCGGACGACCCTGCGATCCGGCGCATGTCCGGTCTGCAACTAGAGAGGGCTTATACCGGTTTGGGGCGTGACCGTGAAGCAGTCGAAGTCGCGTTCAAGATGGACGAGTGGTACCCCAACGATCCCGAGGTGCTCTACCACGACGGAAAGGTCTTTGGTAATTTCGCGTACCTGACCATGCACAAACTGGACGTCGTTGCGCCGCAATCAGTCTGGAAACACCTGGCAGCGGCGGAGGCATACGAGAGTCAGGGAGCCACCGAGTTGGCGATGACCGAATACCGAACTGTGCTTGGCTTAAGTCCGGACCATCCAGGCATCCACTATCGCATGGGAAAAACGCTCTTGGCGGACTCTCACCAGAAGGGCAGTGCGGCCGAAACCGCTGAGGCGCAGAAGGAATTTGAGCTGGAGTTGCAGAGCGACCCCACCAACGGGAATGCAGCCTACGAGCTAGGAGAGATATATCGGGGACAAAGTGAGTTTGAAGAAGCTGGCAAGTATTTCGAGATGGCTTTGGTCCACTACCCCGACTTTGTCGAAGCCCATGAAGGTCTGGCCGCAGTTTTTATTGCGCAGCAGAAGCCCGCTTTGGCACTGCCTGAATTGCAACGAGCCATCGCGCTGGATCCTTCGAGCGAAGTCTCGTGGTATCGCCTTTACCAGGTTGAGAGGTCACTAGGAAAAAGCATTGAGCAGAAGAAGGCCTTGGGAGAGTTCCAGAGACTTCGTCAAGCGCAGGCGAACCAAACCGCCACTCACCGGATGGCGCCACAAACGGAAGTGACCCAGCAGACAATCGATACGAACGGTGTGCCCGAAAACTGATACATCGCAAAGAAACAGCTTCGGGGGCCTACGGCAATCCGAGTGATTCAGGCACCGGATAGGATGGAGTGCCCGGCTCAATTTGGCAACAGAAGGTAAGCGTAGAGGCTAAGGAGCGGCGGGAGCGGAATGGGTCTGAACAACTTCTCAAGACGAAGCCTTTTGGCTGGATTGGCGGCCTCGGGAGCGCTGTCATTCTCGCCATCGAATGGCGTAGCGAGTGTTTCTCAAGACGATTCAGGCTCACCGATACTTTCGCAGGAAGCGCGGAGGCGATCCGTAGACGCATTGCTGCGCTATTTTGCGGAGTGCGCGCCGAAACTCCTTCGCGATCCGGCGGGCGTCTTGACGCATCCGAGCATTGCGCCCAGTCTGCCCGGCAAAGCCTATTCAACTTCCCTTTGGGATTGGGACACGCTTTGGACCAGCCAGGGACTCTTTCGGCTCGCTGCGCTGCAACACGATGAGCCGCTCAAGCAGAAGCTGTGCGAGCACGTCTCCGGAAGTCTCTTGAACTTTCTCGAGCACGCCTCACCGGAGGGGAAGATTCCAATCGTGATGACCGCGGAAGACCCGGACCCCTTCCGAATCTCGGGCAAGAACGCGAGGTCGAGAAACCAGGCCAAGCCGGTGTTCGGCCAGCTGGGGCTCCTGGCCAGCGATCAGCGCGGAGATGCGAATTGGCTGGCGCCGCATTTCGATTCGATTCTGCGTTTCTATGACTCCTGGATCGCGCACAACTCTTCCTCGATTGGCCTGCTGGTGTGGGGCGATGATGTCGCAATTGGTGATGACAATGACCCAACCACATTCGGCCGCCCTTTCTTTTCCTCGGCCAACCTTCTTCTCAATTGCCTGTTCTATCAGGATCTTTTAGCGTCGGCAGAACTCGCACGACGGCTCGGACGCTCGGCGGACCATGATCGGCTTTCAAGCCAAGCGGGAGAGTTGGCACAACGGATCCAGATGGTCTGCTGGGATCCCAGAGATAGTTACTACTACACCGTCGATGTTCAATGTGTCGATCGGCGCGCTGAGCTTATCCCAACTGTGACCGAAGGAATGGACATGTCGTGGAGATGCCTCACGATGAGGATCCAGATGTTTACCGGCTTCCTGCCGCTCTGGTGCGGCATCGCGCCTCAACAGAACGCACAGAAACTGGTCAGCACAAACTATCTCGCTGACGACCGCCTCTGCGCGCAATGGGGCGTCAGGTCGCTGTCGTCTCGCGAGACCATGTATTCTCTGGAGTTTAGTTCCAACCCGAGCAACTGGCTTGGGCCGGTCTGGATCATCGTGAACTACTTCGTTTGGAAAGCTTTGCAGCGATATGGATACAAGAAGGAAGCAGAGGCCCTGGCCGACAAGACCCTCCTTGTCCTGTCGAGGGACCTTGAAGCAAACGGATCACTAAATGAGTACTACCATCCGGATACCGGAGCAGCCCTGAGTCACAAGGGATTCATAGACTGGAATCTTCTCGTCCTGGAAATGATCTAGAAGGGAAAGTTCGGTACTTGAAAGCTCTGTCGAATCGCCGCTGACAATGACGGCGCCACTTCTCACGAAAGCAGGCGCAGTAGGACCGGAAGTTTGAGCGTGGATCACCGCGGTAAGAGACAACGCGACAGAACAAGTGAGTGAAAGGGTAATTCGACTGGAATGCATGGCGTCTTCCGCATCGATCAGGAAAACTCGCTACAGTCGCACCGGGCTTGAGTTGTATTGGGCACCGTTGTTGCGAACCCGGAAACGGCTTGGCGGGACATGGTACCCGCGTTCGACCGAGCGCTGCAATGCTCTCATTGAGCTTCGCTGATACTTACTTCTTCTTGACACAGCCAGCCACTTGGCCGTGTAACGGCTACTCGGAGAATGGCTTTTGGAGACGATGATCGGTGCGGCTTCTGCACCCGTACGCGTGGCCGACTTCTCGGCCATGTGAACGGATGGTCGCATTTGTTGACAAGTCGTTTTGCGCCGAAGGCCAAATCGAATTTTCCATAATCCCGGTTTCAACGAACTTCACCTTCCCGAATGGCTTACCAACCCACTTGCAAGTGATGCGTTGACACTTTCTGCCTGGGGACACGATGATGTCTGCCATGCGCCTTTCGGTTGTCGCTCTCCTTCTTGCGCTTTCTCCTACTTCTTTCCTTCGTGGGCAGCCGGCTGAAGTTCGTCAGCCGACGCTTGGGCATCGCAGCCTGCCACTCCTAACGGTTGACGGCCTTCAGTACAAGGACCTCAATCGTAACGGGAAGCTGGACAAATTCGAGGACTGGCGCCTCTCGCCTGAGGAGCGCGCGGACGATCTGCTCCTCCAGTTGTCGATAGCGGATATGGCGGGACTCATGGTTCATGGAACCCTGCCCGCGGTTGGCGGCGCCGAGGCCAGCATCGGCCGCGGCAGCGGTTATAACGCAGAGAAATCGAGAGAGTTCATCGCGGAAAGGCGAATCAATACTTTCATCACTCGCCTCGGGGGCGATCCAACAAAGATCGCGGAGGCAAATAACCAGATGCAGGAGATTGCGGAGAGCACACCGTTCGCAATCCCTTTAACGATTAGTACCGACCCCCGAAACAGCTTTCTCTATGTTCCGGGGGCAAGCGTCGAGGCTGGGTCATTCTCCAAGTGGCCAGAGCCGACTGGCTTTGCCGCCATCAACGATCCGGCGCTGACCCGCCGTTACGCAGACACCGTGCGCCGTGAGTATATGGCTGTCGGCATTCGGGAGGCCCTATCGCCCCAGGCCGATTTGGCTACCGAGCCACGATGGGCGCGTCTCAACGGCACCTTCGGAGAAGATGCTGATGTGGCGCGAACTCAGGTCGAAGCCTATGTCGAGGGCATGCAGAACGGCAGAACCGGCCTGACCCCGGAGTCGGTCGTCACAGTGGTTAAGCACTGGGTGGGTTACGGCGCGCAGAAAGACGGTTGGGACAGTCACAATTATTACGGCAGGTTCTCCGCGGTCACCAACGCGGAGCTGGCGTATCACATCAAGCCTTTCCTCGGCGCTTTTGACGCTCATGTCGCGGCCGTGATGCCGACCTATTCCATTTTGGAAAACGTCTCGGTCAACGGCCAGCCCCTGGAGAAAGTGGGCTCGGGTTTCAGCAAGCCGTTGCTCACAGATCTCTTGCGCGACACCTACGGCTTTAAAGGCGTTGTAGTGAGCGACTGGGGTATAACGAACGACTGCAGCGAGTCTTGCCGCGATGGAGCGCCCTCCGGACAGAAGCCTGGAACGGAGCAGATCGCAATGTCCTGGGGCGTTATGGAGATGACCCGATCGGATCGCTTTGCAAAAGCAATTAACGCAGGCGTGGACCAGGTGGGCGGCACCGAGGATGTCTCCGCGCTGCTGGAAGCGGAGAAAAACGGCAAGCTTTCGGACGCTCGCATGAGGGAGGCGGCCAAGCGCATCCTTGTGCAGAAGTTTGCGATCGGCTTGTTCGAAAATCCCTACGTCGATGCCCCAGCAGCGAAAGAGACGGTTGGCAATCCAGCATCGCTTAAGGCGGGCCAAGAGGCCCAGAAACGCGCGATGGTGCTGCTCGAGAACAAGCACGACACCCTCCCGATTCGATCGGGAATGAAGGTCTGGCTTTTCCATATAGCGGCAGATGAAGCAAAGGCACACGGCCTGGTCGTCGTCGATACGCCGGCGCAGGCGGATATCGCGATCATTCGTGCGGAGACACCTGCGGAGAAGCTGCATCCCGGTTACTTCTTTGGCAGCCGTCAACACGAAGGCCGCCTGAACCTTCAACCAGGCGACCCCGCATATGACGCGCTTATGCCGTGCGACAAGACACCTGTGGTGATGACGGTCTACATGGATCGGCCCGCAATATTGACGGACGTGAAGGACAAAGTCGCGGCGCTCTACGCGGACTTTGGCGTAAGCGACGGCTCGCTGCTCGATGTCCTCATGGGTAACGGAAAGGCCCAAGGTCACTTGCCCTTTGAACTACCTTCCTCCATGGAAGCAGTCACAGCCCAAAGGAGCGATGTGCCACACGACTCAGTCAAACCTTTGTATCCCTACGGATACGCATGGAAACCCTAGCTAAGCTGATTCTTGACGCGCAATCCCATCAAAATCAGTATGTGAGACAGATTTTGCCGAAATGATTTCCGCTCTGCTGAAGCCGAAACGCATCCCGGATTTCGGTCAAAGGAAAACAGGAATCCGTCACTGGGCGTAAATCCATTATGTCCAAGGCGTCGATCATCTCTCTTTGGTGATCTGCGTTGCCCACCGTTATCCCATGCAGCGTTTGTTGCCTCCCCATGAGGTCGGGATCTGACCTTGGATTCCGGTTAGCACCCCAACCAGCACAATATCGCCTCCGATGCGCGTTGCCTTCATCGATTCTGGCAATGTACCCGGCCCCCCAGTTTCGACGACGAGGTCGACGCCGCGCCCCCCTGTCCATTCCATGACCTTGGAAGACCAGTCCTGGTGCAGGCGATAATTCACGCCGAAATCAGCGCCGATTGCCCGTGCACGTTCCAACTTTTCATCTGATGAAGACGTCACGATGACTCTCGCGCCTCGGCTCTTTGCAAACTGGAGTGCGAAGATGGATACACCGCCGGTGCCAAGTACCAATACATCACTGCCTGGCTGGAGTTTGCCCACGATCGAGATTCTCGCCATGCAGTCAAACCGGCAGTTGGGAGAGTCGCAGCATCAGTGAAATTCCAATTGTGGGGCATGCGGGTAAAGAAGTTGGCCGGTTGGACGACGGCTTCAGCTGCATATCCATCGATACCATCGCCGGGAGTGCGAGCGAAGGTTGCACGCGGCGCATCGCCACTCTGCCAATCGGGAAAGAAGGTAGAGACGACGTGGTCTCCGACGGCAACTTCTTTCACATCGGAGCCGACAGCCTCTACCTCGCCAGCCCCATCCGACATAAGCACCCGGCCTTCATCTACCGGCAAGATACCCAGCGCAACGTTGTAATCGTGGCCATTCAGGGAACTCCCATGAATCCGCACGCGGATCTCGCTCGATCCTGGGGCCCCCGGGTCGTCGGTTCCAATGACGCCTAGGCTTTCGATCCCTCCGGGCGCTTTGTATCTGACAACGTTCACTTCGTTATCCTCCGTGATCCAACATCGACAACTGTGCGCGACCAGAATCAATCTGACGTAAGAACCCAGTGTATCTATGACGTGTCCGTAAAACGGTAGGACCCTATCGGAGCTGCCGCGAGGCGAAACTACGCCCTCCTCGACTATCGCTTTAGCTTCGCCCGCAGGCCGCAATCACTTCCAATGAACCGAATTGAAGGAAGCAACGTAGTTGGGCGAACGCGTTCCCCGTGCATGGAAGAGACTACACAAGCTACGGTATGAAGAATAAGGGACAAGCAGGGAAGGCAGTTAGTGGGTTTGGAACCAGCTACCTAAAGCTAAATAACTGATAATAAATGAGATATAGGATGGGCGGCTAGTGGGGGTCGAACCCACGACATCCGGATCCACAGACCGGCGTTCTGCCACTGAACTATAGCCGCCATGTGACTCATGATTGTACCATTCCAGAGTCCAACTCAGCAGGGCCCTCTTCCACGTCCGAGCAACGTTATCCGGCTATCCAATTCCCCCCTCAAGTATTCTAACCAATAGATGCAGCGACCCGGCCAGCCCGAAGTCCTTCCCCCAATCGGAACGGGGGTCGCGACTCCAACAGCGCCGCGATCGCGCATCGGTGCCG
>Ga0302325_10034233_pt1 | contig 10391 bp, 13 predicted proteins | sample Palsa_T0_2_FD_201948 | JGI IMG/M metagenome (GOLD analysis project Ga0302325, IMG submission 201948) | Peat permafrost microbial communities from Stordalen Mire near Abisko, Sweden - Palsa_T0_2 | ecosystem: Environmental > Terrestrial > Soil > Palsa > Peat permafrost | place: Sweden: Abisko...
GTCGTTCAGTAGATGTAGAGCAGACTTGATCAAGACATGAGCAAGAGCTTGAAACCGAGTTGTCGTTGTTGATTGAAGGTCGCGGCGCGAGCTGTGCAGTCCCTGGCCTCCCGCTGACGTATCTGGTAACCTGGTCAAGTTTCTTTAGGGGCGTGGAAGCTTGTGATTGAAAGTCGCGTAGGTGGGGCCTGCGAAGGGGCGGATTTCTCATTCAGGACGTCAATCTGAGTCAATCTGAACCTTAATGGATCCATGTGCGTATCCTAACATAATATCTACCAGGCTCGGAGATCAGAATCAGGTCAGAGCGAGAGCAAGGGAACCAAATAGAAGGAAGTATCCCGGAATTATTTTCGCCCGAGCTCCGAAGGCGGTGGCAGAACATGCGAGGCGTTCAACGCGTTGATCAGTGCCTCTGCTTGAAAACTGTGGAACCGCCTCCAACGAGGGCAACGAGGAGCACACGTCAATGCCTCAATGACGACTCTAAGGGATGGCGGACCACGACGATGGAGAGAGATGCTTTGACGACGACGATCTGGATGCTCTCCCCAACGACACCCTCCTAGAACTCGAGAACAATGCCATTCAGTTCACCCAGGCCCGGACGATTTACACTTCCCGAGCAAAGGCCACTCCCTCTTCGGACTACGGTGACGACTTTGACGATGAGGACTTGGATGATGCGGTGGTAATTGACGAGTCACGAAGTACGCCAGCCGTTCTTCCAGCTCTTCGTCGAAATGTTCCTGGTCCAGCAACACAGCAAGAACAATTTCGGCAGCAGCGATACGGAACGGCCATCAATTCCAATTTGGCAAATAGACAACGATACAATCCCCCTCCTAAATTCAACGAGACAAACCGTTTGCCCCCTCCGGCTCCAAATGCTCAGCATGCACCAAAAGTAGAGCAGGAGGACGCCGAGCAAGCTCCTGTGACCCATGTCTCGAGCTTGCAGAGACAAATTGACGAAGTAAAGGTTTCGGTCCTCAAATATTATTTGCTCTAACGTTTCCTAGCTGCTGAAAGAGCGAAATGCCCTCAAAGAAGACCTCAATGCCAAAGCTGGCGAGATTGCGATTGTTCGGAGTAAGCAGGAGAAGACGGTCAAAGATTACGAGAGGGAAATGAATGCTCTTCGAAAGCTCACCGAGGACAAATTAGCGAAGCAGCAAAAGATACTTGAAGCGGCACGAATTGCAGAGAAGAACGCTGCAACTGAGCGTGATTTCATAAAACAGGACTTGGCAGAAGAGTCGGAGCGGGTCCGTAGGCTGAACAGACAAAAGGTCGTGGAAAAGAAGGATGATGGAGGCCTTGTCACGACTCCCAAAAAGAAGAAGGCCTTTTCACATAGAGATGGATTTGACGACGACGAAATCGAGATTCTTTCACCGTCAAAGATCTCTCCATCGAAATTTCAAAAGCGAAATGCTGCCTCTCCTTCCAAACCAGGAAAGCGAAAACGGAAAGCTGCTGAGAGTCCCGCTGGTGCATTGGAGGTAATTCCCGTTGAAGAACTACCCGCTGTGGAGCCAGATCAGAAAGCGACTGTTCTAGACGAGGCCATTATCGCGAGTTTGCAGATTCAAGATGAGCGATTTGATGTGAGCCACCATTGGCCCTATGCTAAGGAAACAAAACAGCTGACAGTAATAGTTTATTGGGACCATGTTAGATCATAGAGTTGATGCCAATCATCTTCGAACTTTAGAAGAACTAGGAAAACATTCATTACCTTCGTCGCCAAAAGAGTCCTTCCAGTCAATAATACTGGGGCGGATACCAGAGCTAGGAGTTAAAAAATCTCCGAAGGATCTCCCCATCGACTTTTGCGAGCTGCTAGTCTCTATTTGGAAGAACTGTCTAGAAGAGAAATATGTATGTCTGCTGAACCCGTAACCGCCGCTCCTGCTGACGCTTGCTGCAGTATAAACCAATATACCTCTTCATGGATATGTTGTCCTTTGCTTTAGAGCTGAAGACGTCTTTAATAGCCCCCCATATCATTGACTCACTTGTACCGGTCACTCAGCTCACTGCTGACCTTGTGGCTATACCTCGTTTCAAGTCATGGTCAACAGGAGGGCTCGAGAAAGACATTGATGTAGGTGTTTGCATGTCTATACTGTACCTTGCCGCGCAGGGTTGTACATATAACCTAGAACACATTACTCGGTTCTGGAAGTTGATGCGGTATGATTTCACTCTCCTCATGCTCAGCACGAATCAACCCCAGGCACACTATGAGATCATGCTACATTTATTCTCAACCAGTGTGTTTCGAGATACCTTCGGGGCTATGCCTGTTGATATTACCCAAGACCATCAAATTGCCTATATCCTGGATCGTTTCTCGTACGTTCTTTATGAGGTACCGTTGAAGCCGATGAGCAATGACAAGTTTGACCTCGGTGTTCTGTCGAAATTACGTATTCAACTTCTACTGCTACTTACGAGCATGACTCGGTCTCCTTTTGCTAGTAAAGCGGTGGCAACACATCCATTACTTATTGGGCGACTTGTTAGCCTCATAAGTGACGAGCTAGACCTCTTATATGATTACCAGGCTCATCATGAGGAAAGGTATGTCTTTCCCCATCATCTCTCGATCCCATAACGCTAACCTGAACTCAGCGCAAGAATAATAAGTCTAGCAATACGGCTGTTATATCATCTTGTTATAAAATATGACAGCATCATCGATATGCAAAAGAAGGTTGCAGTTATCCCCGGCGGTTCTCAGAAATATCTCGTCTGTCTATCGAGACTGAACTTCTCCGATGACGACTTGGTCCTCGAATCAGGCATCGATCCAGATATTGCACGATGCGCAGTGCATATGTTAGAGTTTTTCGTTACGCCCGAAGAAGGTGAGGCAATCCAATCCGCATTCACGATTCCATGAATTATATGAAAAAGTGGTACATATGGTTCCCATGGACGGCGTTAGGCATCACATGTATGGCGTCGTGGCATTTTGAGCAACAGATTATTGAATGAGTATGTTGCATTTCTGTTGTACATAACATTATCCAGGCGTACAAATACAATCCATAGGTGTTGAAGGCGCTCCTCCGAGATTCCCACTTATGAACACGACTAGGACTGCTGCATACGCTGCTGTTGCACCAAAAATCTGATCCCGTCGAGCATTCGTCAGTAACCCTACGCAAGCTGCAAACAAGACTGTCCATCCACTCAGCATGCCCAGCAACGCATGCTTATTCTGCACAATATACAAGGAGATAATCGCTCCGAACAAAAGCACAGCCGCAAGGACGGTACTGAATATTGCAACGAAATGCGAGATGGACCGCTCGGAAGTATAAGTTGTACGACCATCAGGCGCACTGGTTTGAAAGAAGACGCCGAAATTGTTTTGGATGAATTCGGAAAGCCGGTCTTGGTCAGCTGGGACTCGGAGAGCCACTAGGTCGTGTGGGTCATCAAAGATGGTTTCGCTTGCCCCCCAGAGTTGGGGGAATCTATCTCCACCTGGCTTGCCGGTTTTGTTTTTGAAGAACCAGTTTCGCATTGCTTTGACCGTGCTGCTTGAGGGTGGCTGGTTGTTTAGGAGGAGTTGGTGGGCTGTTAGTGCTGCATCTGTGAACTTTAGTCAATGATCAAGACTTTTGTAAGGTTTGGTCGACCTTCCGGTATTTCTCTAACTTCCCTCTGATCTTCATAGCCAGCTCCATCTTCTCTTTCTCTCTCTTCTGTACCCTCCCAATCTCGACCTCACTTGCGTGGCATACAAACTTGTTCCAGTCCCTTTGAGACTCTGTCGCTGCCTGATCTTTTGCATTTCTATCTACCTCATCGTGCTCCCTCTGCAAATCTTCAAGTTCAGCCAGCTCCGCTTGATAAAATAACAGATTCCGTGCAGACAGCTCGTCAAAACGGCGGTAGATGGTGGTTGTTTTGTCAATGTCGCTAGCGATTTTGGATGCCACCAGGGCGAATCCTCGAGTCGGATTCAGATTTTGAGTAGCTAGCTCGATTTCAAGGTTCGGCATTACTGTTTAGTTGAGGAATTGGAGGTCGGAGAGAATTGAAGGTTGAGGTAGAGAAAGACGATTGGCACGCGATAAGAGTGAGGCTAAGAAAATCAGTCCCGCGATGTGCCTTGACAACAAACGGCGCCCGGCTCCGCACTGAATCTTGGATATTTCTCAAACTTCTCTGCACCAACATCACCTTTGGCTCCGGATACGGATTCACGACAAAAGGCTGACATTTCGGTCAGCATCCATCACTACGACTGTTGACTGGAGCGAATACACCAACGCTTAGCGACGTGAACTTGGGAGAGTGAGGACCGCGACCCCCAGGCTTGTCAGTCAAACTATCGCAATAGCCTTGTACGACACCTCAAAGCTCTGATGTATTGCGTTCTCCGTTCAGACATATACGTGGTTTAGTTCTATCCTTCCCTTGCTTCTCCTGGTGCCTACGGCCTAGCGAAAATGTATAGCTCCACAAGAGAGACAGGACCTCTTGCCTTAGATTGGTCTCCACAGCCCGTGGAGATTGACTTAAGCATTTTGAGGGCTTTACCAAGCCCATCAGCATCCGTATCAGCTTCCAATACCTAGGATCTGTCTTTGCTACAACCCCATGACTTTGGTGAATTATCTAATAGATCCAGACTTCAACAACTTCCGATAGCCTCATATGACTTAGGTCATGTGACCCCCTTTCGTGTATATAGCCCGGGCTTCCGCCCTCTCTTCCTTCCATATCTTTATTATATACAACACAACGGCATTTCATGCAACAAAGGCTGAAATTAGCCATAGATAACGGTACTTGTTACCTTCTTCGATTACTGTCATCCACGGCCAATTATCAGGCTTACGACCCAAGGGACAGAGTCATTGCTCTCTTAACACTTACCGCCAAAGAAGATAAAGAACGTATAATCCCAGACTATAGCAAAAGTACCGAAAAGTTCTACACTAAGGTCATGCAGCATTTGATAGAAAGGCACGGGCTTCTCCCCCTCTATCTATTACATAAAGGGGTCGATAAAGATGATTCAACAAGGTTGAGTCTGCTATCCTGGGTCCTTAACTGGTCTGCTCACCCGCCCTCCTATACTAGTCTGGCTTTCGGCGGTGTAAGATCACGGAATACTTAACCAGCTTGCGGCTCTGTAACCTCACCAGTTATACGATTTCAGGGGTATACTTTAACATTGACAGGCTATATAATTACGGAAATTAGGGCTTATGCCCCTACTCCGCTGCTTGATAATTCAGACTCTATAATGCTTTCCTATAAATGAACTCAAAAATACCTATTAAACACACGGCTGGACCTAAAATACGACATGTTACAAGATACCTTCTAGAGAACCCTTATTGTGGATCGAACGTTAGATTTTTCCCATGCTCTTCTAAATCTATATTGAGTACCTGGGAGTAGTGGTTGCAGCACCTAAGCGCTAATAAAGAACTCTCTAGAGACGGAGGGAAAAGTCTGCCTGTAATAGCATTTTGGGAACTTGTTAAGGATCGGATACGGTCTCGTACACTCGCAACGACGTTAGATGGTTATATAGCTCTTATACCTATGAAAGCCCCACCTGGAGATATTCTTGCATTATTTCGAGGAGGCGAAGTACCTTTCCTCCTTCGAAGAGCTGATCCAGATTTATCTTCTCATTAGTCTATTATTAGTGAAGTCTATATACACGGCGCTATAAATGGTGAACTAGTGGAGGACGCGATCTAGCAGGGTATTAGTATTAGGTAAACTAAGCACAGTCTTTGGGATAAGTAACTATTTATAAAGCTTACTTGAGTAATGTAAGTATTATAGATAGAGGAGATGTTTTCCTATTACTCTCTTAATTATAATTAACGTTTTTACACGAGATCTGATCTTGGAGGATCCGGACCACTTTTGGTGAGCAGCGCAAATGTATTGCCAGATTTGCTGCAGATGGGCGGCGCAGGCGTCTTTCAGCCGTATTTCTGGCCCCCGATGTAACCACCCCCACCCCACGACTTGAGGCAGCAAGACATAAAATAAAGACTGGAGAGATGCCTCCCAGCCTCTGTTTGCAAAGTCGTGTTCGACGCCTAGCTGTTATTGGATTTTCTGGCTTCAAAAGCGCGCCATCGCTATCCTCTCTATCCTCTCTATTTTATTCAGCCCCGTCTATGCTCAAGTCCCACCGTGCCACAACACGATGGCGAGGCTCCACTTGCTCCTCCCCAGCCTCATGTGCGGCGGGATGTTGCTGGGCGTGCTGGTGGCTGTCGCACACCACCTCTTCTACCACTCTCTGAACGGGAGGATAGTTCCTAGCGATAACCAGCAGCAATGGTTCTTCCGAATTGGGACAGGCCTTGCTTTCTTAACCAAAACACTTTTGACCGGTTCGGCCGCGTTGGCATACACTCAAATCCTATGGCAAACGTTAAGGTCGAGGCCGATTAGTCTCCATGGTGTGGATTCTCTATTTAGCGCCGTAACCAACGTCTGGAGTTTCACGGACGTGGACCTTTGGAGAAGCGGGCCGACACTTGCAATTGTTGCCTTGATCATTTGGTAAGAACTGGCTCTTCCCGCAACTCGTTTGTTCTACAGTAACTGCATCCATATTGGATATTAATTCTGACTGACTTCCTAGGACGCTTCCCCTCATTTCAGTTATCACACCAGCTACGCTCACTGTTCGTCCCGCAGTCCAACCCAACCAGACCATCTACAATGTGCCGATCCCCTCCATCGACTATGGTCGCATAGACGCCCAAAAGTTCGCCCTTTTGAATAGTGGTGGGCCTACTGGCTATATAGGGCCGGCTCAGCGCGTAGTGAGATTGCTGGCATCTATCACATCACAAGGCTCTATCCTTCAAATCGCAGCACCTTATCCCAACTGCACCTACTCTATTCCGTTCTACGGACCATCCCTATCGTGTGGCCCCACAACTACCGGGAATGCATCCTTCCAAGAGGATGTCTGGAAGCTGATTAATAACTACACCTGCCCCCAGGGTACATGTCATGGAATAGAACCTTTTTACATCGGATTCGTCCCCCAGTACTCGGGTACTACGCTGTCAGACGCTGTTCTGATTGGTCTGAACATGACTCTGAACTCCCCTAACAACATCCAAACTGGTAGTGAAATTGCTGGTTCTGGTGCTACCCTCGACCAAGTGAGCACCGACCATGCACGATTCTATGCCACCACCCTAAAGGCAGGGGCCCCTTCGAATGATGGTGTTAATGGGATCAGTTATTCCGCATCGGCGTACGAGACCATTGAGTGTGGTCTGTACAATACCTCTTATGTGGTAAACTTTACATTTAACAACGGGCTGCAAAATATTACCGTGACGAACATAACACAGCTCAATGGCGTTGATGGCAATCAATGGTTCCGCCAATGCGGTGTAGCTGAAGGAACTTGTAGTGGACCCGCGATGGCATATTACTCTATCATGGATGCTCTGGACAATCAAATGATTGGATTTTTGCAGACATTAGAGTATGGCCAACCGGAATCAATCAGGACGCAGATTACGAACACGGTTCTGATGGAAACTACGGAAATACAGGATAATATGGGGTTTGGTTACCGCCAGCCGCTGTCAATAGTGAACACGACCCTCGGTAAAGCGCTGGAGCAAAGTGTCTTGAACGCTACACTTAGTCTCTTTAGCGACTCCTATTTTCTGTGAGTGCCACTTCCTTTGCACTCCTCATACTCGATCTAACCTCCGGCCAGGCAAAACTCGACCGTCGCATCCATCCAACCAGTTCTAGTCTCCAGCCCACAGAACGCCTACCTGTACTCATCGCGGAACCTCTTGATTGCCTACGGAATCGGCATTTTCATCACCGGCATCATCGTCATGGTTGGGATTGTGTGCATCTGGGCATCTGGAAACTCCTTTGGCGCTTCGTTCTCCACGATTCTTCGAACGACGCGCAATATACAGCTCGATGCAGCTGTGCAGGCGAGAGAGACGGAGGGTGCCTTCCCTCTGTCGAAGCAGCTAGGCGAAACCAAGCTCATTCTTCGCCGGTATGAAGATACGCGGACGGCATTTGCGGTCACCGACACCGCTGGGGGCGGCGACGAGTTGACAGCATTGGGAGAGACGTGGGCGAAGAGGAGAGCATCGTTTGACTCGCAGCTGGAGACGACGCAATTCGATACAGTACATTAACCTGTCTCGTACGAGAAGAAAATCCTCGCCTTACAGAAACGAATAGAAGAACAGTGCTCGCGTGGCGAAATAATACCTGAGTTGGAATGCCAAACCATGAGACACAATACATATAGATTTTATGCTATGACGCTTCTCAAACTCCCCACCCTTACTCCCACTATTCCCTTACGCCGTCTCCTGCACATGCACATAAAATGGCGCTTGCAATACCGTACAACATGACGAGCATACACTAAATCCCCTGCTCTTAATCAACCCCTTGTTACTGGCCCCTCTGCATTATACCCGTCCAGATCCCTCTCCGGAGTCTGCTTCAGAACCTCAATGGTTTTTCGGCCTCTAATCCGATCTCAAAAGTTACACAGAAAGCTCCCAATACTTGTCCTCTTATTCTCTCCTTTGACTTGGATTGAAGATAAAAGAGAAGAAGAATGAGGGACGTGAAAGGAGCAATACGACAGGAGTTGGCATTCACCCCATAAATAGGGTTTAAGTTGTGATGCTCCTGAGGGTGAGATCCCCGCCTCAAAATCTCGATTGGTGAGACGTGGTAGCTTTCCCCCCTGGGTTTAGTTTTGAAGCCGGGGTACTAGTGAAATATTGCATTGTCTTGCAAGTAGATGTAGCATGCATCGGGTAGTGGTCATTAGAAAATTTATAGTGTCTGTTGTGCTGGCCTCCTCGGGGCCGATTCGATAATGGCGAACTGATTAATGTAGTGCAAAAATATTTGTATTGCCGCGTTTCTTCGTACAGGTCACATTAGCTACACTCACAAAGTACTCGCTGATGCGTAGCATCGAATAGTCTGCGACAGTAACAAGCGTGTAACTCTGAATGGCGTTGTCAGGCAAATGCACCTTCAATGGGCGCTTCCCAGATCTGATTTGATTGACGCTTGTTGCGCGGGAGTAAGCACAAGTGCGGATGGTCTGAGAATTGAATAGAAGGGCTGATCGCGTCTGGGTTTATGTCTTGCTGGAGGAAAATTTGATAGATCGATCACTGTATCTCTAGGTCGTGCTACTGTTGGAACGCAGACGACTGTGCCTCCATCGAGAACTGCCACATGGGTGGTTTTGTCGTAGCACTTAATCTTGATAAGTTTATTCAAGATTACTCTATACCAGAAGGCGAATGCGTTATGGTTTTTCCAGATTTTGGAAGAACTTACGCCCCGTTGAGCCTCTTTGGCAATAGCCAATCCACAGAACGCCGTTGGTTTCACGTTCTGAAGACGTGCGCTGTTCCTATAATCTTGGGACTTGATTTTATCACTAAGATCAAGCTCTTTACACAGAATAAGCATCTCTTAGAAGATTGTCTTTTCAGCTTTGGAGACATAGCAGCATTCAAATGGATTGGATCCCCACAACAGCGAACCAATTTTGTTGCGGATGGGAAATCCCTCACCGCAGGAGCCGACACAGGCTCCGATCTCGATTTCATGTCTTTGCAGTGTGCTAAGAGACAAGGATTTAAGATCAACACGAAGCAGAGTGCTCGCACTCGAGTGATGCTAGCCGACGAGTCCATAGCCGAAACTGTAGGACAAGTTCATGTCTCTTCCTTTCAGCTCTCTTAATTAGACAGCTTCGAGATGTCCTTCCACGTTTTGTCCGGCTTTCCTTGCAACGTCATCTTCGGCGAAGAATTCTTGGACCAGAGGGATGCTTTCAATACCTGCGACATTCTGCGTTTAGACGGATCCGACATTCATAGCTTGAATACCTTGATCAATCTTGGTCCTATTAAGCGTCTGTTCAAGCTTTCTGGTCTAGGAAGCTGAGAACGAAGCGACATGTTCCAGCTTTGCGGGAACACAATGATGCTGACGAAGCAGAAATCTACTATCGTAACAAGGCAAACCGATCCTTTGTTAAGGTTAGAGACGGGACTAGAGCAGCAGGTTCGAGGGAGACAGAAGAAGCAAAGAAGAAAAGATTGCTTGATTGTGAGCAGATGAAAAGTGTGCCTGGAGCCGCAAGCCCAAGGGAAGCCGGAGAGGTAAAGAAAAAAAGATCAGTTGGTTGTGAGCACATCAAACGTGTGCCTCGGGCAGCAAGCCCAAGTGAAACCGAAGAAGCAAAGGAGAAAAGATTGCCTGATTGTGAGCGGTGAAATGTGTGTAATGTTGGAGTCAAGGTAGGGAACAAACCTACAGGATGATGATTGCGAAGTTAGGTTTAGTCT
>Ga0302325_10034234_pt1 | contig 10391 bp, 16 predicted proteins | sample Palsa_T0_2_FD_201948 | JGI IMG/M metagenome (GOLD analysis project Ga0302325, IMG submission 201948) | Peat permafrost microbial communities from Stordalen Mire near Abisko, Sweden - Palsa_T0_2 | ecosystem: Environmental > Terrestrial > Soil > Palsa > Peat permafrost | place: Sweden: Abisko...
TCCTAAATACCTCGATGGAGGTATTTTCGCTACCTTTTGTTTTGTCCTATGCTTCTTGAAATACCCGTCACACCGCGCCTAAAGTGTTGCCGTTGCCCGCATTGTCGCATTGTCAATTTCATCACCTGCATTAGACCAGTTTTTGGCGACTTCCCCACCAAGGCTACAGGGCTATCTGGGGCCCGTCGATCAAAAGCTTCATTTATACATAAGCCGACCATCACTTCTTTGTAGCTCCACTATCTCCACAGTCATATTAGTCGGTCTCCACGACTGAAGTCCCTGATATCGTACGAGTGCTGTCTCTTGTCCAAGGTCGGGTCTCGAGTGGAACACTTCGACTACCCTCAGACATTGCGACTCTGGACGAACCACTTTGCCGGGTCTCTGGATCTTGGCTTTCTATGATGCTTGTTTCTGTGCAGACATATCCATCAATCACAATGTCGTTGGAATCCTCACCGCGGTCGTCTTCTCCTCCCAAACGGCCAAGGCTGTCTCTCCAAATTAAGACCCCAGCGACAGCTCAGACTCTCGGAAAGTCGACGACTGCGTTGAAAGGAGACATTGACCCTACATCTCCTACCGCTTTTAACACACTCTCAAATGCATACGCTGCTGCTATCGAGAACTCTTCACCTAGATCCTCAAAACCCAAGAAGTCAGAAACAAAATCGAAGCCTACCTCATTACGGCTTGAGACCACAAACTTCGGCGGCGATAAGGGATATGTTCACCCTTCCCAACGTACACAAACACCTGGTCCATTCTCAATCACATACCCCGATACTCCTAGGTCGGCGTTCCCAAGTCTAACACCCACCACATCTCTCCCCGAAGCCGACACCAAACCTGCAACCGCGTTCGTATTTACTCCACCACAATCCGCTGGCTCTGATCAACCAGGAGTATTTAAATTTGCAGCCAATATTCCCAATAAGTCATCTTCGAGTACACCTAGGACACCTCGACGGCGGATGACAATTGGCAACTCACTTCTGGCCGCACCGTATACACACCCGCGGAGTCTACACAGTATCCTCCGCAACTCTCCTCTTCCTCCACGCAGCTCCGTCACACCTGCCACTCCAAGCCGAGTCTCGATGCGAATAGCGAATCGGGCGAACAAAAAAGTGGGATATAACGATCCTCTGACTCAAACGATCACAACAAATAAATATGTCAAATCACATATCGATCTTCTTGCTGAAGAGTCGCCATATTCTGCCACAGAACCAGAAGCCGAGAAGATGCAGACTTTGGAATTGGCAATGACTTACACAGGTGACGAGACCCGAGATGGGGGTCAAACGCCAGGGCCTTTCGAAGAGATGAGGAGGAGAATGGCGGAGAGCGGTTTAGAAACCCCCGGAACTCGGAAACGGAAGAGGAGAGAAAAGAAGAGAAAATGGGAATGGACAATCACGAGTACAGAAACAGATGGGGAAGAGGAGGGCAGAACCCCAGTGACAGCTGTGAGGAGAACACCAATAACAGCAGTACGGAGAGGTGCATCTGTATCCGAGACCTCGGAGTCGGAGATGTCAGAGCCTGAAGCGCGATTTGTTCCCTCCGGATCTGAAGACCAGGAAATGTCTGAAGGAGATGATTGCTGTGATTCTGTTCAGTCAGAACCGTCGAGGCCTTCGACCACTCTGTCGGTTTAGTTTTGTGTCATGGGGCGGGAAACCTGCGGCACGAGTTATTGAGGTCAACCGTCAACTCAATAATAACTAAAAATGGAACCTGAAAAGTTTGCTCCAGTACAATGCTATCTTGAATGTGCTCTGCTTTGCTTTTTGAGTGATTGTACAGGCTGCAGCGCCAAGCCTTGGCATTCGTGACTCGTATTACCTGCCGATGCAGTGAACCAGCCCGCAGGTGACCTCCTGGACTGATAATTTGGGCGTAAAGGTTTCATATTCCTGTGCGCCTTGCTCGTTTTTTTTTACGAGGCGCGTCTTCCAGCCCCCAACGCGAAGGAGCAGCGACATCTCACAAAAGTCGTACAAGAATACCGTACAAAAGATCAGCCCTTCCCATCCTCCACTTTCTCCCTTCGATATGTGATTATAGAACGCGGCAGTCATCAAGATGCCACCAGATATCGAGAATCAGCTTGATGGAGAGGATTTAGGAGGTGTTGAAGTCAATGAACCTCTACTTCCAAAGACAGATCGCACATCGAATAGGACCCTGAAGCGGATGAGGCGATCACTTGAAGTTATCGAGCTCGACGACATCCCACCAATCATAAAATCGGCCAATGGAAATATCTTCTGTAAGTTATTTGCGTTTAATTTCACTACTTTATAGGAACTGAATAAGACCCGGGCTCTCGAAACATGTCCTAGGAGCTCAGCGGCTCTCAGGCTCACAAAATGTGCCTCAGAGCCCTATACTGATCTGCGGACAGGGGCCGACGAGCAATGTACTCGCCGAGTCGGACTCACATCTACCGAAGCACGCCTCTTCCTCAAATTGCTTCAGACTGATGAGCCTGAAACTTACATTTATCAGGAGTACAAAGAAATGTTTGATGGTTTTGGTCGCGAGCAGCAACGTTTGCAGGAATTAGTCAAGGCGTTGCCTTGGTATAAACTTGACACTTACAGGCAAAGGGGGATTTGGAGAGCGAGGATTGAGTGGTTGGAGAGGATGAAGGAACCAAGGCTCTGGTTGCTTTATTTGATGGCAAGGCGCAGGAGGATTCTGAAGAAGGCTTCGGTGAGAGTTCTGGCTGCCCTTCAAAGGAAGAGGAGGAGGAAGTTGGAGAACGGTGGAGTGCATGAGAGGGGGCGACCGCCTCCAACTCCCTCCAGAGATCACGAGGATCTCCCAGGATACATGGTCATGCTATCTGATGCAACGCAAACATCAACACCGCTGGAAGCTTCACCTTCTCCACCACCAACGGGACCGCTAAAGCAACCAGCAATGGTCAGCGATGCCGCACAAACATCAGAACACCGTCTAAGTCATCTGACATCCAGACTGAGAGATAGTCTCAGTGCCTCCCGTCCTCGCTCCTCTCAAGGCCACTGCCCTATCTTCCAAAAGCCTTTCGAAGCAACAAGAGAAGACATCAAACGGCAAGTGGAACACATCATGCCCAAATTTACGCCCTACATTGTGATCGGCTGGTTTCACCGCTCAGCTGGCGACCCCAAAGAACGTATCCTGCAATTTGACGATCCAGAGCATCTTTTTATTTCTCTGAGGAAGGGGGAAAGACAAGTGAGGGGATATAGGGAGTATTTGTCATTAAAGAGCTTGCGCGGGTTTGGTTTGTACAAGGCACGTCTCCCTTCAAAGCTTAGAACCCAAAGTTTAACATCTCACAGTGTGATATTTCTCGTGGAGCACATATCCCACTTGTTCTGAATAGCTCTCAGGAAGCGGTTCTCGCCCAACTATTTTTTGCGTACAGGGCGTCCTATAGACATGCAGATCCGGACGTATCTCGAGCTTGGCAGGGCTGGGTCCGCAAGAACCTCAACGATGGCAAGGACAACCCCTTGGAGGGCCGGTACTCGTTACAACTCCTTTATGATTGGTCTAGCTACCGGTTAAGTACCGTGGTTGCGATTCCAGTCATATTAAGCTTAGCGATTGGAACCTGTAAGTCTAACGAACCTCCGAAAATTCAAATGTTCCACCCCTTTTGGGACATTTTATCTCAATCCATTTACTCATAACACAGCCCAAGTGGGCTGATCTACTTTGTCCTCCCTCTTCTCATTTCTCTAGGGTATATGATGGGCCAAGGCGATGTTGTTACGGCTTGGACCCTAGCGCTCTACATAGTGACAACAGCGGCCGGTGAGTTTTCTGATTAAAAGATGCAATGCCTTTACCTGACGAGTTATAGCGCTTATTGCATTGATGGCGATTATTGGGAGTCTAAAGGACATTTAAGGAGGATTGAGGTGCATTTTTTCTAGTAGCGAGCTTTTTGCATCATTTTTGGAGGAATATTTGACAATAGAGCATTACTTTTGCTCTGTGGGAGCGAGGGTACGGAACTCCGAATAATATTTGCATTTTTGAAGCATCATTACTCTCCATACGTCAACACCAAGACTTCGTAATCAAACCACGGCGTTAAAGACTTACCACTCTACACTTTTTGCAACACCTAAATTGCCCATCCAGTACCTTTCTTCACTTGAAGAAAGATTGTGGTTCAATTGTAAGATTACATAAAAGCTAATTAGAGACGCAGTTGACATAGGCAAATACCAAGCGAGCTAGACTTTTTCAACTGGGCTTTCAAACGATTCAGGCGCTTGCCACAAGACAAGGCTTAGGCTCCAGACTTCCAAGAATAACGTCCTTCTGTGAGAGTTTCGGGCAGTCACTCTCTCTGCCCTTGGCCCCGTTCCGAAATTTGTTATCTTAGGAGACGAAACAGTAGAGTATAAATTGGCGCCAACTATATTTCATACATGCTCGAAATGGTGGTACGGAATACGATGACCGAGTGTTCACCGGAAAAGATTTGATTTGTATACACCTATTATTTCCCACTGAGCTTCACTACGCCAGCATCCTCATTCTCCTTCTTGCTCCTTTGACTCCACTCGGGTGCCTCATCGACTCCCTCGTCCTCCTCCCTATCTCCCTGCTCCTTAGTATTATGGACTGTCGTAGATTTGTGTTCCGCTGGTGAATAGATGGTGTACAGAATCTACCGTAAAACTGTCAGCCATGGCTCTATTCCACAAACCTGAGATTGCCCACCAAAGGCGTAGGTCCAGTGTTAACGAATTGGTGTTGGGTTCCCGCTGGTACAACCATCAAGTCCCCAGCCTCGACATCCTGATCTTTTCCATTGATTGTTGCTTTTCCCTTGCCGCTTGTAAATGTTAAAGCTTGATCCACAGTGTGTACCTCGTCTCCAATATCACCGCCAACCGGAATAGTCATAAGAACCTGGGAGAAGGTCGGTCAGCATATCCCTATTTCATTATATCATAAAAGCATTACAAATAAGGATATATAGGGGCTTGCCGACTTACTACTTGGGAATAGAGACCCGTGAATAAAACTTTGCGGAATTCGGAAGACATAGCTGGTAAAGATATTGTCATCTTTGGAAAATAGACCATCTCATGTTCTGGCGGACCAGAGTTCGGCTTGTAGTCTGCCATACTTCGAAACTGTATCTGATATCGTTGAAATATAGATGCTTTAGTCACTGCTCTGAAAGTGCTGCGTTGATAAAAAATGCGGGTAATTGTTCTAGTCAACATCTCTCAGCGTGGAGCTGGACCTTTTATAATCAACGAAAGGTAGGAAAGATAATAAGAACTAAGATTAACATTAGGAATGACAGGAGCCTAGAACACTTGGCCTATGATTCCTCTCGTTCGTGATGTCATGACACCACAAGCTGCCCTGAACGAGAGCAACCGAGGATAGTTCGTCATCAAGGTGCATGGAGACAATAGGAGAGAAGGCATTCGAGGCCAAAGTCGGTGCCTAAAATAAAGTTCATCCAAGATCTGATTTACCAAAGCTTGAATGTTTGATTCGTTGCAGCTTGGAAATTTTCAATGGCGTGTGATTGACAACGGATGAAACTCGGCTTGGTCGGAATTCCCCAGACCACTTACTTCGTAACCTACTGCAGCCGGATTAAAGTTTCGCCGGTCTAGCCCGATTCTGCTGTAGTAATCATTCGAGGTTCTGCAAGGCTTCCTCCGACAACGATTAACACAATGAATAGATTCCCGAGCTTACTATCACGGCTGGGCTGCAAAGATGCAGCTTGGGTATGCTCATCGTGTGCAAAAGCAAAACGACAAAGATCCTCGATAGCGTTCTTCAAACCCTCGATGAGACGACATATCTCAGAATCCTCGAAACCCAGACAAAATGCGGCTCCAACAATGGAGGAATTGCGAGCCCCGTTCCACAAGAAGAACAGCACAACAATGTACTATACGCTCAGCATAATCTTGGGCACTGTAGCGTTTTCATACGGTTCTGTACCGATGTACAAAATGGTGTGTCACCTACTCCACCCCACCTCAGCAGAAAGCTAACAACTCCAGATCTGCCAAACAACCGGCTGGGGAGGTCAACCCATCAAAGCCCCAGGACATGGCGGAGCTGAAGGCTCAGATCCCTCCGTGCGTCTGCAACCCGTCGCCTCTGCGAAACGCATCCGCATAACCTTCAATGGATCCGTCTCCGATGTCCTACCGTGGAAGTTCGTGCCGCAACAACGCGAAGTTCGAGTGCTGCCCGGCGAAACAGCGTTAGCATTCTACACAGCTACAAATAAGTCGGACGAAGATATAATTGGGGTAGCGACATATAGTGTTACGCCTGGTCAAGTTGCGCCATATTTCAGCAAGATACAATGCTTTTGTTTTGAGGAGCAGAGATTGAACGCTGGGGAGACAGTGGACATGCCGGTTTTCTTTTATATTGACCCGGACTTCGTTAATGATCCGAATATGAGGGGAATTGAGCAGGTTACATTGAGTTATACCTTTTTCAGTGAGTATTCGAGGATGAGCTGTGGGAGCGGTGCTGACTTGAAATAGAAGCGAGATATGACAAGAACGGGCATTTAACGCCTATGCCAATTGGGAGCTAATTGTATGACATGTATATATAGCATTAGCATTGGGTGGCGTTCTAGGAATGATAGAGCTTAAAATCTCGAATACGATTCTTCTCATCAGGCTCCCAGACCTGTGCCCCGAATTTTGAATGTCCCTAGCCAATTTAGACATTCAGCGATTAGACATCTGATATCCATCCAGATGTTCTTTGTTTTGTCAATTCAGGTACGAAGGAGGAATCTAGACATAAAAACCTTATCTGATCCCTCGGCTTGTTCTCACTAGTTGAAACCATCTCGGACATTGAACTTCGAAATTTCATCAAAGTCAGGAAGGGGTATGAACATTCATGCTTTTTCGAGAATATCTATATCCACATTCTTGCATTTATACTCCTGTGGCTACCCTCTTTCCCAAGATCCAGGTCTCTTTAACAAATCCATCAGAACCAAGCATCACAAAATCGCCTCTCCTACCCGTCTCGAGCTTTCCCCTATCTTTCAACCCCATAGCATTCGCCACATTTTCCGTTACACACCTCACCGCCTCCTCGACTGGGATCTCAGCCCATGCCATCAAATTCCTCACGCACTCATCCAATCCAATGCAAGTACCAATCAAGGTATTTGTGTTTTGAATGGTAACTTTATTCCCCTCTTTCAGTTGGTTGAAAGGGATCTGGGCGTGTCCCGGATAAATCCCATCCGGCAGACCCGAGAGTTCAATGCTATCCGTGACCAGAATACAGTGAGAAGGCGAAGATCGATACGCGATTCCCACGATCCGAGGATGGAGATGGATAGCATCTGCAATAAGAGAGAAATATGGTGGTGATGAATCAGATATCAACCCTGAGCCACGTGTTTAGCAGGTGCATTCAGAAACTTGAGGGAGAGAAGAGAGAGCTACTCACCAGCGAGTCCTGGCTCCCGATGATGTAAAGGATTCATAGCATTAAATGTATGTGTAATCAAATTCGCCCCGGCCTCCACCCCCCTCCTCCCCTGCCCATAATCAGCCGCACTATGTCCCATCGAAACCCGGATGCCATACTCCTGCGTCAATTTCTCAATATGGCTCAACGCTCCAGGTAATTCGGGAGCCAGGGTAAGAACCCTAACACTATCACTCAGGTTGTCTTCTCCATAAATCATCTCAAGTGAAGAGGAAACCGGGATGTGCATATTGGCCGCATCGTGAGCTCCTTTTTTGGACGGGGCGAGGAATGGTCCTTCGACGTGTGCGCCTAGTACCGAAGCCGATCCAGGAGTAGACTGCGGTTTCAGGAATGGGAGCACCTCTCTGAATACTGAGGAGGGGACGGTAGGAACCGTGGGGTAGAAACCAGTGACTCCTGTTTTGGGAAGGTATTTGGCAAGCTTTTGGACTCCTGCTTGGTAGGCTGCTGGCTCCCCGTAGTTAGCGAAATGGAATCCCAGTGCTCCATTGATCTGTAGTTCAATGAACCCTGGAGATATAATGGAGTTCTTGAGGTCAACTATTTGGGTATTTTCTGGGATTGGAGAATCGGGGATGATAAGGCCGTTGGAATTGATTATCAAAGGGGATGAGACGAGAGTGCCGTTGATGCACTGCCGGCAATTGATGAATTGGGTTGCTGAAGCCATTCTTGAGATATGGGAATTCCGAAGTGCGTTTGTCAGTACGGAAGAATGTAGATTCAAGAGTCTACTGACAGAGCTAACGTAATGATTGAATGAAGCAATAGATAAAGCCAAATTTCTTTCTCAAGGCGGACTTTCGTCAAAGTTCTTCAGAAGCATAAGACTTCGGATTTTGTTATTTGGATATTTATGGTTCACGAAGGCTGTTGAAACTATTGATCAAGGGGAGGAAACGTTACTCCCAGCACGTGTTTTTGACAATGACAATGTTACCCCACCATTCCGGTTACAAGTATCGCTCGCCTCCCTGCCGAAGATCATAGGAGTCATGCAAAAGGGGCGAGCTCCGTCTGCAATCAATCAGCTTCCAAACCTCCCAAAAATTCACTAAACTACCAAGAGACCATTCCTGCGGCTCCAGAGCGTGTTGCATATGAATACAACCCTCGTTTATCGAGCACTATCCATGGGAATCTCAATTGCAGCCACTCGTTCACTAGCCACACACGCGGCTCGCCGTTCTGTGTCATTACATCATTCGCCCAACTTGGCCATCATCAAAGCTTGGAATGGGTAAAGCTGATCATTTTCACTTCTCATGCAATATTTTCCTCAATTATTCTCCTGTGGATGATTTCTATCTGCTTTGTATTTCATTGCGAAGAAACGCGAATTGAAAGTCTTCAATTCAGCCTAAGCTGAAGTTGATCCCCTACTTGCTCTTGCAGCTGTGGTTGGCCTTGTGCTATACCAGCAGCTTCTGACACTCTTGGGGGTTTCGAAAAGTTCTCAACATGTCGAACAATCACAAGAAAGGCCCTGGTGGTCATTACTCTGGGGACAACCCTATTCCCAATATCCAGAGATTCGTTGCAAGTCTCGATGCAGACAAGAAAGCTCGAGATGCGAAGATTAACGACGAGATGAAATTCAAGGGTACCAGTGATATTCAGCCTCACAAGCAAGGCAAACCGGTTGTTGTTGCTGGTAGTCGAAAAACTGTTACGGACCCTACAACTGGAAGAGAGGTTCAGATTGAGGATGTGAACGCGGAATTTATGAAAGCTGTGGAAGACCCAAAGGTAAGAATTCTTCTGCTCATCATCAGTAGAGCGATACTGACGTGATACTGTTATCATAGCTTTCGGTACCGAACGTAAATGTAGGCAAAGAGACAACTGCCAAAACAGACGCCACGCAATCTGGCGAGGAATACAGGAATAATCAAGATATTACTGCGCCGCCAGACCCAGTCGAACCCGGCAGTATGTCAGACGTTCCGATCCATGGTGAGACGACGAATATCCTTTTCCATCCGACACCATCAGTCAGCTATGAACCTATGTACGAGGCATTGGAACAGAGAACCACCATATTGAGTGGCGGAGTTCTCATTGCAATCGTCGTTCTTGGAAAGATGTTTGGCGGAGCTCTTTACGGGCTTATTCCTTTGGGAATGTGCGTTGCCTCTGGTATTTACCTTTGGATGAAGGAGCTTGTGCGAAAAGGCAGAGAGCACGAATGGCAAAGCGAGAAGGACCGCGGCCAAATGGTGGGGCTCATTTGCAAGAATGAGCTGCAAGATGACTGACAGACATAGGCGACTGCAAACCTCATCCCCGAATCAGTAGAATGGATGAATACTTTTCTGGGTGTCATGTGGGGCCTTATCGACCCAGAAATGTTCGCTGGAGTCGCTGATACCCTTGAAGATGTCATGCAAGCCTCAGTTCCAAAAGTGATTGAGAATGTCCGAGTTGCGGAGATCAACCAAGGCAACAATCCTTTCCGAATCCTGAGCTTACGAGCTCTTCCAGATGGGTACGTGAAGGAGATGAAAGACGACATCCACAAGCACAATGAGAAGGTGAAAGACCCACAAGAACTGGCCGCAGACGAAGAAGGTGGCGACTACTATAATCTCGAATGTTCTTTTGCTTACCATGCAGCACCTAGCGGGAGGGGAGCCTCAGAAAAAGCGAAAAACATGCACATGCAATTGGTGTTCTACCTTGGTATCAAGGGGCTCTTTGGAGTGCCACTTCCAATATTCGTGGAGCTTCAAGGCTTGGTGGGAACAGTTCGACTACGTCTGCAGATGTCGCCCGAGCCACCGTTCTTGAAAGCTCTCACATTCACACTCATGGGCCTGCCCAAAGTCCAAGCAGGTTGCATTCCAATGTTGGAA
>Ga0302325_10034236_pt1 | contig 10390 bp, 9 predicted proteins | sample Palsa_T0_2_FD_201948 | JGI IMG/M metagenome (GOLD analysis project Ga0302325, IMG submission 201948) | Peat permafrost microbial communities from Stordalen Mire near Abisko, Sweden - Palsa_T0_2 | ecosystem: Environmental > Terrestrial > Soil > Palsa > Peat permafrost | place: Sweden: Abisko...
CGTTGGCGAGGCCGTCGAGCGACAGGATCTTCCGGCCAATCGAGTCTGGAAAGATCTTGTCCCCGTCTTCGGTGTACAAGGCCAGCAGATCCGACGCGGCGTACGCAGGCTTTCGAGTCGCACCTTCTGGCTTCGTCAGTCCGAGGGCGATGATCCCTCCGGTCGACGTGCCCGCGACCACATCGAAGAGCTCGCAGATCGGCCGCCCCATCTTGGTCTCGATCTCTTCCAGCACACGTGCCGGGATCGCGCCGCGGATACCGCCACCGTCGATCGCAAGCACACTGAACTTGGTTTGCGCCATGTCCTTCTCCTTCCGCTACCGGATGGAGGCGAGCCTACTTGCCACGGACCTCGCCCGTCTAGTCCGCTCAGCCTCGGGGTCCTCGCCGCGAGATCAATCCGTCGCCGCGAGATCAGTCCGCCGGAAGCGGCGGTGGCGCACTCCTGTAGCTGGGAGGCGTCACCGACAGACCGATCGGGTTGCGGGTGAGGTGAACGAGCGTGCCATCCTCGCGCGGGACTCCGACGATCGGCTCGAGGCCGAGCCGGGTGGCGAGCGCGAAGGCTCCGGCCAGGTCGTTCACCACCCCGGCCGGCACTCGGACGCGGTTCAGCTCGTCGGTCCATTCCTCCGCAGAACGCAGAGCCAGCCGCTGCTCGAGGTCCGCCCTCAGTGCTTGGCGGTGCCGGACGCGCTGCTCGTTGGTGGCGTAGCGCTCGTCATCGGCGAGCTCAGGCGCGCCGATGACGCGACAGAGATCGCCGAACTGGCGGTCGTTGCCGACGGCCAGGACGAGGTCGGCATCTCCCGTCCGGTACAGGTCGTAGGGCGTGATGCTCGGATGGGCGTTCCCCATCCGCCCCGGCACCACACCGGCGATGGTGTACGCGCTGCCCTGGTTCGCGAGTGCGGCGAGCAGGGACGTGAGCAGGTCGACTTCGACGCGCTGGCCTTCACCGGTGCGGTCGCGGTGGCGGACGGCGGCGAGAATGCCGACGCTCGCGAACAGTCCGGCGATGACGTCCACGAGGGCGACACCGACCTTCTGCGGCTCGCCGTCGGCGGGTCCGGTGATGCTCATCAGCCCGCCGAGCGCCTGCAAGAGCAGGTCGTATCCGGTCAAGCTCGCCCCAGCGGCGCGTCCGAAGCCCGTGATCGAGCAGTAGATCAGCGCCGGGTGCTCACGGCGAAGGTCCTCGTAGCCGAGACCGACGCCGTCGAGTACGCCGGGGCGGAAGTTCTCGACCACAATGTCGGACTGCGCGGCGAGCGCCTTCGCGCGCGCCGTGTCCGTCTCCGATGCCAGATCGAGCGCGATGCTCCGCTTGTTGCGGTTGAGCGCCTCGAAATAGGTCGCGTGCCCGAGGTCGTCGTATGGCGGCCCGAAGTCGCGCGTCTCGTCGCCCGTTCCGGGCCGTTCGACCTTCGTCACCTCCGCGCCGAGATCGGCGAGCATCATCGTCGCGAACGGTCCCGCGAGGACTCGCGAGAAGTCGAGGATCCGGAGGTTCTCGAGGGCCGCTGGCATGTACTCGTCGCGACGGCGAACCTCGTTGCGCCACCGTTACCGTGGTGCCCCGGGGCTAGTCCTCTCGCGGCGGCCGTTGGAAGACGATCCGCTTGAGCTCGCTCAGCGCATTGCCTCCGAGGCGAAGGGTCGTCTGGAAACCCTCGAGCCCGAGCTCGTTCGCATCGAGAGCGCGGCGCAGGTCGTCGAGCGCGGGGCGCTCCTCATCGAGCACCTGGTCGCGCCTGGCCTCGAGCAGGATCAGGTGCCGGGGGCGCCGGACGCCGTGGGCGAGGCGCACGTAGCGCTCGCGCTCCTCGGCGTCGAAGCCATCGATCGCCACGATCACGGTCTGGTTGGCCTGCAGGCGCTTGAGCACGGCGGCGCCGAGCAGCTCGCGCGCCCGGGCCTCGAGCTCGTGCTCGTCGACCCGCCCCGCGAGTAGCGTGCGCACCTTCCCGATCGAGAGCACGGCTCCGCGCTCCTCGACCACGCGCTCGGCGAACCGGGCGGGCTCCGACGCCGCGGCGCCGACGATCAGCAGCAGGCTGCCGGGCGAGTAGCGCAGGCGATCGGAGGGGGAGAGGACCCGGGAGCGCACCGATATGTCGACCGGCCGGGGCGGCGCGCCGTCGCGGCGGGGGCGCTCCGAGGACCAGCCGGTGCGTTCGTCGGGAGAGATCTTGACGCTGCGTGAGGAGTCGGACGTAGACACAGTCCCATCATGCCTGATCGCGGGTGCGGGCACTTTGCGGGCACGCTTTACTGTTCATGCTCGATGAGCACGGCCGCCTTCCCGCCCGGTCCCTCGGAGCCCCCGGTAATCCAGACCGCCCGCTGGCTCCTGCGCCCGATCGCGTTCCTCGAATCGTGCCGGCGCCGCTTCGGCGACACCTTCAGTGTGCGCTTCCTCGGCTTCCAGACGCCGCTTGTGATGGTGTCCGACCCGGATTCACTGCGCGCGTTGTATTCAGTGCGCGAGCACGGCCTCCCGCCGGGTCGCACGTTCGCGCTGCGGCCGATCATGGGCCCGCGCTCGGTCCTGCTGCTCGAGGGCGCCGAGCACCTGCAGCGGCGAAAGCTGATGCTGCCACCTTTCCACGGTGAGCGGATGCGCGCGTACGAGACCTCGGTCGCTGAGATCGCGCAGCGGGAGATCGAGAGCTGGCCGGTCGGGGAGCCGTTCTCACTTCATCCGCGGATGCAGGCGGTGACCCTCGAGGTGATCCTCGGCGCCGTCTTCGGGCTCACCGACCCGCGGCGGCGCGCGCTCCTCGGCCGCCTGCTCCCACAGCTACTGGACAGCACATCCTCGGCAGGCTTGCAGTTCCGCATCCTGCTCGCGCGCCGGGCGCACCGCGCCGGTCCGCTCGTGGCGCTGCGCGAGCTGACCCGCGAGATCGACGCCGAGCTGTTGGCCGAGATCGCCGAGCGGCGCGCCGACCCGGCCGCCGGAGAGCGCGAGGACATCCTCTCGATGCTCGCGGTGGCCCGGTTCGAGGACGGCGCCGCGATGGACGACAACGAGGTACGCGACCAGCTCGTGACGCTACTGCTCGCCGGCCACGAGACGACGGCGACCGGTCTCGCGTGGACGGTGGATCTGCTGCTTCGTTACCCGGCCGTCCTGCAACGCCTGATCGACGAGGTTGATGCCGGCGCCGGCGACGCGTACCTCCGCGCGGTGATCCAGGAGTCGCTGCGGCTGCGGCCGGTCGTGCCGCTGGCAGGCCGACGCCTCGCTTCTGAGCTCACCGTCGACGGATTCACGCTCGCGGTCGGTACCGATGTCACGCCGGCGATCTGGCTGCTTCACACCCGGCCCGATCTGTACCCCGAGCCGCTGGCGTTCCGGCCCGAGCGTTTCCTCGAACAGCCCCCAACCACTTACGGCTGGGTCCCGTTCGGAGGCGGCGTCCGCCGCTGCCTCGGGGCCGCGTTCGCGGAGATGGAGATGCGCGTCGTGCTCAGCGCGATGCTCCGCAGTCGCGTGCTCAGCGCCGCCAGCACGCACGCCGAGCACCCGACCCGCCGTAACGTGACGCTCTCGCCGCGCCACGGCACGCGCGTGATCGCCTTGCCACGGGCCGCGTTCGCTCGCGAGTACGGTCAGGCACGAGACCCCGAGCACGCTAGCGTCTGACTACGCTTGGAGCTCGGTGCTCCGTTTGATTGCCTTGGTGGTGTCGATCGGGCTCGCGGACTCACTCAACCCGAGCACGATCGCACCGGCGCTGTATCTCGCCGCGGGCGACCAGCCGCGTAAGCAGGTGATGCAGTTCACGGTCGCGGTGTTCGCGGTCTACTTTGCCGGTGGCGCCGTGATCGCGCTTGGGCCGGGTCAGGTACTGCTCTCGCTCGTGCCTCATCCGGGACACATGGCGCGATATGTAATCGAGACCGTCGCCGGAGTGGTCGTGTTGATCGCCGCAGGCTTTCTCTGGCGCGGCCGAGCGAGTCTTGCCCACCACGAGCTTCCGGCCCCGACCACCGATGGCAAGTCCAGCGTTCTCCTCGGCGTGACGATCACCGCCGTGGAGCTTCCGACCGCCTTCCCTTACTTCGCGGCGATCGCGGCCATCGTCGGATCGGGATTCGGTCCGGGACGTCAGCTGATCCTGCTCGTGCTCTACAACGTCTGCTTTGTGTTGCCCCTGGCCACGATCATCGTCACCCTCATGGTTGCCGGAGACGAGGCCGAACGCATTCTCGCAAGGACGCGAGACGTACTGCAGAACCATTGGCCGGCGCTGCTCGCGGGCGTGGCGCTGCTCGCAGGCACGTTCGTAATCTTGCTGGGCGCCACGGGACTTGTGAGCGCCGGACACGGCTCCATCGCAGGCATCTCGAGGCGGGTCCGGCGCATCCTAAGTCACTAACAGGGTCCGACATCTTGTGTGAGTGTTGCTCTGTTACCTCGAGGAACTGTGCGCCTCGCCGCCCTTCGCTCCTTGGGACCAACTGCGTTGCACCAGCGCATCGACGCGGCTCGAGAGGTCGGCCACACGCTGCTTCTCCTGCTGGCTTGTGATCTTGCCGCTGGACACTGCCGTGTCGAGCCGTGTCGTGTCTGCGGCGATGATCGCGGCTTCCAGCCCGGCAACGGACTTGCCCGGCGTCGCAGTTGCAATTGCTGCCAGCGAGTGGCCGGCCTTCTGGTCAGAGCGCAGCGTGGTCTCGGTGATGCCGAGATAGCTTGCCGCGGTGGTCTCGCTGTGGCCGGCGCGGCCTCTGAGCCCGCGACCGCCCGCGTCGCCGAACGGCATGCCAGAACTCTGCTGGATGCGCTGCTTGGCTGCAGTCGCCTGGGCCTGAGTCATGTGGCCTGCAGCGAGGGCCGCGTTGATCTGGTCGCTGTCCGCTACCTTGACCGCGGCGGTAAGCGCACTCGGCGTTACATGGAGCTGCTGCGCCAGGTCGCTGACATACGCCTGGGACCGGGAGTTCTGGGAGCTCGTCGTCGAGGAACCCTGCGTCGCGGCCAGGGCGCCGCTGGCGCCGCCGAGCATGGCGACACCGGTCACACCGATCACGAGCTTCTTGCTCAAGAATGATGACTTCACGTTGTTTCCTTTATTTGGTATGGAGACTTAGTGAAGCTGCCGGCGCTGCCCTGGGGGTAAGCCTTCACGAAGCAGCGAGTAAGGCCGCCAAGGGTAGGGCGGTGGGTTGCGCGTCGGACGCCTAGACCTCGAAAACGATCTTCCCGACCACGTCTCCCTCGAGCATTGCCTCGAACCCCTTGGCGGCCTCGGACAGCGGCAGCGTCGTGTGGATCGCGGGCCGGATGTCCCGCTCGAGGCAGAGGCGGATCAGCCGCTCGAGCTCGTCACGGGTCCCCATCGTCGAGCCGATCACCGACAGCTGGAGGAAGAATACGCGGCTGAGCTCCGCCGGCGGAGCATCGCCGGACGTCGCCCCCGACACCACGAGTGTCCCGCCGGGCTTGAGGGCTCGCAGTGAGTGGGCCCAGGTCGCCTGGCCGACCGTCTCCATCACGGCGTCGACGCGCTCAGGAAGCCGTGCGCCGGATTCGAAGGCCTGATCGGCGCCCAGCTCGATCGCCTGCGCGCGCTTCTCCTCCGAGCGTCCCGTGACCCACACCCGCGCTCCGGCCGCGCTCGCGAGAACTGTGAGCGCGGTCGCGACTCCGCCGGTGGCGCCCTGGACGAGGACTGTCATCCCCGGCACCACGTGCGCGCGGGTGAACAGCATGCGGTAGGCCGTCAGCCACGCCGTCGGCAGGCAGGCGGCCTCCCCGAACGAGAGCTCTTTGGGCTTGGGCACGAGATTGCGGCGCGGAACCGCAACGAGCTCGGCGAGCGCGCCCTGGTGACGCTCGGAGAGCAACGAGCGTCGCGGATCGAGGGTCTCGTCGCCGCGCCAGGAATCGTCGGTGATGACCGCGTGGACGACAACCTCATTGCCTTCCTCGTCGATGCCGGCGGCGTCGCAGCCGAGGATCATCGGGAGCCGTTCGGGGCTGAGCCCGACGCCGCGCAGCGACCACAGATCATGGTGGTTCAGCGATGCGGCGCGCACCCTGACCGTCGTCCAGCCGGGCGGCGGCTCGGGGTCGGGACGATCGCCGATGCGCAGGCCGCGAAGCGGCTCGTCGCGGTCGATCTCGGCAGCGTAGACGGCGAGCATCAGCCCAATGATGCCCGAACGTGCCCACCTCGGCCTGATTCTCCGACGCACATCGTCGAGGGCGACCGCGTCCACTCTGTAGCGCCCTCGCGACAAGCGACACAATCCCCCCACTCGGGGGTATTCGGGGCTGCCGGCCATCCGAACGCACGTTCCCGCCCTTAATCTCGGCGCCGCACTCAGGTGAGTCGACCGACAAGCGAGGTGGGACTTGGCAACCGGGACCGCAACTTCGACGGCGACGCGTAGTCGGGCGGCTGAAGCCCGTCCTGACATCACCCTCGCGCAGCTCCCGCGCATGTCGCAGGAGGAACTCGATGACCTCTTCTCGGGCAGCCCTGCGGGTCCGACGCCGACCGGGGTGGGCGAGGGCGTCGCCATCGTCGCGCCAGGGACGCCGGTCGCGTCAGGGCTCCAGCCGCTCCTGCGCCTCTTCTGGCGCGGCAAGGTCTTCTATCCCGAGCGTGGCGACCTGCTGAACCGGATCGGGTCGCTTGGCGTCCTGTTCGCTCGCGCGCAGGTCTACCGCGACGCGAGCTGGGTAGACGGAAGCGAGGCGATCATCCTCGACTACTCGATGAGCTCGCTGCCGTTCCGAGCCGTCCGCGACGAGATCCGCGAGATCGCCCCCGGGCTCTACCTGGGCGTGGTCTTCTGGGTCGGGGCCAAGACCATCAACTTCGCGCTCGAGTTCCATTGACAGGACAGGCCGCAGTGACGATCGTCGCCGACGTCAAGCCGCGGCACGGCGCGGGACTGAAGCGCCTGCTGACGAAGATGGGGAAGGACGCCGCCGGCAACGACGTGGTGCCGCTCGGCGATCTCTCGAGCGCGCATTTCGCTCGGATGCTGATGCTCGACGCCGCCAAGGACGTCGACGGAAACGAGCTACCGGCGCACTTCCTCTACATGAGCGACGTCGACGGCTCGGTCGAGGAGCATCTCGAGGAGCTCGTCGACATCGCGCCGGCGGGCCTCGACCGGGTACTCGGACATTGCGAGGGATATCCGGCGCACGGCGGCGTCGCCCGCGAGGATCGCCTCGCGTTCCTGGCCGAGCGGGCGGTCAAGGCGGGTGCGATGTACGTCAACACCGTCGGTCGTACGCTGGCCCAGGTTCGCGGCGAGGCGAGGCTCCGCGACGAAATCCAGGCGTTCCTCGACAGCGGTGACTTCGAGGGCGTCGAACCCGAGGCCGCGCGTGCGGCGATCCGTCGCTTCGTGGAGGCCCGCGACGACCTGCGCTGGGCGCTGGAGCCAACGCCGAGCCCGGGCACGCTCGCGCGCGCAGCCGATCTGGTCCAGGCACTCGGCTTCCCGCTCGAGCTGCTCGCGCTCGCGCCTGTGATCGTGCCGGCGCTGCCCGTCTGGGCTCTGGCGCTCAGGCTCCACGAGCTACGTGACCGCTCGCCGACGATCCCACCGAGCGACGCCCACGACCGGGAGCTCGCCGCGCTCGAGGACTTCACCGCCCAGAACCCGTTCAGCGCCGTCGGCAACCGCAAGCCCGGGCTCACGAGGCTGGTCACGGCGGCGGGCATCCTGCGCCTCGTCGACTACGGCGCCCGTTACATCTTCAACAACGGGAGCCTGACGGGCGTGAAGACGATCCACTTCGCCCGCTGGGTGTTCCTCGACGACACCAAGCGCCTGATCTTCGCAAGCAATTACGACGGCAGCCTCGAGAGCTACATGGACGACTTCATCAACCAGGTGTGGTGGGGCCTGAACGCGGTCTTCTCGAACGGGGTCGGATTCCCGCGGACGAGTTGGCTCGTGTTCGGCGGCTCGCAGAACGAGCAGCCGTTCAAGGACTATCTGCGGCGCCGCGAGGTACCGACCCAGGTGTGGTACTCGGCGTACAACGAGCTCACCGCGATCAACATCGACAACAACGCGCAGATCCGCGCCGGCCTCTCCGGCAAGATGTCGCGCGAGGAGGCCGAGGCATGGCTGCAGCGCCTGTGAGCCTCGAAGTCGAGGACGTCCAGGGCCTGGTGGCCAGCGCCTACGGGCACCTGCCGCACGGCTGCTATCTGCTGCTCGAGATCGCGGACGTCGCAGCGGCGCGCATATGGCTCACCGACCTGTCCGGGGATGTGACGACGGCGGCCGGCCGGGTTGAGGGGGAGTCGGTCAACCTGGCACTGACGCCGTCGGGCCTCGAGAAGCTCGGCGTGCCGCGCTCGGCGCTCGGCGCCTTCTCCCTCGAATTCCAGGACGGGATGACCGAGCCGAGCCGCAGGCGCGTGCTCGGCGACACCGGCGACAGCGCCCCCGAGTACTGGGCCTGGGGTTCTCCGGACACCGCCTCGATCGATCTGATGCTGCTTGTGTACGCATCGACTCCGGCCGCATTGGCCGAGATGCTCGAACGGCGAGTCGGCCTCGAGGGAACCGGGTTGCGCGAAGTGCACCGGCTCGATGCGCGGCGCGAGGAGCGTGAGCACTTCGGGTTCCACGACGGGATCTCACAGCCGGTGATCGACGGCTTCCGCGCTGGTCACTCGCGCGACACGATCAAGGCCGGAGAGTTCGTGCTCGGATACCCGAACGAGTACGACCAGTTCACGGCGCGGCCGCTGCTCGAGGCCGGCGAGGATCCCGAGCACATACTCCCGCGCGACCCGCAGGGGTCGGGGCGCCCGGACCTCGGCCGCAACGGCACCTACCTTGTCCTCCGCCAGCTGGCTCAGGACGTATCGCGGTTCTGGAGCTACGTGCATGCCGTCGCCGAGTCGAGCGGCAACGGCTACGGGGACGCAACCGCGCTTGCTGCGCGGATGGTCGGGCGCTGGCCCGGCGGCGCGCCGCTCGTGCTCTCTCCAGACCGTGACGACCCCGCGCTCAGCGACGCGAACGACTTCGACTATCACGACGCCGACCAGCTTGGGCTCCGCTGTCCGATCGGAGCTCACCTCCGCCGCGCCCATCCGCGCGACTCGCTCGATCCGAACCCCGGCTCCGCGAGCTCGATCGCGATCGACAGGATGCACCGTCTGCTCCGCCGCGGACGCATGTACGGGCCCCGCCTCGGCCCCAGCGAGGCGCCCCGGGCGGGCGACGGCCGGGAACGGGGCCTGCACTTCATGTGCCTGTGCGCCTCGCTCTCGCGTCAGTTCGAGTTCATCCAGCACACCTGGGTCAACAGCCCGAAGTTCAACGGGCTCTACGAGGACCCCGACCCGCTGCTCGGCCCGGCCGGCCGGACGTTCACGATCCAGGCGCGTCCCACCCGCCGGCGGGTCACGGACCTGCCCGAGTTCGTGCAGGTCCGCGGCGGCGCCTACTTCTTCGTGCCCGGGATCCGCGCGATGCGGTGGCTGGGGAGCCGGCCCGGGGGGCTTTCGTGAACGCGCGCTACGACGTCGTCGTGATCGGGTCGGGCTTCGGCGGAAGCATCACGGCGTGCCGGCTCGCCCAGACCGGCCGGAGCGTATGCGTGCTCGAGCGCGGTCGGCGCTGGAGCAACGTGGAGTTCCCGAGGTCGCCGAGCCAGATCGCGGACAACGCGTTCTGGGATCCGGGGGGTGGGCACTTCGGGCTGCTCGACTACCGCGTGTTCCCGCACATGCACGTGATCCAGGGCAGCGGCGTCGGCGGCGGGTCGCTGCACTACTTCAACGTCCACCTGCGCCCGCCGGCGAGCATCTTCCACGACATCCGCTGGCCCGCATCGATCGACCTGGCCTCGCTGGACCCGTACTACGTCCTCGCGTGCGACATGCTCGATGCCGAGCCGCTCCGCCCGCCGCGCGGCCGGAACTGGCCAACTCGTACGACCGCCTTTCTGGAAGCGTGCAAGCAGGCCAACCGCGCCGCCGAGCTCGTGCCGATCGCGGTCTACGCCGGCCCCGGACGCAGGAACCCACATGGGGGCGCGCGTCAGCAGCCGTGCGACTACTCCGGCGACTGCATGCTCGGCTGCGCGACGCACGCGAAGAACACGCTCGACCTCAATTACCTCGCGCTCGCGGAATTGCACGGGGCGGAGGTATATCCATTGCATCAGGTTCACCGGATCGCGCCGGACGGGCATGGGAACGGCTACCGGGTGAGCTACGAGCGACTCGACCCCGCGACGGCGACGACGGCCCCGTTCGATCACGTCGACGCCGACACGGTGATCGTTGCGGCGGGCACGCTTGGGAGCACGGAGCTCCTGTTGCGCTGCCGCGACCGGCTCGGCTCGCTGCCCGACCTGAGCCCGGCGCTCGGGCACGGGTTCT
>Ga0302325_10034238_pt1 | contig 10390 bp, 8 predicted proteins | sample Palsa_T0_2_FD_201948 | JGI IMG/M metagenome (GOLD analysis project Ga0302325, IMG submission 201948) | Peat permafrost microbial communities from Stordalen Mire near Abisko, Sweden - Palsa_T0_2 | ecosystem: Environmental > Terrestrial > Soil > Palsa > Peat permafrost | place: Sweden: Abisko...
GGACCGAGGAGGACGAGGAGCGCGGGGGTCATGAGCAGCGCCGTGGCCCCGGAGACCAGGGTGGCGATCGCGCCCCCGAGCCCCATCGAGACCAGGAAGCGCTGGGGGAACACGGTCAGGCTCGCCATTGCCGCGGCGACGGTGAGAGCACTGAAGAGCACGGTCCGGCCCGTCGAGCGCAGCACCGTGTGCAGCGCCTCGTCGACGTCTGCGCCTCGACCGAGCTCCTCCCGGAAACGCCAGACGAGAAACAGGCTGTAGTCGACGGCGAGTCCGAGCCCGACGGCGATCACGAGGTTGAGCGCGAACACCGAGAGCGACAGGAAGGTGTTAACCACGCGCAGGACGGCGAACGAGCTGAGCACGCTGAGCCCTCCGGCGGCGAGCGGCAGCAGTGCCGCCACCCCGCGGAAGATCATGAGCGCGAGGATGGCGAGCACGGGAAAGACGATCGCCTCCGCGAACCCGAGATCGGTGAGCGCCTGGGTGCCGACCTGCTTGTTGGCGACGTCGGCGCCGCCCAGGGTCACGTCGCGGCGCCCCCGGAGCGCCGTTTCGATCTGCGAGACGCCGGTGTTGGTGGCCGGGCCGGTGCGCAGCGTCGCCGCCACCACCGACGAGCGCCCGTCGGTCGAGACCAGCGGCGAGGGGCGCCGGGCGGGCGCCAGGACCGTCGCGACATCGGGCTGACGGGCGAGCGCCCGTGCCACCGAGGAGACAGCGGCGCTCCCCGGAGGTGCGGACACGAGTACGAGCACTCCCGGAGCGGACTCACGTCCGGTCAGGCGCTGGAGCAACGCCTCGGCGCGGGCGCTCGCCGAGTGCGGGTCGGCGAACGCGTTCCTGGCCTGGAAGAGCCCCGCCGCCGGGCCGCCGAACACCCCGGCCACGACGAACACGACCAGCGAGGTGAGCGCCATCCGGCGCGGATGGCGGGAGGCGAGATCGGCGAGCGCCTTCAGCATCGGTCGGAATCCGCGTAGCGGTCCCCGAGCAGGAGCGGGCGAACCTCGGCGACCCAGTCGAGCATGGCCTGGGCCTGCGCGAGCCCGAACATCGCCGTGGCCCGGCGGAAGGTCGACTGGGGACGCTCGGCGAGCCGCTCCGACACCTCGGCGAAGCGGTCGCGCCGCGCGCGGGCGGCGCGCTCGTAGGAGGCGAGGAGCTCCTCGAGCCGGGCGCTCGACATTCTGTCCCCGAAGAAGATGCGCACGAGGAACAGGCTGCGCTGGCGCTCGCGCGGGAGCTCGGTGTCGTCCACCCAGGCGGCGAGGACCTCGGTCCCCTCCCCGGTGATCTCGTAGACCCGCTTGGTGGGGAAGCGTTCCTGCTCGACCTCGGTGGCACTGAGGAGACCGAGGCGGCACAGCCGGTCGAGCTCGGAGTACACGTGGCTGCGCGTGAGGGGGAAGAAGTTCCCGATCGAGCGCTGGGCGAAGGCGACGAGGTCGTGCCCGGCGCTCGGGCGCACCGACACGAGACCGAGCACCACGTAGGCAGTCGCCGGAAGCCGGTCATCCGTCATGTCCTAAGTAGACTAGTCCACTTAGGACAGCACTGTCAAGCCCTCGTACGTTTGATGAGCGGGCTAAAGGACCGAGCGCGCGAATCCGTTGACTTCCCATGAGGCGCACCCGGGTTCTCCGGCAGCTCATCGCAGATTCGCTCTACGTGGTCGACGCGGGGCTCGTGGCCGACGCGATCCTCCTGCGCGCACAGGCCAAGGCCAACCTCCCCGGCCTCTCCTTCCCCAACGATCGCAACGCATCGTCCGTGCGCTCGTTCCGCCTCGAGCACGAGGCGCGCTCGTTCCGACTGGGCGGGCGGCCGCGGAGCCGCCAGCTCCACCACTGATCCGGCGCCGTTACCGCGGCGCGGCGCGGGGACGCAGCATGAGCTGGTCGGGCTGGAGGGCGTGCGCTGCGACGGCGGCTCGAGCCGGTTCGACGAGCATCTCCTGAAGGCGGCGCACGGCGTCGAGGTGGTCCCCGGTCCAGATCACCCGCACCCCCGTCGCGGTGGCGTGGCCGTCGGAGTCGCGGAGATCGTTGGCCACCGCCTCCACGAGCCGGCCGTCGGCGACCTGGTCGGTCGCCAGCGGATCGGGAACCACCTCCGCCCCGGTCAGGCTCCCGGCGAAGTGGCCATACCAACCGGTCAGGTGCTCGGCGGCGCTCAACAGCTCGCGCCGCGCCGCCGAGCGGTCCCCCCCGCGTGCCGCGCCGTCGTCCCACAGGTCGAGCACGGCGTCGGCGGCGAGGCGCACGCCCGCCACCCCCGTGACCAGGCTCGTGACCCAGGAGAGGGGAACCGGCTTGGCCCCCCGCTCGCCGAGGTAGCTGCGGAAGGTGTCGTCGAGCCGGAGCGAAGCGGCCATGGCCTGGGATGACTGCTCTCTCGGCGCCGCCGTGAGCGTGGGCGCAGCCGCCGGCTGCGCGCCGGCGCCGTCGCAGCGGCTGACGCCGTAGGCCACGGCATCGGCCAGATAGCCGGCAGTGACCGCATAGGCCTCCGACAGGGCCCGGCCGAGCGCCGCGGCGGCGCCTCGGGGCCAGAAGAGCAGACCCACGGCGAGGCTCACGGCGCTCCCGAGCGCAACGTCCTCGATCCGCACCAGGCCGATCTTCCATCCCGCGGGGACGAGGATGTTGAAGAGGATGAGCAGGGTCAGCGTGAACCCAGCCTGTCCGGCGGCGAAGGAGATCGCCGCGGGCGCAAGCCCGGCGATGAGGATCACGCACGGGAGCAGCACCCAGAGCACGGCGGTGTTGGTCCCGATCAGGTACACGAGGACGCCGCCGACGACGAACCCGGCGGTGGTTCCCACCATCGCGCGCACGATATTCTGACCCGTGCTCAGGGCGTTCGAGCGCAGCACGGCGAGGGTCCCGAACACAACCCAGAACCCATGCTGGACCCCGCTCACGTCGGCGACGAGCACCGCGAGTCCGAGGGCGACGGCGCCCCGCAGGCTGTTCTGGAGCCAGGATGAGCTCCACCGGGCGTGCGAGCCGGCGCGCGCCCGCAGCGTGGCCAGCGTTCCCGTGAGCCCGGCCGGCTGACGCCCGAGGACCCGGTCGAGCCAGCTACGCCGCTCGGCCGCCGCCGCGAAGCTCGCGTTGGCGGCGATCTGGCCGACCACGAAGCTGAGCTCCTGGGCACGGAAGCTGGGATCAAGGGCGGTGACGACGGAGGACGCCGGCCCGGTGGGCACCTCGGCGGTCGCCGCGCGCTCGAGCGCGCCCAGCGCCTCGCGCATCTGCTCGAGGGCGGCGTCGAGCTCCTCGCTCGCGCCCTGAGGCCCTTCGAGCAGGTCGGCCGCTCGCTCGAGGACCTCGGCCGCCTCCCGCTTGACCCGGCACACGGGCCGGCTGGGGTGGGGCGGATGGGTCCGCGGCGCCGAGCGCAGGACGAGGGCGTCCAGCCAGCGCAGCTCGTCGACCACGTGGACCACGGCCCGAGCATCGGTGGCCAGCCCGCTCGGCCGGTAGGGGGTGGCGAAGAAGAGAGCCTGGAGGCGCTGCACCGATTCGTCGGCCGCAGCGATCGCGGCGCGATGGGCCTCCTCGTCGCCGGCGCCGCCTGCGCTCATGACATAGGCGACCTCGGCGTTCAGCCGCACGGCGAGGGCGCGGCAGGCGGCGATGGCGGCGGTCCGGACGGGATTGTGTGTCGGCGATGGCCAGAGCACGGCGATGGCGAGGACGGACACCGCCGCGGCCAGGCCCCAGCCGGCGACGCGGTCGGGGATCTCCGAGGCGGACCCGGCGAGCGACACGGGGAGGATGAAGGCGAGGAGCAGCGCCGTGGTGGCACTGGCGAGCACCGAGCTCACGACGCCGGCGAAGAGGATGGCGAAGGCGACGAGGATCATTGCCACCACGGCCACGGGCGTCGATCCGGAGGCGAGCGTTCCCAGGGTGATGAGCACCACGCAGGCGACCCCGAGCGCCGCTTGGGCGCGCACCCGGTCGCCGATCTGACCGGAGAAGTCGACGAGCAGGAGCATGGCGAACGAGCCGAAGGCGACGAAGTAGGACATCGTCGGATTGCCGATCACCTTGTCGGCGAGGGCGAGCAAGGCCGGCATCACGATCGCGGCCCGACCCGCTCGGCGAAGCGCTGCGTACCCCGGGTCGTGAGTACTCAGCCAGGCCCGGCCGGGAAGGCGTGCTCGAATGGGCAACGAGCGAGCAGCGTATCTCGCGCGGGCGCGCCTCGGGGGTGCGACGAGCGCACCCCCGAAGCTCCCTGTCCTTCTGCCCCCCAGCCCGGTTCTCAGTGGACGCGCACTGTGCGGGACCGACGCTAGCGTTGCCCTGCGTGACGCAATACCGTGATAGCACGGGACTTGGCATTCGGTTGCTTCCTGCCCCGATGCCGTCCGAATCGCGCCGTCCACAACCGGCGTCTTGGAGATGAAAGCCGGCGACAAAGCCCGGCACCGACTACGGGGGCCGGCGCCGAGCGGGCCCGCGTTCACTTTCCTCTGCCTGGCGTGGGTTACGTAACGCGACCCTCAGCCGAACTCGCGCACGTGCACCTCACTCACCCAACCACATCACCTCCGGAAACAACAGAAGCGCCCCAATCACGTTCTCCCGCGCGGGGCGCAGGCTCGGTCGATGAGCCCGTCGAAGGCGCCGAACCCGCCATGACCGTCGTTGTAGTGCTGGCGCCCGAGCAACCTCCCCCTCGCGTCGAGCGCGACGATGTCGTCCTGAGGAACGTGCAAGAAGGCCCGCGGCACCGCACTGGCGAAGAAGCGCAAGCCAAAGCGCGAGAAAATCCGGCCGGCGGGGATCGTGCCGGCATGCCCGAACCGGATCGTCGCCGCCCGGGGCACGGCGGCGCCGTAGGCGACGGAAGCCGGACCGGACGAAGAGGTGTAGGCCTCGAGCGCCCAGCCGCACTTGCGGGCCGAGGCAAAGAAGCACACGCCGCCGCCCATGCCGGGAACGATGTAGTTCATGCAGGGCGCGAGGCGATCGGGGGCCTTTCCCACCACGAAGCTGAAGGTCCCTCCCCGCGAGTAGATCGTGGCCACGGGGTAGGCATCGCCTTGCGCGCCGTACTCCTGGGCGAGCTCTCTCGGCGTCTGTTGAAACGAGCTCGAGGCGATGAACGCGCCGTCCGAGACCAGGCACGCAATTCCCGCGCTCACGATTGCGGCGGCGACCGCGCGTCGCGCCGGTGTGGCTCGGACCACCGAGGTGCGCGCGACGAGGTCACCAAGTCGCCGTTGACCGCGAGTGGTCGCGGCGAACAGGAGCGCGACGGCGGGGACGACGTAGGGGAAAGCCTCCACGATCCACACGACCGTGCGCACGAGGTGGCGCGGTAGCGATACCTGTGCGCCATCGCCGCGCACCACCCTGAGCCCGGCCAGCTTCATCCCCGCCGTCGCGCCGGTGAGGGCGGGCACAACCGCAAAGACCAGGAACGTGAGGGCGAGCAGGAAGACAACGAGCGCGTAAACCCCAGGCCCCTCGACGTAGCGCTCGGTCCCGCGGAAGGCAATCTCGATGAACGGCCCGCCTGCCTCAGCGGTGCCCGTGCGCACCGCGCTCGCGATCGCGAGGAACAAGGCGAGGCAGGGACCCCAGACACACGCCAGGTCGAGCACGAAGGCGATGCCGCGGCGGGTGAGGACACGCGCGTGGCGTTCCATGCTCTGGCCACTGTAATCGCCGGCGTGCGATCCTTGGACGATGGATCCGATGATGCCGCGCCGGGTGAGGGTGCCTCTGGGGCCGGCGCCGGTGAGGCAGAGGGATCGCGCGCTCGTGGAATGGGTGGCGGCCGCCGCTCCCGGGGATCGGTTTCCCGAGCCGTGGCGATGGGCGCGCAGCCCGAACCAGTCGGTCATCCTCACGCTCGTGGATCTCGGCGTAATCGCGAGCCCCGCGCCCGGCACGGAACTCAGCGAGGTGGTGCGCGACGCGAGTGTGGCAGCGCGGGCGTGGCTCGAGGCGCACGCCGTCGAGGGAAGCCCGGGTGCGTGAGACCGCCGGGCCGCGGTCGCTCGTGTTCGCCACGGACATCGACGTGTTGCCGCCGAACCGCGTCGTCGAGCGGCGAGACGGCTATCTGGCGGTGCATTCGCCAAGCAACCCCGGTCACTACTGGGGCAATCTCTTGCTCTTCGACGAGCCTCCGGCGGCGGGCGACGGTATCCGCTGGGAGCGGCTCTTCGAGGCGGAGTTCGAGCGCGAGCCGGAGGTCCGCCACCGTACCTTCGCGTGGGACCGCGTCGACGGCGCGCTCGGCCGCGCGCGCGAGGAGCTGGTCTCCCGCGGGTACGACCTCGAGGACACCGTCGGTCTGATCGCCGGTGCCGGTGAGATTCGCGCCCATCCGCGTCAGAACCGAGAGGTGGTCATCCGCAGTCTCGACCCTGCCGCCGGCTCCGACGAGGAACTCTGGGAGGCCGTCATCGAGCTCCAGGTGGACGGACGTGAAGCGGCTTTCGAAGCGGTGCCGTACCGGGCGTACCGGCGCGTGCGCCAGGAAGACCTACGCGCGCGCTTTCGCGCCGGCGAGGGTGGCTGGTATGTGGCGCTCTCCCCCGATCGTGCCGAGGTCCTTGCGGCCTGCGGCCTGGTGGTCACCGGCTCGCGTGCCCGGTTTCAGGCGGTTGACACTGCGGCCGCCCACCGGCGTCTGGGCATCTCCTCGCGACTCGTCGTCGAGGCGGCGCAACACTCGGCCGCGCACCACGGCGCGACCCGGTTCGTGATCGTCGCCGACGCCCACTACCACGCGCTCGGGCTGTACGAGTCGCTCGGCTTCCAGCGCGCCGAGCACGTATACGGCGCCTGCCGGTGGCCGGGCGGGAGTACCGTTTAGGGCGCCGTGATGGTGGTCGTGGTGGTGGTGGTGGGCGTTGTCGTGGTGGGCGTGGTCGTCACGATCGGGGCGGGCCGCGGCTTGGTGCTGACGAACACGCTGCCATGCGGGCCGGCCCGCACCGCCTCGTGCAGGGCGCTGCCTTTGAGCCACTTGTGCCAGGACAGGAACCACATGGTCCAGCCGTTGTCCCACACCCCAGGAGCCGGGCTGCCGACGATCTTCACCGGGTCGCCAGGGACGGCCATGTCGTAGTAGGTCTCGGCGTCGGCGGGCGGCATGTTGACGCAGCCGTGGCTGACGTTGGTGAACCCCTGCTCGCCGACCGACCAGTACGCGTCGTGCAAGTAGTCGCCGCTCCAGGTGAAGCGCACCGACCAGGGAACCTCGATGTTGTAGCCCGGGCCCACCATGTCGACCGGGTTGGCCTTCTCGATCGTCAGGTAGTTGCCATTCGGGGTGTCATCGCCGGGGCGCCCGGTGCTGATCGGCCAGTGGGCGAACAGCCTCCCGTCGCGGTAAACGCTCATATAGTGGGTGGCGGTGCTCGCCACAACGGTGAGCGGCGAGCCGATCGTGAACGTCTGGGTCAGGTCGTGAATCCCGTACACCCCGGGAGCGCCCTCGACACCATCGAGGTGGTCGGTGAAGCTCACCCGCGTGTGGGCCGGCCAGTAGTGGCGAGTGCGGAAATACGCGCACTCGGGCGCGGTGCCACACTCGCTGTCCCAGTACCAGGAGCCCTCGACCGGCCTCGAGCTCTTGATCTCCAGTGCCCGCTCCACCACGGCCTTGTCGGTTATCGGCCGGCTGAAGTAGAGGATGATCGGCATCCCCACGCCGTAGGTCTGGTGGTACCCCTCGAGGATCTCGGTCGTGAACGATTGGCGTGGCTTGAAGGTGCTGAACGAGCTCGTCTGCGTGACCGCCTGCCCCGAGGTCCCGGTACCGGTGGCGGTCACCGTGTAGCGCTGCGAGACGCTGAGCGCCCACGTGCTGTGCCACGCCGTCCCGGCCGCGTTGAGGCTTCCCCGGACCGACTTGCCCCCGGCGCGCACCGTGAGCCGACTGACCGTGCCTCCGGCGGCCGTGACCGTGATCCCCAGGTTGGGGGTGGTGTCGGTGCTCCCGTCGGCCGGGACAATCGCCAGGCGCAGACCGCTCGGCGCCGCACTCGCTCCCCGCCGGGCGCGCCCGTGGCCGGCCGCCGACGTCGTACTCAGTGAGCACCCGCCCGTGAGCAGCCCGACCGTCGCGCAGATTGCCACGGTCGCGACTCCTCGCCGGCACAGCCGAGACAAGCAATGGGACAGGGCGCCTGGGACCGCCTCTAGGTGCAACTCCGACCTCCGGATTAGAGCTTATAGAGCTTACGCCACGCTCCCCCGCTCTCGGCCATATCCGTGGCGCGCCTGGTTAGGTTTGCGTTGTGCCCTGGGCGGCGGCCGGCCCGACCACCGCGCATTCCTACGCCCGGCTTATCCCGTGGACCGATGCTGGCCGCGGGCCGCAAGCAACCGGGTACGCCCGAGATAAGAGAGGTGAAGCATGACCCAGGAGGATCGACGGTATCTTCTGACGCGCCGGCGGAGCATCGCCCTGCTCGGCTCGAGCGGAGCCGGACTCATGATCGCCGGTACGGCCGGGCGCTTCGGCACCGCGCTCGCGCACGCCGAGGGTCACGACTACGTCGCCGGCGCCGCCAACGCCTGCTCGCTCACAGCCGAGCAGGAGGAGGGCCCGTTCTACGTCGCGGTCGACGACGTCCGCGAGGACATCGTCCTCGGCCAGACCGGGCTTGCGCTCGAGCTCGAGATCACGATCATCAGCTCCGTGTCGTGCAAGCCGGTCAGGCACGCCGCCGTCGACATCTGGCAGGCCAACGCCGATGGCGTCTACTCCGACATCAGCTCCGAGCAGACGCTCGGCGAGACGTACCTGCGCGGGGTGCAGTTCACCGACAAGCACGGCCAGGTCACCTTCAGGACGATCTTCCCCGGCCACTACGCCGGGCGCACGACCCACATCCACGCCAGGATCCATGTCAACGCCGGCGACTACGAAGGCAAGCTCGCCGGAGGCCACATCGCCCATACCGGCCAGTTGTTTCCCCCCGACACCGTCAACACCGAGGTCTACCGGCTCGCCCCCTACAGCTCGGAGACGGCCGCGAGCGTCACCCACGCCCAGGATCGGGTGTGGACACAGCAGGACGGCTCCGAGGCCCAGCTCAAGATCACCAAGCTCGGCAACCGCCTGAGCAAGGGACTCAGCGCGAGCGTCACCCTCGCCGTCAACCCGAGCGCCACCCCCGCGCTCATCGGCGCCACCAGCGGCGGCGGCGGCGGCGGTTAGAGGACGAAGGGAATGAGCATCTTCGTCGTGACTCGGTAGGCCGGATAGGCCGTCGGGAAGATGGCGGTGAGGTTCCCCTCCTCCACGGATGCTGAGTAGTAGAAGTACGCACCGAGGATCACGACGATGATCAGGCCGATCAGGTTGGTCACGAGTGCGGTCCCAAGCAACGCAAGCAACAGTCCCGAGTAGATCGGGTGGCGGACGAAGCGGTAAGGGCCTGAGGTGACGAGCTCGGGCTCGGCCTTCTGGGTCATCGGCATCCCCCAGTTGCGCCCGAGGCGGACGCGCGCCCAGACCGCCACCGCGATCCCGGAGGCGAACAGAACCGCCCCGATCGCTCCGAGGACCGGGCTGTGCACGGCCAAGCTCCCGCCGCGGAAGACGCGGACGAGAAGGAGGACCGACAGGCCGGTCAGCCCGTTCAAGGGGATCCGGCGCCTGCTGGCACGTCCGGCCTTCACCCCGAAGGCGGACGCGAGCCAGTAGACCCAGAAGACGATCCAGGCGACATCGATAGCGGTCTTGAGCGTTTGCATGCCGTTCGACGAGCGTCGGGCGCGGTCCGATGCCCACCAGCCTACGACTCCGTCGCAGCGCCGTCATCGGCTCTGGGATGGATCCCGCGCCCTCCACCCACGGGTGGACATCGTGCCTGCCGGACCCCGCCTGCGACTGGCATCCTGTCCCTATGCCGGAGGGCCTTCGACGATGTCCCGCCTCGGCGCTGGGACTACGGTGAGATTCGAACCACCCGTAGACGCCTTGGCGTCGCCGGCGGCGCCAAGCGATTGGGCGTCGCCCTGATCGAGGTCGACCCGGGCCGGCGCTCGACACCGCCGCACAGCCATGCTGACGAGGACGAGGCCTTTCTCGTTCTCGCGGGGGGAGGCCTCAGCTACCAGACCGCGGGCCCGGACGACGTGCGCACGTATGCGATCGGCGTCGATGATCTGCTCTGGCACCCGGCCAACGGGGATGCTCATACGCTGATCGCGGGCGAGGATGGGCTCACGGTGCTCGTGGCGGCCGAGGGCTCGCGTACGAACATCACCTACCTGCCGCGGACCAAGCAGTTCTGGCTCGGCCCGGCTTGGTCGCCCGCCGATAGCGCGTCCCCCTTCGAAGCCGACGCCGAGCTCGGCCCGCTCGAGCTGCCCGAGCCGACCCGCGAACGACCGCCGAC
>Ga0302325_10034239_pt1 | contig 10390 bp, 9 predicted proteins | sample Palsa_T0_2_FD_201948 | JGI IMG/M metagenome (GOLD analysis project Ga0302325, IMG submission 201948) | Peat permafrost microbial communities from Stordalen Mire near Abisko, Sweden - Palsa_T0_2 | ecosystem: Environmental > Terrestrial > Soil > Palsa > Peat permafrost | place: Sweden: Abisko...
CGACGTTGACCCCGACGATTCCCGAGGCCCGCGCGTCGGTCGCCTCCACCTGCATCCGGGCCAGCGCCAGTTCCCGCGCCTCGTAGATGCCCTGCGTGAACTGGATCATCTCCTGGTTCTGGCCCGCCTGCCGCAGTGCCTGCATGGCCGACTGGTGCGCGATGTGGTAAACGCAGGTGCCGAGCACGAACGCCACCGGCACCGCGCCCCCGGCGAGCAGCCGGAAGAAGTCCTGAGCGGACAGGTCCGAGGTGAACGCCCGGCCATCAGGGGCCTTGTGCGCGCCCTGGCCAGCCAGCGCCCTGACCGCGGTGCCGGTGGCCACGAACTCCAGGACGTCCTGGCCCCAGACGTACATCTGCAGCCGCAGCTCGACGCCGACGATGCCGTCGGCGTCGAGGTGGTCGGCCTCGGCCCGCATCCGGGCCATGGCCAGTTCCCGCGCGTTGTACATGGCCTGGGTCAGCCGGTCCAGTTCGGTGTTCTGGTTCCACCGCCCTACTTGCAGGCCAATGTGGTAGATCGAGGACCCGACCACAAATCCCAGCGGCTCGAACCCGGCCTCGCCGAGGAGCACGTATTCGGATACGGACAGGTCCGAGGTGAAGACCCCGCCGGGGGCGGCGCCGGCGGTCTGCGCCAGGCGGGAGTCCGCGGCGGTCGGCTCCCAGTTCCCGCTGGGCTGGGGCGTATTGCTCCCGAACAGGGGCATCTGAACCTCCGGTGACCGGCCCCGCCTCGCCGGGGCCACGACCGCTCAGCGTAGCGGGCCGTCATGCTGCTGGCGTGACTGCGGCATCGGGCGTGCTATAACCCGCTCAATGGGCGCAGCTATCGGCCCGGCGGCCGCCGGGCCACGGGCGGCCGCCGGCCATGGGGGGGAGGGCGCGTGATCTGTGTCCTGGGGGACGCCAATCTCGACGTCGTCGTCTGCCCGTCCGGGCCAGTGGCGGAGGAGACCGACACCCCTTCGCGCATCTCGGTCGGGGCGGGCGGCCAGGCGGCCAACGTCGCGGCCTGGATCACCGAGCTCGGCGGCCGGGCCCGGCTGATTGCCGCCCGTGGCACGGATCCGGCCAGCCAGCTGATCGCCGATGACCTGGCGCGCCGGGGCGTGGACCGGGCCGGGCCAGTCATCGAGGGCCCATCCGGTGTGGTCGTGTCGCTGTCATCAGGCGGAGTGTCCCGGTCGATGCTGACCGACCGCGGCGTCGGCCCGCTGCTGGACGCGGGGGCCCTGGCCGGCGAATGGCTGGACGGCTGCACCAGCCTGCACCTGCCGGCCTACAGCCTGGTCCGCGAACCCGTAGCCGGGGCCGCCCTGGCCGCGGCGCGGCGGCTGCCCCGGTTGAGCATCGACCTGTCCTCCACGGCCGCGCTGGCCAGCTACGGTGTCGACCGCTTCCGCGCGCTGCTGGCCAGGCTGCGCCCGCAGATCGTGTTCGGCAATGAAGCGGAGGCGGCGCTCATCGGCGACCTGGCCGGTGCCGACCTGGTGGTGAAGCTCGGCCCGCGCGGCGTGCGCGCTGGCGGCCGGGTCCATGCCGCCCACCCGGCCCGGGCGGTGGACCCGACGGGCGCCGGGGACGCGTTCGCCGCGGGTTACCTGCTCGGCGGGGTGACCCTCGGCCTGGAGGCCGCCGCCCGGGCGGTGGCCAAGATGGGAGCGATGCCCTGATGAGCACACCGACGAGCACACCGCAGCTGGCCGGGGAGGTCGCCGAGGCGCTGGCCGCGGGCGGACCGGTGGTGGCCCTGGAGACGACGCTGGTCTCGCACGGCTTCTCAGAGGGGCGCGGGCTGGCGGCGGCCCTGGCCGCCGAGGCCCGGGTCCGCGAGGCGGGAGCCATACCGGCCACGGTCGGGGTGGTGGACGGTGCGCTGCGGATCGGGCTGGGCGCGCCGGATCTGGAGCGGTTCGCCGCCGTGGGCACCTCCGCCCGCAAGGTCGGCGCGCGTGACCTCGCCGCCTGCATCGTGCAGGGCGCGCTCGGCGCCACGACGGTCGGCGGCACCCTGGCCGCCTGCCGGGCCGCCGGCATCCGGTTCATGGCGACCGGCGGGACCGGCGGGGTGCACCGCGGGTTCGCCGAGAGTCTCGACATCTCGGCCGACCTGCCGCAGATTGCCCGCACCGCGGCCGTCGTGGTGTCCTCCGGCGCGAAGTCGATCCTCGACGTCGCCGCCACCGCCGAGCTGCTGGAAACGCTGGGTGTCCCGGTCCTGGGCTGGCGGACGCCCACGCTCCCGCTGTTTTACAGTGCGGCAGGCGGCCCGGTGGTGTCCGCCGTGGTAGCGGCCAGCGACGAGGTGGCCGCCATCGCCTCCGCGCATTGGCAGCTGAACGGAACATCCGGCTTGCTCCTGGCCCGCCCCCCGGAGCCGGCCCTGGACATCGAGCCCATCCTGGCCGAAGCGGTCAACCGGGTCCGTGATCAAGGTGTGAGGGGACAGTCGGTGACGCCAGCCGTTCTGTCGCTGGTCCATGAACTGAGCGGGGGCCGCAGCATCGAAGTCAACCGGCAGCTCATCGCCGACAACGCGGCCCTGGCCGCCGATGTCGCCGTCGCCTACGCGCGGGCCGCCCGTGCCTGAGGCGAGCCTGGGAGCGCTGATCGAGCAGCGGCTGCGCGAGGCGGGGACACCGGCCCGGGCGGCGGCCGAGCAGGCATACCTCAAGAGCAGCCGGGAGTTCGCGGGCGTCCCGCTGCCCCAGACGCGGCGGATCGTCAGCGAGGTGACCCGGGGCCGTCTGGCGTCCCGCGTCGAGGTCCTCGCCGTGGCCGGGGCGCTGTGGGACCGGCCGCTGCATGAGTGCCGGACCGCCGCGCTGATTATCCTGGTCACCCGCGCTGATGACCTGCTGGCCGGGGACGCCGTGCTCGTCGAACGGCTGATCAGGGAGTCTGGCGCCTGGGCGCTCGTGGACGACCTGGCTGGCAAGGTGATGGGCTCGCTGGTGGAACGGTATGGCGAACTGGGCGGCACGCTCGACCGCTGGGCCGGCGACGAGGACTTCTGGATCCGCCGGTCGGCGCTGCTCGCCCTGCTGGGGCCGCTGCGCCGGGGGGCGGGCGACTTCGAGCGGTTCGGGCGTTACGCCGATTCGATGCTGGAGGAACGGGAGTTCTTCATCCGCAAGGCGATCGGCTGGGTATTGCGGGACACAGGCCGGCGGCGCCCGGATCTAGTGGCCGACTGGCTCGCCCCCCGCGCGGCGCGTACCTCGGGAGTGACCATGCGCGAAGCGGTCAAGCCGCTGCCCCCGGCGACGGCGCAGGCCCTCATGGCCGCCTACAAGGCCGCCCGCAAGCGCTAGCCGGGCCTGAGCGTAGGATCCCGTGGCGGGCCGGCGTCACGGATCCCGGCTACGCAGGCGGCAACGGAGGTTGTAGATGCAGATTGGTGCGGCGCTCACCGAGCCCCAGGGCCCAGACGCCTTCGACCGCCTGACCGAGCAGGCGAAGCGGGCGGCTGACGACGGTTTCGCGTCCGCATGGATGAACAATATCTTCGGGCTGGACGCGCTGACCGCGCTGGCCGTGGTGGGCCGCCAGGTGCCCGGCATCGAGCTGGGCACGGCCGTGGTCCCGACCTACCCGCGTCACCCGGCCGTCCTGGCCCAGCAGGCGCTGACCGTGGCGGCGGCGATCGGCGGCCGGCTGACCCTGGGCATCGGGCTCTCGCACAAGATCGTCATCGACGACATGTACGGGTACGACTTCGGTCAGCCGGTCCGGCACATGCGGGAGTACCTGGCGGTGCTGCTGCCACTGCTGGAAGGCCAGCCCGCGGCCTTCCGCGGTGAGACGCTGAGCGGGCACATCGGGCTGAGCACCCCCGCGCCCGGCCCGGTGCCGGTGCTGCTGGCCGCGCTGGGCCCGCGCATGCTGCGGGTAGCCGGGGAACTGGCCGAGGGCACGGTGCTGTGGATGACCGGCCCGGCCACCGTGCGCGACTATGTCGTCCCGGAGATCACGGCGGCGGCCAACGCGGCCGGGCGGCCCAGCCCCCGGGTGGTGTGCATCCTGCCGGTCTGCGTCACCGACGATCCGGACGGCGCGCGGGCCAGCGCGGCCAAGGTGTTCGCAATCTACGGCCAGCTGCCGTCCTACCGGGCCATGCTCGATCGCGAGGGCGCGGCGGGCCCGGCCGACGTGGCCATCGTCGGCGACGAGGACTCCGTCGCCGCGCAGCTCAGTGCGCTGGCCGAGGCGGGCGTCACCGATTTCGTGGCCGGTGAGTACGCCCGCGGCGACGATGGCATCCGCACCCGCCGGTTCCTCACGTCCCTGCTCGCCTGACCCGCGGTTTCCCGCCCCCTCGTACTGGACAGGCTTCCAGGGAAGGGGGTGGGCACCATGCCGTTCCTGGACCGCGCCGATGCGGGGCGCCGGCTGGCCGCCACGCTGATGCGGCTGCGGGGGACGGACATTGTCGTGCTCGGGCTGCCCCGGGGAGGTGTCCCGGTGGCCTTCGAGATCGCCCAGGCCCTCGGCGCGGTCCTGGACGTGATCGTGGTGCGCAAGATCGGGCTTCCGGTCCAGCCCGAGCTGGCCATGGGCGCGATCGGGGAGGACGGCATCCGCATCATCAACCAGCGCGTGGTCATGGGGGAGCAGGTCACCGAGCACGAGTTCATCCGGGTGGAGGAACGCGAGCGGATCGAGCTTGAGCGGCGCGGCCTGCGCTTCCGGGGCGACCGGCCGCGGGTGCCGCTGACGGGGCGGACCGCCATCATCGTGGACGACGGCATCGCCACCGGCTCGACCGCCCGGGCCGCCTGCCACGTGGCCCGGGCCCAGGGCGCGGCGCGCGTGGTGCTCGCCGTTCCCGTCGCGCCGCGGGCCGCCATCCCCGGGCTGTCTTCAGTCGCCGACCAGGTCGTGTGCCTGGAGACACCGGACCGGTTCATGGCCATCGGCCAGTGGTACGGCGACTTCTCGCAGACGAGCGACGAGCAGGTCGTGGAACTCCTGCACCGCGCGGCCGCCGCTGGTGCGGGTCCCCCCACGTGGTGATGGCCGCGGACCGCTCACATCTGCCGCGGGATCGCGCGCAGCATGCCTAATGCCGCGGCCATGGCCCGCAGCCGCTGGCGGGCGCGGGCGGCTTTGGCCGCGCGCTCGTCGGCGTCGGCCGCGGCGTCCAGCATCTCGATGGCCGGGGCACCGGCCCAGCCGTCCCGGCCAGGATGGTTCACGGGACGGTTACCCCCTGGATGACGACCGGCCCGAGGGTCGGGTCGAGCTCGGTGGCCTGGGAGACCCCGGACGGCGTGATCACGTCCATGGCCTTCGGCACGGTGGTCGGGTCGACCTTGCAGATGGGACTGGTCACGTTGTCTGCGGCGCAGACGCCGAAGGTGTACGCCCCGGGGGTCGCGGTGAAGGCGCGGGCCTGATCGGAACTGAACCCGTCCTGGCCGGTCAGTGCGACGGCGAAGGCCCAGCCCGCGGCCGGGGTGCCAAACGTGGCCTCCGGCAGCGCGATCGTGACGGTATTGCTGGCCTGCGACGTGGTCATGAACGGCGTGCCGAGCGAGTTGCCGGAGGCGTCCTGCCAGACCGGTGACGCGAATCCCTGCACTTCGACCATCTCGCTCCACGCGTCGGCCGGGGCGATGGTGTAGTTGCGGGTCGTGTACGCGGCCGCGGTCGAGGTGGTGGCCGCGCTGGGGGTGTGCACGTACACGTCGAGCAGTTGCGCACCGAACGCGTTGCCGAACGTCGGGGCCAGGTTGGCCAGCGTGGCCTGCAGGTACACGGTCGTCCCGTCGCTGATCACCTTGAAGTCGGTCAGGTCGAACGCGCCGGGCTGGAAGTCCGCCGCCGTCGGGTACTGGTAGGTGCCGGGGCCGTTGTCGTCACCGGTCGGATCGGTCACGTCGAGTACCGTCGTCCCGCTGGTCACGTCGCTGGTCACGGAGGTTTGCGCGTACCCGGTCCGGTTACCGGACGCGGTGGCCGAGGCGGTCAGCACGTCGTCGCCGAAACCGACCGGCACCGTGACCGAGAACGATCCGTCGGCGGCCGCCACCGCGGTGCCGGTGGTTCCCGGCGTGCCGGTGGTGGTGTCGAGGGACTCCACCACGACCTTCGCGCCGGGCGTGGTGGTGCCGGTGACCGCGGTCGTGGTCGTGGTGACCGCGCTGCCGGAGGCGGGAGCGGTCAGAGTCACCGTGAGCGCGCCCGGCGGCGGGTGGGTGACGTACCGCTGCGTCGTCACGGACGGGGCTTCCAGCGCGTGCCCGGCCCCGATGTCCAGGATGAGCCGGAGCTCCTGGGCCTGGGCCCAGGTCAGCGGGGACGCTGAGCCCGCGGCCTGGCCGTCGGTGAAGCCGATCGACGCGGTGGTCGGGTCGCTGCCGTAGGGCGACGCGGCCAGGTCCGGATCTTCCCACGCCTGCTCGGGCACGAGGCCCACGCCGGAGGAGAACTGCGCCATCGCCTCCAGCAGCGCGGACGCGCCCGTGAGGTTCCCCTCGGCGACGTCGGACTCGGCGCGCTCCCCGGACAGCACCGGCCACAGGTGCCCGGTGCCGGTGTCGGTGGTCGGCCACGGCTCGCCCTCGACGGTGCAGGACGTCTGGCTCGGCTGGTAGCAGTCGCCGTAGCCGTCGGCGCTGCCCGCCGCGGCCGACGTGCCGTACCGGTAGTAGCCGGTCCCGCTGGGCGTGGACACCGAGATCTGCTTGTCCAGCACGCCCAGCGACGCCTGGATGTCGGGGTCGCTGACCGGCAGCTCACCCAGCCGCACCAGTTCCTGGAAGCCGCCGTCGATGACCGAGCGCTGGTCTACGGTCGGGCCGCCGTTGCCCAGGCTGTAGGTGATGGCGGCGTTCGGGTCGCCGGTCTTGGACAGCCGGATGAAGTAGGCGGGCGCGTCCGGGCCGGTGGTGGTCACGTCCCAGGTCTTGATGGTGCGCTGGAAGTCGTCCGCGGTGGCCTGGTACAGCTGGGCCCGGGCCGTGTCGCCGTGGCTGGCCGCGATCACCGACGCGGCGGTCAGCCCGGCGATCTCCGCCGCGATCGTAGACGGCGAGTAGCCCGACTGCTCCTCCCACCGCTCCACGCCGAACGACGGCCCCATCGCGACCAGGTAGTCGGCCGCCGGCCGGATGTGCTGCTGCCAGAGTGTGGTGTCCCCGCCCAGTCCGGACTGCAGGGCCATCAGGATCGGGTAGGCCGTCTCGTCGAGCTGGTTCCCGCCCGTGTCCGGCGCGGCCTCGCCATTGACGAGGGAGTTGCGCGGGAACTGTCCGTTAGGTAGCTGCTGGTGATTGAAGAGGAACAACGTGGCGGCGCGCGCGGTGGCGATGTCGCCGTCGGTCAGCAGGCCAGTGAACGCCTCGTAGAGGTCGCGGGCGAACACCTCGCGGTAGGAGCCGAAGTAGACCGGCTTGCCGTTCACCGCGGTTCCGGCGCTGACCGCCTGGCCCCACGGGCTGGCCAGCGAGGCGACGATCGCGCCCGGGTAGGTCTTGTCCTCGCTCGACTTGATCACGTTGGCCGACAGGTAGTAGCGGTTTCGCAGCACGGCCGCCTGCGCGCCAGACAGGCCGGGGAAGGAGGACGGCGGCTTCTTCAGGCCGTGGTCGTAGCCGGCCCAGCCGCTCAGGTAGTCCTGCTCGGCCTGGCCAAACGGCCGGGCCAGGGACGCGCCCGCGGTGGATACCGCCTGGGCCTGGGTGCGACCGAAGCCGAGGGCCAGGGTGAATTCGCCGCCGGGGCCCGGCGTGATCTCCTCGGTCGCCGTGACGTGGCCGTCTGGCGCCGAGGTGTAGCTGGTCAGCGTGTGGGCGGCGTCGAGCTGGGTCAGGCCGTCGCTCGCCGTCCCGGCGTAGCCGACGCTGGCGGCCGTACTGGCTGGGCCGGCGGAGCGGCCCGCCCGCAGCGCCATGTAGGTGGGGACCGCGTAGCTGCGGTTGGCCGCCTGGGTCACGGTGTTGGTGCTGTAGATCACGGGCACGGGGGAGCCGGTGGAGGTGTCGATCGTGCCGGTGTTGCCGCCCGCGTTCTGGCTGCCGCCGCCGCCGTCCCCGTTCACGTGCGCGTCGAGCCGCGCGTACAAATGCAGCTTGCTGAGGTCGGTCTTCGAGCCGGGGGTGGCCGCCAGCCGGGTGTCCATCAGCACCGTGTCCCGCGCCGGGTCGGTGATGTAGGTGGTGACCAGCTTGTAGCCGTGGCTGGCGCTGGTCGCGGTCACGGTGCAGGCCATGCCCGAGGGGTCGGCGGCCACCGTGTAGGTCATGTCGCGGGTCTGCAGGTCGGTGAAGGTACTTCCGTCGGTGACGATGTACTGCAGGGTGTCGACGTTCGTGTTGTCGATCGTCGGCTCGTAGACGTCGGAGAGCACGCCGCCGGCGACCGTGTACCAGACCTTGGAGGCGGTGTTGCGCGCCGTGCCGACGCAGTCCTTGCGGGCCAGGTCGTAATAGGACTCCACGCCGGGGGCGTCAGGCGCGGTCACCGCGGACGGCGCCGCGGTGCTGGCGCTGGTCGCGCTGGCCGGAGCGGCCGCAGCGACCGCGAACGACAGCAGCCCCAGGGCGGCCGCCGGGACCGCCAATCTCCGCAGCCTGCGCCGCAATACCTGCGCCAATCTCCGCATCGGAACCTCCGGTTCCCCCATTGGAACCCTCTGACTAAGCGAAAATCAGCGAACCGGTCGAGAGCGCCCGCCCAGGTCGCCACGTGTGGAAAGGACACCGCGTGCCGAAGCCTCCCCCCGCTGGGCGGCGGTGTCAACGAAAAAATTCGTGAATGATCATTTCGACACTTCACCCGTTCGGGTCATTTCGGGTGCCCGGTTCGTCTCCGTCTGGGGCACTTAACGGGTGAGGAGTCGAAACGATCATGAGATTGTGGCCCCTATGAGGCGCGTATCGGTGGTCGGGAACGCCGGGTCGGGCAAAACCACGCTCGGCCACGCTCTCGCGGCCCGGCTCGGGGTGCCGCATCTAGAGCTCGACGGGATCTACCATCAGCCGGGCTGGGTTCCGCTGGCCACGGACGAGTTCGTCCGGCGGGCCGGCCAGGCCGCCGCCGGGGACGGCTGGGTCATCGATGGCAATTACACCGCGGTCCGCTCGCTGATCTGGGCCCGCGCGGACACGGTCGTCTGGCTCGACCTGCCCAGGCGCATCGTGATGCGCAGGATAATCTGGCGCACCATCCGCCGTGTGATCAGCCGCGCCGAGTTGTGGAACGGCAACCGGGAGCCCTGGCAGAACCTGATCCGCGGGAATCCCGAGGAGTCGGTCATCGCCTGGGCCTGGCACAAGCACGCCGTCTACCGGCAACGCTATGCCGCGGCCGCCCTCGATCCGGCCTGGGCGCACGTTCGGTTCATCCGCGTCACCTCGCGCCGTGACGTGCGCGCCCTCCTCGACCGGGCGGGACGCGCAGCCAGCTGACCACGGATGTGCGGGACGCCCGCTTGACGTGCCCGGTGCATCGCGCTATAACAACCATATGGTTGTGCAACTTAAGAGTTGTTGAAGGAGAGTCGTGATCACCGACTGGATTGCCTCGGGACGCCGCGAACTGGCGGCGTTGCTGGACGGGCTCAGCGCGGACCAGTGGGATACGCCTTCGCTGTGCGACGACTGGACCGTCGCGCAGGTGACGGCCCACCTGACGATGCCGTTGCGGTACTCGACGCCCCGGTTCCTGTCCGAGCTCGCTAAGGCGGGCGGCAGATTCCAGCGCATGTCCGACGGCGTCGCTCTCCGCGACGCCGCGCTGCCGAAGATCGAGCTGATCGCGGCCCTGCATGACCATGCGGAGCGCCGGTGGAAACCGCCCGGAGGGGGCTACGAAGGGGCACTGACCCATGATGTGATCCACAGCCTCGACATCACCGGCCCGCTCGGGCTCGAACGTCATATCCCGCCCGAGGCGATGAAGGCGGTGCTCGACACGGTCGCCGCCGCCAAGAGCCGAAGGTACTTCGGGGTGGACACCGGCGGCATCGAGTTGCGGGCGGTGGACCTCGACTGGTCAAGCGGGAGCGGCGCGCCGCTGCTCGGGCGGGCGCAGGATCTCGCGCTGCTGCTCACCGGGCGGCGCGTCCCGCTGGGTGCCTTCAGCGGGGAAGGTGCTCCCTCGGAGGCGGGTGGCTCCGGCCGATGACGATGGTCGACGACGACCTGAGCCTGACGTTCGCGGCGCTCGCGGATCCGACCAGGCGGGCCATCCTCTCGCGGCTGGCTGGCGGCGAGGCGACGGTGAGCCAGATCGCCGAGCCGTTCGCCTTGACCCAGCAGGCGATCTCCAAGCACCTCAAGATCCTCGAGCGGGCGGGACTCATCTCGCGGACCCGTGCCGCCCAGAGCAGGCCCTGCAAGCTCGAGGGTGAGCATCTCGATACCGCGGATGAGTGGATC
>Ga0302325_10034240_pt1 | contig 10390 bp, 8 predicted proteins | sample Palsa_T0_2_FD_201948 | JGI IMG/M metagenome (GOLD analysis project Ga0302325, IMG submission 201948) | Peat permafrost microbial communities from Stordalen Mire near Abisko, Sweden - Palsa_T0_2 | ecosystem: Environmental > Terrestrial > Soil > Palsa > Peat permafrost | place: Sweden: Abisko...
GACCCCGTCAATTCCAGCTGAATTGTTCGGTGTTATGTCCTTCCATTCGTTTCCATCACTCGATGTCCAGAACAAATGCTGATCTACCAGCGTCCACCCGGTCACGGGGCCCACCAGACCCATTCCGCCGATTAGGTGGGCGGGACCTTCAACTGCCCCAATCGCTGCATGCGTCTTGTCTGCGAGGCCGACCGGCTTGCTCAACAATCTCGCCGGGCTTGTCTGTGCTAATAATACCGGTACTAGGCACAGGAGGCCAAAGACGGGCGAGAGACATCGGATCTCCCGACCCCGCAAAGACAAAACTGCTTGGCAATGCGGGTGGAGAAGGCGGTCTTCAACCGAACATGAATGCGTCATTTATAGACTTCCGCCAAGTCATCCGTTCGCAGCCAGACCCACAAACGCGGAACATCACGAAAAGTCGGGTTAGATTCCCGAATTGGTTCCTGACCAGCGTAGATTATACATCCACAATGCCCCGTTTGCTTGTTGTCTTCACGTTTTGGTCAAAAATTGCCCGAGAAAAGTTGGGCGAGGGAACGATAGGGCCGGCGCACGGGAAGGTAACGGGCCTGCTCGGAAAATGGCTTGCCAGCCTGGGCCCATCCCGCAGTGGATACGTCCTGGGTCACGGCGCATCCGGAAGTGATCCGATAGGACGGTATAACGCGCCCGCCGCTGATATGAGTAGGCAGTGACCATTAAGTTCTGGTAATTGAATAGGCTATGCCAGTCGGAGCAGATTACTACCGAGAAGCGCCGTAGGCTCCGGCGATCCAGTTTGACGGTTGTCCCGATCCCGGTAAGTGCAGCTTGCCCACATTCCTGGATCACGGCGCCCACCACGCAGAAAGTGGATGCCACAATGGGTTCGCAACCCGCCAGTTGGCCGGACGATAATGGCAATTAAGGCAGTCGCCACGGGGCACGTCGGCCTGTACTCACCTCGGTACCTGTGGCATGTTTTGACTCTCGCCTTCGTCGGCTTGCCTCTTCCCGCGCGTTGTGGAGGCAAAATGCGGTGGAGTAAATCCCTTTCGGATTGAGCCATGGTTCTTGGCGTTTTTCACGGGTGTTGCTCGAAGGCCAAGCGTATCAGGCGGTTAACAATTCCCAGTCAGAGATAAATATTTTGCCATTTCGAATGGAAGCGTATCGAGCCTCCTCGCGAATCTTCATGAACTCAGCAGGCGTCTCCAGCATTGCGTCGGGCGTCTCCAGCATTGTATCGTCCACTTCAGTGTGGAGAGCTAACTGCAAGTCGGTCTCGCGCAAGAAACTATCAAGAACATCGCCGCGGTCCTTTAGTTTCGTCAAGGCATTCGAAAATGCGGGCGCAACTCCAAACCTGGTTCTGCACCCAACGACTACGAGTTCCGAGTCCATGGTAATCGCACGCGGGAAGGGTAACGTGTAAGACTGTCCCACCCATTCCTGGTCTTCCGCAACGAAGCGCTCTTGTCCAGTCAAGAGAGTACCTCTCAGCCCTTCCATTTGTGTCTCGATTGGAAACGCATTCGCTGCCGCGTCATATGCACCGGCAAGTACCAAGCCTCTAACTGCGACAATCCGATCGATTGACCGGGCAATAGGCTCGATTGATTCGGTCTCAATCCTGTAGTAGATATTCTCAGCTTCCGGTAGAGGATCCTCGACGCGCAAGGTGCTGTCCCAGTTGCTTTCTGAACCGGTAAACGCAAATGCCGTCACGAGACGCTGAGCGACGAGCGACTCGTTCGTGAACTCGACATTCCGCTTCTGCTCGCGCCCGCGTTTGAACTGTCGCCCAAAGTCGTTTGGGCCTTGTTGGTTTCCCTTGCACTCAATGACATGTACTCTGTTCTGCTGATCGTAAGCGAGGAAGTCCGGGCATTTATCCGGTCCCGACTTCTTTTTTTTCGGTAGAAACTTAGCCGCTCCCTTACGCTGGAGGTCTTGTACGGCGGCAAACCCGTGCTCGACGTTTTTGTACTGAAAGCTTGACGCAAGCCACTGGAGCGAAAAACCAACGCCCCAATCATCGCTGAGAACCTTCGTTTGATGGGTGTCGAGTTCCTTAATCGCCGGATGGAGGCGCAAGCGCTTGGAAATATCGGCGGCAGCGTAATAGCGGACCTTTGCCCACTGAGATGCAAGGGCCCATTGCGGCAGTTTGAGGGGTACGGACATCTTTCCCATCCACAACAAAGCACCGTTAAAATCGATTGAGGCTGATTTTTGAGCAGCAGGAAACGGGCACGGCTTGCGGAAAGCGTCTGGTACGGAACTCCATGATTCTGGGGCCACGTCGAGGACAAAAGTCTTCTTCATAAGTCGCCGCTTGAGGAAAAGACCGCCATTCGCCCGCTCACACATAAGTTTAGCGAAGCCAGGCAGCAGTTTGACAACATGCTGGCTTCAATGAGCTTTTGGGGCGACCGTGGATCGGCATGTCGTTATAGCGGCTGCCACCGAATGCAACAGCGACCCAACGGCCCGAGTGGGAGGAACGGACGGGCGCCGGTTTCTCAGGACATTGGGCCCAAACTACGACCCCGCCTGCTTCCCACGCAAAGCATGGTCGAACATACCTAAATTGCAGGAGCCAAGTCCTGATTCCACGCGCTGCGCTATGCACAGTCCACTAGCGATATTACCTGACAACGTTCCGAAGCGCGTCCGCGTTGATTCCAATCCCAGTGGCACGCTTGCGAGCAAAGTGACCTTCAAGGTGCTGTGATTCGCCGCGCACTCCTGGGCGGTAAAGGTTTGTAAATCCTGTAAATCTCTCTGTAAGGAGGCGCGTCCTCAGCACACAGAAGGAGTGCCATCGTGCCTAGCAACATTTTCCTCCACCACCATCGATCTCGGGCTGCCGTGCCGTCATGGCAGCTATTGTTGACGCTTGCCTTTCTACCGGCGCCTTGCGTGGCGCAGGTTTCTGCCCCAATTATCGAGAGCGAGACACCAACGTTCGGCACAACTGTGGTGATACCCGGCGGACTGCGTGGGGAGGTCTACCACCTGCCGAGCGGCGCATCTAAGCTGCCGAACTTCGAGAAGCTTAAACCCGTGGGCGTCATCTACACCGCCGAACTGAATATCTCCCCGCGCAACTTCGAAGAAGGCTTTCCAGGGGTCACGGATCGGATCGAATGGTTCGCCATCGATTACAAGGGAAAGTTCTGGATCGATAAGCCTGGATCGTACCGGTTTCTAGTCAATTCCGACGACGGCGCCAGACTTTATATAGACGACAGGCGGGTAATCGAGAACGACGGCATTCATGGACCGGAGACTGCATATGGCAACGCCAAGTTGAGCTTCGGGATACATAGCATCCGCCTGTCCTATTTTCAAGGGCCGCGCTACGAGCTGGCTCTCGTCCTGGCGGTCGCTCCTCCCGGCGGCACCTGGCAGGTATTCAACACCAATATCTTCAAGCCACCGCCCAACCCCGAGGATTGGGATGGGCTGGCAGCCTTGCACGCCGAGCCGATGCCGCGCGATTTCGAGTTGCGGTTGGCCGCTATTCAATTCCATAACCAATCCCCCATTTGGCAAGGTGCTTTGGTGGTGGATGCGCCCGCCCTCCCGGTCCGGCTTCACCTGTTGGCCTTGATAAAGAATGCGCGCGGGCAGGTAACCGGTCAGTACTCGCTGGATCCGCCCCCGGAATCCCAGAACCACCCAATTACTTGGACCCAGGTGCTGGAGCTGGCGCCGGGTCACTACACCGTAGAAGCTGTCGCGGTCGAGCGCGACGGGAAACGGGCAAGCGTCAGCACGATCCCGATGGACACGCCGCCGCCGCGTCCAGGCGTCGATATCAGCCGCGTCATACTGGCCCGGTTGGGCGAACCTGCCAATGGCTTTCCGTTTGATCCCTTGGTTTACCAAGGTAGGCATGTGGTCCCGATGCTGGCGCCAGTGTGGAACGGCGCGGGGAAGCCCTCGGTCTACTTCGTGGTGTATCCGGACCAGTCAAACCCGGTAAAGCCCATACTACGCGTCGAATTTCTGGTGGATGGCAGGTCGCTGGCGGATCAAAGCGCCGATCTGGCACAGGATATCGCCGGACCGATCCCGGTGTTCGTGGAAGCCGACGCGCAACCAGGGGATTGCGAGCTGCGAATCACGGCCATTCAGGGGAATGATTCCGCTACTGAGACGGTCCACTACGCCGTGCCCCGATAGTATGAAGCCAGCTAATTAGATCGGCAAGAACCGCAGTGCACGACACCGCGCCGGAAAACTACAACCGAGAGGCCCCGCAACGCCGATTGCCTGAGGGCCGGGAACGACCTATTCCACGTCACCCAAGAGCCCCTTCAATTTGGTTTTGAGCGCCAGATCAGCGGGCGCGCCGCCAGGCAGGCTAAGCCATGCGTCGAAAAGTTCCCTGGTCAGTCGATGCTGTAACGCTCCAGTCTAGAGAAAGGCTGTGTGGCTCCGCAGGCTTGAGGCAAGAACATAGCCGACAGCCTTGTGACAGCTAGATTCGATAATAGCTACCGGAAACCAGTCTCGTGAATCGATGGTCATTAAAGAGCCGAGCTTGATCGTTATCCCGTTTGCAAGCTTGTGCTGAGGAGAATCCAGATCACAGCGATCAAAGGAAATCATTCCATCGTCAATGGTCTTCACAGTCCGTTCTGCATAGGACGAGGACGACAACGGCCTGCCCATAGTCAAACGAGAAAAAGATATTGATTCCTCACGTGACTCTTCAAGCAGAGGCTTATATCCAACAAAGTTCGTTAAATTGGGTGCTAATGCCCAGCAAATCAGCGATCGAGCTCTCAAGTAGCGTGGTTCTGGCATCGACGCCACAAGATCAGATGGCAAGGTAAGTCTATCAAGCTTTTGCTCGCTGAAGTCGAGATAAGCCGGCCCGGCGGGTAACCTTCGATTGAGCCGGAATGACACCTCTCTACGACTCTCCGGCACTACTTTGGACGAATCAGCGCTCCCTGGTAACAGATCCAATTGCGGGTCGTACCAGTCGGCATTGAATGGCTTCAGACGTATTTCCGCGTGCGGTACTTCTTTTTGTTCGCCGGCCGTAAGCACCTGCCCGTACGGGCTCACTGTACCGACCTTCACGACCACTATCTCGACCCAACGGTGAATCCGGCCGGAAAGAGATCGGTTATCCGAAGACCGGGCACACCAAGACTCTGCTTCCCCTGCCATCTCCGATTCGGCCCCGTAGTATTTAGCCGATGTGACCTGCGTGGCGCCACACAGGACGCCGAAAAACTCGGTGAGCTGGCCGCCGAGGACTAGGGATGTTATGCTGCCCCGCTCTTCACGTGTTAACACGTTCATGCCGTTGGCGCCTCTCGTCTGCCACTGCCCCGGCCCTTATTTTACTCCAATCGACCACTCCTCTGTGGTCTGGGGATGTAGAGCCGGCGGAAGATTCTTAGGCTGGCGAGTGCAGCAAAGCGAGAAACGCTGGCGGCGGCAGCCCCAAACTGGATGTTACTAAATCGATTTTGCCGGGTAATCCTCGTGGAACGGGTGCCGGTACCCCACGAACCTAACGGTGTCGGCGCGAATAGACATCTCATCAGCATTTTGACTTCTATGTTCGGCTTACAAGGGAGGAGGCAACGGCCGAATCTTAGAATCGTGTTCCTCCATTGAGGCCCTCCGTTTCCATCAGAATATCCGATTCGGCGTTGGTGATCCGAACTCACTCCGCCAGATACTTACCGATATTCACTCATAATGCCGTTATTCGCGCGGCGAGTTCGGAGACCTTTCGGAACGCCATCGGAGTTCTCTCCGAGTAGCCGACCGTACAGACGAAGATCCCGGTGCCGATCTCAAAAGCCCGTTGTGAATGACAACGTCCTTTATCATTCAATGAGCTTATGTCATGGGCGATTTGGGGCTGAGTAGGATCGCTTGGGCTTTTCGGCTCTTCGATGTTCGCACAAGTCACTTCTGCTTCGACTGGACGATGCGGTTCAAGTTTTGACACGTTTCGTGATAGGGCAGATCGCTGAGGTAATCCGCCCACTCGTCGTGCGTCAGATTTCGCTCGAGATTGGAGCACACCTCCCTTATAAGTTCAGGCGAGTGTAATGGATCCTCTGTGATCTGCAAGTCCATCTCCCCCCTGACCGCCCTCAGAAAATGACCGCGCGGCGCAAAGCTTATATCTCGCAATTGTTCTTGCGGCACTCGGGCTACTTCCCGCCCGGTATTTGCCTCGAAAACCCGCATCGTATGTCCCATGGAACCCGGCAAAAAATTCATGCCTTCGATGGTCGCGACCAAGGACCCGTCCGCACTAAAAATTACACGACCCACGCTGTCTTGATGGGTTAACCGAGCCACTTCGCGACCGGTTCGTGTCTCAAACACCCACCCCATATTACCGTCCGTTCCGGTCGCAATCAGCAGGCCATTCGGACTGAAAGCCACAGTGTTTGGGGGGCGGAAAAATTGAGAATGGAGCTCTTGACTTATCCGAACTACTTGGTGCCCGGTGTGCGCCTCGAAGATCGTGACGGTGTTATCCCCAAGACACGTTGCGACTAACTTACCGTCCCTGCTAAAGGCAACAGCTCTATCGTAGACATTGTCCACTAGTTGCGACACTTCATGCCCAGTGCGAACGTCAAATACCCTGGTTCGATTCACGACTTCGTCGGACTCGCTCACTGCCACCAAAGCACCGCTGGCGCTGAGAGCCAACGCCTCAACGTGAGCGTGAAATTCGAGTTTGGCCACTTCGCGCGCCGTGCGCACCTCATACACAAGCACCAACATCTCGGTCTTAGCTTGCGGCTTTATCACAACTGAGCCCGACTTTTCCTCAAAGTCCAGTGTCTCCACGCCCAGTGCCACGAGAAAGTTGTCAGGACTGAAACCCACCACTGAAAGTCTTACGGGTTCCTGGCCTTGCGGCAGATGGAACACTTCGCGTCCGGTTTCTGCGTCGAATACTCGCGCAGTATCTTCCCATTGGTTCCCCTCATCAGTCGAGATCGTCGCCAACAACCTGCCGTCCGAACTGAAGGCCGCCCTGGATATACCAACTTGGTGGCTTAGCCGGGACAGTTCTCGTTGCGGCCGCGCCTTCAACACCCGCACATTGTTAGCGGTGTCGCCAGAGACCACCAACGTGCCGTCTGGACTGAAGGCAACTGCCATCGGTCTCGCCCAAGGATTTAAATCTTGATTGATTAGCCGGAACATCTCGTGACCCGTGCGCGCTTCGAATATCCTCGTTGTACCGTCGTCCGAGCCAGCGGCCACCAGAGCGCCGTCTGGACTGAAGGCAAGCGCGCGCTCAGAACCCTGCTGCCTCAGATGCGCCACCTCTTCACCTGTTCGCGCATCGAAGACACGAGGACCATCTGCTTGGTCCGTAGCCAAAAGTGTTCCGTCCGGGCTGAATGCCAGTGTGTGCTCCGAGCCATGGCCCTTCAACCGGGTCAGTTCGCGCCCGGTGTGCGCGTCAAAAACCACCGCTGCTCTCTCGGAGCCGGTTGCTACAAGCGCGCCGTCCGGGCTGAATGCCAACGCGGTGACCATGTCTGGGTGAACGAGACGCGCTACCTGGCGGCCAGTGTGCGTGTCGAACATTGTTGCGGCGGCGTCAGTGAATGAACCGGTCGCCACGAGTCCACCATCGGGGCTAAAGGCTACGGCCCAATTGGGATTCTGCGTTTTCAGGCGAGCCACCTCGCGCCCGCTGTGCAGTTCGAAAACTCGCGATCCTGTCGCCACGAGAGCACCGCCCGAACTGAAGTGGACCGCCTGGATCTTCTCCTCTTCCGAAAACCGAGCCGCTTCACTTCCAGTTCGCGCCTGGAGTACCCGGATCGTATTGTCGTATACGCCTGTGGCTATCAGGGTACCATCTGGACTGAAAGCCACAGCAGATACCGGGCCTTTATACTTCGCCTGCCAGACTTCATGCCCAGTGCGGGATTCAAAGACCCGCGCCGTGCCGTCTCCGGAGGCGGTCGCAACCAACGAGCTATTCGGACTGAAGGCCAGCGCCTGTATCCCGTCTTCACCGCGCTTAAGGGGAAAGCTTTTCCGGGTCACCTCATGCGCCAGCACAGCGTTGGCTTCCCATAGCGCCTCGTAGCCCTGTGGTGTTTCGGCACGTAGCAACGATTCGATGCCGACCAGCGCAGGGACCGTTGTGTCGAGGCTCGACCTTTGCGCAAGAACGGAGTCCGACGCTAATAGGTGTGCGAGAGCTTGATCTCTCTGTTGCTTTGCAATGTTCGCTTCATCGTTAGCGATGGCTGACTGACGAAGAGCTTCATGTCGTTGCAGGTCTGCGATTCTAGCCTCACGGACAGCCTCGGCAGCGTTGCGCTGGGCAGTCTGAGCATTCAGATTTGCAAGAATGGTCTCGTGTTGGGCGCGGTAGGCCATCGCCACCGCTACCGCAGTTATCAAAGAAAGGGAGAGAACGGCTGTCCAGACCAGGCGCAGAGCCTTGCGACGCTGGGTGCGTTCTTCGCCAAGCAGTTCCGACCAGCTCTTGCCCGGATAAAAGAGAAGGACCAACTGCCGCAATTCTTCATGGAGGGATTTCACGAGGGCCGCGTGGGAAGTTATTGCTATTCGCGATCGCCAACGCGAGATATCGATCCATAAGGGAGTCCACTTCATTTTTTCGCATAGGGTTGGCGGCAACGCATCAGCGCGGATACTCTCCCAATCGGGATAATCCCCGTCGGTCACGACAACGATAGTCTGCCCGGAGCGCGGCTTGCTATACCAGTAGTGAGCTTCGAACTCCATCCCCGTGCTGGTTTTGGCCCGCGGCGATGCGAGAACAATTAGGTGATGGGACCGGTCCAATTTTTCCTTCAAGGATTTCTCTAAATCCTCGGAAGCAGCCAATGCAGAGAGATCGCGAAAAATATTCAGTGCTCGTATTCGATACCACGGGCAAAGAAACTTTTGTAGACTTTCCTGAAGGATTGGCGCGATCTCAGAATCTGTCTTCCAGCTGTACGAGAGGAATGCATCGAAAGATGATGCCTGGTCTGTCCATATCAGCCCGCGCAGCCAAGCAGGCAGCAGGGAGCGCCACTTTGGCGGAGCAGGCGGAAGATCGAAGGAATGGTTGTCAGTCATAATCCCGTTTGCTTCTTCGTTGTCATCGAAAGACAACACTTTGCCGAGTTGGCAACAGCTAATAGTATGGCAGTCGACGGCTAAGGACGGTAGAGCGAGAGATGCTGAGGATTGCGAAGCTGACGTTCGAGGCCGGAGCGAGCGTGACGAAATACTTGGCTGGGAACTGAGCGAGCCCACTTCCCCGATTTCCAGATCGGCGAAATAACCAGCGGCGGAGCCGCACCTCGGTTTAACGACGGACTCGTTCACGGGTTGCCATGATCGGCCCCTGATTGTAGTATCAGACCAGCCTCTTGACCGGCTGCTGATGCAGGCAACTGAGTTCAGAGGTGGGTCCGCATACCACTGAGGCGTGGTCCGCCGTTCCGGTTGAGGCCGAGACTGCGTCGCTAAAGAGACGGCTATCGCACGAGAGTGCATAAAAGCCTTCAGTTCGGACCGAGTGTAAGCGAGCTCGCAGCAACACCGGTCCTCTTGAGTCGCAGGTCGCCACTACGATGCGATTGAGCCGGTGATTACAAATTGTGCGTCAGGCAGGCTTGGTTTTGTGCTCCTGTTGTTGTGTGGAAGCCCACTTCGCGTGTTCCTGTGAGACGAGCGACTCGATCCTCTCCGCGAGGAGCGCGTGCGGATCTTCCGCACTCGCATAGGGTGAGGCCTTTCCCAAATAGGCAAACTTTTCGTGCTTTAGAGATTCGCAGGTTGACCGGTAGGCGATCCAATTCTGCTGGTGCTGGTTAAGCTGCAGCATTCCCTCAAGCACCGTGATTGCCGCTCCCAGTCCGCCCGTGACCCACAAAGCGTTGGGCGGTTTCAGTGCCGCCAGTAGCGGAATAAGCGCGGCCGAACAAATTTCGACGGTCTTAATCCGCTTGAAGGATCGTTGGTTGACGATGCTTTTTCGATCGTACCAAGCGATCTGATCTTCGAGACGTTCCATGATTGGATCGACGTCACCCGGTTTGGACATCTCGTTCGTCATATGGTGGAGATTCTAGATTATCAGAGGAATCTCGGCAGACCGAACACAAGCTCCTAATGGATCGGTTGCGACAATCCACATCTTGCACTTCCGGGCTTGCCAACCCAAGTAGTGAATGATAAAGGACGCTATCATTCGCATCTCCCTGTCGCGGTGCGATGAGGGCCCGTCCCTAAGGTCCGATTGTGGAAAGTTGGTCCGATTTCCTTCGGGCGGATAAACGCGCTACTCGGAAACTGTACGCCAGTCCGGAGGTCCTGGCCGATAATGAACGATAGGGGGCGCCGTTCGGCGTGTGTT
>Ga0302325_10034241_pt1 | contig 10390 bp, 7 predicted proteins | sample Palsa_T0_2_FD_201948 | JGI IMG/M metagenome (GOLD analysis project Ga0302325, IMG submission 201948) | Peat permafrost microbial communities from Stordalen Mire near Abisko, Sweden - Palsa_T0_2 | ecosystem: Environmental > Terrestrial > Soil > Palsa > Peat permafrost | place: Sweden: Abisko...
GCGGAGGAACTGTTAGGGAGAACGAGCGAACTTCTCGAGGTCTTTCTGGGACCGGCCGGCGCAGAATCGGCGATAGACGATGCGTTCGGCGGACTCCACCCGGGGGCATCGGAGGTGCGCCGGTGATGCGCCAAATCGACGGCGGCGGTCACTGTATAGTGCCCAGGCGGATCATGGTGTGCTTGGGCGCGTATTTGATGGTCGATCTGCTGGCGGTTTACCTTTGGAGCAGCGCGGGCAGTGCCTTTTCCATACAAACACCTTCCGACAACACAGCGACACTGCCCCTGACCGCGATGGCCGGCTTAGGTTTGTGGCTATGCCTGAGGGTGCTGCGAGCCTTTCCGGCGGGTGCGCCGCTGCGGAGGGCGTGGTCGCTGATCGCTTTTGCGGCGGCGGCGCAATTGGTCTGGGGAGTGCTGTCGCAGCTCTTCGACAGCAATTGGGTATTGAACTCGCTCCTGTGGACCGCCTCTGCGCCATCCACGCTGCTCGGGCACATCCGCCTCGGAGCGCTGATCGCCGGCGGTCCCGTTCGTTTGGCCGCGCTCGCCGGGGCTCTTTTCGCGGTACTGCGGACCCTTCGCAAATTCGGCTTTTGGGGCAGACCGCGTGCCACCGATTGGGCCATGTGCGGCATCGTCTGCCTATTCGCTCTGTGCCGTTTTGCCGAAGCCCTGGCCGCATACTTCGCAGGCGCACAGATGAGCATGGAGGAGTGGGCGTCACTAGCCGGGCTGCCGATCTTATGCATGCTTTTCGTGGAAGCGATATTCCTCGGGCAAGCGGTTATCCGGATGGGTAGCGGGCCTGTCTCCAAGTGTTGGTCCGCGTTTGTGTGGGGGATTTTCTCAATCGGGTTTGCTGACGTGGCGCTCTGGCTGATCCCCCACTACTGTCGTTCGCCGCTGGGGATGGTGGAATCGCTCGCCGGCTTCGTTACCACGGCGGTCTTCGCGCTTGGTCCAGCCTATCAGTTGACCGCGCAACGGTGGGCGCGAACGGCCGGCGCGCCGCAGGAGAATCTGGCGACGCACGCTTCCGCAGTGGCGCGCTAGCCTCAGTGGGTTGCCCGCGTCGGGTCAGTCAGCGTTTCCAAATAGTCCTCCACCAACCTGTCGCGTTGTTCCCATTTGCGCGCTATCTATCGTCCCCAGCGGCTTGGTAATCGGCCATGAGTTATGACGGTCGCTGCTAACCATTGGGAGCTAAACTTCCCGCCTATTGAGTATTACAGTAAATAGGACCTGAAAATATTTATCGAGGAAGTCAAAGATGCCCTTGCGGATCAGATCATCGGTTCGGAGCTCGGCCTCCCGGCGCGGCAGAAGGCAGCGGGGCGTGGAATTGATCGAGTTCACGCTGGTGCTGCTGCCGCTGTTGGGGTTTACCTTTCTGGTTGTCGATCTCGGCTGGGCAGTATTCAAGCGCGCTACCCTGCAGTACGCCGTTCGGGAAGGCTGTCGCTATGCCGTCACCAATCAGACGCAGTCCTTGACGGATACCAACGGTAACGCCTACGGAGTGATCGATTCCATCAAGTGGGTGGTGCAGGAGAGGGCCGAAGGCTTACTGGGACACAAGACAACCGATCCCGGATACTCGCTGATTCAGGTTCGCTACTACAACCCCGATAGCAGCTTGACGACCGCACTTACGCTCCCAACAGACTGCGCCACCAACACGGGACAACCGCCGAATTGGAGCGGGAATCTGGTGGAAGTGTCGGTGGAGAATTTTTCGGCGTCGCCGCTGGCGCCGCTTTTGCGAAGCGCCAGCCCCTTGATGTTTACGGCGCGATCGTCGGATCGTGTGGAAGGCAATCCTCCAACCGGCGTTCCACTCACCTTCAACGGAACCTGCCCCTGATAAAAGGTGGACGAAAATGCGCAAGCGAGATAATTACGGTGGCGCCACCATAGAATTTGCGCTCATATCGCCGTTCCTGGTGGCCCTGATCACCGGGACGTTGATGTACGGCACCGAATTGATCAAAGAACTCGAACTGCAGCAGGTGGCGCGCGACACAGCCAGCATGGTGGCACGCGGCACGAACATGCAGCTCCCGGCCAATCAAACCATTGTGGCGAGGATCGGGCAGGAATTGAATTGGCCGGACACCGGGCTCGCGTCCACCAGCCCGGGGGTGGTATACGTTTCCACCATCGAGTATCTCGATGGCACATGCAACGGCGCCAACCCCGTGTGCAGTAATGCCGGCCACTGGGTCTTCCTGCGCAGCACGGTTTTCGGCAATACCACCCTCCGGGCCAGTAACTTCGGTGCGCCGCCGACGTGCCTGCCCGGTTGCTTGGATTCGAACCAGACGGATGGCAGCCTGAACTCCAACGACACCTTGAACACCGCCACGGCCCGGGTTTCTAACTTCAATCTCCTGGGAACGCCAAGCACCCAGGTGGCAGGTTTTCAGCCCGGACAGCCGGCGTTTGTGATCGAGGTCGGCGGCATCACCGGGCCCTGGCATGGCGGCGTTGCCAGCTATGCTGTTTCGATCTTCTAGCGCTGGGTCAACTGAGGAATTATGAGTTCAAGGAAGATTTCAAAACGATCGCAAGGTGGGCAAGCTATCATCATGATGACGCTGATGGTGGCGACAGTTCTGGTGCCGATGGTTGGATTGGGGATCGACGCCAGTCGCGGCTACCTCGTCAGGCTCAAGCTTTCGTCGGCTATGGATGGCGGGGCGCTCGCGGCGGGCAGGCTCATCGGCACGGGCGCTAATGCGGCCGCACAGCTTGCCAATGCGCAGGCCACCGCCACGCAGTTCGTGAATGCCAACTTTCCGGCGAATTTCTTCGGAGCAAACCTGGCATCCGGATCTCCGAATGTGTGCGTGGATCCCGGCACTGACAATAGCAACCCGTGCAATATCCCAGGCGCGGGGACGACGGTCAGCACTTACAAGGTGAAATCGATATCGATCAGCGCCACCGCTATTATGCCCACACTCTTCATGAGAATTCTGGGCATGCCGAACGTGCAGGTTTCCTCGAGCGGACTGGCGCAGCGGCGCGATGTGCGGGTGGTAATCGCCGTGGACCGCTCTTCTTCGATGGGCGCATACTACACGGGTATCAACCAGACTCCCCCGAGTATTCAGGATATGCTGCTGCAGTTCGTGAACGGCTTTTCGGGCTCGAGCGATTTTGGCGGCAGAGACCAACTCGGCCTCGTGGTTTTCGGCGGTAGCGCTCTCCTGGCTTACCCTCCACGAAACATCAAAACGGATTACACAGACTACTCGCAGTTCTCGCCCCCGGATAACAATTTCAAGGTCAATGCGAGCGGAAATATACCGGGTTACATCGCGGACCTTCAGGCTGGGTCGAATACCGGAACGGCGGAAGCGCTGTACCTCGCATACATGGCTTTGCGGGCAGATTACGCCACGAATACCAACCTCGGCAGCCAACTGAATGTCATCGTGCTTTTCACTGACGGACTGCCGAACGGTGTTACAGCTTTTGCCAACGACCTGGGTCTCGGCGAGAACTACATGATGGGAGCTGGGAGCGGATGCTCAGACCTGGGCAACGGTTCCCTCACGGCCAGTCCGAGGGTCAGCAAAAGTAACAACAACATGATCGGCTTTTTCTCCCAGTGGAATGGATTTTCGAATTCGGCAGGTGGGCAGGTTCCAATGGGCCTCTTCGCCCCAATGATGGGCTATGCGAACGGCTGGGCGAACAAATCGCCGAATCCGCTGAATCCGTACACCGGCCAGGGTGACGATATCGTCGCATATCTGCAGAACAAGTACGGCGGCGACGAGCAGGCGTTTATCCCCCAAATGGCCGGTTGCATGCCAACGGACACCAACACGCCCATGCCGACTTCGACAATGAGCACCTTCCCGGTACACGACCTCTATGGCAATTGGACTCAACTCCCGGGTTCCGGCTACCCCGGCCCGCCGGCCGTCGGTGGTCTGACAATGCCGACCGCTGCTGGCGGCGCGGCCCTTTACACGCTCGGAAACCTCTACTCCAATCAATGCGGTAACGCGCACTACGATAACACTGCCACCAGCAACGCTTGCCAAGTGGGCCTGGCTTCGTGGCAGGCAACTGCCCATCAGGCCTGGAAGATCTGGAACCAGATGGTCTGGGACAAGACATCTGAGCAGAACATAGTCGATCCAGGGCCGAACATGAGCCAACCGGTCATCTTCACCATCGGTTTTGACCACCATCAAGATGGTGGCGAAGCGCCCGACCTCACGCTCCTTCAGCTAATCGCCAACGACCCCACCAGCCCGGTCCCCTTCTCCAACCGGATCAACGGCCAAGCTTTCTTGGCCTCGGACGCGAATGCCGTGGGCACGGCTCTCCAGCAGATTAGGTCGGAAATACTGCGGCTTTCGCACTAGGAAAAGGCATCGCTCCCTCGCAGTCGCGGCTCAGTGACAATCACGGCTCCGAGCTAACCGCTCCGTCCGGCCAGCCAACGCTTCCAGGCCGGAGGCTTGGCAGGGCCAACACCCAGCAGTTCCCAATACGGCGATGCTTCGCCATCGCTCAGCGGTTTGTTGCCGCGCAGTAGTTCCGTTACTTCCACCAGCCGGCAGAAATGATCGATGCAATGCCAGCATCGTGTCACATGCCGTTCCAATTCGCCGCGGCCTTGCCATGTGGCGCGGCCATCCAGCATGTCGAGAAACGTCTTCGGCGGCAGGCAGTCGGCGCCGCCCGCGGCGGCCGCCTCGATTCCGAGTGCGCGCCCGTTTTCCGGCAGAATATTGCGGCTCCAGGAGTCGACTTTGCCGCGAATGAGTTCAGCCGCCTTGCCTCGAATTTTCTCGGCGGTCGTAGGCGCCATGCGCAGCAGCACGCCGGTCTCAGCGGGCGAGTACAGCATGGTTTCGAGCCAGGCCACCTGCTTCTCCACCAACGTCAGCGGCTCCAGGGCGGCAGATATGGTTTCCAGATCGATGGTGGCGGCGGGCGCGGCGGGCGTTAACTGCTCCAGCACCTTCTGCCGGACTTGGGCCACGAACCAACGCTCCGGCGCCGGGTCGAGCGATTGGAAGAGCGCCGATTCGGACCGGTGAAGCGCCGTGAGGACGGGCTCGAGGTCTGACGGTTCCCCAGGCCGATAGCGGGCAAGCAATTTGCGGATAACGGGGACGTATGAGGAGACGAAGAATCGCCAGCCCTCGGGGCGGCCGGCGCGGCAATCGGCAATCATTTCATAGCAGGTATAAATCATTTCGCTTTTACGATCATACCTGTGGAAGGCCGGGGCTTCGTGCTGTCTCGAACACCTTTCGCCGCTGTACGGTCCTTGCATTTGCCACGTCATAGTTACGGCGGTAAGCTTCGAATAGGAGCATTATTATGAGAATTCTTCTGCGAATGGGCTTGTTTAGCTTGCTATCGGTCGGGCTTTCTCAAGGTCTGATGGCACAACGCGGGGGCGGCGGACATGGAGGTGGCGGGGGAGGAGTTCGCGGCGGCGGAAGCATTGGTGGAGGATTCCGCGGCGGTGGAAGCTTCGCGGGCGGTGGTTTTCGGGGCGGATATGGCGGGTACGGAGGGTTTCGCGGTGGGTATGGCTACGGCTACGGTCGGGGTCTCTACGGCGGCTACGGATACTGGCCCGGCTGGGGGTTGGGTCTGGGGTATTGGGGCTCTCCTTACTACGGCTATTGGGACGATCCTTACTACTCCAATTACTCCTACCCGAGCTACACCTCCGGGTATGCGGTGCCGGCTCAATACAGCCCTTCCCCGAATGTAACGGTGATCTATCCGTCGAATGCGCAACCGCAGTATTCCGCGCCGGTGCAGCCGGTGACGCGCACGTACGATCAATACGGCCAGGAAACGCAGTCCGGGGCTTCAGCGAGCGCTTCGAAAGGCTCGCCGATATACCTGATCGCTACCAAAGACAACGTGATTCGCGCCGCGGTCGCGTATTGGGTGGACGGCAACACACTTTACTACGTCACTTTGCAACATGAAGAGAAGCAGGCGCCGCTCGATTCCGTGGATCGCGGCATGACCATGCAACTGAATCGCGAGCGCAACGTCGCGTTTCAATTGGCGCAGTAAAGAACTGGCCGGGCTGCCCCCGGCGGGCAAGCTAAAGCATACCCCACGTGGGACCCAGCTTTAGCTTGTCCAGGCAAACGATGCCATCCGCGGAAATTCTTTACAAGTGTCTCCATAGCTGCCGAATCCCCCTACAGGCGCCGACTTTTTGAATCCAACGTAGAGCTTTTTACATCCCTTCGTCTCGTACCGTGCTTTGATTACATACGGAGCACCCGCCCCGTCTCCCCATCGGCGATGGGACGTGGTACATTGTTGGACCAGTAGCGGGAGGGTAGGCATGAAGCTGTATTGGGCCCTTGTACCGGTTTCGTTGGTGCTTGTTTCCTCAGTTCTCCACGGCCAGGATGCCGATCAAATCAGAAAAATGGAGGCGGCGGGAGATGTCGCCGGCGCGCGGACGACGCTGGCGCACGCGGCTGAAAACAATCCGCGCGGCGTGCCCGCGCTCACGGCCTACGCGGAATTTCTGGAGCGCTACGGCGATCCCGGTGCCAGCGACGCTTACAACAAGCTGCTAACCGTTCTGAAACAATCCGGCGATAGCGCCCGCGCCGCTGCGGTCGGCAAGCGGCTCGCGTTGCTCGAGCTGACAACAGGCGAGGGCCGTCAGAAAACCTCGACATTGAAGGGTGACCAGCCGACGGTGCCAATCCCCGGACCGTTGCGCTCTTTCGCGCGCATGGTGGCGATCTCCGGCGACGCCCGTCCCAACGAAATTATGCAAGCGCTGGCGCGCAACGTGGTGACCAACGGCTACCAGGCGTCGCACAGCAACGAAGCGCTGGAGCAAACCGAATATCTCAAGCTGGTCCACCGCTATCTCTCGCAGGCGCAGGAATTGCAGAAGTTGGCCGGCGATTCGAAAATCATCAAGATCGACAATTGCGACTCGCCCTCGGTGCCCGAACTCTTGCGCATCCTGGGCTTTCGTATTCGCGGCGGGTGCGGTTCCGAGGTGGTACTGGAGACCGTCAATGCCGCACGCGCGTTTCTGACTACGGACTCCGGCTTCCCCATCAATGTGCTGGAAGAGTCGCTGCGCACCAATCGCCCGTTCGTCTACGATTACCACCCCGCTTCGGCAGAGGTCTTTTTCGGGCCGGAGTATTGGACCGGCGGCGCCAAAGAAAAAGATCCCGGCGATTTCATCGAGACCTTTATTTCCGATCCGTCGCTCTGCCGCCTTTACCTGGGATTCTCCAAGCTCGATCCTGAGACTGCCGAGGAGCTGCGCAAGGGCATCCCGTACACGCGTGTGAAAGCTTACTCCCACATCCTCGATTTCTTCGGGGGAATGTTCCAAATCCGCGGCGGCAAGGCAATAGTGCCCGGCGGGCCGAAAGCTGCGCCGTTGTGGGCGGAATTGACAGGCGCGTCGCCCGATCATGGTGCCGACTTCTTCGACAAGCTGATGGCCAGGGATGACGGTTGGCTGGCCAGCCTATACGATTCCATCGCTCGCATCAACGGTCCGCTGCAGGATTACCTGCTCCAGCCGGAGCGCATGCGGCGCTTCTACACGGCGGTGAAAGGGCGCATCACCAGCCCGGGACCGGCGCGGCCGGTTTTCCGCGCGAACACGGACATGATGCTGCTCACCACGCGGCTCCGCCTGGACGCCGACGGCAAGCCGCACGTTCCCGGCAACCTGGATGTGTGGAAGAACCTTTTCACCAGTCATCCGCAGGGGAGATATGACGGCAAGCTTACGCGCCTGGCCGTCACGTGGAAAGAGCCGGACGATGTGATTGAAGCGCTATTCGCTCTTTGCCGCAAGACCGTGGAGAACGAGCCGCTCAAGATTTTCATGGCCGTCAGCGACCTCGACCGCAACCGCCAGCAGCCTCTGCAGCCCGCCACGGTAGACCGCCTCGCGAGGGGCTACCACGACTTCGGAGCACAGTACTCCGTCTTCGCCGAATCGCGCAGCCTCAGCGATAAGACCGTAACGCAGTTCCTGGATACCCTGGAAAGCCTCAATAAGACTCACGAGCCGGCCTTGCGGGCGGATACCATCGGCTCGTTTCAGGGGCTGGTAAGCCTTTGGCAAATACTGGTGAGGCAGCAGTCGATTCCCGAAGGCCAGGCCGACGCGGCGCTCTCCGCCATCGCCGGTTCGTTTACCGCCATTCGCAACAACCGGGAGCTGTTCGACGCGGGCCGGGACGGCATCAAACGGCTTTTGTCTGCGTGCGGAGACATGAAGGGCACAGTGCAGGATCGCATGATCGCGCTGCTAAGCGGCGGCGCGGGCGATACCGGCGACAGCGACGCCCACCAGGAAATGTCGCAGGAAGTGCTGCGTATTTTGGAAGCGCAGCGCATCGTCTCGCTCGACATCCTGTTCGGTCTTGGCGACAACCTGGAGAGCATCCCCAAGGGTGAGAAGCTGAATACCGCTCTGGTGAGCAAATTGGCCTCAACGATCAGCGAAATTCCCGCCTCTCGCGCCAGTCTCACGGGCGTCGAACAAAATGCCATGGGCTACGGCTATTGGACCGACAAGCACATCGACAGCGAGCGCAAACTGAATCTGCGCGCGGCCATCGAGCGGGCGGGAACCGATGCCGAGAAGCTCAAGGATCTCCGCGGGCTGATGGCGCCGCTGCTGCGCGATACTCTGCTGGGTTTCAACTACGCTTATTACGCGCCCCCCGGGGCTCAGATTCTCTACACCAATCCGATTTTCGTGCGCGGCCATGACTTCATCGGATCGCAGGGAAGCTATAACACCTGGCGGACCACCGAAGTTTACGGATCGGGTTGGCCCTCGAATGCCGGCGGCCGTCTGGTGGGTTCGCTGGCCACTTTGCCCTACGCGCTGGCCGAGGCCGAGCAGAACTTCCTGATCCCCTCGCAAACCCAGGCGCTCATCTGGGGCGATCTGGTTCCGCAAATGATTCTGAGCGCCAAGACTGCGCGCTGGTGGAACGTCACGCCTTCGCAGATTCACTGGGTGGGGCTGCACCTGCGGTACGGCCGCGAACTGATGGCCGAAGCGGCCTCCGACGCCAGCGTGCGCGCACAGGTGCTGGAATCGCTGAACACGGCCGCGTCGCCCGCGCGGACCGCCGAAATTCAGCGGCTGCTCTCGCAGGGCGCGGCCAGGGATGCGCTCGAACTGGTCACCCCGTCGGAACTGTTCGTGCTGGCCCGGGACGTGGCGCCCAAGCGAACGGGCGACGATTCCTGCCTGCTGCCGGAACTTCGCCACCTGGCCGAAGCGTCGCCTAAGGAGATCAATTATGCGGTGATCTCGCACGCGTTCGGCACTCCCAAGCCGACGCTCGCCAATTCCTACGAGCCCGAACTGCTCCACCTGCGCACCTTCCCCACTCTCATGGGTTATTCGAGCCGGATTATGGCGGAGAGTTGGGAATCGAACACGCTCTATTGGGTGGCGCTGGCGGATGAATTGAGCCTTTCGCCGGCGGACCTGAATGTGCGCATTCCGCAGTGGACGCGCAAGCTGGTGGAGGAGATTTTCGCCTCCCATCTGGAAGATTGGCCCGCCGTACTGCGATCGCTGCGGCAGGTAGGCGAGGAGGTGCGGCTGCAAAATCGCACTTCCGTGGCAGATTCGAAAGCCGAACCCCAGGAAATTCCCAACCGGTAAAACGACCATGACCATTTCGCGACGAGAATTATTCGGACTCACGGCCGGCGGCCTGTTGCTTCGCGGGCAAGATCAGAAGCGGCCGATCTTTCGTGTGAAGGTAGACATGGTGGTACTCAGCTACCAGGTTACCGACAACAAAAACCATTACATCAAGGGCCTGAAACCGGGCGATTTTCACATCTACGAAGACGGCATCCTGCAAAAGATCTCGACCTTCGCGGAAGGTTCCAACACTCCGGTGGCGGTGTCGGTCGACGGTACAACGCGTCCCCTGGTCGAAGGGCATCAGGAGGCGCTCCCGGGTATTGAGAAGCCCGACGCTTTCGTGGGCACCAACGTATTCGTTTTGTTCGATACCAGCAATTTCATGTATAAGGGCTTCGTTTACGCCGAGGACGCCATCACCGATTTCGTACGCGGACTGGATGGCGCCGATTCGGTAGCAGTGTACACATTCAGCCGCAACCTCTCGCGTGCCGCCAGCCTGACACGGGAAAAAACCGAGGCCATCGCCGGACTGCGCAAGGCCGTGGCCGGCGACGATACCGCTCTATACAATGCGCTCCTGCTGACACTGCGCGATGCCGCCAAAGTGCCGGGCCGCAAGGTGGTGATCGTCTTCTCCAACGGTCCGGACAACGCCAGTATGGTGGCGCCCGACGACGTGCGCGCCGTGGCGGAAGACGAAGGTATT
>Ga0302325_10034244_pt1 | contig 10389 bp, 8 predicted proteins | sample Palsa_T0_2_FD_201948 | JGI IMG/M metagenome (GOLD analysis project Ga0302325, IMG submission 201948) | Peat permafrost microbial communities from Stordalen Mire near Abisko, Sweden - Palsa_T0_2 | ecosystem: Environmental > Terrestrial > Soil > Palsa > Peat permafrost | place: Sweden: Abisko...
CGGTGTACCAGAGCCAGAACCCCGCCAGCGATGTGGCCGTCATGAACAGCCCGACCTGAAGCCCGTGGGCCATGAAAACCATCGGCCGATACAGCCCGCCGCGAAATTGCTGATCCACCGCCGCGGGATGGAAGCCGTAGACGAAATAGTGCAACTGCGGGCTGAAGCGAATTTCATACAGACACAGCGGAACGTACACCAATCCGCCGAGGAACAGCGCGATGGCCAGTTCCCGAAGCCCCTTGAAGCTGCCCATGTAGATGCGGCCGATCAGATACGGAAGACCCCACGTCGTCACCTGCTCGAAGGCCCAGGATACTCCGTCGTGCGTGGTCAGGTCCGGCCCGTTGGCCATGGCGGTGAAGATCGGACAGAAGCAGAAAACAATCACCGGCAGGTCGATCGGATGCGGGCAAAACGACAGGTTCGTGAGCCCCTTGGCGTCAAACACCAGCGCGGCCAGCAACACGCCGAAGCAGGTCGCGCTCATCTTGGTGTAGGAGGGGATTCCCTCGATGTGATATGAGGCCATCGGCAAAAACAGGAACGCAACGACGAACGCGATGATGATCGCCCGTTGCGGAGGAAATCGGTAGAAGATTCCCATCACGATGGGAATCCAACCGAACATCACCAGCGGAACCAGGATCGTCTCTTGCATGATCGTTGGCGATAAGCGTCAGGAGAGGGCGGCCGCGGCGAGCGGCTCCGGCGGCATCGAGGCCCCGCCGGCCTTGCCCCAGTCATAGCCGGTGGATTTCAATTCGCGGTTAAATCGCTCGACGGCTCGGATGGCGCGCTGGTTCTGCACGATGCGCCCGGCGAACCGCACGGCATTGCGGGCCGCGCGCCACGCCCGCGGGCCGGCCAGCCAGCGGCGATACCGCGCGGCGATCGGACCGGCGAGCAATTCCTCCCAGCGGCGGGCGACGGCGTCGGCGGTGAAGTCGCGCATTCGCTCCAAACCGTTGGCCGCCATTGTTTCGTAAAGCCCCGGCTCGGATCGCAGCCTGTTGAGCGCCGCCAGCACGTCCCGCGGGCTGGTCACCTGGAAATAATCCAACGGCGAACGTCGCAGCGCCGCAAACGCCTGCTCGGGCCCGACCAGTGCCGGGCAACCCGCCGCCCAGGCGTTGATCAGCTTGCTCGGCGGCTTGAAGCGCGTGTAACTCGGCGGCACGTTGCGGACGGCCAGCGCCACGTCGATGTCGTGGTAGTCGTACCATTGCTCCGGCCTGACCAGCGTCATTCCCAGTTTGTCCAATTGCCGCAGAAATGCCGCGTCGGTGAGTTGCCCGGAAAGCGCCTCGTCGCCGAGGTAACCGATCCGCTCGATCCGCGATCCGCGCGCCGGATCGCGGCGGATCAATCCCGGCTGCGGCCAATGGATCATGAAGAACTCGTTTGAGCGTTCCAAAAGCTCGCGGTTCTGCACGATGTTGCAATCACAGATTCTGGCCTTGAACAGATGCGTCTGTGCGGCGATCGCGAAACTCCGGAACGGCTGCCGCGAGGTTCGCATGGCCCCCAGGGCCACGCAGACCTCGCCGGGCACGAAGCGATCGGTGAGCCTCACATCCTGCCCGCGCCGCTTGAGCCGCATGTAGCTCTGGGCGATCCAGATGGCGTCCACCGGGCGAATGCGCTGCGGCATCGCGTCGGGGTCGGGACACTCGGCGGCCTCCGCCACGTCGCGCCAACCTTCGAGACTCAGCATCACGAAGTTCACGCGAAACGGGATTCGCAGCGGACTGGTGTCGGGAATGTGCTCGGGGTCGTTCAACAATTGGCTCCGAAAACTGCAAAATTCAGTGTGCGCCCGCCGCTGCCCCGACGCCGAGCGAAAACCGCTGGCCGGCGCCGGCGAGATATCGCGGCGTCCGGTCGGTCTTCTCGATGGCCCGCTGAAGGGCCGCCTCAAACAGAACCGTCGCATCGTCCCATGTGTAGCTTGTCGCGGTGGAATACGCCGCGTCGGACATCGCCAGCCATTGGTCGTCCGGCAACGTCAGCACCCGCTGCAGCCGGTCGGCCAGCGCGGGAGCATCGTCGATCTCAACCAGATGTCCGTTGATTCCTTCCCGCACCGTGTCCATCGGGCCGCCGACGTGCGTCGAGACGACCGGGCAGCGGCACGCCATGGCCTCCAGCGGCGTGAGATGAAAGCCCTCGCTGCGGCTGCCGCACAGCCAGACATCGCACCGGGCATACTCCTCGCGGATCTTGTCTTGCGGCGGGCAATAGGTGTATCGCGCGCCGGCCGGCAGAGGCAGGCATGGCTCCAGCCGCGCCGAACCGAACGTCACCAGCCGCAACCCCGGCACATGCATCGACGCCAGCCGAATCGCCTCCAGGCTCACGTCGCATCCCTTGAACGGCGTCGCCGAGTAGAGCATTCCGACCGTCGGAACCGGCTGCTTGCCGCGGGGCGGAGCGTGGAACTGCCGCATGTCCACGCTGTTGGGCACGTGCGACACATCGGTGTCGCCATAGGTGTCGGTCGCCAGTTCCTTGAGCCACTTGGAGATCACAATTTTGTGCAATGGCGAGCGCCAGGTCGCGGCCACCCGCTCGGTCGGCTGGCCCTGGAAGGTCAGCTCGTGATGCTGGATCAAATACGCCTTGGCCCCTTTGGACCGCGAGAGACCCGCGACCCACTCGGCGGTTTCCCACCAGGTGGCGACGACGACATCGGCATCCGGCACGTCGGCGTCAGTCACCGGTCCCCAGCGGCGGGTGACGCGATGCTCCACCCCCGCGCCGTCAATGTGCGACGGGCCGTTCTTCGGATAGCGCTTGGGCAGGGGCCGGCCGCGCAGCACCGTCTTGGCCGCGAAGACCCAATCCTGCGGCCGCCGCGGCGTCGAGACGACCACCACCTCGTGCCCGCGCTGCTTGAGCCGGTTCGCGTAGATGGCGACGACCCGAATGCCGCCGGCCAAGTCCGCGTGTTCCAGTACGAAGGTAATCTTCATGGGCGATTCGCCGGCGACCGGCGCGATGTGTCCTGATCAACGGCCGCGGATGGCGCAGGCCATGGCGACCCATGAATCCGCCAGCAACGGCGCCTGCCGCAGCGATGCCCAGGCAAGCTTGCGAGCGGTGGCGACGTTGCCCGCCTGCAGCGCCCACCAGGCCCAGAGCCGCTCGGAATCTCCTGGCTTGGGTCCGGCTTCCGCCAGCGGCAGGTCGACCGGGCGATAGACCAGGCCGCGGCGGTCATGTGCATCGCGCAGGGCTTGATGCTTCATGCGATTCTGCGCTTCGCGCTGACGCCCGCCGGAGCTGTCGGGGTGAATGCGATAGCGAAGCACCACGCGGTCGAGGTTGGCCAGCTTGCCGTGCTCGGCGAGGCGGAGAAACACGTCGAAATCCTCCGCCGGCTCCAGCTCGTTGCGGTACCCGCCGATATCGAGCAACATTTGCCGGCGGATCATCGACGCCGGCTGCGCCACCGCGGAGGCGACGCCGCTCAGCTGTGCCGCGTCGATTTGCTCGTGCGTGTGTCCGACGCAGAAACTGCGAATCAAATCGCCGTCGCGGTCCATCCAGATCACTTCACCGCCGACCGCGACGACATCGGGGTGTGCGCGAAGAAAAGCGAGCTGTTGCTCGATCCGATCCGGAAAGGAGTAATCATCCGAATCCATCCGGACGACAAATTCGCCGCGTGCCTCCGAGATCAGCTCATTCATCGCCCGGGTCTGGCCGGTGTTGGGCCGGCTGATCACCCGGATGCGGGAGTCCCGCCGGGCGATTTCCTGAATGACGGCAAGCGAGCGGTCCGTCGAGCCGTCGTCGAGGATGATAAATTCGTAGTCGCCGAATGTCTGGGCGAGAATGCTCTCAACCGCGCCGGCGATGTACGGCTCGGAGTTGTAGACCGGCATGACGACCGAGACGGGCGGAGTCATCCCACGACCTCCTGCAACGCGGCCTCGGACGGCTCGAACGAGAACTTGGCCGGCCAATACATCAGCGAGTCGCGTGACGGCGGCGCTTTGCCCATTCCCCACAAATCCTGTTCGGTGACCTCGAAAGTCAGCGCGCTCTGGACCGTGTGTGAGTCGCAGAAATGATCGCCGAAATAGAGCGTCACGACATATCGCCTAGCCAGCAGCGGGACCGCGCCGAATTTACAGCGGATCGTTCCGCCGGTGACCGGCTCATCCAGCTCGAACGTCGGCTGATAGCGGGCGCTGGTTCCCAAAAGATTCTCGCCTTCGGCGGTGGCGATGACGATCCCCAGACGCGGGTATTGGATCGGGTGCTCGGTGGCAAATTCCACCTCCAGCGTGATGTCGGACCCCATGGGAACCACTGCCGACGGTTCATCGTTGGAGTAAATGGTGGCCGACTTCATCCAGATGCTGGCGCACGACGGCCGGGAGAAGACTTCGCGGGCTTGCAACTCGCCGTCGACTGCCCCGGCGACATATCGGGCGACGCATTCCTCGGCCGAAGCGTCCAGCGTCAGCCGGCCCCCCTCGAGCATCACGCCGCGCTGACACAGCGAACGCACCGCGGCCATGTTGTGACTGACAAACAGCACGGTTCGCCCGCCGCCGGTGGCCACTTCCTTCATCTTCCCCAGGCACTTCTTCTGGAACTGCACGTCGCCGACGGCCAGCACCTCATCGACGATCAGAATCTCCGGCTCCAGATGTGCCGCCACCGCGAAGGCCAGCCGCACGTACATTCCGGATGAATAGCGTTTGACGGGCGTATCCAGGAATTTTTCGATCTCGGCGAAGGCGACGATTTCATCGAACTTGCGCGTGATCTCCTCCTTGCGCATTCCGAGGATCGACCCGTTGAGATAGATGTTCTCGCGGCCGCTGAGCTCGGGATGAAACCCGGTGCCGACTTCCAGCAGCGAAGCGACCCGCCCGCGCAGACGAACCCGGCCCTCGGTCGGCTCGGTGATGCGGCTGAGAACCTTGAGCAGCGTCGATTTGCCTGCGCCATTGCGACCGACCACACCCAGCACCTCGCCGCGCTGCACCTCGAAGCAGACGTCGCGCAAGGCCCAGAAGGTGTCTTCCTCCGTGCCGGTCTCCGCCAGATCACGCAGACGCCGCAGCGGCGAGGTCAAAACGCCGGTGAGGGCGTCGCGAAAGCTGGCGTGGCGATGCGCCGCCATCCCCAGCCGGTATGACTTGCCGATCCCTTCGACGCTGATCATCGGTTTGCTCATGAGAATTCTTCTTGAGGTTGCAACGGAGCGCTGACGATATTCATCAGGCGATGTCGGCGAATCGCCGCTCGGTCTTGCGAAAGTAGTAGAGGCCGAAGACAAACAACGCGATGGAAGTGGCCGCGGAGATCGCCAGATTCATCGGGTGCCAGGGCTGGAGGCGCCCCAGCAGTGCCGAGCGCACCCCGTCGATGATCCCGCACATCGGATTCAGCGCCAGGGCCCACTGATAACGCGGCGGGACAATGCGCACCGGATAAATCACCGGGCTGACAAACATCCACGCCTGCACCATGAACTGCACGATGAATCGGAAATCACGGTAAGTGACAGTGAGGGCCGAGAGGGCGAAAGCGATCCCCAGCGACGCCAGCAACAAGAGCAGCAGCAGCGGAATCAATGCGAGGACGCTCCAGGTTGGCATCACGTGATACCAGGCCAACAGCGCCACCATCACGCCGAAGGAAATCAGCAAGTCCACCAGCGCCCCGCCGACTGCGGAGGCGGGCACGAACAATCGCGGGAAATAGATTTTGCTGATCAGCGTCTGCGAGGCCACCAGCGACAACCCACCGAGGCTGATGGCCGAGGAAAAGAAAGTCCACGGGAGCAGTCCGGCGTAAACGAACACCGGATAACTCATTCCCACCGGAAGATCATTTTTGACGCCGGCGAAGTTTCCGAAGATCACCGTGAAGATCATCATGTTGAGCACGGGCACCAGAACCGCCCAGGCCACGCCCAGCGCGGTCTGCTTGTAGCGCACCTTCACGTCGCGCCAGATCAGAAAATAAAGCAACTCGCGGAAATAACTCATTTCCGCCCAGTCCACGGATATCCATCCCCGGCGGGGGCGAATCTCCAGTTCGTATGAATCGTCCTCCGGCGCAGCGTCCTGTGAGGGCGCGGAGGCGGAGAGTTGGGTCGTGGCGGCGGCGGTTCCGATCGTCATGCTCATTGAGAAAATACTCCTGCTATGCCCCGACCGATTGCAACTCACTCGTCGGCTGATCAGCCTCATGGCGGCGGGTGCGTTGAACAGCGTCCGCGTAGATTTCCAGCGTTCGATCGACCTTCCACTGCCAGTCGAAGTGGCTCACCACGCGTTCCCGGCCGGCTTCGCCCATCCTCACGGCCAGAGCCGGATCCTGCGCCAGCCGGGTCATCCCCGAGGCCAGCCCGGCCAGAAATGCCTCGCGGGAGGAGGGTTCGACAAGAATCCCGCACGATTCGTTTACATAGTCCGCTGGACCGCCCCAATTGGTGGCGATCACCGCCAGGCCCGACGCCATCGCCTCGAGGACGACGGCACCGCCGCATTCGTAAAGGCTGGGAAGCACCAGGGCCGTCGCGGAACGCAATTCCGCCGCACATTCCGCCTGCGATTTCCATCCGCGGAAACGGACGCGATCGGCGATCCCCGATTGCGCTGCCTGCGCTTCCAGTTGGCCGCGCAGCTCACCGTCTCCGATGATGTCCAAGGTCGCCGAAGTCGCCTTCGCCACCGAGACGAACGCTTCCAGCAGCAGATCGACCGCTTTCCAATCGACCAGCCGCCCGAGATAAACAAAACGCGCCGGCTCATTGGCCGCGGCTTGCGTCCGCTCGGCGGGCTTCCAGGTGGCCAGATCAACACAGTTGTCGATCAGCGTCACCACCTTGCCGCGAATGCCGGTCGGAAGAGCCTGGCGAGTGCGATCGTTGGCGACCAGCACCGTCGCCGCGTTGAGTTTGCCGGGCATCATTCGGTTCACCATTTGCGACGCCCAGCGGCCAGCCCGCATGAACAGCGCCTCGATCGCGCTCTGCCGGCCGCGGAAGGCCGGCGGAAAATCCATCGCTCCGTTCAACGGACCGATCACCACCGGCGCCCCCACGTCGTACAGCAGGCTGCTCTCCTTGGCCGCCAACGGAATCGGTTGGTGAATCACGTCGATCTTATGCTCGGCTACCAATTGTCGGACGATTCGACGGGCCACCACCTGCGACCAGAGCCGCCGCAGCAGGCCGAACGAGAATGAACTCAGCCGCTTGGGCAGCGGCTGCTCACACCGGCAAAGCAGCCGATGTACGAACGTATCGGGCACGTAAAAGAGCCTGTCCAGGTCATTGGGGAAAAGCGATTCCAACTCGTCGCGATCACGGCCCCCAACTACCAGCCGGGTGTCAATGCCGCGCGAACGCAGAATGCGGAAGTAGTGAACCGGATGAATCGCCTCGCCGCCGAATTTGACCGATGCGGTGTCGGCGACGATCAAAACGCGGAGAGCGCTGCGGCGATCCAATGGAAGAGGTTCGCTCATGGTGGTCAAATGAGTGGCCGGCACAATGGAATGGAAACTGAATCCGCGGGACGTAGGTAGGGCTCCGCCTGTCTCAACTGCGCCTCTTTTTGGAGCGCAAGAGCAGGTCCGTCATTCGATTGTCCACAAACCCTACCTAGTCGATCCGCCGCGGCACTCCGCGGGCTTGGATCACCCACTATGTAGGCTGCGAACGCTTAACCAATCACTTCCAACTGCGACGCGCCGATCTCCAGGCTCACGGCACGTCCGAGCATCTCGATCTGCAAAATAAGCCGATGCGCGCCCGCCCGCTCCTCGACGAGGCCTTCCAGTCCTTGCAGCGGACCGGAGCGGACTTCCACCCGCACGCCTTTCCTGAGGAACGGGTAGGGATCGATCGAATCGCGCGATTCGAGGGCAATCCGCAGGTTGTGCAACTCCCACGAGAGTTGCTTCTGGTCGAACACCGGAATGATCTTGGCGACGCGACGCGTGCGGTCGGCGGCATAGACCTCATCCAGCGATCCCGAAAGAAACAAATATCCCGGAAACAGCGGCAATTCCACCGTGAATTTCCGACCGCCATAAATCTGCACGCGCTTGACGAGCGGCAGAAAATGCTCAATTCCCAGCGTGGTTAAATTGGCGGCCAGGGCCTTTTCCTGGCGAGACCGCACTTGCAGCACGGTCCAGCACGAGGTCTGGGGCCGAACGACCTTCGAAACTTCAACAGCATCTTCACCGGATCGAAGTAGACCTAACATCATTGTCCATTCCCTTATGAGGCAGCGACGGGCACAACAAAAACAACAACTACTACTTGGTCAATCCCTTCGCCATGAGCTCCTGCGTGGCCTGGAGCACACGATCCTCAGCCTCCTGCGAGCTGCACCACTCGACGAGCTCCGCAATGCCATTCTCGAATGTGACGCGCGGGGAATAACCGGCCGCAGCGCTCAGCTTGCTGATGTCCGCGAAGCAATGCCGAATGTCTCCCTCGCGGTATTTACCGACGATTTTGGGTTGAATCTCCTTCTTCATGCACTTGGCCAGGGCGGTGGCCACGTCCAACACGGTTAACCGCCGGCCGGTGCCGACGTTGAAATAGTCGTAGTCCATCGACTTGCAGTCCAGGGCCAGAAGATTGGCCTGAACGATATCGCTGACGTGTGTGAAATCGCGGCTCTGCAAGCCGTCCTCGAAGATCATGGGGGCGTTATCATTCAGGAGCCGCGAGGTGAAGATCGCGGCGATCCCTGTGTAAGGATTGGACAGCGCCTGCCGCTCGCCATAGACGTTGAAATAGCGCAGCGCCACAGTGGGAATTCCGTATGCGCGTCCGATCGAGAGGCACAATTCCTCCTGATCGCGCTTTCCCGAAGCATACGGCGACGCCGGCTGCAGCGCTTTTTCCTCGTCAGTGGGCAACGGAATCAGGAAATCGCCGGTCTGCGGGTCGCGAAGCTCCCACACTCCTTCGTGAAACTGCGAATCGGGACGAAGCTTGGGAGAGACCTTGATTCCTCGATTGGTTTGGTACCGGCCTTCGCCATAAATTGACATCGACGAGGCGACCACCAGCTTTTTGAATTGATTTCGCCGGGCCAACATCGCCTCGAGCACGACGGCGGTGCCGACGGTGTTGATGTCCATGTATCGCTTGATGTCATACATCGACTGGCCGACGCCCACGGCCGCTGCCTGGTGGTAAACCACGTCGATATCATCCAGCGCCGCATCAACCGCGGCCCGGTCACGCACATCGCCACGACGGAATTCAGCATCGGGGGAAAGATAGGTTGGTTCTTCGTCGCGCCCGCCATGAACCTGCGGATCAAGGCTGTCCAGGACGCGCACCTCGTAGCCGCGCGCCAACAGCGCATCGACCAAATGCGAGCCTATGAAGCCTGCGCCGCCTGTTACGAGCACTTTCATTCGATTTCTCCTAGACCGTACGTTTGAATCACCCGACGTGAGGCAATCCTTTTACTCACCAGCCGATTCAACGCAAGGGAAAAAAGCCCGACTGGCTACGTTTTTTCGCGAATCTTTATGAATCCGCCATACTTGCGTTACCCAGCTATACTCACTTATCCAGTCGCACTTGCCCAAACCGCCATCACGCCAGGCATCGAAGTCTGCCTTGGCCGCGATGCAACCTATACCAGCTTTTCGACAACCGCGCCGAAAACTTATTGATGCGCTACTGGCAGTTAGCGCGATGCGCGAGATGAGTCGTTCACTCTCACCCAACTTCTTCCGTGCGTCCAACCCAGAGCAAAGCTCGTTCCGCAGCGGGGTCATTCCGGCGGAAATGCGAAAAAACCGGCCTCGACAGATCAAATCTTCTCCAGCCCACCGTTTTGGAGAAGATTTTCCGCGGATCGGTGGGGCGAGGAGGACTCGCGGCAACGCTCTTTTCGGGATTGCCCGCCGGTGTGCGACCTAGTTTGCGAGCAGTGGCTCAAAACTCGCGCTGAATCCGTGCGCGCGAATCGCAAAGTAAGCGGCGCATCGAGAGGCGCGGGGTGTCATTCTGGTCAAGAGAGGCAATTGAGGGAGGCGTTGCGGATCGTATCAACGCGCGCGGCGCGAGGGAGTTTGCACCAGCGCGCTTCAACTCGAAAGTGTTCCGCGCGACTGCAATGCGAAAAAAAACTTCTGTCCCGGTCGCGCCGCATGGCGGACTTCGCTCGCGCTTTCTCGTTGCGGCGCGGGCAGGAATGCCGGGGCGATTTCGCGAAATAAAGTCGAGCAGAACGTGGGAGGCTGTGGTAAGATCGGCGCTTTGGATAAGCCGCGGGCTCATCCTGTTGGGGATTCCGATTCGTTTCGCGGAGGCTTCAGCATGAAACGCGCATTTACCCTTCCCGAGATGTTGGTTGTTCTGGGCGTCATCGTCGTTCT
>Ga0302325_10034247_pt1 | contig 10388 bp, 13 predicted proteins | sample Palsa_T0_2_FD_201948 | JGI IMG/M metagenome (GOLD analysis project Ga0302325, IMG submission 201948) | Peat permafrost microbial communities from Stordalen Mire near Abisko, Sweden - Palsa_T0_2 | ecosystem: Environmental > Terrestrial > Soil > Palsa > Peat permafrost | place: Sweden: Abisko...
ACCCGCGTCGCTGGTGCTGCCCCACACCACGTTGCTGCCCCAAACCACGTTGCTGCCCCAAACCACGTTCGTGCCCTGCGGCGCCGATTGCGAGGTGAAGGCGCTGTCGCCCCATACGGCGCTGCTTCCCCACACGACATTGGTGCCCCAGACCGCGGAGGCTGATGTATTTACCAGGGAAACGGTCTGCGTAGTGGGGTTATAGACCGCGGTCGGAGAGATGGCGCTAAGAGGTGCCAGACTGCTGTCCGATAGTGCCGCCTGAATATCGAGGTATCCCGCGCCCACGGTGAAGATATCGGCCTCTTCCACGAAGGTCTGGCCGCCGCTCGCGATGGTAACGGTTGCGGGAAGGTTCTTGTAAGCGGTCTTCATCAACCGCGCCTTCACCTGGTCCGGATTCATCTTCGGATTCTGTTGGATCACCAACGCTGCCGCCGCACTCACCACTGGCGCTGCCATACTGGTGCCGTTCAGAGTGAAATAATCCGGCGACTCCTGGCTGAAGATGGTGAATTCATAGCTCGCCGTCATGGGCCGATTGCCGGGGAAAGACGTAGCCAAGGTTGCGCTGGTCGAGGCCAGCAGAGAGGTCACATGATTGCCGGGCGCCATCAAGTCGGGCTTGACGATGTGATCAATCGCCGTCGGCCCTTTGGAACTGTAGCTGGTCATCACGTCATCGTCGCGGGTCGGGGTTCCCTTCGCGTTCATCGCGCCCACCGTGATCACGTAAGGATCGTTGCCCGGAGCGGTGATGGTGCCATAACCGTTGGTCCCTAAAGAATTATCGCGGCCATCGTTTCCCGCCGCGACCACCACCACGATGCCCGCCTGCCACGCGGCTTCCACCGCCTGGCACAAAGGATCCTGAGTGTAACTCTCAAAGACAGGGCGCCCCAGCGAAAGATTAATCACGCGAATGTTGTAGGTCGCCTTCGAAGCAATCGCCTGATTGATGGCGGCGATCACGGTCGCATCCGAGCCCACCCCGTTCTTATCCAGGGCGCGGAGGTTGACCAGGCTCACTCCCGGTGCGATTCCACGAAACTGAGTGGTGCAGGTAAGACACGAAGACTGTGTGGCGTTGCCTCCGACGATGCCGGCCACGTGCGTGCCATGTCCAAATGCATCGCTGCCATTGCCGCCAACAAAGTCGAAGCTGGCGACCACGCGTGTCCCCAGTCCGGGCAAACCAGCAAGCAGAGAACTTGTGCTCAGGTCGTTGATCCTTTGGATGCCGCTGTCGATCACGCCCACAGCAATTCCCGAACCGTTGAGTCCCAACGAGGCAGCGTAACCGGCATTCACTGCACCCGCTGAATTATTAAGCAGCGAGGCGGTCCTGCGGTTAGGCGAGATGTAGACCACTTCGCCGTCCTTCTCGAACTCGGCTAAACGCGACGCCGGCATTGACGCGTGCATGGCATGGATGAAGGAGAAGTCGTGCTCCAGCCGCGCGCGGTGAGCCGCAATCTTCTGCCGCATCACCCGGCTTTCGTTGTGTGGGGCATTGCGGAATTGCACAATGACGTCCACGCGGGCTTCGTCATCGAGCCCATTCAACTCCGGTGCCAGCTTCGGATGTTCCTGCGCCTGCAGCAGAGTGGCCAGCAGGAGCAGCAAACTCATACAGCCAATTCGCTTCAAAGTTAGCCTCCGGTACGACACAGCTATTGCACGGCACCCTCCAAAAGCGCTCGGAGCTATCTTGCTGATAATTAGAGGAAACGGGCTGGCGGTTCGGACATCGAAGCGGGACAAGATGGCCGCGGCATCACCGCCCCAAGCCATTTTGTCCCAGGGTCGGGGTTGGTGGGCCCTGCGAAAACTTGCCCGGATGGGCGAAGAAGCCCGAACCGCTCGAGCGGCGGAAAAGTTCATCAGGGCATGGCCGCGCAGAGCTGAGGGAATCGGTAGGTGCTCCGACGGTCGCTTGGCTCGGCGGCGCGGATCCGTGCTTCTCCGGAGTCGTCCAATCCCCAGCGCTCACGGTTCCATGTCCAACCTGTGGCGTTCCTGCTGGAGTACGCTGCAAAGCACCTACTGGTGAGCTCCGCAAGTCTCCGCACCGTGACCGCCGCATGATCGCCAAAGAGAACCCCCGAAAAAACAGCGGACGATCGGGACACCACCCAATTCACCAAAGCGAAGAACCAAACAAGAATCGCCCCCCCAAATTGGGTGTGAACGGGGTAGCCCGTCACCTGCAGGGCATCGATCGGGATGAAGTCAAAATCAGGTTGGCCTTAGGACGAGAACATCTGCGTCAAATGAGTGAGGCGCAGCAGTTCCAGAACGCGCGGTGTCATGTTGGCGAATTCGAGGATGCAATAGCCTTGGTTGATTGCGGAGGCTTTGAGCCCAACCAGCGTTCCGAGACCCGAGCTGTCTAAGTGACTGACATCGCCAAGGTCGACAACGATACGACCGCCCGAGGCGATGAGGGGCTTCACCGCTTCTTTGACCGCACCAGCAGTGCCGCTCACCAGCCTCCCGTGAAACTTGACGGCAGTCACCTGATTTCCGCGTTCATCTTTCTCTTTCGACTTCTCAACTTCACAGTGGAAGGAAGGGTCTGGTGCCATGGCTTTGCCGTCTCCTTTGGCTCGAAAATTTTAACATTCGCTGCACGGAGGTGTCATGCCAATTTCCAAATACAGTTTTTTCGATAGCGATAGATTGCAAAACCCCTGCTGGGGCAATCAACTCCAGTTTTTTGCAGCTTTCGGAGAAGGTATTTCGACCACAGCGGCGGCTCATTACCCCACTCGCCGTCAATGTGATGGCGGCCCGAGGGTAGTTGATGTTAATCAGATTACACGAGAGTTGCCTCGATCCATGAGGGCTACGGCGATTTTGCAAGAGTTAGATCAGGGACTCTATGAGCAGCGGCGAAAGGCGGGTTCGCGCTCGAGCAGGAAGCTCTTACAGCTTAAATAGCGATCGCAAAGAATCCTCTTCAATGTGGCTCTGAGGCTTCAGCCAATGAACAAACTCTCTCGGGCTGATGTGCGCCGGCTTTTGAAACTCCCATTTCTCAAGACCGGACTGAAGGTCTGCTTGCTTGCCCGTGTTCGAAATCACCGTCCATGTCTTGGTCTTCATGCTGCGAACCGCCTCCTCATCTCGAGGGGCAAGACCCTATGTAAAGTGATCGTTTTATTCTGAGTCAACAACGCCACCTTCCATGTGAAGCATGACGAGTATGGCTCGGTTTCACTTCTGGAACTGTACCAAACTGACCAGTTCTTCCGATGGTTACTTCACTTCCGTCTTGGGACTTTATTTTTAGGGTAATCCGCTGTCGAAAGCGGTGGTGTTCAAGAAAGCAATAAACATTGTGAAGACATATTGTTTTAGACTGGAACAGTGAATCGAATGACGCCCATGACCCCGCGGAAGGCCAGGATACTCACGCGGCCGATGGCAACAACGCTCAAACGTACTGTTCAGCCAGCATCTGGGCAGCGCTTTCGTCCAATTGTTCAGCGCGTCGCACCTCTTCGAAGCGCGCCAGCAAGTCATCGGGCCGCAAACGCCGTTTTTCGGCACCTTGAAAATCGTGGATGATCTGGCCACGGTGCATCATGATCAAGCGATCTCCCAGATTTGCCGCCTGGTGCATCGAGTGCGTCACCATCAAGGTGGTGAGGTTGTCACGCATAATCACCTGCTCAGTCAGCGCGATGACCAGGTCCGCGCTCTTGGGATCAAGAGCTGCGGTGTGCTCGTCCAACAGAAGCAGTTCAGGACGCAGCCAGGTGGCCATGAGAAGGGTAAGGGCCTGCCGCTGTCCGCCCGAGAGACTCCCGATGGCATTCTCCATCCGGTCTTCAAGCCCCATGTTCAGACGGCCGACCTCGTCGCGCATTCTTGCGAGCAGGGATAGTTTTAATCCCCAGCCGAGGCCGCGTGCAAGACCACGGCGGGCGGCAAGACTAAGATTCTCCTGAATGGAGAGGCCGGGGGATGTGCCGCTGAATGGATTCTGGAAAACGCGGCCGATCAGGGTGGCACGCGCGTGCTCTGGCCATCGCGTCACGTCGCGGCCCGCCAGCCGTATGTTCCCGTCGTCCACCGGAAAAGTTCCCGCCACCGCATTCAGCAGGGTTGACTTCCCCGAGCCGTTGGTTCCGATGATGATCACCCAAGAACCTTCGGCCAGTTCGAGGCTCACTCCCCGCAAGGAGCGCACCTGGTTTGGGGTCCCCGGACTGAACGTTTTCGAGACAGCTCGGACTTCAAGCATGCGCGCTCCCCACCAGGCGCTTTTTCCGCAGGAATTGCGGCACGACGAGCGCGCAGAAGACGAATACCGCTGTGATCAACTTCAAATCGTTGGGACTGAGGCCCCATCGCAAGGCCACGGCTACCAGCAACCGGAAAAGCACAGAACCCATCACCGCACCGACAATTGTCAGGCCTAATTGGTTCGTTCCCACCAGCGCTTCCCCGATGATGACGCTGGCCAGTCCCCACACCACCATCCCGATTCCCATGCCGACATCGGCGAACCCCTGGTACTGCGCCAGCAAAGCTCCGGACAGCGCCACCAAGCCGTTCGATATCGCCACGCCGAACACGATCATATTCGCGTCATTGACCCCCAGGGCTCGGATCATCTGCACGTTGTCACCCGTGGCTCGCATGGCCATGCCAAGGTTGGTGCGTAAAAACAAATACAGCAACACGCCCGTCAGCGCCACCGCCACAGCGACCGCGCCCAACACGGCTGCGTCGCGCACGCTGACCTCCCATCCGGCGAGGTTGAAGCTGGTTGCGCCGCGCATCAGCCTGATTCCGATTCGCTCTGACTGGGTCGCGAGCGTGGTCACCGACAGCAAGGGAACATTGCTTTTCCCCATGATGTGGAGGTTGATGGAGTACAGAGAGGTCATCACCAGAATGCCCGAGAGCAGCGAATTGATCTTGAAACGTGTATACAGCGTGCCCGTGCAAGCTCCCGCCAGCATTCCTGCAACGAAAGCGGCGACTGAAGCCAGCGTTGGGCTCGTGCCGTGCACTATCAGCGTGGCGGCGACCGACGCGCCCAGGGTGATCGATCCATCGGCCGTGATATCCGGAAAAGCAAAGATCCGGAAGCTGATGAAAACGCCCAAGGCCAGCAGCGAGAGAATGCAGCCTATCGTGAACGTGCCAATGAGCAGGTTCATATCCGTTTCATTCGCATTCGATCTCAGACGCCGTGCCGATCCAGCACGCTCCGCGAACGAATTCGCTCTGCTGCGGGCCACTCGCCAGTCGGTCGTCGGTCAGCAGGTGGAGAACACCTTGCAAGGTCTCTGTCTCAAATAAGGTTGTGACCGTAGCGTTCAGATCGATGGTCCCCTTCATCAGCGGGCGATAGGACAATGCCGCGGCATGAAAATGTCCCATCGGGCACCCTTCGGCTCCGAGCGGCCGCAGCAGAGAAGCCAATGCTGCGCATTCGGAAGCCACCGCTACGCCCGAAATCAAAGCCAGGGATCGTGAGTAAAGCCGTTCTGTCGAGAACGACAGCCACGCGCGCACCTCGGGATATTTGAACGGAGCATCGGTCACTCGCGCGACTGCGGCGGGTGAGCGGCGAAGCGCGGCCCCCACCAGCCCGGCCGATTCCACCACCATCACCATTCCGATGATTGGAGCGCCCGAAATATCCAGCGCCGTGCGGACCAGGCTCGAAAGCGAAACGGGACTCTCGGCATTGGCAGTTTCGAATCGCATCAGGTGCGTGAATCCGCCCTCGCATCGCAGACCATAAAGGACGTTCATCTCCGGCACCAGTTCGCCGCTGGACACCATGAAATCCGGCACGTTGGTTCCATCCGTCGGCAGATAAGCCGCGGAACCTCCCAGCGCCAGGAACTCACCAAAGCGTGTTTGAGACTCTTCGAACCCGTTGCCGAACGCTCCCAGGCCGAGACCGAATGTAGCCGGGGGAAACGCGACCGTCCGGCAATCGGCCGGGCCGAAACGGCAGCCTTTGAGCAAGCCCGGATCTCCGATTCGTTGGCAGATCATGGTGCTTTTTGGAACCCAATCGCTTACTTCAAACGACGCCTCCGCGGTGGAAAAGCGACGCGCTTCGGTCTTGTGTACGGGAGCCGCAACCGGACTCTTCTCGGCGAGCAAGATGGTAGACAGCTTGCACAGATCCAAAATCTGCTTCACCCGATCCGAAGGGCTGGTAACAACCAGATTGCCGCCGATGCCCTTCAGTTGCTTGTGAAACATCACCAGCAAACCGACACCGGCAGAGCTGAGAAAGGAAATCTCGGACAGATTTAGGCGAATGCCGTGCGCCCCGGCCCGGATTAATTCCTCCAAGTTGCGTCGCAGGTGCTCGGTCCAATAGTTGTCGAGGCGGCCCTTCACCTTAACTTCGAGTGCATCACCGATTTGCTGGGTTACGATCTCCATGCCGGTCCGCTAGGGGCGCAGGTTCTGCAACAACTCATGAGGAATCGTGACACCCAACTGCTGGGCGTTGCTGCGGCTGATCGCCATCTCCTCGACGGCCACTTCGGCGAGCGGCAGGTCTTGCGGATTCGCGCCAAGCAGAACTCGGCCCGCCAGCTTTCCGGCAGCCATGCCGGCCTGGTAAAACCCTACGCCAAGGCACGCCAGGCCACCGCGATCGAGGGAAGAGCAGTCGTCCGTGATCAGCGGTATCCGCGCATCCCTGGCGCCTTTCACCGCGCCTTCGTAGCCCTCGATGGCGGTGTTATCGGCGGGCACCCACACCGCCTGGATATCCCGCCCTGCTAGAATCTGCACCGCTTGCAGGACCTCGTTCGAGCCGGCGATGGCGATCTCCTCGAGCCTGACGCCGCGTTCGCGATACACTTCTCGCGCCACCGTCAGTTCCTTCACCGAATTGGCTTCCGCTGGGTTATACATCGTGCCCACCGCGCGCAGTTCCGGAATCAGCTTCTGCATGAGATCCAAGGCGTGGCGAACGGGTGGAAAACTGCCGACGCCGGTAACAAATGGCAAGTGATCCGTGTGGCTTTTCCCTGCTCCCGCCGCAATCGGATCGGTCACGCATGTAAAAACTACCGACTTGTGTTTCACTTTGCTGCACGCCCCTGCAAGGCACGGGGTGGTGATCGTCATGATCAGGTCGACATCGGAACTGTCGTAGTTTTGCAGAATGGCCGGAATGTTAATCATTTCGCCCTGGGCATCCGCCCGGCGAACTTCAAGATTTTTCCCCTCGTCGAACCCGCTGGCTTTCAAGCCGTCGATCAAGCCCTGCACACACTGGTCGGTGCCGACGTCACGCGCAAAGTACACGATCGCGGTTTTGACGATCCTACCGTTCGTGCCGGACCGAGCACGCGCCGCCGCTGAGGCGGCAGAAGCTGTCTTTCTATGGCCCAAATCAGAAACCAGAAGAATCGTCGAGAACAGCGCGATCAGACCGAGTCCCATCGCCAATCTTCTCAGTGCGGCCCATACAGCTGTCTTCTCGAAGAAGCGCATGACGCCTTCCGGGATCCCTCGGATGAGGGGCGATTATACAGGTCGCGCCAGCCGTGCGCGGCGGAAATCCCGGTTCGAGGAGACTCATCCAAATTGTGGATTCAAGCTGACCAGACGAGTTTGAAGTTGGCAGTCGGCGTGGTCAAACTTGCTGCGCGATTCGCCCTCATCGAAAAGCTTACGAAACTCGTCTTTGATCCGCTGACGCTTACGCCGAGCTTCCATTTCGAGAACAGGCAAGCTGTCATGAAGTCCTCGAGTTCGATCGTCCAGGGGACGGGCAAACCAGAAGTTTATTCCGCGCCGAAAGTCGGCTTTGTGGGAAGCATCATTCCGTGATTCCACCGACTGTGGACAGAGCCCAAATGTCCCCAAGCCCGCTTCCGCTTAGCGTGCGCCTGAATGCTCCCCGCAACATCGCCAGTTATGCGGGGTTTAAAATTGGTAGCGTGGGGAGGGAATGCCATGCCCAAGATCCGCATGCGACACCCATATTGGCATCTAGCGTTGGTCGCGGCTATCGCCCTAGCCATCCCGGCCGCCAAAGCCGAGCAGCGGGACAACCCGGCCCTCGACGCCGGAGGAAACACTGCCTGCGCAAATCTCGGTGTCTACATTTTCGTCGGTGGGACGGGCGGTTTTGATGGCCTCAAAAACGGCGACCGGTTCACCGAACTCCTCGAAACCGGCCACGTGGGGCTCTACGAGCATGCCAATGCCGTGGTCGCAGCCGAGCACCCGCCGAGCATCATCCAAGCCATCGAGAGCGTGTTCACCGGAACCGGGCCCGGGCAAGCTGAACTCGGACAGGTCGGCGCGAACTACTTCACGCTTCCCCCAAGCTACGGTTACTACCAGGCTGAGTACATACAGAATGGTCTTCATCCCACGGAAGCCAATGTGAACACGCCGTCCGATAGTGTGCCTCCGAAACAGCTGCAGGAGGCGCTCGAGACCTGGCGAGAGTACGTGGATGCGGCCAGAACTGTCGGTATAGAAACCGTCGCTCCGGTCGTGGGCCCCAATGATCCGGACGAACCAAAACTAGGAGATCACGTTTTCGCTACCAACCCCTACTACGCGCTCGAGCGCGGTGAGGCGCTTTATGGCAAAGCCATCGCCTTCGATGTTCCGCCCAACTTCTTTTTGACTGGAGGAAGCGGCCCCGGCTACCAGAAATTCATCGTGCAGGCCATCCAATGGGGCAATGAGCACGGCATGCGCACGACCATGTTGCTTTCTCCTTACCCCTGGCCGACGAACGCCAAAGGCAAGGCAGATACTTTCCGCGAATTCACCAACAATACTTTCAGTAGCGACACCCAGAAGATTGTCAGCCAGTTGAACCAGCATCAAGCCATACCTTCACAATGGTCGGTCGACAATTACGAAGACCCGTATCCCCACGATATCCCCGCCGTCATGCCCGAAACCGTCCAAAACACCACGACCGCGGTTGGTCTTTGGTTGGCCGCAAATGCACCGGTTTATGTGAACACACCACGCAATCAGGGCGTAATCTGCACTCCACCTGCTTCATCGGATGGAAGCGAACGGTGACACAGCGCTGAGTGGCACGAACCATGGGTGGATTGGCTTCGAGGACATCATCGAGAGATCTCCCACCAGCCCGTTCGTGGACAACAATCTCGGATCAACAATCTCGGATCATCGATAACGGATTTTGTCGACTGCCCTTGCGGCGAATCGAAATGCTGCCACCGCGTGTTCGCTGATTCAGCCTGGCGCAGGGGTTCCGGAGGTCAAGAAAGCCCGAGCCATCGCTCGATGACCTTCCACCGGTGAGAGTATCTTTAGCTCGCTTTCTCCTCTTCGTCGCGCCTTCGGGCGGCGGCTCCTTGTGGGTCGGTGATGATATCGACCCACTTCGGGTGAGGCGAGGCCTCGGCCTTGTAGTTGTCGTGCCAGTTCCACCACTTGTACGGCGGGGACTGCGGGTAACCCTCCGGCGAGTCCTCCCAAGTCTCCTGACGGCCGAGCGGCGTGACGTCGAGGTAGCTCCAGGTGCTGCCCATCGCCTCGTCGCCGCGGTTGTTGATGAAGTATGTGCGGAACACCCGCTCGCCGTCGCGGAAGAACACGTTGTGGCCGTGCCATTCAGCGACACCGAAGTCCGCGTCGAAGCTGTCGGTGATGGTGTACCAGGGCATCTCCCAGCCCATCCGCGCCTTCAGGCGCGCGATGTCCGCCTGCGGCGCGCGGGAGGCGTAGACGAGGGTGGTGTCGCGGGCGTTCAGATGGGCCAGATGCGCGACCTGATCGGCGCCCAGCGAGCAGCCACGGCAGGCGTGCTCGGGCCAGCCGAACACCCCGGGCTCGAAGAAGGCGCGATAAACGATCAACTGCGGGCGGCCCTCGAACAAGTCGAGTAGGCTTACATTGCCCTTGGGTCCCTCGAACTTGTACTTGTTCTCCATCGCCACCCAAGGCATCCGCCGGCGTTCGGCGGCCAGCGCGTCACGGGAGCGGGTCAAGGCCTTCTCCTTCACGAGGAGTTGCTGCCGTGCAGTCTCCCACTCCTGCTGCGTCACGATCGGAGGTGTCTTCATCGCGAGATGCTCTTTCGCCTGTTCCTTATTCGTCGACATTTTCATTTCTCCTTATTATTCAGATTTGGGACGATTTCTTCTGCCGTGTTCTTTTTGCGGGAAACTTTCACAGCCAATGCAGCCAGACCACCGGTAGAAACCGCCCCGGCGACGACAATTCCCACGGTTGCCAAACAGAATGGACACATCCTTTACCTCCTCGGTGGCCAACTCGACCGTTGAGCCGCCTCTATAGGGATGACGGGCAAGGTCGGGTGATTTCGACAGGAAAAAGAAAAACATTTAGCCCCGCCTTTGGAGCAGAAAGTGTCTCACCGCGGGGTCCTC
>Ga0302325_10034248_pt1 | contig 10388 bp, 9 predicted proteins | sample Palsa_T0_2_FD_201948 | JGI IMG/M metagenome (GOLD analysis project Ga0302325, IMG submission 201948) | Peat permafrost microbial communities from Stordalen Mire near Abisko, Sweden - Palsa_T0_2 | ecosystem: Environmental > Terrestrial > Soil > Palsa > Peat permafrost | place: Sweden: Abisko...
CCTTGGATCAGTCCGAGCTCGCCGTCTTGCTTCAGCTTCATCCCGACAGCGAGCGTCAGGTTGCCGCCGCCACTTTCGCCGGCAACGACGATGCGATCCGGATCGATACCGAGCGATTCCGCGTGGACGTGGACCCAGTTGAGACCCGCGACGCAGTCGTTCAGACCGGCGGGAAAAGGAGCCACTTCGGGTGCGGAAGAGGGGTGCACGGAGTTGCGGAAATCAACCATTGCCACCGCGACGCCGCGGGCGGCAATCATGCGGCCCCACGCCTTGTAGTTGCCGAGGTAGCAAGAACTGAACTGCATGCGGCCGCCGTGAATGTAGAAGACGCACGGCACGGTCTCGGCATCATCCGGCCGGATGAACTGGATCTTGACGGTGTTGCCATCCGGGGACGAGGTGAAGGTCTCGGTGCGGACGGTCAGGCCGGCCGACGGGGCGACGTCTTCACTGTCCATCGCGTTGAACAGGGCATTGACGCGGTCCTGGGCGGCCAGGGCTTGCGGCGTGTTCTCCTGCGCCAGCAGCTCCTCCCGGCTCGAGACGTTAGGCCTTGCGGCCCCCAGGTCAATGCCCGCGAACATTGCCTTGATCCGCGGATCCAGGCGCGTATCGAGTTCGAGCTTCGACGGCATGTGCCACTCCTTTGGGGCCCGCCCCCGAATGCTGCGTATCGCAGCAATAGTGCGAAGTTACTGTAAGTCTTGCGTGGCTGTTAACGCGCAGGGCTCCAGACATTTCGCTCTCCGCCGATTACCCGGCGCCTTTGCCGTTGTCCACGCGGTAGACGGCGCCGTGGATTGCCGCCGCGGCGTCACTGGCGAGGAATGCGACCACATTGGCGACGTCAAGGGGCTGCATGAAGCCGCGCGGTGCGGCCGTGCGCATGATCAAGTCGAAGTTCGCATTGTCTGGTGCGCTGAACTGTTCGATTTGGGGCGTAAGCATACCGCCCGGGCATACGGCGTTGACGCGCAAGCGATCTGCGGTGTACTCCAACGCCAAAGCACGCGTGAGCCCGATCAGTCCATGTTTGGCTGCGCAATAGCCTGCCGAATACGCCTGCCCTTCGACGCCGGCGATGGAGCTGACGTTGACGATGTTGCCACCTCGCTCCAGCAGATGCGGCAATGCGGCTCTGCAGAGGTAGAACGGTCCATTCAGGTTGACCGCCAGATCTCGCGCCCAGTCATCGTCGGTCATCAATTCGGTTCGGCGCATCTGGTGCCTTCCGGCGACGTTGACGAGGACATCCAGGGCACCGAATTCACGGATGCACTGCTCGACCGCGTCGTGGCAGGCTTGCGCGGAAGCAATGTCCACCAACGCATATGCGCCGCCCTCCACGTCGGCGAAGACATCGGCCAAGCGTCGGCTATCGCGAGCTATGCCGAAAACCGTTGCGCCCTGTTGAGCAAACACCCGGGCGGTCTCAGCGCCGAGGCCCGACGAGGCGCCGGTCACCAAGGCGATCTTGCCCTCCAGTGCACTCATGCCTGTTCGTCCCTCACAACGCCGCTCGACCGGCGACCGCCGCGCGGGCTAATTCTGCCGTCGCCAAACGTAATTGATCTGAAGAATTCAACCGCGTGGGGAAACCCACTCGGGTGTAAGCGACTCCGCGCGGGGTGTGCACCCGGAGATCTAAGCCATAGCGGTCGATTTCGGTACACACCGCGGTGTCGGTGTCGGGATAGCCGCCGAACGCGCGCACCATTGCCACCAGGGCGTCGGCGTGGTCGGCGTTGAGGTGGGCGATGGCGCTGGGCGCGTCGGGGGCAACCGGATCTGGCGTCGCTGCGGAGTAATGCTCGCCGGTGGTCGAATCCATCCGGCCGTATCCGCCTACCCAGCGCACCCGCTGAACCTGCAGAATCTGCAGCGTGAAATCGCTGAAGTCTAGGTAGAACCGGGCTGCGGGCACCGCATTCAGATACGCTTGCCGAGCCGCATCCAGTTCGCCGGGGATAGGCCGAGTCACATTGCCCGCCAATGTGATCCGGCTCCCGGCCAGCGGATCGGAGTCGCTGCTCGCCGCCACGATTGACAAGCTTGCCCGCGGGTCGCCTGCGAGGTTGCGGCCGTGCTCGGCGAGGTTGGACACGCACAGCACAGGCGCACCGTCCAGCAGTCCGTAGGCCACGAGCGACGCCCACGGGTCACCGTCAGCGGTCAGGGTAGCCAGGGTGGCGGCATTGGTGGCGGCGGCGATGGTGCGTGCCTGTTCTGCCGCCGAAGGGCGGTCAGTGTGCGCAGGCGGCTCAAGTGGCGGCGGCATGGAGGGTGCATCCCCGGGGTCGCCGTGATCGCGCGTCGCCATGAGCGCAAGGTTAGACCGTCGCCTCGCTACGACTCACTGTCGGTCGGCGCCGATAGACGATGTGCCCGCCTCTGAGCGACAACTCCGCCATTGCAAGCGCAGAGGGTATGCCATCAACTGAGTCGCTCAGAGGCGGGCACACGGGTTGTCATCTTCGGAGAACACTCGTGAGACGCGTGTGGCTTCCGGCGTTGCTCCGCTCAGCCGCCCTTGATCTCTTTGGCGGCGAAATCGGCGGCTTGGTCGGTCATTCCGTTGGACCGGTACGCGCTGTGCGCGGCGCGACTGAAGCCGCTCGACGCACAGACGGGATCGCTGGGCGCGCACAGGTCGATGGTTTTGGCGGAATACAGGTGTCCGATGGTGATTGGCGGGGCGTTGCGGTCAACGAGATCGAGGAAGCCGTTGGAGGGCTTGCCGAACAACGCAACGGTCGCGACGTGGTTAGCAACGTTCGGCGGCAGCGGGCCGGTGATCCCGGGTGGTAATGCGTAGCCGTCGGGGATGTTGTCGGTGGTGATGTAGGCCGCGATGGCGGCGCCTTGCGAGTAGCCCCCGACGACGACTTTGGTCTGCGGGCAAGCGGCCGCGACAGAGGCGATCTTGTTGCTCGCGTCGGCGACCCCGTCGGCCGCTCTGGCGAAGTCCAGAGAAGCCGGATAATCCACCGGATAGATGTCTACGGATTTACCGGGCAGGCGTGCGGTCAGCGCATCAGTGAACGCCTGACCGGTCGCCCCCACACCGGGTGGCTCGTTGGTGCCGCGGGCGAAGACGACCTCCACGTCAGAGCAGGGGTCGGCCGCCGCGACGGCGGTGATGGTCGGCGTGAACACCGAGGCAGCGAATACCGCGGCCGCGATCCACCGGCCCGACGCGCTGGCCATGCGGAGGCGCCACGGCGTGACGCCGTTGCCTGAGGTTCTCGTCGCCATGTGGGTCCTTTCCGGTGCTGGATGCGGCGCATCAGCCAGACGCATCCCGCGTTGCGCTGATTTCATTCTGCAGTGCGAACGGCCGCGCTGCCGGACGAAGGCTCGGTCACGTGCCTTACTCGCACGGACTCGTCCAACGCCTGGTGCGCTCGTAATGTTCCGGCCCCGGCGTCGATGACGGGCCTGTTTAGTCTCTGACTGCGATCCGCTCGACGATGACGTTGCCTAAGGCCTGTCTTCGTGAGCGGCACCTCGACAAAATGTACATGCGACGGGATCACTCTGAGAAATGCAGCCCGCTCCGGCCAGACTTTTATCTGGCCGGCCGCTCAAGACCGAGGTGATCCCGCAACGTCGGACCGGCGTACTCGGTGCGGAATCGGCCACTGCGCTGCAGGATCGGTACTACCTGATCGACGAACGCCGTAAGTTCATGCGGCAGCGTCGATCCCATGAACGTGAAACCGTCGACTGCACCCGCATCCTGCCAAGCGATGACATGAGCCGCCAGTTGCTCGGGGGTGCCGATGAAATGAGTGCCCCCGGCGCCACCGCTCGCCGGCCGGGTGATCTCACGTAGGGAAGCATCCGGTCGCGCCCGCGCGGCCGCATAGAGCTGCTCGGCGCGGCTTGACGGCGCCGACTGCTCGGCCCAAAGCTTGACCGGCAGCGGAGCATCCGGATCGAAACCGTCAGGATCCAGTCCGGCCGTGTACAAGGCGTTCTGCCACCGAAATTCCGGGCTCTCCAGCTCCTCGAGTCGCCGCGCTCGTGCCTGCGCTTCGGCTTCGGTGCCGCCCAATGTGACCATCAACGCAGGCAACACCAGCACCTGGTCGGGCTTACGGCCCGCAGCAGCGGCCTGCGCGTGCAGATCAGTCCGGAAGGCGACCGCGGCCTCAAGGGATGGCGGCCCGGAGAACACCAGCTCCGCGTATCGAGCGGCAAGCCCGACGCCGGCCACCGACTGTCCCGCTTGAACGAGCACCGGGTGCCCCTGCGGCGAGCGGGGAAACGGCAGGACCCCTTCGACGTCGTAGTACTGACCGTGGAAGCGCGGCGCATGCAGCTTGGCGCGGTCTGCCCACACGCCACGCTTACGGTCACCGATGACCGCGTCGTCCTCCCAGCTGTCCCACGACCGCGTGACGGCCTCCACGAATTCGTGGGCGCGCGCATACCGATCGGCGCGCTCGGGGTGAAACTTTTCACCGAAATTGGCCGCAGCAAGCGGCGTGACGGTGGTGACGATGTTCCAGCCGGCGCGACCACCACTGAGGTGATCCAGGGTCGCGAATCGGCGGGCAAGCTCCCACGGCTTGCTGTAGGTCGTTGAGCCCGTCCCGATCAAGCCGATGCGGCTGGTGACCGCGGCCAACGCCGACAGCACCGAAATCGGGTCGAATTGCGTCTGAGGGAGATACGTAGCCCGGTATTCCGCGATGGCGATGTTGTCGGCCAGGAAGATCGAGTCCATCAAGCCGCGTTCAGCGATCCGTGCGATATCGGTGTAGTAGGACAGGCCGAGGACGTTGCGAACGTCGTCGTCGACGACGCGCCACGCGGCCTCGTGATATCCGTTGGGCCAGATGAAGGCGTTGAAGTGCAGTTGCTGCGTGCTCATCCTGAGCAGCAACACAGCTTGGAGTCGGAATAGTCCGAACGCCTTGCTGTTCAGCTTTTGTGGAGCGAGTGACGGGATTCGAACCCGTGTGTACGGCTTTGCAGGCCGCTGCCTAGCCGCTCAGCCACACCCGCACAAGCGACTACCGTGCCAGCTCCGACCGCTGGCGGTCCAGCATTTCGCTCGACCCGATCATTTCCGCGCGGCGGCGATCTCATCGATTGGCGCCTACTACCCCGCCCGCGTCTCGCGGTGCGATCTCGATCGCGGTATTCGCGGCGTCACTGGCATCGGTCCTGCTGGGGCCCTCTGCTGGCACGGACGACAAGACCCCGCTGATCGGCCTGGTCTGCTGATTTTGTTCAGCGCCATCCTGAACGACGTCAACGCCACAGGCGGGCCGGGGGCTGGATTCACGCCGGTTCGGGGCTGACGGACGCATTCCCGATTATTCACGTGTGCAGGGCTAGCCCATCACTTCGGCGAACGTGGCGGCGAGGTTGGCGGTAGCCCGATCTTCTAGTTGATCATCTTGCCGCGGATCGTAATTGACCGCCATGCGATAGCGGTCCAGGTAGGCGCTGCTGGCGACCGCCGACCACTTCGTCACCGCCTGGCGCACGCGCCGATTGTCCGCAGTGACCCCCATCAGATCGGCGAGCGCCCGGGTGAGTATTCGCTTACGGGCTGACGACGCCTGCCTTCTCAGATTCGGCTGCGCGGTGACGACCTCCGCCATCGCTAGCATACGGTCACAGGTGATCACACCGTGGCCATCGATGATTGCGATCAACACCTCAGTAGTAGCGATGAGCAGCGCCTGCTCTGGGCTCTCGGCGGCGTCAACATGTCGGAGTGCGGTGGCGGTGGATTGCAACAGCTCATCGACAACAGCCATCACAGCCGCATCCTTGGTCGCGAAGTAGCACGCAAAATCGTGCGGCGTTTGCTCAGCGGCAGCGGCGATCTGCTCGATAGTCGTCGCTTCGTAGCCGCACCTGATACAGAGACTCAGGGTGGTATCGATCAACTGGTCGCGGCGGTCCCGCACCCTCACCGATCGACACTAACAAATTCCCAACCCTCATCAAGTTGGCTTCCAACATGTCGGACAATATGGTTTCTGCTCACCCTTCGAATCCGGTTGCCGGCAGGTTGGGGTCGAATTAGATGATCGGAATCTGTTGTGATTTAACCGTTTCCCGGTGGTTCATCATTGTGAGGGAGGGCTGACCGCGATCACTCCTAGCATGAAGACGGCCTGTTGCTACACGCGAAGCGAAGCGTATCGGCGTGTATTGCTACGGTGTCCGCGCGTTAGTGTGCTTTGGTCGGCCGCAGCGAACACGCCGACAGAAAAGTTGGACACATTCATGACCGCAGCACCAGAAACGTCGGCACTCGAATCTCGGGTCGGCCACTACTACCAGATGGACGGCACCTACCTGGTCGGCCGCGAGAAAGTGCGCGAATACGCCCGCGCAGTGCAGGACTACCACCCTTCGCACTGGGACGTCGGCGCCGCCGCGGAGCTGGGTTATTCGGACCTGGTGGCACCGCTGACGTTCACGTCGACGCCGGGCATGACCTGCAATCGCCGCATGTTCGAACAGGTGGTCGTCGGTTACGACACCTATATGCAGACCGAAGAAGTCTTCGAGCAGCACCGCCCGATCGTGGCCGGCGACGAACTGCACGTCGACGTCGAACTGTCGTCGGTGCGCAGGATCGCCGGCAGAGACCTGATCACCGTCACCAACACCTTCACGGATAGCACCGGCGAGCGGGTGCACACCCTGCACACCACCGTCGTCGGCCTCACCGCCGAGGACCTCGATCCGGCGATCAAGACGGCCGTGCAGAAGACGATGATGCACGACGTGGACATCTTCGGAATCGGCGAAGAGGAGTACCACAAGACGGTGCGGCCCGACGGCGAGGTTCGGATCGCCGAGGTAGACACGACCCGCACGCCGGGTACACCGTCCTTCGATGATGTGAGCGTCGGTGACGAGCTACCGACGCACCACACCCGACTGTCGCGCGGCGACCTGGTCAACTACGCAGGCGTCGCCGGTGACGCCAACCCGATTCACTGGGACGAGGGCATCGCCAAGCTGGCCGGGCTGCCCGATGTGATCGCCCACGGGATGCTCACGATGGGTCTGGGCGCGGGATTCGCCTCCGCATGGTCGGGCGACCCCGGTGCCGTGACCCGCTATGCGGTGAGGTTGTCCGCGCCCGCGATCGTGTCGGCCTCCGAAGGCGCAGACATCGAGTTCAGCGGCCGGATCAAGTCGCTGGACCCCGCGACCCGCAGCGGCGTCGTCATCGTCGCCGCGAAGTCCGATGGCCGGAAGATCTTCGGCCTGGCGACGTTGAACGTCCGCTTCCGCTAGAAGAGAGCGATCAGTTCGCTGAGGAAGCCGCCGATTGTCTCTGCATTGCCGGATTGACTGTCCACCAGATTGACGATGGCGTACGCGTAGTCGGCTCCCTGGGCACTCGCGGTGGCGCCGTCAACCCCGAAGATGTCGGCCAAGTCGTAGTCACCGGCAGCGGTGCTGTTGGTGCCCGCATCCGCGACGCTGCCTAGCGTGCCGTCGGGGTCATAGACCTCGGCGATGTTGTAGTTACCGCCGGTGATCTTGGCAATCGTGTCGACGCCGTCGGCCAAGGCGTAATTACCGGTGCCCGCCCCGGTTGCGGTTGCGGAGGCTCCGTCGCCGTAGGCGATCGCCAAGTCCCCCTGGCCCGACGTGGCGGTGGCCTCGTTGTCCGTCGTGGAGAACAGGTCCGTGCCGTTGATTGAGATCTGGATATCCAGCGGTGACGTCGGCGTATCCGCGGGCACCGCCACGCCACTCAGAACGCTGTCGACCGATGACAGCCAGTCAGACGAGTCGGCCGACGCTGTTCCCGGTGTCGAGGCGAATGCCGCCCCGAGAGTGAACCCCCCGACCAGGACGCCGACCCGAGCGATAGCACGAGCGTTCACCATGTTCTTCCTTTGCCCAACGCGCCCCGGACGGGTGCACAGTTTCAGTCATCAGCGCCGGCCGCTGAGCTTCGGTGCCTAGTAGAAGCCATAAGAAGCTCAGGAAGAACTAATTAACTCCCGAAAAGTTAATTAGCGATCCACGTCTTGGCGGCGCGCCCCACTCTGCTGTCAAGCCGGCCACGACGTAAAGGAGCATCCTCGATAGACCGGACGATCGGGCCCGGTGTCATTGAGCCAACCCGGGCAGCGAGGAGCACAGGTGGGTCGACGCAGGTTGGCAATTGTCGCGCTGAGCGCACTCATCGTCATCGTCGGCGGATGGGCGTTGACGCGGACCCGTTGGTCCGACCCGGCACCGACGACAAGCGCTGGAGTCCGTGAGTCGACGTGCCCGATGGCCACCCTGCCGCGCGAGGCGGTCGACACCGTGCGGCGCATCCACGCAGGCGGCCCCTTTCCGTTTTCGCGCAGTGACGGTGAGGTGTTTGCCAACCGCGAGGGTCATCTGCCCAAGCAGCGCAGGGGGTACTACCACGAGTACACCGTGATCACCCCGCGTGCCCGAGACCGGTCGCTGCGGCGCATCGTCACTGGCGGAGCACCATTGACCGATCCGACTCAATATTTCTACACCGGCGACCACTATGACTCGTTCTGTCTGGTCACTGACGCGGGAAGGCAACGATGACGCGACAGCCAGCCGAAAACCTGCCGGTGATCTTCAGGATCGACGGACGAAAGATCAGATCTGCCAACGATTTCTATCGCGAGATCGGATCCTCCGTCAACGGGCCCGGCGGATACTTCGGCCGCAATCTCGACGCACTGGCCGACTGCCTACGTGGCGGATTCGGCACTCCCGACAATCGGCCGTACGAATTCGATTGGCAACACAGCGCGTTGTCACAGCACTACCTCAACGCGGTCCACCACGGGCAGCGCACGTTGTTCGATGCCATACAGGACGTCTTCAACGACGCCGGAGTGCCGCTGAACCTTCGGTGACACTGCGAATGACCGCGGCCGCACTGGGTGGTCGGTCGTTCAGGTTTCGGGCGCGTCACTCAGGTGTTTGGACTAACGTCGCCGACAGGGCCAGCACCTACCCGCGGATCGCAGCAGCGCAGGGCATTTGGCCGCCGGGAGGGATCTCATGAAGCACCGCCCACGCCGAGGTGCCGGGCGGCGATCCACCTGGGCAGCCGCGGTGCTCACGCTGGCGTGCCTGGCGCCGATGACCACGGGGTGCGCTACCACCGTGATGGAGGGCCGTGCAGCCTCCATGATGTACGACCCGGACCGTGTCGGCGGGCTACCGGCCAGCGACGGCCCCACCGGAGTCCGACCCGACGCGCCCGCGCCGTCAGGCAATGTCGAAGGCAGCGACGGTGGCAGCGATGACCGGCTTGCGCTATTGGCAGTCAACGATATTCAGAGCTTCTGGACGACGACGTACCCTCAATCTTTTACGGGCCAATACACACCCGTTTCCTCTCTGAGGTCCTACGATTCGACAAATCCGTTGAGCCCGCGGGTGTGCGGCAGAAACGCCACCTACGGGGAGCCCAACGCCGGGTACTGCTCTCGAGATGACTCGGTGTCGTGGGATCGCGGCGTTCTCATCCCCGACGCGCGCAAGTACTTCGGAGATATCGCCGTAGCCGGGTTGCTGGCGCATGAATTCGGCCACGCCGTCCAGCGTCAGGCGCACTTGGTAAAGCTGTTGACCCGCACCATCGTCCGCGAACAACAGGCCGACTGCTTCGCCGGGGTCTATCTGCATTGGGTGGCCCAGGGCCGCTCACCGCGATTCACGATGAACACCACCGACGGACTCGACCACGTCCTTGCCGGCGGGATCACGTTGCGCGACCCGGTCGACGAACCCGGAAACGCTCCCGGCGCCCACGGCTCAGCACTCGACCGCATCGGCGCATTCCAGGAAGGGTTCGACGGCGACCCCACCACCTGCGGCGCCATCGACAAGGAGGAGATCGCCCGCCGGCGCGCAGGCCTGCCCAAAGGGCTGCAGAACTACCTGTCCGGTGACTCCGATCCCGGCGAGATGCCCATCACCGCAGACTCATTGGGGCTGCTGATGGAAACCCTCACCCAGATCTTCCACCCCGACAACGCCCCCGCCCTGGCGGTCTCAGGCGACGTACCGTGTGTTGGCGCCCGACCCAGCCCGCCGGCCTCGTACTGCCCTGCCACCAACACCATCAATGTCGACCTGCCAGACCTGCAAAAGATGGGCACCCACACCGACGAGCACAGCCGCCAGCTGTTGCAGGGCGACGACACCGCCTTCTCGGTGGTCACCTCGCGCTACATGCTGGCCGTGCAGCGTCAACAGGGCCTTTCGCTGACCGGCGAGCGCGCCGCGCTGCGCACAGCATGCCTGACCGGTGTCGCTCAGCGCGACATGTCCGAACCTGTTGCGCTGCCCTCCGGTCGCACTTTGGTGCTCGCGGCCGGTGACCTCGACGAGGCGATATCGGGTTT
>Ga0302325_10034249_pt1 | contig 10388 bp, 7 predicted proteins | sample Palsa_T0_2_FD_201948 | JGI IMG/M metagenome (GOLD analysis project Ga0302325, IMG submission 201948) | Peat permafrost microbial communities from Stordalen Mire near Abisko, Sweden - Palsa_T0_2 | ecosystem: Environmental > Terrestrial > Soil > Palsa > Peat permafrost | place: Sweden: Abisko...
CATCGAGGCCGCCATCGCCACCCGCGCCAAGATGCCCAACTGCAAGATCCTCCTCTTCTCCGGCCAGGCCGCCACCGCCGACCTGCTGGAGAAGGCCCGCACCCAGGGCCACGAGTTCGAAATCCTCGCCAAGCCCGTCCACCCCACCGACCTCCTGGCCAAACTCCGCGGCTAACCCGCGATCGGATGTTCTCTAGAGCCTGCCCCAGCCGTGGAGCAGGTCCAAGAGGGATCGCGTCTTCCCTTCAGCATCTCCAAGCGGCATATTGGAGAGACAGATGACCGTGAGATGTTGCTCTGGGAAACGGGCCATATACGTCGAGGCGTCTGTATCGCCTCCCGAGTAGTCGAGCATGGGATGGCCATAGAGGGAGCGCCATACCAGGCCGAACGCGTCGTTATCCTTATCGTGCTGGAACTTCTCTCGACGATTCATGAGATCGGTAAACATTGGACCCGCGAGCGAACCGGTGTACCAGTTCTTGTCCCAATCGAGCAGATCGTTCAACGTGGTGAAGACTCCGCTGCCTCCGAAGTGGGGAGAAACACGGACCAGGCGGACCCACCCATCGCCGGGCTTGATCGCGACGCCGGCCGCGGCGAGTTCTTTGGCCACTCTGGGGTCGGAGCGCAAGGCGTAGCCAGTGGCGCGATGCGGAACGATCTCCGTGGTGTCGTCATCGATCTCCGTCTGCGCCATTCCGAGTGGACTGAATATCCGATCCTTCATGAATGCGGAGAAAGCTTGCCGGCTCACCACCTCCACGATCTTCGTCAGAAGCATGTAATTGATGTTTCGGTAGGCCCACTGCGTTCCCGGAGCGAACTCCAGATGCTCGGGCCGGAGTGCGGTCGCAATCGCCTCATCGCGCGTGAAGTAATAGAACGTCATCCAAGGGTCGCCGCTGGTCCGGGGAAGATCGGTGTATTCGTGAAGACCGCTGGTCATATACACCAGATGCTCGACCCGCAACCCTTCGCCATACTTGGCCGCCTCCGGGATGTACTTCGATACGGGGTCGGAGAGTGCAATCTTGTTGTCGAGGATCAGCAGCGCAATCGCCGCACCGGTAAACTGCTTGGACAAGGATGCGAGATGGAAGGAAGTCTCTGGAGTAATTGGGATGCCGTCGTCCAGATTCGCCAGCCCGTAGCCTCGGGACAAGGCAAACTCACCGTCCTTGATTATGGCAACGGCGTATCCCGGGGATGCGGGCGGGCGAGCGAAAACCCGGTCGACCTCTGCCTGCTCGGATGAGTTCAGCCAGGAACTTCCTCTGTGTTCAACAGCAGCCGCCGTGCGATTCTGCGCAGCGACCGGCCGCGGGCGAAGGCCGGTGGTTCCGATGAGGAGGAGGAATGTCAGGGTCTTCCGTCGATGCACCATTTGCCCTATGGTACGTCGTCCTCTCTCATTTCGTGCCCGTTCCGGGGGCGCGAAATAAAGCGAGGTCACTCCAGAGCAGCCTCAGCCCGCTTGCGCTGCTTCACCTTCACTGCCGGCACTCCCGCATAAACCCCCCAAGGCTCGAGATCGCGCGTCGCCACCGAACCCAGCCCCAGCACCGCGCCCTCGCCCACGCTCACCCCCGGCGCCACCGAAGCCCGCGCGCACACCCACGCATACGCGCCGAAGTCCATCGCATAGGCCAGCAGGGGGAAGCGCGGGTCGTCGTAATCATGCGTCGCGCCGCACACGAACGCGTCCTGCGACAGGATCGCGTGCGAGCCGAAGTGCATCGGCGCCGGGTTGTAGATCTCCGCGCCGTCGGCCGCCGTCACCGCGTCCGCGCACACCAGGTTCCACGGCGCCCACACCTTCGACCCCGGATAGAAGTGGCAACCCGGCCCCATGGTCGCGCCAAAGCGCCGCAGCAGAAACGCCCGCCACGCGTGCATCGGCCGCGGCGACGGCCGGTAGAGCAGCGCCCGGCACAGGTTCCACACCAGCCGCCGCGCCCGGTCGCTGGCCGCGAACGCCGGCCGAAAATAAGGGTCCGCCGCCGTCTCCGCCGAGATGTGCTCCGCCGCGTTGTAATGCGCCTCTTTCGCCATCACGCCCCTAGCCACTCACCAAATATCCCTCAGGGGCTAAAGCCCCGTTGCAAATATTGCATTTGCGGCGGGACTAAAGTCCCGCCCTATCAAGACGGCTGCTTGTTCAGAGACTGCCAAACTAACTCCATGCTTCCTACTCACCCTTGTCCTTCTCAAATAGCCGCACAATGGTCTTTGCATTCTCCCGCATATCGTACCGCGCGTGGAAACATTCGCGCGCGCGCGCGGCCATCGCCGAGCGTTCTTCCGTCGGCAGCTCGATCCAGCGCTCGAGCAGCCGCTCGGTCCCCGCGGCCGTATCCAGCTCCATCAGCCCCGCGCCGTCGCGCGCAATCTCCGCCGCGATGTTTACCTTGTCGGAGAGCAGTACCGGCGTCCCACAGGCCAGCGCCTCGGCCACCGCGATGCCGAAGTTCTCCTGGTGCGACGGCAGCACGAAGGCCTCCGCCGCATAGAACGCGCCCCACTTCGCATCGCCGCGCAGCATCCCCGGCCAGTGGATGCGCGCGGCCAAGCCCGCCGCAACCGCCTCCGCCTCCAGCCGCGCCCGCCAGTCCTGCGCATCCGGCCCCGCCATCACCAACTCAAGCTGCGGGTCGCGCGCAGCCAGCTTTACAAACGCATCGACCAGCAGGTCGCACCCCTTCTTGGCATGAATGCGCCCCAGAAACAGCAAAAACCGCCGGCCCCGCGCCGCCGGACACACCGCGAAGAACGCCTCCCGCTGGGCCTCCGGGTCGCCCGCCGGAGGCACCGTCCCAAAGGGCACCACATACGGCGTCCAGCGGTGCAGCCAGAAGCTCTGCTTCGCCAGCTCGCTCTCCGCCTCGCAGGTGAACAGCACCCGGTACGCCCCGCGCAGCACCCAGTACTCCACCGGAAGCCAGTACAGCAGCTTCTTCAGGTGTTTCGCCGGGAACGCGCGTTTGAAGTACGGGTCGAGCATCCCATGCGGGAATACCGCGTACGGAACGCGTCCGCCCATCGTCCTCCACACCGCGTAGCCGCAGTGCTGCCACATCCCATGCACCACCACTCCATCGAAGCGATCGCGGTTGGCTTTGAGCCACGGGATCAGCCTCGCCGAGTAACTGTATACCGAAGCCACCGGCCCGAACGCGCGCACCGGAAAGCCCAACTCGGGCAGGAATGGCGCCGCCGGGTCGTCCATCGACACCACCTCGATCTCGCATCCCTGAGGGGCGTGATTGACAATCACCCGCACTGCCTCCGTGGTGCCGCCGAGCTCCGGGTCGAGCGTCGCGATGAGGTGGAGAATCCGCATGGCCGGCCCTATTCTGCGGACCGCTCGGCTGCAAACCACGGCGCGACCCGCGCGAGCGCACGCCGCAGTCCCCGGATGTCTTCCTCGAAGCTCCAGCCCTGCACCCGCTCGAACGCCCGTTCGCCCATCGCCTCGGCCGCCCCCGGCGTATCGAGCACGCGCGTGAGCGCCCCGGCCAGCGCCTCCACATCGCCCACCGGATAGACACAGCCGTTCACTCCGTCCTCGATCAAGTCCGGCGCGCAACCGACGTCGTCCGAGACGATCGCGGCGCGGCGCGCATTCATCACCTCGTTCACGATGAGCCCCCACGGTTCATGCCGCGATGGCAGCACGAACACCGTCGCCAGGTCGAAAAACCGGGGCAGCTCCGACTGGTTGCGGAACCCGCAGAACCGGATGCTGGCGAAGCCGGTCGCCGCCGCCTGGCGCTCGAGCGCGGCCCGCTGTTCGCCGTCGCCCACGATCGCCAGGTACGGGCGCGGCTCGGCGGCATCGGCTGCGCGGAGTTTTGCATACGCCGCAATCAGATGGTCGCAGTGCTTGCGCTCCTGCAGCTTCGAACAAAACAGCACCACCGGCCGCGACGGGTCGAGCCCAAGTTCCGCCTGCAACTCCGCGCGGTGCGCCCCGGCCCCCCGCGCCTGATCGGCGAAGTAGCGGTTGTCCACCGCATAAGGCATGAGAAATTGCGGGACCGCATCGCCGAGGTAGTGCTGCCAATATTGCGCATTCAGCGTGCCGATCGGCAGCACCCCATCGACCAGGCGCTGCAGGCCCGCGAAGAACAAGTTCTTCAGCGCCAGCTTCCTCCCGCTCCGTCCGCGGTCGCGCAGCCAGGACTCCGCCCGCAGCAGCACCGGAATCCCCAGCGCCTTCGCCGCGACGATCCCCTGCATCGCATTCACGGTCGCGTAGCCATGCACCCACAGCGCGTCGAACCCCGGTGCCCCGCCATACCCACCGCGCAGCCGGCTGGCGATACCGTAGTTCAACGGACTGGCAACGCTCACCGTCTGCTTGTCGCGCAGCTTCGGCAGAAAGACATGGTTATATCCGTCGAGTAGCGGAACGTCCCACTTGACGCCCACGCCGAACCCCTCGTCCTTATATCCGCGCACCGAAAAGTCCGAGCCGAAGAACACCGTCAGATCGATGTCCGGCTCCTCGGCGATCCTCCTCAACAGCGGCGCCTGGTACTGGATCGGATGACTCACCAGGTAGGCCAGCCGGACGCGCCTGCCCGCGGCGCGATGCGGCCCTTCAGGCTCGGTGGTCATATCTCTCCAATCTCCAGGGCCGTTGTCGCCGCGGCGCCACTCCCGCATACCGCGCCGCTGCTAGCGGAGGGTGAATGCGAGCGAAACCAGCCCCAGCACTCCCCCGATGCCAAGCGACTTGAGCGCGGCCTTCATCTGGTTGGTGGGCAGGAACACGATGTCGTTGGCCTCGAGCACCGGATCGGGGGCCTTCCCGTCGCGCACCTTCTTGATGTCGACCTCGACCACCTTGCGTTCCATTCCCACCGTGCGTATCAGCCGGAGATCGTTGTATTGGCCTTCGAAGTCGATCCCGCCGCTCAACGCGGCGAGCTGGATCAGCGTCAGCGGAGTCGCCTGGTCGAGCGGCACCGCGCCCTGGTGGCTGAAGGCCCCCAACACGTAGACCACTCCGGCGCGCGAGATCTGGATGACGTCGCGAGGGCGAACCGGAATGTTCGCCGCGGCGCTGGCCGCGAGGTCCGTCCCCAGGTTTACCTCGATCGGCTGGTCGACGCCCGGACGGACGATCCGCACCGTATGGCTCGCGCTCGCGGGAAGACCGCCCGCGGCCAACAGAACCTCCCGCAGGCTCCTCTCGGAGGTGACCGGAATGGTGCTGTGCATCTCTCCGGTGATCGTCACCGTGCCGTTCACCGTGTCCAGCACCTGGATCGAAATCTCCGGATTGCGATAAAACTCCCCCGTTCGCAGCCGCTCCGCGATCAATATCTGGGCCGTCCTCACGGTCAGCTTATCCAGAGGAACACTCCCGATATACGGCAGTTGGACCGTGCCGTCGAGCCCCAGGCGAACCGTGACACTGTAATCCGCCGACCCGAACAGGTGCACTGCGATCAAGTCGCCCGGCGAAAGCGTGAAATCCTCACCCGGGTAGAGCATCGCCTGGTTCGCGAACGGAGTGGTAGAGGAGGTCGTCGCGGGGGTTGTCGAACTGCTGGGTGGCTGCGCCACCGGCGCGGTAGCTGCCCCCACCGAGCCCCCGCTGGAAGGAGTGCCGGTCTGGCCCGCCGCCGCGCCCCAGCACCAGAGCATCAGCACGCAGGCGGCAAGCGTTCGACGCCAACCCGGTGCCCTCGGCGAACCGGGATGAGCGCCTGAACCTGCGCTTGATCCTGCGCTCGAACCTGCGCTTGAACCCCAGCCCGCAAGCCGAGCCGGTGGCAGGAAAGCATTCCGCTCGATCGTCATCGCTTCGTCTTCCCTTCCGGGCCCTGCTTGCCGGCCGCCGCGCCTTGCGTCTCCCAGCTGTCGGAGTCGACAGTCCCATAGGAATACCCCGAATATCCGTAGTATCCGTAATACTCGGGCGAGTTCAGGTCCACTGCATTCAGCACCAGGCCCGCCATCGGAGCGCCCGAGCGCATCAGAAGGTCGCGCGCCCGCCGGATCATATGTTTGCTCGACTTGCCATGGCGGATCACCAACACCACCGCATCCGTCAACCGCGCCAGGATCACGCCATCGGTCACCGAAAGGACCGGCGGGGAGTCGATCACGACGTGAGTGTACATGCCTCCCAATCTCTCCAGCAGCGCCCGCATCGCCTCCGAACTCAGCATCTCGGTCGGGAATGGCGGCACCGGGCCGCTCGGCAGAATGTCCAGGTTCGGCACCTCGGGAACATGCTGCAAGGCCTCTGCGAGGGTCGTCGTGCCCGCCAGCACACTGGTCAAGCCGACCTTGCCCAGAAGTCCGAACCGGTGATGCACGTTAGGCCGCCGCAAGTCTGCGTCGATCAGCAGCACCGAAGTATCGCGCTGCGCCAGTACGCACGCCAGATTGGTCGCCGTTGTCGTCTTGCCCTCCGAAGGCGTCGCGCTGGTAAACAGGATGAACTTCGGAGGACGCCCCGCCGTCGCCAGCAGCAGCGAGGTCCGCAGGGCCCGGAACGCCTCGGTGAACTGCGACTTGGGTTGGGTCAGCACATTGATGTTGCGCTGCGCCGTGGTCATCGCCGCCTGGTCCGCGCCCGACCGCTTCGCCTTGGGAATGATGGCCAGCGACGGCAGTTCCATCACCGCCTCGATCTCGGATATGTTGTGCAGCCCCGTGTCCAGGCTCTCCAGCACAAACGCAAGCACGATGCTGCCCAGCAGGAAAAAGACCGTGTTCGTGATGACGATAGTCGCCGGCGGCTGCAGGGTCGGGCTCAACGGGGTCAGCGCCGGGTCGATCACGTCCACCTCCGCTGCGTCGAGCCCGGCCTGCAACTTAGCTGTCTGCAACCGCTGCTCCAGTCCCGCATACAGCGACCGGTTCTGTTCATACTCCCGCTGCAGCAGCGAGAACTGCACCAGGTCGTCGCCCTGGTTGTTGGCCTCGACCTTCTTGGCCTCGAGCTCCGTCTCGGTATTGTCTTCCGCCGCCTTGGCCGCCAGGTAGGACTCCTTGGACTGCAAAATCAGGCGGTCCTGCTCCGCCCCAAGCTCTTTCTTCAACTGGTCGATCTGCCCCTGCACCGCGAGCATCCGGGGATTCTCCGGCCCCAGCCCTCCCTCCGGCCCTCCGCTCATCATCTGCTGTTTGGTCGCCTCAAGTCCGGCAATCTGCCCGCGCAACGAGGACAACTGGCCCGGCGCGGTGCCCGGGGTCGTCTCGATCGAACCCTCCATCGAAGGCACATCCAAGGCCGCCACCATCCGGTAGCGCGACTCCGCGTTGATGCGCGCGATCTTGGCCACCCCCTCCGCCCCCAACAACTCCGCAAGCGACGCGTTCAACTGGTTGTGCGTCGAATCGTACCCCAGCACCCCCATCTTCCGCTGCAGCTCCATCATCTGCTGTTGGGTGTCCTCGACCTCCGTCTTCAACTCGTCCAGACTGTCGGAGAGAAACTCGGAAACCTGCTTGGTCGCCTCGACCGGCGTCTGGTAACTCCGGTGTATGTAGTCGACCACCACCTTGTTGACGATGTCCGCCGCCAGCTTCGGGCTCAGGCTCGAATACCCGATCTTCATCAGCTCCGTCCGAGGGATCAGAGTCACATGCAGGCTGCCCTGCAGCGAGCCGACCACCGCCGCCCGCATGTTCGGATCGTCCAGCGAAAAATGGGTCGGAGGCCCCCCCGCCGGCTCCCCGAAAAAATCCGGGTTGTTCGCCAGGTTCATCTCCTTCGCCACCGTGTACAACAACGTGTCGCTCTTCAGGATCGCCACTTCGGTATTCATCTTGGTCTGCGAGTCGCCGCCATATTCAGACGCCACATCCAGCTTGTATTCGTTCGAAGCCCCATTGTGGATCTGGATCGTACTCGCCGCCTCGTACACCCGCGGCTGCGTGTAAGCTTTGTAGAAACCGTAGCCCATCCCCAGAACCGTCGCGACGATCAGCACCCAGAGGCGCTTCCGCAGCGTCGCCAGGGCCTCCGACAACGAGGTATCGTCGGCCTCCGGCGCTTGGCCCACACGTAGCGCCTCCGGCATTCCCGTCGCGGGGGGATTCGACGTTTTTTCGGGACCCATTGAATGTAGTCTACCCGACCAGAGACCTTCCGAGGAGACCAATCGCGCCACAATCTACCAGTCCCTGGCGGCAAAGCGATCAAAACGATACATCCAACGCGCCTGGAGTCGCGAATTCCACCAACTCCCGAGATTCACTCGCAGTTCGTTCCGGGAATTGCGCATCCAAAGCAATCGTCCGCTTCGCAGGAACTGGAGAAATCCTCTAGACTGGAACCATTGCACGCGATGCACCCGCACTCCCGATGCCATGAGCAAGAACATCCAAATCGCAGTTGTAGGCTCGGGATATGTTGGCCTGGTCGCGGCCGTCTGCTTCGCCGAGATCGGCCACGCTGTCATCTGCGTCGACAACGACGAGCGCAAGGTCGCCGCCCTGGGCGCGGGCGACATTCCCATCCACGAGAGCCACCTTCCCGAACTGCTCGAGCGCTACCGCAACACCAGGATCCGTTTCACCACAGACCTCGCCGAGGCCACCAGCGAGTGCAACGCCATCTTCATCGCCGTCGGCACTCCCCAGTCGGAGACTGGCGACGCCGACCTCTCCTACGTTGAAGCCGTCGCCTGCGAGATCGCGCGCTCCCTTACCAGCTACAAGGTGATCGTCGAAAAATCCACCGTGCCCGTCTACACCAACGAGTGGATCCGCCGCGCCATCGAGCGCAACGGCGTCGCCCGCCACCTCTTCGACGTAGTCTCGAACCCCGAGTTCCTCCGCGAAGGCACTGCCGTCCAGGATTTCCTCCACCCCGACCGCATCGTGGTCGGCGCCGACTCCGAGCGCGCCGCCGCCCTGCTCGGCCACATCTACGCCCCGCTCACCACCGGTGCCTACTACGCTCGCCCCGATGCCATCCCCGGCCCCTGCTCCACCGCCGAGCCCCCGCCTCTGCTCAACACCTCCACCAAGTCCGCCGAGATCATCAAGCACGCGTCGAACGCCTTCCTCGCCCTCAAAATCTCCTTCATCAACGCCGTCTCCAACCTGTGCGAGGCCACCGACGCCAACATCGAGCAGGTCGCCCGCGGCATGGGTCTCGACTCCCGCATCGGCCCCAAGTTCCTCCGTCCCGGCATCGGCTACGGCGGCTCCTGCTTCCCCAAGGACGTCGCCGCCTTCCGCTCCGTCGCCGACGGACTGGGCATCGACTTCAACCTGCTCATCGAGGTCGAAAAGATCAACGTCCAGCAAAAGAAGCGTTTTCTCTCGAAGGTCCGGTCGGCGCTGTGGACCCTGCGCGGCAAGCGCGTCGCCGTGCTCGGCCTCGCCTTCAAGGGAGAGACCGACGACATCCGCGAGTCGCCCGCGATCGACCTGGTCGAGATGCTGCTCGGCGAAGGCTGCTCGATCGTCGCCTTCGACCCCGCCGCCATGGGCCGCGCCGAGGCCGAGCTCCCCGCCGGCCCCAGCCTCCGCTACGCCCAGGACGCCTACGCCGCCGCTACCGACGCCGACGCGCTGCTCATCCTCACCGACTGGGCCGAGTTTGCCGCCCTCGACCTCGATCGCCTCTACACCGTCATGCGCTACCCCATCGTGGTTGACGGCCGCAACCTCTACGAACCCCACATCATGCACGATCACGGCTTCACCTACCTCAGCATCGGCCGCCCCGCCGTCTACCCCACCCGCGACGTCGCCGTGGCCACTCCCGTCGCCGTCTGAGCCATGACCGCCAAGAAAATCCTCGTCACCGGCGCCGCCGGCTTCCTCGGCTCCCACCTCACCGACGCCCTCCTCGCCCAGTCCGACGCCCACTCCGTCCTCGGCGTCGACAACCTCTCAACCGGCAACATGGCCAACCTCGCCCACCTCGCCGCCGAGCCCCGGTTTTTCTTCCTCCATCAGGACATCACCCAACCCTTCGACCCCGGCCCCATCGACTACCTCTTCAACTTTGCCTCGCCCGCCTCGCCCGTGGACTACGACCGCCTCGGCCCCGAAACTCTCCTCGTCGGCTCCGCCGGCACCGTCAACACCCTCAATCTCGCCCGCAAGTACTCCGCCGGCTACCTCCACGCCTCCACCTCCGAGTGCTACGGCGACCCCGAGGTCCATCCCCAGGTCGAGACTTATTGGGGCCGGGTCAATCCCATCGGCCCGCGCTCGGTCTACGACGAAGCCAAGCGCTTCTCCGAGGCCGCGGTCACCGCGTGGCATCGCTACTACTCGGTCGACACCCACCTGGTCCGCATCTTCAACACCTACGGCCCGCGCCTTCAGGCCAACGACGGCCGGGTCATCTCGAACTTCATGATGCAGGCGCTGCGCGGCGAGCCCCTCACCATCTACGGCGA
>Ga0302325_10034250_pt1 | contig 10387 bp, 11 predicted proteins | sample Palsa_T0_2_FD_201948 | JGI IMG/M metagenome (GOLD analysis project Ga0302325, IMG submission 201948) | Peat permafrost microbial communities from Stordalen Mire near Abisko, Sweden - Palsa_T0_2 | ecosystem: Environmental > Terrestrial > Soil > Palsa > Peat permafrost | place: Sweden: Abisko...
CTGGCGCGGATGGGTCATGGCGTGAGCCTGGCGCCGCGCCGCGCCGCGCACGCCGCCGCGCTGGCGTCCGCGCGCGAGAACGTCGACTACCTTCCCGGCTTTGGCCTGCCGCCGGACTTGAAAATCACCTCCGACCTCGCCGAGGCGCTCGCGGATTCCGAGGTGGTTTTCGTTGCCTGCCCGGCGCAGGCGCTGCGCGAGACCGCCGGACGCCTCCGGGCCGCGCTGGCGCCGGACGCCGCGCCGCGCCTGGTGACAAGTCTCGCCAAGGGCCTGGAGATCGGAACGCACCTGCGGCCCTCACAAGTCCTGGCGGCGGTGCTGCCGGGCCATCGCGTCGGCGCGCTGACCGGTCCGAGCAACGCCGCCGAAGTTGCGCGCGGCCGGCCGGCGGCGATGGTGCTGGCCACCGAACATCCGGCGCCCGGCGTCCCCGAAATCCAGGCGGCGGTCAGCAGCGCAACCTTGCGCATCTATACGAGCGACGACCTTGCGGGAGTCGAATTCGGCGGAGCGCTGAAAAACATCTATGCCATCGCCGCCGGCTGCTGCGACGGCCTCGGTCTGGGCGACAACGCGAAGGCCGCCCTGCTCACGCGGGCGCTCCCCGAAATGGTGAGGGTGGGTGCGGCGCTTGGGGCGCGCGCGGAGACGTTTTACGGGCTGAGCGGATTTGGCGACCTGGTGGCCACCTGCTATGCCGGCTGGAGCCGCAACCGCGAATTCGGCCAGCGCCTCGGCGAAGGCCGTTCCGCCGGCGAGATCCTCGCCAACCGCAAGACGGTGGTCGAAGGGTACCTGACGACCGAGTCATTTGCGGGCCTGTGCGTCGAGCGGCGGATCGACGCGCCGATTCTCCGGGAAATGCAGGCCATCCTCTTTGCCGGGCGGCGCCCGGCCGACGCGCTCGCCTCCCTGATGGCGCGCGGTCTCAAGCGCGAAACCCCCGCGCTCGTATGAAAAACGCGCTCGATCGCAAACACCGGCTCGTCATCTTCGCCTCCTCGCTCGGCACGATCTTCGAGTGGTATGATTTTTATATTTTCGGCACCCTCGCCGTATTTTTCGGCAAGCTGTTTTTTCCGCCGGGCAACGACACCGCGGCCTACCTCTCCAGTCTCGCGCTCTTTGGCGTTGGTTTTTCCGTGCGACCGTTCGGCGCGCTGGTTTTCGGGCGGCTGGGCGACCGGGCCGGCCGCAAATACACTTTTTTGATCACGATCGTGGTGATGGGCCTTTCCACCGCGCTGATCGGGGTCCTTCCGACCTACGCGCGGATCGGCCTTTGGGCCCCGGTGATTCTTGTCGTGCTGCGCCTGGCCCAGGGGCTGGCGCTCGGGGGCGAATATGGGGGCGCCGCGACCTACGTCGCCGAGCATGCGCCCCCCGGCCGGCGCGGAGGATTCACGAGCTGGATCCAGACGACCGCCACGCTGGGATTCTTCCTCTCGCTCGCGGTCATCCTGGGGGTGCGGCGCGCGATGTCCCCGGAGAGCTTTGCGGCCTGGGGGTGGCGGGTGCCCTTTTTGGCTTCGGTGATCCTGCTGGGTATTTCGACCTACATCCGGCTCAAGCTGCAGGAATCGCCGGTTTTTGCGGAGATGAAGGCCCAGGGCCGGACCTCGACTGCGCCGCTGACGGAAAGTTTCGCGCGGTGGGCCAACCTCCGCCTGGTGCTCAAGGCGATTTTCGGCGCGACCGCGGGCCAGGGCGTGGTGTGGTATGCCGGCCAGTTTTACGCGCTTTATTTTCTCACCGCGACGCTGAAGGTGGACTACGTCACGGCCTACCTCATGGTCGCTGTCGCGCTGCTCATCGGCACGCCCTGCTTTGTCTACTTTGGGCGGCTCTCCGACCGGATCGGCCGCAAGCGCATCATGCTCACGGGTTTTCTGCTCACGGTGGTCACCTACCAGCCGATCTTTCACAGCCTGACGCGCAACGCCAATCCGGCGCTGGCCGATGCGATGGAGCGGGCGCCCGTCGTCCTCCATACGGCGGATTATCACGGCCGGCTGACGCTGGCGGCCCGGGCCCTGGAGGATGCCGCCCGAAAAATCGTGATGCCGAGCCGGGTCGTGACCCAGGCGGACAAGGCGCGCAACTTCCTCAACGGTCGCGGGATCCCTTTTTCACTTTCGCCCGCCGACGCCGGCGCCCCCCTGGCGCTTTCCGTGGGCGGCGCCACGGTGACCGGCTTTGACCAGAAGGCCTACGAGCGGGCGCTGGCGCCAGCGGGCTATCCGGTCGCGGCGAACCGTGCCGCCATCAACCTGCCCGCTGTGGTTGGCCTGCTCACGGTGCTGGTCCTGTACGTCACCCTGGTCTATGGCCCGATTGCGGCGTTTCTGGTCGAGCTTTTTCCCGCGCGCATTCGTTACACTTCCATGTCGCTGCCCTACCATATCGGCAACGGCTGGTTCGGCGGCTTTCTTCCGCTCATTGCGGCTTCGATCGCCGTGTTCACCGGCGATATCTATGCGGGCCTTTGGTATCCCATCCTGATCGCCGGAATGTCCCTGGTCGTCGGCCTGCTTTTCCTGCCCGAAACGAAGGATTGGAATCTACAGGCTTGAAAAACGGGGTTCTCAGCGTACTCATTTTCCCACACCGTGGCTATACGCGCAGTAATCATTGAAGATGAGGCGGTTTTCCGACGCATGCTCGCCATGGCATTCAGCCGGGTCCGCGGGCTTTTTGTGGCGGGCACCTTCGCCGACGGGCGCGTCGGGCTCGACTTCTGCCTCAAGGAAAAACCCGGCCTGGTGGTCGTGGACCTTTACCTGCCGGGCATGCACGGACTCGAGATTGTGAAGGAGGTCCGGGCGAAGCTGCCCAAGACCCTCATCCTGGTCATCACCGGCCATCCCGACGGCGAGCTGCCCGCGCGGTTGATTGCGCAGGGGGTGCACGGTTTCGTGGACAAGAGCGGCCCGCTCAGTTATGCCATCCAGGCGGTTGAGGCGGTGATGAACGGGGGCATGTTTTTCGCCGCGCACATTCCGCCCACGGCGACGACGGGAGGAGCCGTGCCCGAGCCGAAGGTGCCCCCGAGCGTCAAGACCGGTCCGCCGGCGGCCACCCTCGAGGCGGTGCAGATGCTTTCCGGCCGGGAGCTCGAGGTGGCCCGGCTCGTGGCCGAGGGATTTTCGTCGAAGGAGATCGCCGCCCGCCTCGGTCTCAGCGTGCGCACGATCGAAAAGCACCGTGCCAACATCATGGACAAGATCGGCGTGCGCGAGGTCGCGAGCCTCGTCCGCTGGTGCATGCAGGCCCGGATCGTGAAGCCCTAGTTTTTTTCACTTTCCGCTTTTTACAAACGCGCGCAGCGAGGCCGCCGACTCGGCGAATTTTGCCGCGACCGTGCTCAGGTCGGTCGCCGTGATTTTTTCGTCCGGGCGTCCCAGCCGCGTTTCGAGCGCGGCCATGTGCTCCGAGAGGGTGACGGCCCCCATTTGCCGCGCGCTGCTTTTCAAGCCGTGCGCCGCGCGGCGGCTGCGCTCGCGGTCGCCGCGCGCCAATTCGTGCAGCATCGACGGAAACGCCTGCAGGAAGGTGCGCACCACGGTGCGCGCCCCCTCCGCGCCCAGCACGTCGGTGAGTTCGCCGAGCGCGGCATTGGAGGATGATGGTGGCGCCATATGCCCGTCGGGTCGATCAGGGCTGGGCGGGGCGGGTGGGAACGGACATCCCGCCCGCCGGTGGAGGGCCAAGCAGGGCCAGGCGAAGCTTTAATTTCGCATTCTCCGCGGCCATCGCCGCGATCTGGTCCTGCGACTGGCGCAACTGCGCCCGGAGCATCTCCAGCTGGGTGGCCGCGGCGGCCTGGAGCGTCAGCCCGGCGATGGTGCGCTGGGCGCTGTCGATCTGCGCGGCGAGAGCCGCCTTGTCCGCGGCGTCTTTTTCCGCATCTTCCTTCAGCTGGGTGTTTTCGTCGTGGAGCAGGGAAAAACTGTGCAGCGCGGTCGAGAGTTGGTCCCGCGTGTCGGCCAGCTGTTTTTGCAGGTCGTCCGTGGCCGACCCGCCCTGCGGCGCCGCGGTGTCGTCGGCCAAGGCGGCGCTGGCGGCGAAAAAGGGAAGGGCAACCGACAGGACGCAGGGCAGAAGGGCAAGGCGAAGGCGTTTTGGCATGAATGCACCCATAAGGGATTATGTTCCGGATACAATCCACAACAGCGCGGATTGCTGAAACCTTGCGAAGGAAGTCGTGTCCCCCCTATAACCTATCCTGTCATTGCCTGCCATGGACCCAACACCAAGATTCTGTGCCCTGGCCGGTCTCGCCCTCAGCGCGGCGGGGCTGGCCGGCTGCGCTTCGGAGGTGGTGCTGACGCCCTCCAGCGCCCCCGCCGCCGAAATGCCGGCCGGTGAGGGCGCGGCCATTTCCAGCCCCGGCGTCGAATCGCAGGACATTGTGACCGTGGCCGACAAGATGGCGCGCAACATCCTGGGCGTCGCCCGGATAGCCAACGCCAAGTCCACGCCCCGCATCGTGCTCGAGCCGGTCGCCAACCACACGAACATCGCCATCGACCGGGACGTGTTCCTGGCGCGCATCCGCATTTTGCTCAATCAAAGGGCGATGAATCGGGTGCGTTTCCTGGATCGCGCCATGATGGCCAACCTTGAGCGCGGGCAGCCGCCCAAGCCGGCCGCGGATCCCAATCTGGTGGCATTCCGCGGGGCGGACTATTTTCTCAGCGGGCAATTCGAGCCGTTGACGCCGGCTGGCGCCGCCGGCTCCGTCCTTTGCCGTTTCCGGCTCCGGGACGCGCACACGGGCGAGATCGTCTGGGAGGGTGGGTACGAGATCGGGGACGATAATCTGGCCGCGCTGGTCGCGTTTGCCCCATGAGAAACCGGCCCCTCTTTTTCGCCCTGGCCGCGGGCTTGGCGGTTTTCGCCGGCTGCGCGTCGCCGTCCATTTCCTTGACGCCGCAGGACACCACGAAATACACGCTGGAGAACACCGAGGAGTTCGTGCCGCTCGACGCCACCAGCCAGATTTACGTCGCCTGCACCGGGTTGCAGGAGCGCACGCTGCCCGACGGACGCCTCCAGGTCATCGCCAACCTCAGGAATCGGGAACGGTGGGAGGTGATCGAGCAGGTCCAGTGCGTCTTCAAGGACGAGCAGGGTTTCCCCGCTGGCGGCGAGACGCCCTGGCGGACGCTCATTCTCCCCGAGGACTCCACCGAGGCCGTGCGCTTTACCGCCATGAACGCCCTCGCCACGCGCTACACGATCCGCGTCCGGGAGCCGCGCTAAGATTATCCGAGCAACTCCGCGACGAGCGCCTTCTCTTCCTTCAGCTCATTCTCCGTCGCGGCGATCTTCGACTTCGCGAATTCATTCAGGGCGACCCCGGGCACAATCACCTGCCGGCCGCCCTCCGTCCGCGTCGGATAGGAGAAGATGAGGCCCTTTTCGATGCCATAGGATCCGTCGGAGCACGTGGCGACGCTGAACCAGCCGCCCGGCGGGGTCGGAGTGGTGAGGGCCCGCACGGTGTCCACGACCGCGTTGGCCGCCGAGGCCGCCGAACTCAGGCCCCGCGCCTTGATGATGGCGGCCCCGCGCTGCTGCACCGAGGGGATGAAGTGGTCCTTGAACCAGGCCTCGTCGGCAATCACCGCGGGGACCGGCCGGCCGCCGATGGTGGCGTTGTAGAAATCTGGATACATCGTCGAGCTGTGGTTGCCCCAGATGGCGAGGCGGGAGACTTCCGTCGTGTCGACGCCCGCCTTGGCGGCGATCTGGGTGACGGCGCGGTTCTGGTCCAGCATGGTCATCGCGAACCAGCGCTCGGCGGGGACCGCGCGGGCGTTGTTCATGGCGATGAGGCAGTTGGTGTTGCAGGGATTGCCGACCACGAGGATGCGGACGTCGGGCGCGGCGCCGGCGGCGATCGCCCGGCCCTGGCCGATGAAAATCCGGCCGTTGATGCCCAGCAGGTCCTTGCGCTCCATCCCGGCCTTGCGCGGGACCGAGCCGACGAGGAGCGCCCAGTTGACACCCTTGAATCCCTCCTCGAGGGAGGCGGTCGCCACGATTCCCTTGAGCAGGGGAAAGGCGCAGTCCTGCAGCTCCATCACGACCCCGCCCAGGGTGGGCAGCGCCGGCTCGATTTCGATGAGGTGGAGGATCACCGGCTGGTCGGGCCCGAACATCGAGCCGGACGCGATGCGGAAGAGCAGGGAATAGCCGATTTGTCCGGCCGCGCCGGTGACTGCGATGCGAAGGGGTGATTTCATGGTAGGGAAGAGTGGATTTCCCGGATCAGCGCCTCGGTGGTGGGCCAGTCGATGCACGGATCGGTGATCGAGACCCCGTAGCGCAGCTTGGCCGGAGGCACGGGAATGGGCTGGTTGCCCGCGAAGAGATTGCTCTCGATCATGGCGCCCATGATTGAGGCATCGCCGGCGGCGATCTGCGCGAGCACCGCGCGCATCACCTCGGGCTGCCGCTCCGACTGCTTGGCCGAATTGTCGTGCGAGCAGTCCACCAGGATCGCCTGGGGCAGCCTGGCCTGGGCGAGAAGTTGCGCGGCCTGGGCGACGTGGGCCGTGGAATAGTTGGGGCCGCCGCTGCCGCCGCGCAGGACGATGTGGCAGTTCGGATTGCCGCGCGTCACCACGGCCGAGGCGGCTCCATCGAGGTTGATGCCGAGGAAAGTGTGGGAATGGGCCGCAGCCTTGATGGCGTTGACCGCGGTCTGGATGGATCCGTCGGTGCCGTTTTTGAAGCCCAGGGGCATGGAAAGCCCGGACGCCATCTGCCGGTGCGTTTGGGATTCGGCCGTGCGCGCCCCGATGGCCGCCCAGCAGACGAGGTCGGAAATATACTGGGGCGTGATCGGATCGAGCATCTCGGTGGCGGTCGGCAAGCCGAGTTCGAGGATGTCGAGCAGGAAGGAGCGGGCGAGGCGCAGGCCGGCGGCGATGTCGTGGGAACCGTCGAGATGCGGATCCAGGATCAGGCCTTTCCAGCCGACCGTCGTGCGGGGTTTCTCGAAATAGACCCGCATGACGATCATCACGCGGTCGGACACTTCCCGGGCGCAGGCGGCGAGCCGGCGCGCGTAGTCCCGGCCGGCGTCGAGGTCGTGGATCGAGCACGGACCGACGATCAGCAGGAAGCGCTTGTCGTCGGAGAATATGATGCGGTGGATCTCGGCGCGCGCGCGCGTCACAAAGTCCGCCAGCGCCTCGGTTTTCGGCAACTCCGCCAGCAACGCGGCGGGCGAGGGCAGGATGCGCGTCTCGACGACATTGATGTCGGATGTTTTTAGCATGGCGGCGGGGAGGGACGACGTTAGGGCGGGAAGGCGGGGGTACAATGAGGAAAGTGAATGGCGGCGCTGTCGTCTGAGGGCTCGCCGAGTCGGAGCTGTGAGATGTGCCCGGCCCGTCTTCGCCCCGCTGCACGCGGGGCTACGACGCGGCAGTCTTCGCGCGCTGACGCGACGGCGAAGACTGGTGGGGCGGCTTGCCCCCAAGACGCCCGTTTGGCTCTGAATAACCGAAAACTCGGACCGCGTTCCCAATGAAGCGCGTTGAGGGCAACACGCTCCACCCCTGAAGCTTGTGAGGGCCCGTCTTCGCCCCGCTGCACGCGGGGCTACGACGCGGTTTTTTTGGCCGAGGCGCTTTGCGCTCGGCCAAAAAAAGTGGCGGGCCGCTTACCCCTAAGCGGCCCGCCTTTGCTTTCTTAGTTACCCCAAAACTCCCGCTAAGCGGGAGAAGTGAAAAATAGTTGAGTTGATAGGTAGCTAGATATGGGCCACCGTCAAACGGAATATTGAATTTCCAATTATATTTTGTAAGAAATTAATTTATAGCTATTTATGATTTTATGATGTTTGCCGCTTCGGCACTTTTTCACTATTATCGGCCGGGCTCCTGGCTGCGGGTCACGGGTTCGGACGCGGCGGCCTTCCTGCAGGGCCAGTTTACCAACGACATCCGTCTGGCCGGCTCGGAGCGGCCAGTTTACGGCCTGTGGCTCAACCAAAAGGGCAAGATCCTGGCGGATAGTTTCGTTCTTCGCGGGGCGGCGGATGAATTTTGGATCGGAAGTTATTTTTCGTCCGCGGAGACCATTCGCCGCCGGCTTGATGACTATATCGTGGCTGACGACGTGGTGGTTGAGGACGTCACACCCGGATGGGCGGGAGTCTCGCTGATCGGCGAGGGGGTGGGTGCAGGGCTGGCGGGCCTGCCGCAGCGGGAAGGCTGGATTTTTCCCGGCCGCCGCGCTTCCAGGGAGAATTGGGAGTGGGTCTTTCCGGCTGACGGCGCCGAGGCGGCGCACGCGCGGCTTGTTGGTGGGCGCGAACTGGAGGCAGTCGATATGGAGCGCCTCCGCGTTGAGGCTGGCATCCCGGCCGTGCCGGCGGACGCCGGTCCCGGCGATCTGCCGGGTGAATGCGGCCTGGACGATGCGGCCATTTCCTCGACGAAGGGATGCTATCTCGGCCAGGAAATCATCGCGCGCCTCAAGTCGAAAGGCACGATCCGCCGGCGGCTTTTTCGCGTTCGCGGCCCCAGTCCGGTCCCGTTTTTGCCGGCTGCTCTGTCGCGGGAAGGAAAGCAGGTCGGTGAGTTGAGGTCGGCTGTGACGACTGAGGATGGGACTGGTTTCACGGGCCTCGCGATGTTGAAGGTAGACGCGGCGCTTGCCGCGGCGGAACGAAGTGGAGACGGGTCCCGCCGCGTTCCTCCCACGACAGGCCCCGACTTTGTCGGGGCGCATCTTTTACAATGTGGGGACAACTCCGTTGAAATCGTTTGACCGCATTCGCAGCCACCCCTTCCCTCGTCGCACAACCCCAGCCGATGAACAAAGCGCAATTGGTGGAAGCGGTGCAGAAGCATCTCGGTGCGAAAGTCACCTCCAAAGCCGCCGCTGAGCGGGCGGTCGATGCTGTTCTCGCCGCGGTGAAAGGGGGCCTTCGCCGCGACCGCGAGGTCCAGCTGGTGGGCTTCGGCACCTTTGCCCAGGCTGTGCGCCCGGCGCGCCGCGGTTTCAATCCGCACACCCGCCAGCCCATGAAAATTCCGGCGGTGAAGACGATCCGGTTCAAGCCGGGCGCGGAATTGCGTGAGCTGACAGGACCGGGATTCGGCCGCTGACCGATAAATTCCGCGAAATCCACGGCCGGGCGCCCGAGTTTGTGGCCCGGGCCCCGGGCCGGATCGAGTTCATCGGCAATCACACCGATTACAACGGGGGCACCGTGCTCGGCGCCTCGATCGACCGCGCGGTCTGGGTGGCGCTCGCGCGGCGCGCCGACGGGCTGAGGCGGTTCCGCAGCGATCGATCCGACGAGATGGTGGAACAGCCCGCCGCCCATCCGCGGAAACTTTTCGGCCCCGCGAGCTGGGTCAACTACCCCTTGGGCGTGCTCGCCGCGCTGCCCGAATTCAAGCTGCGCGCGCCGGCCGGCTTTGACTATCTGGCGGCGTCCGACCTTCCGATTGGCGCGGGCCTCAGCAGCAGCGCGGCGATCGAACTGGCATCGGGGCTCGTTTTTCTTGGCGCGGCTGGGGAGGATCCCCCGCGCGACACGCTGGTCACACTCTGCCGGCATGCGGAAAACCATTTTGTGGGAGTGCCCAGCGGCATCCTGGACCAGGGTGTTTCCGGCTTCGGCCTAAAGGACCATCTCGTATTCATCGACTGCCGCGGTCCGCGGTTTGACACGGTGCCGCTGCCGGCCGGCGCGCACTTCTGGATTTTCAACACCCACACGAAGCACGCGCTGGTCGACGGCCTCTACGCCGAGCGCCACCGCGAATGCATGGAGGCCGCGTGCTTGCTCGGGGTGAAGCTGCTGGCGGATGTTTCGCCCGCGGAACTCGCTTTAGTAGCGCAGGCGCTTGCCGCGGCGGATCCCGCCTTCGCGGGAGGAGGCGGGTCCCCGCCTGCAGTCGTCAATACGGCAGGCGGGACGCCTGCGCTACCTCAGGCCACGCTTCTAAAGCGTGCCAGGCACGTCATCGAAGAGATTGCCCGCGTCGACGCGGCTGTAATCGCCCTGCGGGCCGGCGATCTCACGGAAGTCGGCCGCCTGCTGACCGCATCCCATCGCAGCTCCCAACTGCTGTTCGAGAACAGCACCCCCGAGCTTGATTTCCTGGTCGATACGCTGGCTTCCCAGCCGCATGTCTTCGGCGCGCGCCTGACCGGCGGAGGTTTCGGCGGCGCGGTGATGGCTCTCACCGATGGCACGTTCGGCGAAGCCCAGGCTGGGGTAGTGGCCGCCTCTTATGGGAAAAAATTCGGCATATTGCCCGACATTCTGCACACCCGCACCGCCAACGGCGCCGAACTGAAGTAGCCTTCCGTATGAGGTGGGGCGGCGCGTCCCCTGCGACGCCAGTTG